>JGI24698J34947_10000843_pt1 | contig 15398 bp, 13 predicted proteins | sample TergutMp193P3_FD_34947 | JGI IMG/M metagenome (IMG submission 34947) | reverse complement strand
GCCGTCCAGTTCGTCTGCTTTGCCGAGTTCTTCTAGCGGAGCGGAAAGCTCGTCAAGCACTGCTCCGAGCAGCAGTTCGGCTGTGCTGTCCAGTTCATCTGCTCTACAAAGTTCTTCAAGCGTTGTGCCAAGTAGCAGTTCGTCTGTGTCGTGTACAGCAAACAACAATACTTCAACACATTATTGTTCCGAAGGTACAATAAAAGCCTACAGTTCTGTGACCGACAATGATGGAAGAAGCTACAAGACCGTTGTCATAGGCACACAAACTTGGATGGCGGAGAATTTGAACTATAGAACCTCCGATGGCACCAGCCGTTGTTATCCAACAAGCGGCAATACAAATGCTAGCGATGCGGACAACAGCAACTGCAACATCTACGGACGTTTATACACTTGGTCAGCGGCTTTGGGACTTGACCCAAATTGCAATACCAGCAGTTGCCCGGTACAGGCAAAGCATAAGGGCATTTGCCCTTCTGGTTGGCATATACCGAGCAATGCCGAATGGACTACTCTTACGGATTATGCAGGTGGTTTTAACACAGCGGGACCAAAACTGAAAACTGCAAGCGGGTGGAATGATTATCAAGGTAAATCAGGCAACGGGACGGACGAGTTCGGGTTTTCGGCCTTGCCGGGCGGCTACTACAGCAATTCTAGCGATAGTTTCCTCTATGTCGGCGACTTCGGCAGTTGGTGGAGTGCCACGGAGAGCAGTGCCGGCTACGCCTACTTCCGGGACATGCGCAACAGCGCCGCCTTTGTGTTCAGTAGTAGCTACCCTAAGTTCTATCTGTACTCTGTGCGTTGCGTCCAGGACTAGAAATCATTGTCTGAACCATGATTCACTTGATTAAAGGATTAACATACTAAGTTAAAAAGTCTTTTTTCTTGATTGAAAACAATATTGAAAAATCAAGAAAATCCTTTAATCAGGCAAATCAAAGTTCTGACAAAAGCAATGACGGTTGCACCCCTAACCCACAACAAAATTTCACTTTCATTCAACCATAGGAGACAATATAGAGTCGGCAGCGGCTCTTTTAGTATCGAATTCGGGTTTTTTAGATAGGAAATCGTGTTAATATCACCGCCCATTTGCTATATTCCCTTTAATGCTGCGTTTTTTTACCATAACATTTATCTTTTTGCTGTTATTGGCCTGCTCTACGAAGTATAATTTGACGGACAGGAGCGGAGGTGTTTTTATTATTGAAGACTTGGAGCTGGAAACCGAAGGCAATTTGGAATATAGAGCGGGAAATGCAGTTAGGGAACTGGCTATAGAAGATATTGTTTCTCTTTCCGTTCCAAATGCAGAACCGAGGATTTTTGACGGCAAAGTGTTTTACCCCGCAACTTTAAAACTGGAAGACACCGTTTCCGTCCCGTCCCAGGGCTTTATTTGCGTGGAAGGAAACATAAAGGCGGAAAACGCAGGCAGAAAACTCAGCATTCCGCTCGCTAACGTTAGAGAACTAAACCGCAAAGAGGATTAATGTACACCATAATCCTAACAGACCTGAACACCAAGTCCGATTTAAGGGCGATTGTAGGCGCTATAGCCAATGTTTTGAATACGGACAAAAAGGGGGCTGTGGAAAAAGCTAAAAATTTGCCTTTGGTTTTAGCGGAAAATTTACCGGAAAAAGAAGCAAAGTTAATGGCGGATATGTTCGGCAGCATGGGTGCGGGAATAAAGGTAAATCCGCCGCTGGGCGAAGTTCCTGCAAGGCAGCTAAGGGAATTAAGAACGGAATTGCCCAAAAAAGGAATACACCTCGGCTGCTTGGCTTTTATTATGCTTTGCTTGGTGGGTTTTGCGGTTTTTGCCAGCTTAAAATATGAATGGATTATGGCGCAGTTTAAACCAAATCCGGCAAAAGCGGAAAAACTTTTGCGAAAAGGCAGTATGGGCAAAGCAAAGCATAGCATACAAAGGCAACTTAGAGAAAAACCCAATGATACGGAACTTTTGATTTTGCAAGGCAAGTACTATATAGGCGCAGCTCGCAAAAGAATGAATGCGGAAAAGTGGAAAAACTACGGTGAATCAGGCGCGCTTCCGGAGCTGGATTCCGCTGTGGCTTTTTTTCGCAAAGCGGAATCATTGAACCCCAAGGACGGCAGCATTCCAAGATGGATTTCAATCGCGGAACAACTGAGAAGAGCTTTTCCGGAAGCGGAAACAACCGCTCGCAGAGCCGTTTCCATTGCTCCGCAAGATGCGGATAACTGGAATCAGTTGGGTTCCGTGCTTGTGGACGGAGAACAAATCAGCCAAGCGGAACAGGCTTTTTACAACGTGTTGAAAATAAATCCAAACAATGCCGCCGCCCTAAAAAATCTAGCAATTTTAAACCTATACTACAAAAAAGACGCGGAAAGGGCTGCTAATTTTCTCTTTGCCTTTTTGAACCAGGAAGAATCTGCTACAGACATGGACTCTTTTATGCTCCGCACGGATTTGGCCACAGCGATGCTAGGCGATTTTAATCCCTCCTTTGAGAAACTAAACCCGCCGCCGCTTCCTATTGACGAATATGATAGGAGGCGTTCGAAAATAATTGCCAACCCCAGGTTGAAAACCGACCCTCTATTGCAAGAAGAACTGGGTTTGCTGTATATGTCAATAGGCGAAAAGGTTGAAGCCGAAAATAGTTTTATAAAAGCCATTCATTTGAACAAAAAAGTAGAATCTTCAAGAAAAATGCTTGCCGTTATGTATATGGAGGAGCCAAACTACGAAAAAGCTTTAAAAATAATGCAGACGGCAGCGGAAAACGGTACCAGAGACCCGTTTTTCTGGAAAAATATAGGGGTTTTGCAAAAATATTACAAAGCTAACCATGCAGAGGCAAACAAGGCTTTTAACCGCTATCTGGCTCTCGGAGGCGATTTTTACGGAGGCAGGGTAAAAAAGGAGATGAGCAGGTAGGCATATTTCGTTTTTTCTATATTATTCTTATATGAGAAAAAGAGAATTTGAGACAATGCTAATCGTGGGTATTGCGTCGCACAGGCTTGCTATTCTTAGAGAGACTGAAGACCGCGATTTGTTTTATTCCAGCGAAATGCACGAGCCTTCAGACACAAGAAAAATATATTTGCTTGAACTCGATGAAGAAACTTTTACGCTTCGCTCGGATTTGATTTTTGATAATATTATAGAACGCTTTTTTTATGTATCAAAAGAAAAATTTGAGTATAGCGAAAATAACCTAAAAAGAGCGCTTATAATGTTGCGCGATGTAGAACATAAAGTTTATGATATTCTGTCAAAATTGAATTTGAGAGGTTTTTATACTAAAATTGGCTTTATAAGCCGCTTAATTGAGCGGGTGCCTCGGCTTGAATTGCACGGGAATGCCGTAAGAGACCGCAAAAGCGGAAAAACATATTTAACCGTTAAGGACGAAAGTCTGCATTTTGAATATAAAGAGGGAAAATCGGAATCTTATATTAACATAGCAAAAAAAGACATGAACGAGAAAGTTTTGCAGCAGTGCGTTGAATTGGTAACATCGGTGCTCAAGCTCGAAGGTATGTAAAGGAATTTTAAAGTGATTGTTCTGCTTGCAGATTCCGATAAGAAATTTGTAAACGAGATTCTAGAGTTCTGGTCTATAACAGAAATTCCGGTATCTGCCGTAACAAACACAGCCGATATGATTTCCGTAGCGGCAAGCGGCGAAGTATCCGTCGCTTTTTTGAATGCGGATTTTTTGTGGGCGGCTGAACTGGACACCGTTTCTTACCTTAAAGACCACAATCCCGATATTGAAATTTTTGTTCTGTGCGAACATAAAAACCTGCCCATAGCGGAGGCTTCGCTATCAAGAGGCGCAAGTAAATACTTGCTAAAGCCTGTAGCGGTGGCTATTCTTGAGAATGCCGTCAGAAAAGCCCTGCAAAAACGGAGCAACAAAAAAAATTATCAACTCATGGAGAGCCAAGTTCTTGAAGAACTTTTCGGCAACACTCCGGAGATGCGGAAAATTTTAAAAACCATCTACAAAATAGCTCCGACTACAAGCACCGTTTTAATAACAGGGGAATCCGGCACCGGCAAGGAATTCGCTTCCAACATAATACACCGTTTAAGCAAAAGAGCAGACGAACCTTTTTTGGCCGTGAACTGCGGAGCCATTCCGGAGAATATTATTGAGAGCGAGTTGTTCGGCAGCCGCAAGGGAGCTTTCACCGGAGCGGTGAATAAAAAGGGATTGTTTGAAGAGTCGGAGGGCGGAACTCTTTTTTTGGACGAGGTTGCGGAGCTTTCGCAGGCGGTTCAGGTCAAGCTTTTGAGATTTTTGCAGAACAGGGAAATAAGAAGAGTTGGGGAAAATGAAAGCAGAACCCTTAACGTTCGCATTATAGCCGCTACCAATCGCAATGTTATTGAAGAGGTTAAAAAGGGAACTTTCAGGGAAGATTTATATTATCGCCTTAACACATTCCACATAGAACTGCCGCCGCTCCGGGAAAGACGTTCCGCGATAAGCAGTTTAATCAAGCATTTCATTATAAAGCATCAAAGCGAAACAGGCAAAACGATAAGGCGCATAAGCCAGTCTGCGCAGGTTGCATTAAAAAGCTACGATTATCCCGGCAATATAAGAGAACTTGAAAACATAATTGAACATGCAATGGTTATGGCGGAAAACGAAGAAATAACCCTGGAAGACTTACCGGAAGCCCTGCACCCAAGCTACATCGTACCGGAAAGCCGCTACCTGCTTTCGCCGACTGCAAAACAGCAAAGCGAAAAAAATGAGGCTTTAAAAACCGAAGATTCCGAGGACTTATCCTTGGCAGAGCTGGAACGCCGGCATATAATAAAAATGTTCGAGAAACACAAAAACATATCCCTAACCGCAGAGAAATTAGGGATAAGCCGCACAACATTATGGCGCAAATTGGAGGAATACGGCCGGACGGTTATTGACCGCTGATATGCATCCAGAATGCGCGATAATTTTCCCTGTCGCCGCCTTTGCGGAACTTAATGGCTTCTTCGGGGTGGGAATTGAAAATTCCGGTTATCATTTGCGGAATAATGTAGCCCCATTCCAAATTCTGCTCTTTTTGCATCGGAATAAAATCGCTTGCGATTATATCCAAAACCGGACGAATATCAAATTTCGGATTTTTGAGGAAACCGAGCAATAACTCCGTGGAACAGTTGCCTGCGCCGCGCCCGATGCCGTAAATTGTGCAGTCCAAATAATCCACATTATTTATTATGGCCTGGATTGTGTTTGAAAAGGCGAGCTGCTGGTTGTTATGCCCGTGAAAACCGAGTTTCTTGGTTTTGACCCACCTTTTGTAGCGTTTGGCCAGTTTGTCTATGTTTTCCTGGTAAAAATAGCCAAAAGAATCCACGAGGTAAAGCACGTCTGTCTTTGATTCCCTTTCCACCTGGTCAAGGGCTTCATCCAGTTCGGGGCCGCTGTCGCGGCTTGCCGCCATGATGTTTATGGTAGTCTCGTAGCCAAGGTCGTGAAATTCGTTTACCATTGCGATGCACTTGTCAATATCGCGGGCGTAGCATGCAACGCGTACCATATCGTAAGGGGATTCCGATTTGGGCTTTATTTTGCTCATGTCTGCCCTGCCTATGTCTGCCATAACGGAAACTTTAGGCCCGTTTTCCACGCCTTCTTTCATTTTCCAAAGCAAATCGTCATCGCAAAATTTCCATGGCCCGAATTCTTCCCTGCTAAATAACTGGTCGGAGTTTTTATACCCAGCTTCCATATAATCTACGCCTGCAGCGGCAAGCGTTCTATAAACCTTCTGCACCAATTCAAAAGAAAACTTGTGTTTATTGAGCAACCCGCCATCACGGATTGAGCAATCCAAAACCTTAATCGACTCGCGAAACATATTAACTCCGTTCATGAATGTTTGAGGGATAATGTAGAAATTTCTATAGTAGCCGCTGATTAAGTCTGGTTTTAGAATGCGGGTTAAGGGGGGACGCTGATTGCAAGGAATTTTTGCGATAGAGTTAATCAGCGTTTTCTATATTTCCTACCTATGCCACATGGTCTCTTTATCGCAGGTACCGGAACAGGTGTTGGAAAGACTTATGCAACCGCATTTCTGCTTTCGCTCATCAAAAGTTCAAAGGGAAAAATCTTATACTATAAACCCATTCAATGCGGAAAACCAGCCGATACCGTTTTTGTTAAAAAAATGGCAAAACACAAGGATGTAGCTTGTTCCTACAGCCTGAAAACCCCAAGTTCGCCGCATTTTGCCTTTGAAAAGGAAAACGCGAAGTTCAATAAAAGGACAATCGAAAAATTTTTGACGGCGGCAAAAAAGCGATATGATTTTATATTTGTGGAAGGAGCCGGAGGGGTAAGGGTTCCCATAACGCGAAATTTTGACATGGCAGACTTGGCAAAGCTTTCGGGTTTTCCGGTTTTGCTCGTGACGCAGCCCGGTCTTGGTACTATAAACCACGCATTGCTTTCCATAGATTACCTGAAATCAAAAAATATTGAAATCTTCGGTTTTATATTCTCATGGGCAGAAGGAGTGGATTTTAACGGCGAAATTGTTTTGGACAACGCTAAAACAATATCAAAAATCTCCAAAATTCCCTTTTGCGGAGGAATACCCAAGCTGGGATAAAAAATCTATTTATCCCCTAAAAACCACGTTTAGTCCAAGCAAACCTGAAAAATGCCTTAAAAGGCGGTTTTATTTATTTATTTTTGTGCCATATGAAAACGTTATACTTTTTAGCGCTTGCCGCAGGTTTTGCCTCTGCGGTAGGCCCTCTTAGCCTAAAACAGGCTTTAAGCGAAGGATTGAAAGGAAATTTGGATATTCAAAGGTCAGAGCTTGGTTCCGAAGGCATAAATGCGCAGATAAGCGCAGCTTTCCGCAGCTATTTGCCGCAATTAACCGCAAACGGCACGGTAACACGTCTTTGGGCGAATGAACCTACTATGATTCCAAATTATCAGGCATGGATTCCTGCGCTAGCAGGCGGCCCTTCGCTAAACCCTGCCGAAGCAATGCTGGAATATCCTATAAACTGGAACGTAGCAGGCGATTTGAAATTGACCCAGTTCCTCTATGTTCCCCAAGCATTAACGGGAATTTCAATGGCAAAAAAAGGCAAGGAAATTGATGCGCTTGGAAAACAGGAATTAAGAGAGGGCATAATCTTTGGAATATCCATGCAGTACTGGACTATTGTTTATATGGAAGATAATTTGGAGGTTTTGCAAAAATCAATGGATAATTTGAGCAAGACCAGGGAAGCCATTGCCTCAATGGTGAATCAGGGCATAGTCAAAAAAAGCGACTTGAATACAATGGATATCAACCTATCTTCTTTAAGTACGCAAATAGATAATTTGAAGGTTCAAATTCAAACCCAAAAAGACGCTCTTTTGCAAATCATGGGGCGTACTCCGGGCGAGCAAATTGAGCTGACAGATCGCCTCAGCACGAATTTCAGAAATTCAGCCGACATAAGCGGAAACCCTTTGCAGAGTTCCGTAACATTGAGAAGAATGGAGCAGCAGGTAAAACTTCAGGAAATGCAAATTGATTTGACACGCCAGGAAATATACCCTAATGTTGTTGCTTTTGCAAGTTATGGGACGCAGGCGAGCAGGGAGAAATTTGATTTTTTAAATGATGCGCAAGACAAATTTGCAGACAATGGAACAGTGGGAATAAGCTTAACCGTTCCGCTTTTTGACGGAATGTCCAACAGCGCAAAGCGCACCAATGCCCGCATTCAGAAAAGGCAACTGGAAATAGATATGGAAAAGCAAAAACTCGCATTGCAGGCAACCTACGAAAGCGCAAAAACAACTCTTTTCAACGCAAAAAAACTGGTTGAGCGCAACGAGGAAAACGCAAAACTTTCCGAGGAAAATTATTTGATGAAGGAACTTGAGTATAAGGAAGCAGTTGCGCCTATAACGGATTTGCTAACCGCAGACAACAATATGCAAACAGCCCGTTCAAATTTGGCGAGTGCTCTTTACACGGAAAAAACGGCAGAGCTCGCTTTGGAACAGGTTTTGGGAATTTTGCGCCATAGGGCTGGGGAGTAGAGTAGTATTTCTTAAAAAGATAGTCCTTTGGGCATTAAAAAATGTATATTTACGTAAAAGAGAGGTATTTTATGAGAGTACATAAACTTATTTGCGCTTTTTTTGTCCTTGCTTTTATTGTCTCATGCTCCGATGAGATGCGGCCAAATGAAACCTCGGCATATGGCAAAATAGATAGGCTCACAGAGGCAGAGGCTAAAGTTCTTTTCAGAATGCGGAATCCTGACAACCGCGTTAGCATTGACGAAGCGGTGGAGCAAGCTAATTGGGTAATTGATTTTTTGAACGGGGAAAGCTCTCTTAAATCCGGCCCAAACAGAAGGATAAGCTCTGTTTCCGCTTTGGTTTCCGATAATAAACCTGTGGCTTTAAAATCCAGCGAATTCGGCGATGTTGAAATACCGGATACTCTGGCTTATGTTTTGAACTTTGAAGATAGCCTGGGCTTTGCCATTATTTCTGCGGACACTCGCATAGACGAACCTGTACTGGGGTTTACGGGCAGCGGTTCTTTAATAGATTCTACAGATAACCCCGGCATTGCCATATTTTTGGAAAACCTGGAAAATTATATGCTAAATTCAATTATTGAGGCGGAGCAGCAAAAGGATTCTTTAATTGGCGGGATTTTGGAAAAGCTGGATATTGAAACAAGCACAAAAGTTACGGAAGAAGAGAGGGAAGCCGCTAAAAAAGCGGCTAAAGAAGCAGCAGGAATAAAAACGGAGACTATAGAGTTGATACTGCCGCTTGTGCCTGTGGAATGGAATCAAGATGCTCCTTTCAATGATAATTTAGCATATAGAAATTGTCCCAAAACTACCAATGGCAGAGTCTGGGCAGGCTGCGTTGCAGTTGCGGTGGCTCAAATTATGTCTCGCTGGAAATACCCAGCAAGCATAGACGGCTATTCCTTTAATTGGGATGAGTTAAATAAAAACAAGAGATCCTACAATTTTAGTGACGCTTCTTTAAAAAAACAAGTGGCAAATTTAATGCAGCAAATAGGCAAAGGCGTTGGCATGGATTATGGATGCAATGGTAGCGGAGCCAGTACAGGCGATGCAATAAATTTTTTAGGAAAACACGGGTTTTCGAAGGGTGGGTTAATAAGTTATAATTCGACCAATGCAATTGCCTCAATGAAAAGAAGAGAGCCTTTAATCGTAAGAGGCTGCTCTGAAAAAATAAATCATAAATTTTTGGGAATAACTGTCTATACAAGCTATAATGGTTGCCATGCCTGGGTAATAGACGGCTATTTGAAACGGCGAATGACTGTCGGCAATACTGGTTTTGACTTTGACTATATACACAATAACTGGGGGTGGAATGGAAAAGATGACGGTTATTTTCAGAGCGGCGTTTTCAATTCTAATCAGGGGCCTAATATTCCCAGTTCTGGAACTAAATCCGGCGAGGCTAACAATTATCAATACGACATAGAAATGGCCTCTTATATACGCAGATAGGAGACCATGCCATGAAATATTTACTCCTGTTTTTTGGCCTGTTTTTATGTTCTTGCGAATATTCGGAACCAGATGGTTATTGCTCCGATCCAGTAAGGTTATCAAAAGAGGAATTATTGTTTAGCGCAGAGGGAGGGACAGATAGTGTAACTGCGAAAGATAGGTTTTGGTTGTCTGGTGATATTGGAATAGGGGATACAATTGTAAATTGCCACTCTCCGTCTACGTATTTTTTGAGAAGTGAGGCAGCAATAATGAATATTCCTCCTTCATATGACTATGAAGGCGATATATCATGCCTTTCAGGGGAAGATACATGGTACGAAGAAGGTATAAAAGGTCCTTGGTTTGCAGTTTATAGACTTGATAATAAGAAAATCTTTTTTTCCGTAAACAAAAATGAAACAGGAAAAAAAAGAAACTTTAGAATATTCCTTGATGCAGGAAATTGCGGTGCTAAAATTGAAGTCATCCAATCTGCGGAGTGAGCAAGCCATGAAATATTTATTCCTGTTTTTTTGCCTGTTTTTATGTTCTTGCGTTTTTTTTGAAGACGAGGGCTTTTATTTTGATGAGGAAAAATTCATGTCAGAGTGGAAGAACTGGAAAAGCCAGGATATAAAAAATTATAATTTCACATTAAAAGGGGAACTTCCTTATTGGAACTATACAAAAGCTATTCTAATGTATGATTATGAAGTTGAAATAGCAGTCAAAAACGGCATTATGCATTCGTTTGAGTATATTGGCAAAACTCCGAATCAAGAAATGGATAGCGAGTCAATCTTAGAACCGGAATACACTTCAATATCCGATATGTATCAAAAAATATACGAAAGCATAAAAGACTGCGAGCGTTATTGGAAAGAAACTTCGGACAAGGGTTGTTTTCTTTCAAAACGGTATGAAATAAAATATGACCAGAAATTTCATTATATTACATATTTTGAACCTGTCACAAGAGTAAAATCGGGCTGTATGATGGACACGGATGAACATGAGGTTACAGTTTCGAAATTTTCAATAACCCCCGCGGAGTGAGTTGAGAAAGCTCCTATTTTTGCTATTTGCCGTATGCCTATGCCTTTCATGTTCTGACAATGGCACGGAGCAAGAATTTATTGAAAGGACAGTGTTGGTTTATATGGCAGCCGACAACAATCTGCATAGAGAAGCTCAAAAAGACATAGAGGAAATGCTTGAAGCGGAGATTCCAAATGAATACAATTTGCTGGTATACATAGATACTCCCAGCGATAATCCGCGCTTGCTGAAAATAAAAAAAGGAAAAATAGACACTGTGATGCGATATAATTCACAAAATTCAGTTTCAAAACAAGTTCTTAAATCCGTTATAGACGAAACATTTTCATTGTTTCCGGCGGAAAGCTATGGACTAATCCTTTGGTCTCACGGAACGGGCTGGTTGCCAAATGGCGTTTACGATAATATTAAAGAAACAAGAGTTCGTTCATTTGGAAAAGACAAAAATGAAGAAATGGAAATTATAGACTTGGCAGAAGCAATTCCAGAAAACTTGGACTTTATTATTTTTGATGCTTGCTTGATGAGCGGGATAGAGGTTTTGTACCAATTAAGAAACAGAGCAAAAATAATAATCGCCTCCCCAACAGAAACGCTTGTCGCAGGTTTTCCTTATGAAAAAACAATTTCTCTTTTGCTGATGCCAGAACCTAATTACGGAGAAATAGCACTGGCATATATGGAATACTATAAAAATAAAAACGGCAATTTGCAATCCGCATCCATAGCCGTAATTGATACAAAGCAATTAGAGCCATTGGCAGACTTGGCAAGAAAAGCCATAAAAGAAGAAACAAATCTTATTTGCCCGAATAGGGAATTTATTCAAAGGTATGATTCCAAAGAACCCGCTTTGCTTTTTGATTTTGAAGATTATTTGGAACACGCAATTTCAAATGAAAATAATTTAATGGCTTTAAAAAAACAGATATCCAAAACGGTAATTTACCATGATTTCACGCCTTATTTTCTAGATGAATTTCCTATTGAAAAAAGTTGCGGAATAGGCATTTACATTCCCTTTGCAAACGATGTTCTTTTTGAGCAGTATAGCCAGCTTGACTGGCATAAAGATTCTGAGTTGTTTTGTTTGATTTATTCATTTATGGACTACTAGCGCAAATTCCGTGGATTTCCCATATCTTTCATCCCCAAAAAATTCCACTTTATCCTTTACAATGCAAAAAAATCCTGCGAAATTGTTTTTATTTACCTAGATTCTGCAATGGAAACGCCAAAAAAAGGAAAATTATGAAAAAGTCTTGGCTTGCACTCATTTTGATAATAGCAGCGATTGCCGGAGCATTCGCTCTGTTGAATTACAATAAGTCCAAACGAATGGAAGAACTGGCAAAGCGTTCCAAAGCTACAATGGAAATTCCGGTTGTTATCAACGAGGTGGGGCAGCAAATTCTTGCCCGCTCCATAACCATAAACGGAGTTTTGCAAGCCAAAAAGCAGGTTATTGTTCTTTCCGAGACCGCAGGGCAGGTTGAGCGTCTTTACAAGGAAGTAGGCGATACGGTTTGGGTAGGTGCTCCGCTTGCCCTTGTTGATGCTACCATAGTTTCCACCCAGTTGCTAACCGCCAGGGCAAACTTGGAAAACTCAAAAAGAGACCTGGCCCGTTTCCAAAATCTTGCGCAAAGCGGCGCGGCTACCCAGCAAACTGTAGACCAATTGACCCTCGCAGTTGAGGCGGCTAATACCAATGTTGTGGCTCTGCGAAAACAGCTCAACAACACCACGATTAAAAGCCCGCAAAAAGGCGTTGTGATTGCGAGAATGGTAGAGGTTGGCTCCGTGATTGGCGGCGGTTCGCCCACTTTCAGAGTTGCAGACCTTTCGCAAATGATAATGAATGTAGGCTTAACGGAAAGGGAAATTGTGCAGGTCCGGCACGGAATGCCGGCGAATATTCACATAGATGCTCTTAACAAGGACTTTCCGGCGGTTATAAACAACATAGGCGTAGCGGCAGATATGAGCGGCAGGTACAATGTTGAGGTTTTGATTAAAGGCGATACAAAAAACAGCGAGTTGCGCCCGGATTTGAGCGGAACCGTGAGTTTTGATTTGCCGGCAAGGGAGAATACCATTGTTATTTCAAGAAATGCCCTTGTAAACGGAGTTAAAGACCCAAGAGTTTACTTGATAGACGGTTCAAATAAGGCTATTCCGAGAAAAATCGCCATCAGTTCCGTAGAAGGCTCAAATGTTGTTGTGCATAGCGGCCTGTCCGTGGGAGAACGCATAGTTGTAACCGGCCACCAGAATTTATTTGAAGGCGCCGCCGTGAGGATTATACAATGAGCCTTTCAGAACTTTCAATCAAGCGACCCACGTTCGTTGTGGTGGTATTCACGGTTTTGGCGTTTTTGGGGGCAATCAGCTATAGCAGTTTGCGCTACGAAATGATGCCCAACATAGATTTCCCCGTTTTTATAGTTGTAACTATTTATCCGGGAGCGGCTCCTTCGGAAGTTGAAAATTCCGTGAGCAAAGTTATGGAAGGAACTCTTTCCGGTGTGGCTGGCGTGGATTACCTGCGAAGCATGTCAAGGGAAAACGCATCCATTATAATAGTGATGCTAAAACAGGGGACGGATGTGGATGTAGCCTTGAATGACGCTTCAAGGTTAGCCGGTTCGGCAAAAACCGAATTACCGGATGAAGTCTATGACCCGATGGTAATCAAAATAAACATGAACGCAATGCCGGTCATGAATTTGGCGGTTAGGGCAGACAGAATCTCGGCTACCGATTTGTACGACCTTTTAAACTACCGCATATTGCCGGAATTTTCCAGCATTCTGGGAGTTGGCGAGGTATCCATGCAGGCCGCTTCCCAGCGCGAGATTCAGGTAAATGTGGACCCGGCAAAACTGCAGGCGCAAACATTATCGCTTTTGCAGGTTGTGAACACGGTTAAAACAAACAACATGAGTTTCCCTACCGGCAATATAAAAACAGACAGCCTAACCAGCTCTATTCGGCTTTCGGCCAGATATTCCGAGGTAGGAGATATAGGCAACACGGTGATCAAAAGAAATGCAGACGGCACCCTGCTCAAGGTTGCGGATGTAGCGGAAGTTGTGGATGCAATCAAGGATGTCAACGGATTTTACCGCTTGGACGGGCAGTCCGCCGTTGGTCTGTATATAACCAAACAGGACGATGCAAACACGGTTGAAGTAGCCAATTTGGTGAAGGCAAAAATGAAGGAAATGGAAAAACGCTACGAAAAACAGGGGCTTAAATTCGGAATAGCGATGGATGGCTCCACAATAATACGCAATGCTGCAAATTCGGTTAGCTTTGATTTGCTTTTGGCGGTGATATTTGTAACCATACTTATGATTTTCTTTTTGCATTCCCTTCGCAACGGCATTATAGTTATGGTTGCGGTTCCGCTCTCCCTGATTACAACTTTTATAGGGCTTGCGGTTATGGACTTCACCTTGAACATAGTGACCCTGCTCGCTCTTTCTCTGATAATAGGAACTCTGGTTGATGATGCCATTGTGGTTCTGGAAAATATTTACCGCCATATGGAGATGGGAAAAAACGCTGTGCAGGCATCCATAGACGGCATTAAGGAAATAGGGCTTTCCGTAGTCTCAATGACCCTGGTGCTTTTGGTTGTATTTTTGCCGGTTTCCATTGCGCCCGGCATACTTCGCCCGGTGCTCCAGGCATTTGCGCTAACCATAGTTATTTCGGTGGCCATATCCCTGCTTGTAGCATTTACTGCGGTTCCCCTGATGACCAGCAGTTTTGGAAAGCTGACGAAAATAGAAAACAAGGGGTTTTGGAGCGGTTTGGTTCACGGTTTTGAAGACCTGGTAAGTTTGCTCCACAAAGCCATTATGTCAATTTTGCATTGGGCTTTGAACCACCGCATTGCAGCTTTATTTTTATCCGGCTTGCTTTTTATCATATCTCTTCTTCTATTGCCTATACCCAAAATCGGTCTTGGCTATATAGGTTTCGAAATGGTGGCAAACGGAGATAACGATGGAGTGTCTGCAACCTTGGAATTTGTAAAGGATATTTCCGTTACGCAAAACAACGAGGTCACGCGGCAAATAGAAAACGATATTTTGCAAATGCAGGGAGTCAAAAGCGTTTATGCCGGAGTTGGAGCGAATAGTTCCGCATTTGGAAGCGGCGGTGCCTTTCAGACGAATATCGGCATAAAACTTGTGGATAAAAACCTTCGCACAAGGAGTTCCGAAGTCTTTGCCGCAGATTTGGAAAGATTCATAAACGGAAAATACGCCGGAGTCAAAGCCATTGTTAAGGCAGATGAAATGATGGGCGGCGGCGGTGGCAATATGAATGCTCCCGTGCAAATAGTTTTGCAAAGCTCCGATAGAGAAGCCATGCTCGCTTTTGCAAATACGATGGTGGATACCCTTTCCAAAATCGAAGGCATACGCAATATGAAACTCAGTTCCGATATGGGAGCGCCGGAAGTTGTGGTTGACATAGACCGGGAAAAAATGGCTCGCCACGGTTTGGATTTGGGTTCAGTGGGCGGCACCTTGCAATACGCCTTTGCCGGGGACCAAACAGCCAAGCTGCTCAAAGGCGATTATCAATATGACATAAACATAAGATTCGACGATTTTGACCGCCGCAGCGCAGAGGATGTGGGAAATGTCACTATTTTGAGCCAGTTGGGCGCACCGGTCAAGTTAAAGCAGATTGCAGACATAACCGAAGGCACGGGGCCTAATGTGATGGAGCGTTACGGGCGTATTCCTTCCATCACCTTGCAGGGCAA
>JGI24698J34947_10000842_pt1 | contig 15401 bp, 16 predicted proteins | sample TergutMp193P3_FD_34947 | JGI IMG/M metagenome (IMG submission 34947) | reverse complement strand
AAACAGACACACGCCTCTGCGTGACAATAACCCACATTCGCAGGTTACTGTGGACAAATATACTTTGTGTGACAAAAACAAATATAGAAAAATAAAAAGGGCTTGTCAAGGGTGGAAGGGTGATTTTTTTTATTTTTTTTTGGTTTTTTGGGGAAAACGGCGATTTTGGGCGAAAAATGGCGTTTTGTCGGGGCGACGTTAGGTCGCCCCTGGAATGGAATTTTGGATTTTTTGGGGGGAACATCAATGGAAAAATCTATATTTAATCTAACATGCACATGACAGACGCATTATTATCACCTGCTGTGGGAACGGCTATGTGCGCGGTTAGCGCGGTAACCATAGCATATTCCATAAAAAAAGACGCTTCCTGCGAAAAAAAGGTTCCCATGATGGGCGTTATGGGAGCATTTATTTTTGCCGCGCAAATGATCAACTTTGCAATACCGGCAACCGGTTCAAGCGGGCATATAACCGGAGGGATTCTGCTTGCCGCCATGATCGGGGCGTTTCCCGCGCTTCTTTCCATGTCTGCGGTGCTGATAATTCAGTGCCTGTTCTTTGCGGATGGAGGCCTGCTCGCCCTTGGCTGCAATATTTTCAATATAGGCGTTGTTCCCTGCCTCATCGTTTATCCGCTGGTCTTCAAGCCCTTTGTTAAAAAAGACATAACNCCCGGCAAAATAACCGCGGCTTCCNTTTTTGCGGCTGTAATTGGCTTGCAGCTCGGNGCATTTTGCGTGGTGCTGGAAACCCACCTCTCCGGCATTGCCGAACTTCCGTTTTCTGCCTTTGTGGTTTTGATGCAGCCTATTCATTTGGCAATAGGTTTTGCAGAAGGTCTTGTGACTGCTGCTATTCTGGGCTTTGTTTATAAAATGCGTCCGGAGATTATGGAATTCGTTTTAAACGGAGAGGCAATCAAAAGCAATGTTCACAGAAAGGTTATTATCGCATTTGCCGTTATAGCACTGTTTGTCGGTGGTGTTCTATCTCAGTTTGCCTCTTCAAATCCGGATGGTCTTGAATGGGCAATTCAAAAGGTAGCCGAAGGCAATGAAGAATAAAATACAGGAACTAAGCGCGCTTGAACAGTTATCCGGCGGCGATACATGTATTCACAGGCTCCACCATACGGTGAAACTGCTCGCAACAATGGTTTTTATAATTGCGGTTGTTTCCTTTGACAGGTATGCCTTGTGGCAGTTGATTCCGTTTGTTTTTTATCCCACGCTCCTTATGATGCTTTCCGGAACTCCCTACTCAATGCTGTTTAAAAGATTCATGGTTGCGCTCCCCTTTTGCCTTTTTGCCGGAATAAGCAATATGATTTTTGACGGGAACATTGTTTCCTTTTTTACCATAATACTCAGAACTTACCTGTGCGTTATGGCGGTTCTGCTCCTGGTATCTGTTACGCCTTTTTCCGAGATTGCAAATTCCATGCGCAGACTGAGAGTACCGGGCATATTCGTCACCATATTTGAAATGACCTACCGCTACATAAGCGTACTTCTGGAAGAAGCGTATTCAATGTATATTGCCTATTCTTTAAGAAGCATAAACCGAAAAGGAATCAGAATGAGAGATATGGGAAGTTTTGCCGGGCAACTGCTGCTGCGCAGTTTTGACCGTGCCGAACGAGTTTACAGCGCCATGAAATGCAGGGGCTATGCCCTTCACGCCATGCCGCAAAGCAGGCAACCCGTAATTTTAAGGGATCTTGTTTTTTTTATTTCGGTTTGTATTTTCTGCGTGTTTTTCAGAGGCTTTAACTGATGCTTAAACTGCAAAATGTAACTGTTGTATATCCCGATAAAACAAAGGCGATTGACGGTTTGAGCTTTACCCTGAGTGCGGGAGATAATATGGCATTGATAGGCGAAAACGGAGCAGGCAAAACTTCGCTTTTGCTGGCTATAGCCGGTGTGCTTAAACCGGCGGAAGGCCTTATTGAAGTTCCAAATCAGGTAGGTTTGGTATTCCAGAATCCCGATGACCAGTTGTTTATGCCGCTCGTATATGACGACGTTGCCTTTGGCTGCCGCAATCTCGGTTTTCCAGAAGAACAGGTTAAGGCAATGGTAGAAGAAACCCTCAGCCAACTGAACATAAGCCATCTCAAAAACCGTTCCTCATTAAAACTGTCTTGCGGTGAAAAACGCATGGCAGCCATAGCAACTGTTTTATCCATGAAACCTTCCATTTTAATGTTTGACGAACCCACCGCCTATCTGGACCCCAGAGCAAAACGTGCCCTGGCGGAAACTCTGAAAAATCTGCAGCACGAAAAAATCATAGCAACGCACGACATGGCTTTTGCCGCCGAAGTTTGCAACCGCGTTATTGTGCTGAAAGAGGGACGTATCGCGATGGAAGGCGGGAAGGAACTTTTTTCCAATTCTATATTATTGCCATGAACAAACAGGAAACCCTGGACATTTTTAAAAAAATACGGGCGGGAGCGATTTCGCCCGAAGATGCCTTGCAGAGATTATGCACGGAACCCTTTGAGGATTTGGGCTATGCGAAAATTGACCACCACCGCGAACTAAGGCAGGGAGTGCCCGAGGTGATATACGGAGCCGGAAAAACACCCGAACAGATAAGCGGCATTGCAGGCGCCATGATGGATAAGGGGCAGCGATTGATTCTGATAACAAGATTGCCACCGGAAGCAGCGGAAATACTGGAAAAAAATCTTCCCTTAAAATACCATAAAACTGCGCAGATAGGCATGATAGGCGAAATGCCCAAACCCGACGGCATTGGAAAAATTGCGATAGCAACAGGAGGCACAAGTGATATTCCGGTAGCGGAAGAAGCGGCTCTCACGGCGGAGTCGCTGGGCAACGAGGTTATCCGTTTATATGATGTTGGCGTTGCGGGATTTCACCGCCTTCTTTCCCGGCTTGATGTTATAATGAATGCGCAGGTTATCATTTCAATAGCCGGAATGGAAGGCGCGCTCACCAGCGTTATAGGCGGCTTAACAGACTGCCCTGTAATAGGCGTTCCCACCAGCGTGGGCTATGGCGCTTCCTTTGGCGGGGTAGCGGCATTGCTTTCAATGCTCAACTCATGCGCCTGCGGCGTGAGCGTTGTAAATATAGACAACGGCTTTGGAGCGGGCTACCTTGCAAGCATGATAAACCATCAAAGGACACAATGAAATGAGAACTCTTTACCTTGAATGTAACATGGGTGCCGCCGGCGATATGCTTATGGCTGCCTTGCTGGAACTGCATGATGACCCTAAAGACTTTTTGAACAGACTGAATGGCGCAGGCATCCCCGGTGTAACAATAACATCGGAACCTGCTGCAAAATGCGGCATAACCGGAACACATATAAACGTGGATATAGCCCGCCTCAACGGCCATCACCACGTTGGCGGCCATGCTCCAGCGGATATAATAAATCACTTGAAAATCCCGGACACCGTAAAAAAAAATGCGCTTGAGGTTTATAAAATCATAGCCGATGCCGAAAGCCACGTTCACGGGGTGCCGGTGAGCCAAATCCACTTTCACGAACTTGGAGAAATGGATGCCATTGCCGACATCACAGGCGTCTGTATGCTTATGGAAGAACTTGCGCCCGAACTGGTTTTGGCTTCCCCAATCAATGTAGGCAGCGGGCAGGTTAATTGCGCTCACGGCATTTTACCGGTTCCGGCACCCGCCACCGCGCATATACTGCAAAACGTGCCCATATACAACGACGAAATCAAAAGCGAACTGTGCACTCCAACAGGAGCGGCCCTGCTGAAATACTTTGCAAGGGAATTCTGCAAAATGCCTGTGATAAGTGTTGCCAAACTCGGGTATGGATTGGGGAAAAAGGATTTTGAAAAGGCTAATTGCGTGCGTGCCTATCTAGGAAATACCGACAGTATAGGCGAGGAAGTTGTAGAACTCATCTGCAATCTTGACGATATGACACCCGAAGCCATTGCCTTTGCTCAACAGCTTTTATCGCAGGAAGGCGCACTTGACGTATATACCGCGCCCATTGGCATGAAAAAGGGACGCCCAGGCCTGATGTTCACCTGTTTATGCAATACCGGAATCAAGGATAAAATGCTGTCGCTGATTTTCAAGCACACAACCACGCTTGGCATAAGAGAGCATAACTGCCGCAGATATGCCCTGCAAAAAGAGCACACGGAAATTCAAACGGAATTCGGCGCGGTAAGGGTAAAAACTTCCCGCGGATTCGGAGTGGTAAAGTCCAAACCGGAATACGAAGACATCGCCGGAATCGCAAGAGAAAAAGGCATGTCCATTCGGGATGTATTAAAGGCTATTCCACCACTCTAAAAAAACTTTCCAAAGGTTCTCTTTGAGAAACAAAGGTATTTACCAAGTGTTCCGGCTGCGGATATCCAAAGGGTAAAGCCAGCAAAAACGCCAGATTCTCGGAATTCGGAATGTACTTGTGCAGCAAATCCGGGTAAGCCATAACGCTATACTGTGGACAGCAACCCAAGCCTCTGTTATGCAACTCGGTTATAAGAGCATTGAAAAAAATACCGCAGTCCAAAAATGTACCCAAACCGTACTCTCCTCTGTTCAAAGCCAAAAAGAAAACATGCTTTGCACCGAAGAACTTGTAGTTTTCGCTATCGTGCTCACGGCGTTTTTCCCTGTCTTCCCTGCCTATTCCCTTATGGATTAGGAAGGCCTTGCCAAGGTCAACGGCTCTTTTTTTATAGGCTTCCGGCAAAGGGTCCGGATTGTAAACGTATTCGTATGCGGCAGGCTTGCCGCTGTTGAATGCCGTCACGCTGTCAAAACGCAGGTTTTCCAGAATTTCGCCCTGAACCAGAATCAGTTTCCAAGGCTGGGTATTTTTACTGCTTGGCGCACGGTTTGCACCAAGTACAATAGCCCGCACAATATCGGCAGGGACTATTTCATTTGTAAAGGCTCGGATGGATTTTCGCATAAATTACCCTTCACATTCGCCGGTGCGGCCACTTTCGGTTTCACAGTATTTTCCCGGAGTAGGATGTGATATCTTATCCCATTCCGGAGGAGCAGAAACCGGATTTTGAATAGAACCGTCTGCGGAACAGCCAAGGAAAAATGCTACGGAAACAAGAGCAAGCGAGAGAATTTTTCTGTTCATGTCAGAGCCTCCTAGAAGTAGATGAACCCACCTAAGTTATAAAAAATGTTTTCGCCGTTAAGTGCCTCAAACGGGTTTGAAGAAACCTGCGCTTCCAAAGCCCAATTCGTTTTTTGATAGCGAAGGCCGGCAAAAGCCGCCGTTCCATCGCTATGTTGTATATGAAATTGAGAAGTGTTGTTATCCCTATCGCCACCGCCTTGAAAATCCAGGCTGTGTGCCGCACCCGTAAAGGCCAGCATGTTTTCGGTCAGGGCAACTTCGCCCAGAATGTTCGGAGATATTATTAAACCTATTATATTGTCTGATTTTGGGCCTTGGCTCACTGCATCTAAAAACCGTATGTAAAGGAAATTATTCAAGCCGGCTATAACTCTTGCATTTGAACTTTGCAAGGCGGCATAACCCAAATTTAAACCCAGACCCAAACCCAAATAGCTGTCCGCATCAACCCACTTGTCTCCATTAGGACGGGTTTCGGTACCTCCGGTGCGAATGAAGCTAAAAAAGAGATCGTAATTTAAAGAACCGGACGCATCGGTTAAACCGGCATTGGCGGTTATTGCGGAATAGTCAGTTGCGGTTTCATCGCCATTGGCTTCCATAGCATTGCTTGTTGCATAAGTTAGCCAGCCGCCATTTGCGTAAAAAGTGGCGGAACCGAACGGCATGGAGAAATAAAGCCCAATGTTATCGCCGGGGTCTGTTGTTCTTGTGCTGGATTTTGGACTTTTGCTTGATTCCCAGGTTTTTGATACCGAATAATTCAAGGCAATGCCAAAAGCCGGAGTTGCATAGCCCAAGATCAGAGCGGCTTTATTACCGACCGGGGAATTGTCCAGGCCCAGCAAAGCGGAACCATCTCCCAAACCAAAAGCCGTATAGCCAACAAAATCTATTGGGGAAATATAAAAGAATTTTTGCCCGTTAATATCGCCGGGAAACAAAACAAGGTCTCCAACGGTGGATGCCGCGCCCTGAGTTGAGTAGGGATTGTAGGCATTGCCGCGCAGGTTGTCGAAATTAATTTTTCCTTCGGGAGCGGCGGGTTTTGCTTCGGCAGGCCTTGAATGGGCCGGAGGCGGATTTTGCGAAGGGGTAGAGGCATCTTCGCTTGGGGTTTCCCAGGTGAATTGAGCAAATGCAAATACCGCGGTGAAAAGACACGAGGCAAAAAGTGTAGAATAATTCATGGCTGAAATATAGCAAATAATTATATTATTAATATGNTCCTGCTATACCTTTCTTTCCTGTTTTTAATCGCTTCCTGTTCAAAAGAGCCTGTANCAGAGGCAAAAAGCGAGCAGGCCGAGCATTTTAGCGTGGATTCCTTTGAGGGTTACAGGNTTTTAAGCATAAAAGAGGCCTGGAANGGGGACAGGGAAANGCACAGGTGGCTGCTTTTGGATTCCTCTTTTAGCTCCGAATTGCCGGATAGCCTGAAAAATCTGCCGCAAATCAGGATTCCGGTTAAAAAGGCGGTTGTTCTTTCCACAACGGCCATAGCCTTTATGGAAAGGCTCGGTTTGCTGGAACGAGTGCTTGCGGTTGAAAACAGAAACCTGATTTACAGCGAAAAAATGCAGAATTTAATAGACTCCCTTTCAATAAAGGATGCCGGCAGCGGAAGCTCGCTGAATCTGGAAACTATCCTGATTTTGCAGCCGGATATAGTTTTGACCTTTGGCACCGGTTCTTCCCTTTACGATGACTATCCTCGCCTGAAAACTGCCGGAGTTCCGGCCCTTCTCACCGCAGAATGGATGGAAAGCCACCCCCTTGCACGCTTTGAGTGGCTCAAGTTTTTTGGAATTTTGTTTGGAAAGGAAAGCGAGGCGGATTCCATCTTTGCCGAAACGCTGGAAAAATACAATTCGCTCGCAGGCTTGGCCGGTGCCGCCGAAAAGCCTTTGGTCCTGACAGGCTACCCCCAAGGCTCGGAATGGCTGGCCGGCGGCGGAAACAGTTATTTTGCAAAATTCCTGCGAGATGCGGGTGCGCAATATGTATGGGAAAACACGGATAAAACAGGACTTTTAACCCTGAACATAGAAGAAGCCTTGCAAAGCGGCACGCAGGCGGAGTTTTGGCTGCATCCCGGCCTTTGGACAGGCAAGGCGGAAATTCTGCAGAACGAACCCAGAATATCCATGCTTGCCCCGTGGCAAAACGGCAGGATTTATCAGAGTTCAAAACGCACAGGCAAAAACGGAAGCAGGGATTTTTACGAGTCCGCAGTGGCATATCCGGATTTGGTATTGGCAGATCTCATTTTCATATTCCACCCGGAGATTTTGCCGGAACATAAATTTGTATATTACGAGTCTGTCAAATGAATTCTTGCAAGAAAATCCTATTATCTGTTGCAGCCGTGCTTTCCTTGGCGAATGCGGCAGAAGGGATAACTTCCAAAACCAGTGCCAACCCGATATCTACGTTTTCAATACCCACTTTTTACGAAGAACAAATTATAAGGCAAAGGGATTGGGCGGCGCAAAACCCTGTGACTTTGGAAACCCCCATAGATTCAAACTACATAATAGGCCCCGGTGATTTTTTTGAAATTATTTTGCCGAACAGCAGCGAGGGGATACAGGTTTCGCCGGAAGGAACGGTTGCCATTCAGGGATATGGCCTGTTGGAAGTAAGCGGGTTAAAATTATACGAGGCAAAGCAAAGAATTCTGGAAAAGCTAAAAACCCGTTATGACAAAAAATTTACAGGGGTACATTTGGTTCAGTTGCGCCGTTTTGCCGTGAATGTGCAGGGAGCCGTGTGGCGTCCCGGGCAGGTTGTTGTGAGCGGCCAGGCACGTGCAAAGGAGGCAATTTACTCGGCAGGGAATTTTAAATCCTCTGCAAACAAAGACAGCATTTATGTATATCGCAAGGGCGATACCATAGCCACAACGGAAAATATCCTCTTGCAAATCGGCGATATTATAGAGGTTCCCCACAGGGAATGGCAGCAGAGCGTGGATTTTACATATGCGGGAAAAACCCTAACCGTTCCATACGTTCCCAAATACACAATAAAGGAATACTTAAAAGATGCCGGCATATATATGGAACAGAAGTACAGCCAGGTGAGCATAAAATATCCCGAAGACAACTATACCAGATGGATAAGCGTTGACCAGATAGACCATTTTTTCCCGGAACCCTTGAACGAAATAGAGTTTCACATACAGGCTCCTTTTGTATATGTTGGCGGAGCGGTGGCGGCAGTTGGAAAGGTGCCCTACAATTCCTCAATGCATCCTGCGGATTATGTNGCGGCAAGCGGGGTTACCATAATAACGGGCGATTTATCGAGGATTTCCGTTATGAGAAATGGAAANNGGATTTCCATGGACTGGGCAACAGGCGAAATTTTACCGGGCGATTTTATTGAAATACCGAGAACGGCGTATGAAGTTGTAAAGGATGTAACTTTATTTATAACTTCTCTCCTGAGTGTTTTTGCAACCTTAATCATCATAGCGAGCTACTGATATGTTTAGAATCGTGGTAATTTTGGCTATATTGCTTGCCGTGGCTACGGCAGCCATAGGTTTTCTGATTGGGCGTCCCTCCGGCGGAAGCAGTTATGTAACCCCCAGGCAGGAAACAAGTATTCACACCACCGTGCGTGCGGTTTTGCCCGCGGCGGAATTCGTTTCCCTGCATTACAGATATACCTCTGTAATCAAGGATGCAAGCAGCAAGGAGATGTTTGGCATTCCCATACCCGGCACGGAAAAAAAGATGCTGGCCATGATAGACGGCACCATAAAGCTGGGNATCAACTGCAAGGACATTAAAATAGACACNAGCCGTTCCGATACTCTGTTTTTGAAACTTCCTCCGATAAAAATCATTTCCCACGAGCTGCATCCGGAAACCGCGGAAGTGTATGACCAGAAGGATGGAATTTTCAACAAATACAGGGCAAGCGACCAGTTCGCCTTGGAGGCAAAGCAAAAGGCGGAAGTGGAACTTGATGTAAGGGCAAACCGTGAACTGATTTTACAGGCAAGAGCGGCAACGGAATACGCGTTTAAGTCATTCCTGCAGGGGCTTCCGGTTTTAAACACCATACCTGTTGCCTTTAAGTGGAATTAGATGCATTATGTCCTTTGCCGAAATCCTGATTTTTTTGCTTGAAAGAAAAAGGTATTCCTTTGGGATTCCCTTTCTTGCCGGTATTCTGGGATTTGTTATGGCATGGGTTTTGCCGCCTTATTATAAAAGCGAAATCAGGGTACTGCTGGATACGGGTTCCAAAACAACGAACATAAATTCCTTGCTGAAAAGTACGGCATCATCCAATCTATTGGGTTCCCTTGGAACGAATATGGCAAGCAATGAAAATGAAGATCTTTATCTTGACATAATCGGCGGAAGGGAAGTTATGCTTGCCACCATAGAAAAATTCAGACTGGATACAATTTACAAGAGCGCTAAATACAAGGAAACATTAATAAAACGGTTTGACAAGGACATAAAAGTAAATATAGATGAATTAACGGGAGTAATTTCTTGCATATACGAGGCAAAAAACAAGGAACTGGCTCGTGATCTGGTTCGTTTTGTGGTTGAAGAGGCAAATGCAAAATATGTAAAACTGAGAAGGGAACGGGCTTTGCAAACAATAGAACACTTGAATTCCTTTAAGCAGGGCATTAAAGCCTCGGCGGATTCTCTAAGCGATGTTCTGGTCAAGTTTTACAGGGACAACAATCTGCTCAATCTGGAATCCCAGTTGCAACTGACTATAGCTGCGCTCGCAGGTCACGAAGAACAGATCCAGAATCTTAAAATCAGCGAGAGCAAATCCGGGACGGACAATTCCACGGCGGCAGAACTGCGTAAAAGAAGATATATTCTGGAAAAGGAAGCGCAAAAACTTCGCGGAGATTTTTCGGAGGATTATGTACCGAATAAGAATTCCGTCTATATAAATTCAGACTGGGCGGTTGAAAAACTGATAGAGCAGGAAAAACTGGAAAGCGATTTGAAAAGGATTTTCGCAACGCTTGAGATAGTTGAAGGCAATATTGTGATGGAAGAAGGCAACGCCGCAAAGAATCTGCCGGTAATTCAGATTGTACAGGATGCTTATCTTGCGGATTACAAGAGCAAGCCCAAGAGGGTGCTGTGGAGTATTGCAGCTTTTGCCATAGCCTTTATTCTTGTAAGTGTTTTTTTCATAGTTCGGGGAATCACAAGCGGAGAACTTGAAACGGAAAAAGAACGGAGAGAGAAGATAAGGAAATTTTTAAACTCGTTGAAAATATGATTACAATAATAACACTCTGTCTTTTATTCCTATCAATTTTTGCTTTTTTTGTAGATAAACATATCCTTTCTGTATTTTTGCTTTTATTGGCGTCCAGCCGTTCTATAGACGGACATGTTATTATATGCTGTATTGGCTTTATTCTAACTTTACATTGCATGCGTATGGATTTTTCAAAGATAGGCAAGACTGTTTGGCTTATATCGGCACTGTTCATTTGCTATCAATTAATCGTATTGGCCGTGTATCCATACAAAATATATTATTCCTACCCGATTTCGTATTTAAACGCTTATTTAATGTTCTTGGCTACAATATCCATAAAATGGGACAGGGAAAAAATAACTCAATTTACTCTCGCCTACATGGCAATTCTCATTTTTTGGGGTTTGCTTGAATTTATGGTTGTTAGTCCTCTTAGAATTGCAGGCCCGTTTCACTTTGCTACTCTTTATGCGGTTGTGCTCGTAAGTATCTGGACGATTTGGCTGAGCGATTCCATAATAAACAACGATTATCCGAAAATTATAATGGTAACTTCTCTTGTTCTTCTGGCAGTTTTGCTGAGCGGTACCAGAATGGGACTTTTAGGAATGGTTTTGGGTTTGTGCCTGGGTGGATTTTCCAAAATTCTAATCGCCAATTTCAAAAGGGCTTTTTTTACAAAAATCTTTTTCGGAATAGCTCTATTGGCTTGCGTATTGTTGCTGGTTTTAATAGTCTGGCTACTGATACCGGATGATTTACTCATAAAGAGAAATTTCAAGACAATTCTGTCCATGAAGCTGGACAGCAGTAATTTGGGACGTGTATTTTCTTGGGTTGCCGCTATTGATATTATTCCAAAACATACATTCTGGGGAATTGGATCCGGAAATTTCAACACTTATGTACAGAAATTCTTACAGGAAAACGGAATACAGTTAAAAGGCTCTTTGCCGCATGCTCATAATTTATTTTTAATAGTTTTATCCGAGCATGGACTTATAGGATTTACGGTTATAGGCCTAATCGTATTTATGTGTACATTCAAATTGTTTTACCGTATAATAAACAGATCTCAGAACAGTATGACTTATGCTATTCTGAACGGATTTATAGTCATGATGTTCATGGGAATGTTCGATGCAACTCCTTTAACCCTGGGTACACTGTGTTTTGGCGGATGGCTCATGGGAATTTCTTTCAAAATCTCCAACATGGATATTGCAAGATTATGAATTTACTCTATATTTTGGAAACATTTCCCAACGGTTGCGGAGTGGATACCGTAACGCGTATATTATCGGATGAATTTATCGGAATGAATCACAATGTAAGTATATGCTGTGTAAAAAAATCCAAGGGCTTTGCCGCATATTCGGAAAAGATAAGGATTCATTATTTTCCGGGTAAAAAATTATTAAGCGGTGAAAACATAATCTTTTTGCACGGTATAATAGAAACCGAAAATATAAATATCATGATAAACCAGTATTCTCAAGATGTAAATTATAGCATTTTATGCGATAATGCAAGAAAATCAACCGATGCAAGATTAATAAACTGCCATCACTTGGCATTGCTTTTGAATTCGCAGGTTCACGGACGTTTTTTATTTAGATTCCTGCCGGATTTTATGGTGAATAAGTTAAAGCAGATGCGTCAATTACGCATGAGAAACAGGGCTTACAGCATTGCGGATCTAACGGTATTTCTGTCACAAAGAATCGTAGAACAATATAAACGGCTGGAGCCTGAAAAAAAACTGGATAAGCTGAGATTTATACATAATCCCCTGCAGCAAACAAATTACAGTGCGGAGACAAAAGAAAACATGCTGCTTTTTGTTGGCAGAATAAATGAAATGGAAAAGCGACTGTCGCTTATAATACGGATATGGAAGGAAATTTGCGAAAAATATCCCGACTGGAAATTAACGGTTGTTGGTGACGGTCCGAGTTTGAAATCAACAGAAAAAATGGCGGAAAACGTCCCGAGAATTCTTTTTGAAGGCTGGAAAGATCCCGGTCCGTATTACGCAAAATCAAAGATATTTATCATGACCAGTAACAGCTTTGAAGGCCTTCCCGTAGTTATCTTGGAAGCACAGCAGCATTTATGTGTTCCGATTGTAATGGAATCTTTTTTAACTCTCGGAGACGTTATTGATAATGAAAAAAACGGAATCATAATCCCCAACAACGATGTTGGAATATTCATAGAGAAATTAACATGGCTTATGGACAACGAGAAATTGAGAAATGAATTTGCTCTTAACGGAGCTTCTACCTGCAAGAAATTCGATGTAAAAATCATTGCAAAAAAATGGGAAGAACTGTTTTTTGAGGTTATGAATGCCTAAGTTGAGTATTATTTTGCCGGTCTATAATTCCGCGAACTTTTTGCAGAAAGTTTTTGATTCCTTGCAGGGTCAGATTGAGAAAAATCTGGAAATGATTTTTGTGAACGACGGTTCAACGGACGGAAGTTTGGAAATTTGCAGAAGACTTGCAGAACGGGATTCCAGAGTTGTTGTTAAAGATAAAGAAAACGGAGGAGTAAGTTCTGCGAGAAATCTGGGGATGGAATGTGCAACAGGGGAATTTGTTGCCTTTCTGGACCCGGATGACTATATAGACAAGAAAATGTATTTGAACATGCTGGAATGCACAAATGAAGAGACCGATATTGTGATAAGCGGTTTTATTCACGAATACGAAAAAAAAAGCATAGTCATAAAAATGCCACAAGACATGAAAGCAACATATAGGGGGAATGATATTTATACGGAAATTCTCTCAAGATTTATTTTATACGGCAAGGGTTTGGGACATTTGCCGCAAATGGGAACCGTATGGAGAATGATTTTTAGGCGGGAATTTTTACAGGGGAATGACTTGAAATTTTTACCGTTCGCTTGCCAGGATGATTGGCTTTTTGCTTTAAGCGCGTTGAAAAAGGCAAATCTGGTAGGCATAGAAAAAGGCGCATATTACCATTATGTTCATTACAAAGGCAGCGTAACGGGGAAATACAGGCCGGAATATCCGATTGCCTGCATTGCCGTACTGGAGGAATTGAACAGAATCGGAGTCTTTGACTTTATTCCCGAAAAATACGAGCATAATCCGAATCTGGCATTTTTCTTTTTGATTTTTATAATAAACCGCATTGTTATGCAAAAGAAATCTCTGTTTGCAATAAAAAAAGAACTGCTGGAAATATTAAGTTCCGACTGTTTTAACTTGGAGAAAATTCATATTAGCAGATGCACGGGAAAACATAAGCCCGTGCTGATTTTGTTGAAGTTCGGATTATTGTTACCTCTGCTTTCCATTTATAAAATAAAAGATTATGCGCACGGATAAGTCAATAAAAAATATCGGAGTCATGTTTGTAACCCAAACGATAACGTTAATTCTGGAATTTGCAAGCAGAACAATCTTTATAAAAAATCTTGGTGCGGAATATCTTGGATTAAACGGACTTTTTTCAAATATATTAAATACTCTCTCTCTCGCAGAAATGGGAATAGGAGCGGCAATATCATACGCTCTTTACAAGCCCATCGCAGAAGTTGATAGGGAACAGATAAAATCAATTTTGGCATTTTATAAAAGATGTTATTTTAACATTGGAATCTTTATTCTTATTGCCGGAATATTTTTAATTCCGTTTTTGCCGTTTTTGATAAAAGACAAAATTACCGTTCAAGTGGACATAACATCCGTCTATTTATGTTTTTTGCTCAATTCGGTTATAGGTTATTTTTTTGCCCATAAAAGAATAATTATAGATGATTCTCAGAATAAAAGAATTACTGCAGTAATAGATTTTTCCTCGAAGACCGCAATATCAATCTTGCAGATTTTCATTCTGATAAAGTTCAAGAATTATATGTGGTTTCTGTATGCAAAAATATTGGGAACTTTAATTGCTTCTATCGTAATATTATTTTTTGCCGATAAAAAATACCCTTACATAAGGGAAAAAAGCAGTATCTTGGACAGGGAAAAGCGAAAGAAAATTTGGAACAATGTTTCAATTTTATTTTTTAGCAAGCTGGGAGCAATAGGAGTTTTGAATACCGATTTTATCTTGATTTCCGCATTTATAGGAATAGCCGAAGTAGGAATATATTCAAACTACACCCTCATAATAAATGTGGTTTCTATTTTTGTTATGTTGTTTGTACAAGGTGCGGATGCGAGCATTGGAAATGCCATAGCAACTCTGGAAAAGGACAGGTTATATGCCGTGTTTAAAAAAATATCTTTTTTGATTTTCTGCATTTCCGGATTTTCCTGTGTTTGCCTGATAAATCTACTCAATCCCTTTATTGAATTTTGGATAGGAGAAGAATATGTTTTCTCGGGTTTTTTTGTTTTCTTTATTTCCCTGAATTTCTTCTTTACGCAAAATAGATGGCTAACGCTTACTTTCAAACAGAATGCCGGTTTATTTCGTCCCGATATGTATAAGCCTTTAATTGAAGTGGCTTTCAACTTGATTCTCTCTATCTTGCTATTAAAATACTTCGGTATTTTGGGAATTGTAATTGGAACCTTATGCAATACGTTTTTTATTTGCATTTGGGTAGAGGCCTATATTGTTTTTAAGCATTTGTTCAAGATTTCCGTGAGAGAATATGTTTTCAAATATGTTCTTTTTATATGTCCCTTGATTATATCCTGTGTTTTCTGTCTATACATAAACTCTTTTCTTGATGATTTTATCTTCAAGTTCTTTATAACGTTATTTTTTACGACGTTAATTTATTTCCTGTTCTTCTTTAGAACAGAGGAATTTAAATACTTTGTTGAACTTTTCAGAAAAATGGTGAAAAAATAACTTTCTATATTAACCTAATGCCTCAAAAAGATTTCAATATCGCCGGTCCCTGCGACTCAAGCAGACATTACATGCTTGATCCTCTGCGCAATATAGGCAAAGATTTGATGAGATTAATAGATAGAGAATATTATTTCGTTATTCATGCCGCCCGG
>JGI24698J34947_10000841_pt1 | contig 15401 bp, 13 predicted proteins | sample TergutMp193P3_FD_34947 | JGI IMG/M metagenome (IMG submission 34947) | reverse complement strand
GCCGCGGGAGCCGCCGTGGTATTTGCCGATTACCTGAACACTTTGGGAGATGGAAAGGGCAAGCCGCTGGCACTGGTCGGCTGCGATACGCGGCCGACGGGTAAGGCCATAGCCGCGGCGATGATCCCCGTACTGCGGGGGCGCGGCTGCCGTGTCCGCTATGCGGGGGTTGTCGCCGCGCCGGAAATTATGGCGTGGGCGCGCAATTTGGGTCAACGTGAAAAGGCGTGCGGTTTTATCTATATTTCAGCGAGTCACAACCCCATAGGCCACAACGGGTTTAAATTCGGATTGAGTGACGGTGGCGTACTTCCGGCGGAAGAAATGGCGAAACTTGCGGAGAGATTTCGTTTGTTGATGGAGAGCGGGGAATATCTCTCACGGAGGCACGGAGGTCACGGAGGACACGGGGGGAGTTTTAGGTGTTTTCATATCATAAATTATCTTGCAAAAAAGCAGGCATACAACGCTTACTTTAATTTCAGCCGCGAAGTAGCGTGGGGGGATAACGCCCATATTGCCGGTGTCCTCAAGCGGGGGATTGCGCAGAGGCCGCTCGGTGTGTGCGGCGATTTTAACGGGTCGGCGCGGTGCGTATCCATCGATAAAAAATTTTTCGGAGCTTTGGGGATTCAATTCAGGGCGATCAATGATCGGCCGGGGGCGATTGCGCACCGGATAGTGCCGGAGGGCGAGTCCCTCGATCCCTGTTGCGCCTTTCTCGCAGAACAGCGCCGCCGCGATCCGGCGTTTGCGCTGGGTTATGTTCCCGACTGCGACGGCGACCGGGGCAACCTCGTTATTTGGGACGCGGCGCTGCAAAAGGCGCGGGCGCTGGAGGCGCAGGAAGTTTTCGCGCTGGCCTGCGTCGCCGAACTTGCCCAGCTTGCGTGGAACGGCGGCTCCGCAAAAACCGCGGTGGCGGTGAACGACCCCACTTCTCTGAAAATCGATAGCATTGCCGGGGCTTTTGGCGCGCGGGTTTTTCGCGCCGAGGTAGGCGAGGCGAATGTGGTGGGTCTTGCCCGCCGGTTACGCGCAGAAGGTTACACGGTGCGGATTTTAGGCGAAGGTTCCGCCGGGGGGAATATCACCCACCCGTCGGCGGTGCGCGATCCATTGCACACGGTATTGGCGATAGCGAAATTACTCTCACTGCGGACGGAGGACGGCAAGCCGGGACTTTTCCAGTTGTGGTGCGGCGTTTCGGGTCAGATGGAACGATACCGCGCCGATTTTGACCTGGGCGATATTATCGCCAGCCTGCCGCCCTTTGTGACCACGGGGGCGTATTCCCCCGAAGCGGCGTTACGCGTCACCACCGCCGATCACGGCGCGCTCAAACGCCGCTATCAGGCCATTTTCCTGCGCGAGTGGGAAGCGCGTAAAAACGAACTAAAAACGAAATACGGCATATACAGTTGGGACGCGGCGGCGTATAATGGAATGGAAGAGCGAAGGGGCATAACCGATTTTGGAGAGGCGGGCAGGGGCGGGCTTAAGGTCTGTTTCTACAATGCCCATGATAAAGCCATAGCCTCAATATGGATGCGGGGTTCCGCCACCGAGCTGGTTTTTCGAGTCCTCGCCGACGCTGAGGGATCGGATACGCGACTTGAGCGCGACCTTATCGAATGGCAGCGGCGCATGACCACAGAAGCCGACAGGAGTTAACATGGGACTGAGAGGAGAACTTTTTTCAACCAGGGTAATACTGCCCAACCGCACCTATTTTTTCAATGTCAAGGAAAACCGCATGGGCGATCTCTACCTTAATATCGTAGAGAGCAAGAACCGCGACGACGGGGGCTTTGATCGCCAGTCGGTGATTCTTTTTGCCGACGACTTACAGGAATTTCTCAAGGGTTTTGACGAGTCGCTGCGGATTATGGAAAAAGAGGTGCGCGAAAGAAAAAAGCAGGGACGCGCCGCCGCGCACGAGAACGTGCCACGCGAAAAACATGACGGCAAGCATGATGGCAAAACCGAACATCCGCACAAACCGCGCAAGCGTCCTCCCCGCGAAGGTGGGCGCGTGGTGGTAAAAAAGAAGGTGTGAATGGAATTATCACAAATATCATTAACACAATTTGAACTGTTACAGCGGCGCGAAAAGTTTACCGCCCTCATGACCAGCCGCTTTCCCCGCTGGGAATCCGCGGTAATTATGGAAAACGTCAATAAATATTACTTTACCGGCACGATACAGGACGGGGTCGTCATCATCCAGCGGGACGGGAAACTCATCTATGGCGTTAGGCGCAGTCTGGAACGGGCGCGCGCGGAATCCCCCCTGCCGGAACACGAGATTGCCGGGATCGCCACTTACCGCGATCTGGCGCAGATACAGGGCGGCAATCTGGGAGAGGCGTATATCGAGGGCGACACCATGCCCATCGTAACGCGGGAACGGCTGTCAAAATATTTTTCCATGAGCGGCGCGGGCTTTCTCGATTCCGTGGTGCGCACCGTGCGCAGCGTAAAGTCTGCGTACGAAATTGCGGCGATACGCGAATCGGGAGAAGCGCACCGCACACTTTTGGAAGAACGCGTCCCCGCGCTGTTGCGGGAAGGAATGACCGAGATTGATTTTCTGGGGGAACTGAGCCGCGAGATGTACCGTTTGGGCTATCAGGGGCTGGCGCGGTTTCATCAGTTTCAGATTGACATCGCCATCGGGCAGGTGGGCTTCGGGACCAACGCCCTCACCCCCACGTGGTTTGACGGCCCCGGCGGTTCGCACGGCAACGGCCCCTGGGCGCCCTTTTCCGGCGACCCCCAGCGGAAACTGCAAAAGGGGGATCCGGTTTTTGTGGACGTCGCCTTTGGCATGAGGGGATACCACAGCGACAAAACGCAGGTGTATTTTTTTGGCGGGGAGCCGCCGCAGGATTTTGCGAAAGCCCACCGGTTCTGCATTGATATTCAAAAGCGGCTTGCGGCAATGTTAAAGCCCGGCGAGATACCGTCAAAAATTTATGAGAGCGTCATGGCTTCCATCCCCGCGGACGACAGCGAACACTTCATGGGGGTAAGCCCCGGCAACCGCGTCAAATTTTTGGGGCACGGGGTGGGGCTTAACATCGACGACTTCCCCGTCATCGCCAAAGGTTTTGATGAGCCGCTGGAAGAAAATATGGTACTCGCTCTGGAGCCCAAATACGCGCTGTGGGGATTCGGCATGGCGGGCGTTGAGGACACCTATCGCGTAACCGCGCAAGGCGGCGAATGTCTTACCGGAGGGGGCCGCGACATTATTCTCGTCTCTTAATACTTTCTTAACGCCTCAAGCACCGGGTGATTTATCCGCTCGCTGTTGTTGTACTGCGGCAGATTTTCGTATAACTTCTCGCCGATGGAAATTATCCCAAAGTCAAGGTTTTTATAGTTCCAATACGAAAAACCGATCTCCATCTCTTTAAGAACTGAAAGCAGATCGTCATACCAGCGAAGCTGCGCCTGAAGTTCGACGGGCGTGTAAACGCCGAATTCATTACAGATAACACTCGCGTTGTACTTTTTTCTGAATGTGTTGACCGGCTCAAATTCCTGCGCTATCCGCCCCCTGTCCCACACGCCGGGCGACAGCCTTAAACCGTACTTGCGCACAAAGCCGGGGCCGTAGTCGCCCGGATACGATCTTTCTTCCCTGATTTCAGGGTTGCCAATCCACGGCGCTTTCTGGTGGGTGAACAGCAGCGGCTCGTAAAAATGTACGCTGTAGATCATATTGTCGTCGTCAACCGGCGTCAGTTCGTTAAACATATTCGGCCAGTTCCACATATTGGAACCGGTTATTATCGTCGAGCGGGGGGCGTGGCGGCGTATCTCGCGGCAGAGCCGATCCTTCACATTGTTCCAAATCTCCGCCGTGGGAGCGACCGGCTCGTTGAGCGTTTCAAAGAGCACGTGTTCATATTGCGCATAACGCTCGGCAAGGCACGCCCATATTTTTTCGGTTTTTTTGAGGTAGGTGTCATCATCGGAGAAAAGTTTTTGCACGGGGCTTTTGGTAACCTCGGAGAAATCGTGTCCCGGGCACTCGTGGAGGTCCACTATCAATTTAAGGCCGTTTTGCCCGGCGAATTCTACGGCGCGGTCAAGATTGGCAAGCCGGGTTTCGATGGGGGCGTCCTCCCCGGTAAAAAACAGGTACGAGTCGACGGGGACGCGCACATGATCGAAACCCCACGATTTTACATTGGCAAAATCCGCCGGGCCGATGAACGTCTCAATGTGCTTGTCTATGCCGGGAAACTTTTCCGGGTCTTTTTCCTGAATAGCGTCGATTTGGCTGAGCCAGCCGCCCATGTTAATTCCGCGCATACGAGCCATAGTGTCCTCCTGTTTATACTTTACACCATATCGAAAAAACTGTATATATATTATTAGGGAAAACATGAAAAACAAGAAGCTGCTTTTTGAAATCGCGTTACTGCTGACTCTGGTTGTTACCGCGTGCGCGCGGTGGCATGACGGCGGCAGCGCTTCTAACAGTGATTATAAATACCGCGTAATTGCCGGAGAAATATACATTAGCTCTTATGTAGGGAAAGAACAGGACGTCCGTATTCCCGCGCAGATAAACGGGGTTCCGGTGACATGGATAGGGTTTAGAGCGTTTAGCGAGAAACAACTCACCGGCGTTGACATTCCCGACAGCGTGACTAAAATTGATGATTACGCGTTTTACGGGAATCAACTAACCAGCGTTATCATTCCCGACAGCGTGACGAGGATGAGGGCTTGCGCATTTTCAGGGAATCAACTCACCAGCGTTATCATTAGCGACGGCCTAACGGTTATTGAGAAGGACGCCTTTTCACATAACCGGCTTACCAGCGTTACTATTCCCGACAGCGTAACGGTTATTGGGGCTTGCGCGTTTTCAGGGAATCAACTCACCAGCGTTATCATTGGCAGCGGTGTAGAGAGTATTGGGGAGTTCGCGTTTTCCTATAATCAACTCACCGGTGTTGTCATTCCCCACAACGTAGTTATTATCGGGGATTGGGCATTTGTAGGGAATCAACTGACCAGTGTTGTCATGGGCAGACGGGTGGGTGTTATCGGGGAAAGCGCGTTTAGGGAAAATAAACTGTCCGCCGTTACCCTTCCCAAAAGCGTGTTCGATATTCGCCATAACGCCTTTAGGGGGAATCAGCTTACTTTCGTTGCCATTCCCGACAGCGTAACTGCCATCTGGAACGGGGCGTTTGCGGAAAATGAACTTACCGGCGTTGATATAGGCAGCGGCGTGCTTATCATTGGAGCTGAGGCGTTTAGAAGAAACTGGCTTACCGATGTGAGAATTCCCGACAGCTGCCACACTATTGATGATTACGCGTTTTCCGATAATCAATTGACCAATGCGGTTATCCCCGACAGCGTAAAAAGTATCGGAAATAACGTATTTTTATATAACCCGATTGATAGCAACCCTTTTAATGTTGATGCATGGCAGGAGCCGGAATTATATGAAGAAAGCGATTTTGATCAGGGAGAATTATTTTATGAATGATATTCATATTAACCAGATCGGCTACTGCCCGAACGACCCGAAAAAGGCCGTTATAGCGCATAACGAGACTGAGTTTCAAATTATCCGCGTATCCGGCGAAACCGTTGCCTACCGCGGAACGGCGGGCGATCCGGTTGCCGATTCCGCGTCAATGGATACGGTGCGCGTAGCCGATTTTTCCGGCCTGACGGAAGCGGGGGAATATGTTGTCCGCACCGCAGCCGGAAGATCATACCCGTTCAAAATAGGCGATAACCCGTATACGGAACTCCGCGCCGCGTTGCTGGAGATGTTTAATTATCAAAAATGCGGCGTTGATCTTGAATGCGGCCTGTGGTCGCACCCCGCCTGCCATACGGCGCTTGCTACGGTATACGGGACAAGCGAAAAAAAAGACGTTTGCGGCGGCTGGCACGACGCGGGCGATTACGGGCGCTATGTTGTCCCCGCCGCCAAAGCCGTCGCGGATTTGCTGTTGGCGCATCAGTTTTCCGCCCGTCCCGATTCGCAGCTTTTGGATATTGTGTGGTTTGAGATTGCGTGGATGCTGAAGATGCAGGATGAAAAAACGGGCGGCGTTTACCACAAGGTAAGCTGCGATAAATTTGACGCGCTCGATGAAATGCCGCACGATGAACACGCCGCATTGATCCTGGCGCCGCTTTCCATAACGGCAACTGCCGACTTCGCCGCGTGTATGGCGCTTGCCTCCGGCTTTTATCCTCAGCATAAAGATACATTGTTAAACGCGGCAAAACGCGCGTGGAACTGGTGCGTTGCAAACCCCGATACGCACGGTTTCACCAATCCCCCCGACATCCACACGGGCGGCTACGGAGACGACAACGACCGGGACGAGCGCTTCTGGGCGGCGTGCCAGTTATTTGCCGCGACCGGGGAAGAAACATGCCACGGCTATATAAAGGCAAGTTATTTTTTTACCGAAAGCCGCCGGGATAACGCGCACGGTAACGTATTGTTCCCGTTCGGTCTTGGCTGGGGCAATGTGGAAACATACGGGCTTATCGCGTATCTGCTGCGCGCCGACATGACGGATAACGGCATAGCGGAGCAGATGAAAAACGAGATTCTTCGCTGCTGCGATGATATTATGGGGCTTTACCAAAAAAGCCCCTACGGCATATCGTTAGGTGAAGTTTTCAGATGGGGAAGCAATATGATAGTGGGCAACAACGCCATGATGTTGATATTGGGCAGCCGCTTTGGCGGCCATCGTCCTGAATACGCCGAGGCCGCGCTTGAACATTTTCACTATCTGCTGGGCAGGAACCCGCTGTCGCAAAGTTACATAACCGGATTCGGCGCTGTTCCTCCCCAAAACCCGCATCATCGCCCGTCGGTGGCAAAGGGGAGGGCCGTCCCCGGCATGGTTGTTGGAGGGCCGTGCATGAATTTCAACCGGGACCCGGCCATCAACGCCCACTGCGCCGACGCCCCTCCCGCCAAACGTTATATCGATCATAAGGACAGCTTCGCTTCCAACGAAATCACCATCTACTGGAATTCTCCGGCGTATTTTGTTATGGCGGCTCTGGACTTGTGAGGATCAGGCCCCCATATTTCTTTCCACTTCATTATACCAATTAATGGCGTTTCTCAGATCATCCTGCGAAAAATCAGGCCACAGCACGTCAAGAAAATAAAGTTCTGAATAAACCGTCTGCCAGGGGAAAAAACCGCTTGTCCGTTTCCTGCCGTCCGCTCCGGTGCGGATAACAAGGTCTATTTGGGGCAGTCCGGCCGTATCAAGACATTCCTCAAATATTTTTTCAAAATTTTCTTCACACAAATCATCAGGCGAGACGCTGCCATCCTGTATTTTTGCGTATAACTTTTTTACCGCCCGGTATATTTCATGACGGCCTCCGTAATTTATCGCGATTTGCGCGTTGAGTTTTTTACAGTCTTTGGTGCGCATTTCCGCATCGGCTATGATTTTCTGCGAATTCTCCGATAAACGCGTTCTGTCGCCCAGTATGCGCAGCCTTACCCCCTGTTTAATGCAGTTGTCAATTTCAGTGTTAAAGAAGTATTCCATCAGCTTAAATATGCCCTGAACTTCTATTTCCGAGCGTTTCCAGTTTTCGGTTGAAAACGCGAATACGGTAACGTACGGCATATTCTCATCTATGCACCATGAACACAAATCGAGAAAACGTTTTGTTCCGGCGCGGTGTCCTTCTACCACCTGCTGCGCCCATCCGTGGCTGCGGGCCCACCTCCTGTTGCCGTCCATAATTATGCCGATGTGCTTTAATTCATTTTTTTCAGACATGGTTAATCCTCCTGACAAAAAATTACCGGGAACGCAGTTCAATATAATGAATAAATCCAAACAGTATATCTTTATTTTCTTCTCTGTTAAAGGTAATTCCAGCCAATAAACCGCGGCATTTTTCAAAATACTCCGTTTTGATCCGGTTGATTTTTTCCCTTGCTCCCGCTTTTTCAAAAATATTTCTTACCGTTTCCAAATCTTCAGCGGTCAAATTCTCTTTGCCGTAATAGTTCAAAAGCTGTTTTTTTAATTCCTCGTTCTTGCAGATTTCCGCATAGAAAAGCGTCATTTTGTATTCGGCAATATCATTGCCAACGGGTTTTCCCTGTTCCTGTTTACCGTATATATTGAGGTAGTCGTCCTGAATCTGGAAGGCAATGCCCAAATATTTTAACATATCGGTAAATTTTTGCAGATTCTCTTGGCTTGCGCCGCCCAGAGTCAAGCCCATGCAAAAAGGGCCGATAGTGGTATATTCAGCGGTCTTTGTGGCGTCAATTTCAAAAACGCAGTCTTCAATATTCTTCCCGTGAGGTATACGCAGGCGTTCCTCCAGCGGCAGTACAATATCCAACAATTCGCCTTTTATGGTTTTTATGACAATATCATTAAAACATTTTAATACCGGGGCAAGGTTTTTATCATCCCTGTACGCGTTCAGAATCATTTGATTCGCAAAATAAAATCCCAAATCTCCCGTACAAACCGCGATACTTTGGGCGTTGAATCGTATCAATTCGTCGTCGTCCTTGCGCCCGGCGGGGTATTTCGCGGCGATTTTTTCATGTATGGTGGTAACGTCCCGCCGGTGTTTGGCCTTGTCAAACACATCATCGTGAACCAATATGGAAGTCTCAAAAAGTTCATACGCCGCCGCCAAATCAAGGCTGTAATCTTCATTGTGCTCCTGCGCTGTCCTGTAGCCCAGCGCCAGCAGGCAGCCCCGGATAAATTTTGCCTTTTCACTTTCTCCGATGGCGGCAAACTGTTCTATGGCGTCATGAAAAAAAGGATTGTTGTTTTGTAAAAGCATTTGATCGTACAGCCGCACTTTTTCCCTGATTTTTTTTCTGGTTTCCTCATAGAATTTTCTGAACATCAATAGCTGCTGACATTCTTTAATTACCTCCGCCGGCGTTGACGCGCCCCCGGTTATGCCGATTTTTTTGGAAAAATCAAACTTCCCGTTGACAATCTCGTCATAAAAATGTTTTTTTGTTTCCAGACAGCGGGTGTCATGGGGACATTCCACCCGGCATTTTTCGTACAGCGCTTTTGTATTCGAGCTATCCTTGCCGCCTATTACTATCATCGTTCCGCATTGGGCGGCCAATTTGACCGAAGCGGTTTGTATTCTTTCCTGAAGATCGCACAGGCTGTCCATGAATTCAATGTTGCATGCGGCAAATTTATTTTTTATCGTTTCAGATAACATATCAAATTTTTCTCTGGCAACGGTAGTCTGGGCGGCGACAAATATTTTTTTACCGGATAAACCGGGTATTGAGTTAATATCTTCCGCCGCGGTGATGATATACCCTTCATTATTGCACCGGCTATGCGAACCGATGACTTCCGGGTGGTCGTTTTTCTCGCCGATTATGAATATGGTATATCCCGCGTTGTATTTTTCTTCTATCGCCGTGTGAATACGTTGTACCTTCCGGCAGGTGCAGTCTATATACTTAATGCCGCGTTCATCAACATATTTCAGCGTTTCTTTTGTTTCGCCGTGCGCTCTGATAATGATTATATCTTCCGGTTTGAAGTTTTCCTTTTCATCGATTTGTACCGCTCCCTGAGACATCAAAAAATCAAGCGCGTCCTGATTGTGCAGCAGCTTCTTGTATAAAACGATCCGTTTACCGGGATTATCTTTAATTGTTTTTAAGGTATTGGTGAAAGCATATGCAGATCCCGCGCAAAAACCGCACACTTCGGCAATATGTATCATGCGGATAATTGTATCGGTATTTTAACAAATAGTACAGCCCTTGCGGAGGGTATGCCGCGGTTTAATCATTAAACAGGGCGGCGGCCTTTTTCATGTTGCCGATCACCGGGACCGAGAAGGGGCATCGCTCTTCACAGCTTGCGCAGGCGATACATTCCGCGGCGCGGTGTTCCAGAGAACGGTAATGACTGATAATCGGCGGCGGTATGTTCTTTTCATCTAACAGCGCGATGTCCAGATATTTGTTGACATCGGCGATATTGATCTGCGCAGGGCAGGGAAGGCAGTGGTTACAGTACACGCAGCTTCCCTTCATGCTGCCCTGAAAATCCTTAATGACATCACTGTAATCGCGTTCTTCTTCGCCGGCGTTAAGATAGCCCGCCGCTTCCAGCACCTGCTGCGCCGACCCGCAGCCGATGAGGGCGCTTACTACCGCGGGCCTGGTCAGCGCGTAGTGAATACATTGGGCCACCGACAGGGGCCGGCTGAAGGGAGTGTGCTGGGCGGAGAGGAGTTTCCCCGCGCCCAGGGTTTTCATCACCGTGATGGCCGCGCCCTTCTGTTCGCATAACCGGTACAGCGCCGCCCGGCCGGGATCGAGTCTTTTCTCGATGTCAACTTTTCCTTCGAGGTAGTCAAGTACATAGGTATCAGCCGCCGCCATGTCAAAGGCGGGGTTTATGCTGAACATGAGCAGATCAATAAGCCCGGTTTCGACCACTTTGCGGGCGATAACCGGATTGTGCGAGCTTGCGCCTAACGCGCGGATTTTGCCCTGTTTCCGCAGTTCAAGCGCGTAGGGAAGGGTGTCGCCTTCAAAAACATCGGTAAAATCCTTCTCGCTGTCTATAAAAAAGAGCATTCCAATATCAATATAATCGGTGTTCAAACAGCGCAGGAGATTCTCAAAATATTTTTTGATGGTTGCAAGATCGCGGCTCCGGTCGTACTGTTCGTTAATATCGGTGGAGCCGATGTGCCCCTGAATAATCACCCTGTCCCGCTTTCCCGCAAGGGCGCGGCCTATGTTCCGCCGCACCGGTTCCCCGGGCATAAAGAGGTCCATGATATTGACGCCCTGTTCCAGCGCGGCGTGGATAACGCTTTCGACCGTTTCGTAGGGTTTGTTATCCAGGTGTTCCATACCCAGGCCGATTATGCTGGCGGACATTCCGGTATTGCCAATAGGACGGTAGATCATTTGTATATAAATATATACCGGTCGGCGTTTGAACGTCAAGGATAAGAGCCCTAGCCGCGCCCGCCCCCGTTATGGTATAATAATCCGGGAGGACGCCGCCGGAATGAAAGCAGATAAAAAAATTGGGTTTATAGCGGGGAGTGTGCTTTTTATCGCTTATTTCCTTTTGGCGGCGCGGCCTATTCCCCTTGAGAGCGTATTGATACCCGTCTGGCTCAACTCCGTTGAGACCGGGGTGTCCGTCTATCTGAGCGGCGATCAGTCCGGCGAAGAAGCGGCTGACTCCAACGGCGCCGCGCACGGGACGCCGCAGCGGATTCCGTTCAATTTGGGCAACCGGTTCGGCTATATCAGCCGGGACGGGCTCCTCTCCGTAAATCAGATAAAAAAGGACAATGTTTGGATTGCGCGTGAACGGTGGGCCGAGTACGAGGCGGAGCCGGGCCGTATAGCCGTTCACGACAGCAGCGGCGAACAGGTCGCCGTTATTGAAAACCCACGGGGTTACCCGTTCTTCCTCGACGGCAGGACCTTCCTCATCAGCAGCGAGCAGAACGCCATTTCCGCGATTGATGAAACCGGCGCGGTGTCGTGGACGTATGAATTCGCCGGCCCCCTGACCTGCGTCGATTCCGCCGCGGGGCTGCTGCTGGTTGGCTCGCTGGACGGCGCGGTCAGTCTCCTGAACAGCGGGGGAAGGCGGGTTTTTTTCTTTGAGCCCGGCGGTTCGCAGTACGCGGTTATCCCCGGCTGCGCCATTTCGCGTGACGGTTCGCGGCTGGCCGTTATTTCCGGCGTCGATGCCCAGCGTTTCCTCGTGCTGGAACGTTTCGGGTCCAACGCCGGCGATTATAAAGTGGTGTACCATGAATTTTTGGGCGACGGTTTTCGCCGCCCGCTGTATATCAGTTTTGTGGAAGATGATCGATGGATCGTCTTTGAGCGCTCCGGCGGGCTGGGCTTTTACGAGATAAGTTCGCGCAAGTCGGGCAAGGTTGAATTGGACGGGGAGGTATACGCCGTTGATCATTCAGGCGGCAAAGGCATGGTGTTTGCCGTCATTTCCCGTTCCGCAAGCGTCAAAGAACTGATCGGTATCAGGCTGCCCGGCAGGGTGATTATCGAGTCGCCCTTCAAAAGCGAGGAAGTGTTCCTGGGCCGCATGGATTCACGTCTGATTGTCGGCGGCGGACAAACCCTCGCCTCTTTTGATTTGGAGAAAAAATGATGATGGTATCAAGAAAATCTCACACGGAGGCACGGAGTACACAAAGGCACGGAGGAATTAAAATTTTATATACTCCGTGTCCTCCGTGTCCTCCGTGCTCTCCGTGCCTCCGTGTGATGAATTTTGGATTGTTGCTTGCGGTGTTATTGCTGGGTGGGTCGTTAGTCGCTATGGATTGGCCGCTGCCGGACGCCGATATGGTGCGCAATTTTGGTTTTAACGATCGGGGCAGGCCGGAAATGGGAACGGTGTTTGAAGGCGAGGGGACCATATGCGCCGCCGAAGAAGGGGAGGTGATATTTTCCTCTTCCGGCAGGGAACTCGCGTCGCGTCTGCCGTCCCCCCTGGGGGCATGGACCGCCGTCGATCACGGCGACGGGCTGGTCAGCGTTTACGCGCGCTATAACGACGAAAGCGGGAGCCGGCAGTTTTCGCGGGTAGGACGGGGCGTCCCCATTGCCGCGGCGGGAAGTTCCGGCTGGTCGCGGCGGAACGGTTTCTATTTTATGCTCTACGACCGCAAGGAACGCCGGTGGGTAAACGCCTCAATGGTGATTACCCCGTTTCCCGATACCGCCCCCCCGCAGATTATGGGCATACAACTGCGCAATGCCGACGGCAGGCTGTTTGAGGGCGCGCAGTTACGCAGCGTAAGCCAGGGCAGATACACTATTATGGTTAATACCGTTGATAACCGGGAGGCGAGGGGAGTGCCGCTTGCCCCCCACCGGATCGTGTGTTCGGTGAACGGCGAGGAGGCCGGTTCTCTTTCCTTTGAGACGATATCCGCCCGGGACGGCGTATTGATGGTTAACCGTAACGGCCTTGTTCCCGCGCTGCGGGTATATTCAGGCTATCCGGGATTTGAAGCGGGCGAGGTCAATTTAAGCCGCGGGCAGGCGATACTGGAGGTTATCGTGCAGGACATTGCGGATAATTCCCGCAGCGCCTCAACACGGATGATCGTTGAATGAACCACCGTCAGCCGATAAAGACCTGGTCCACGCCGGTAACGGAAGAAGAGCGCCGTCCCGTTCCCTGCGCCCTATGCGGCGGCGGGCGGTTTAAGCCATCACTTTCCTGCGAGGGCTTTTCCTATGTCAAATGCGCCGACTGCGGCCTGGTTCAGATGAACCCCCAGCCCGCCCCTGCCGACGTACAGCGGCGGTACGCGCAATCGCACGGCGGCGACTATTTGGCGTATGAATTGAAAAACGAAGCGGCCTTTCTCAACCTTCAAAAACTTGCCCTTGCCGATGCGGGCTTTGAGTACATAGAGCGGGAGTTGATGGATCTGTCCGGCGGGACGCCGTACGTTTTGGATGTGGGCTGCGCGACCGGCGCCTTGCTTGCCTTCCTGCGCGACCGGGGCTGGCGGACGGCCGGCGTGGAGATTTCACCCTCCGCCGATTATGCGCGGACAGAACGCGGGCTTGATGTTCGCCGTCAAAATCTTGATGACTGTCAATTCCCCGCGGAAAGCTTTGATATGGCGGTGGCGTCGCATCTGATAGAACACTTAAACGATCCCGGGGCGTTTTTCGGCGAGATATGGCGCGTATTGCGCCGCGGCGCATACCTTTTGCTTATTACGCCGAATATCAGCGGTTTTCAGGCGCGGCTGATGGGCAGCCGGTGGCGTTCGGCAATTTTTGATCACCTCTACCTTTTTTCAAAGCGTACCATTGCGGCGATGCTCAAAGCGCACGGCTTTACCGCCGAGGGGGTATATACGTGGGGAGGGCTTGCCGCCGGAATCGCCCCCGCGCCGATAAAAACGTTTGCCGACAAAGCGGCAAAAACTCTGGGGATGGGCGATGTTATGATAGTTAAGGCCCGAAAACCTCAGCGGGCATAGCCCGCCGCGGGCCGCCGTCTTAACGGGCTTTCCTTTTGGGGGCCTTTTTTGCCGCAGCCTTTCTTTTTGGCTTTACGGCGGTTTTGTTCCGTTTGGCGTACTTTCTGTTCAGTTTGAGCATGTAGTCACAGCAATCGGAACAAAGGGTATGCCCCTTTTTGGTTCTGCCTCCGCAGCGCGGGCATTTGCCGTGGCCTATACGCTCATGGTACTTTTCCCGCCTTTTGGCGTTAACTTCGTCCTTGTGCAATTCAAGGAATTTCCTCTGTCTGAGACGGTTACTTTCTCGTGCTTTTTCGTCCATTTGTTTGCGCTCCTTATTCCTTAAGGTATAGTATAACACCTTTTTCATAAACTGCAAGCGGAAAATTATCATACTGTGCAAGGGTGTTCTGTTCACGCCGGGCTTGCAATTCCGGATAAAATAGCGTATACTTTAATAGTAGCAGTGTAGTGAGGTGGCTATGAAGAAAACTATTATTTTTTGCCTGTTTTGCGTCATTTTTACCCTGATTTCCGTCTCTATATGCTTTGCCCAGACGTATGATTGGAGCGATTGGGATGATGATGAGGATGATTTTGATATTGAAGACACGGACACGGATTATGACAGCTTCGACACCGGCGCTGGCGGCCCCGTAGCTGTCCCCGCTTCCGGTTCTGAGGACGCCGACAGGGCCGCCAAAGCGGCAGCAGACGCCGCCATCTCCGCAGGACTCGCCAAAGAAGCCGCCGACAAAGCCGAAAAAGCCGTCGAGAGACTTGAATCCGCTTCCACGGCTGAATCCGACAAGGTTTCACCGCCGCCTCCCCCCGCTCCGCCTCAGCCGCCGGTGCGGATCGTTATCCCTATGATGAACCCCGCTTATCCGGCGCCCGCGCCTGCTCCTTACGCGCCTCCTCCTCCTGCTTATGCTCCGCCGCCTGCTCCTTACGCGCCTCCACCCGTTTATTCCGCTCCGCCTGCTCCTTACGCTCCGCCGTCGCCCGTTTATTCCGCTCCGCCCGCTCCTTACGCTCCGCCGGTGAGCCCGATGACGGTAATACCCGCGATGCCCAGCCCCTACGACAATAGCTGTTACCGCGTGCAGGTCGGCGCTTTCAGCAGCAGCGGACTTGCCCAACAGTGTCTTTCCCGGCTGCTTTCCGCCGGTTTTTCTCCCACGTATGAACCCTATGGTAATGTAACCCGCGTTGTTCTGCCGGGGATAAGGGCCGCCGAGGTGCCATTGATTGTTCAGCGCCTTGCCGCCGCCGGTTTTAACGAAGTCTGGATACGCGAGGAAAGGTAATATTTTACGTCAATGAAATACCGATTAAAGCCGCTTGAAGTGATG
>JGI24698J34947_10000839_pt1 | contig 15420 bp, 14 predicted proteins | sample TergutMp193P3_FD_34947 | JGI IMG/M metagenome (IMG submission 34947) | reverse complement strand
AAAAGCGCGGCAAGGATAGGAAACAAGCTGATGAAAGACAAAGAAGTGAAAAAAGCCGTCAAGCAAGCGTTGGAGCAGTCAAAAAAGGCTGCCGCATGGAACGCCGACCACGCAGCGAAACAGCTTGAAGAAAACATAGAATTTGCCAAGCAACTCGGAAAGCCGGACAGCATAAACAAGAGCATAGAGATTCTATGCAAGCTATACGGGATATACCCGGCGGAAAAACAGGAAATATCTTTCAAAGAAAAAACCGAGCTTTCTTTAACATACAAGGAATTGTGCGACAATGGAGACAAGGAATAAAAGGCCGCTGGTGCTTCCATCCAAAAAGCACTATATACTGTCGCCAAACGTGAAGGCTCGCCACAAATGCCTTTACGGAGGCAGAGGAGGGGCCAAAAGCTGGGCTGCCGCCATGACCGCCATATATTACGCCAACAAAAGCAAATGCCGCATACTGTGCACAAGAGAGGTGCAAAAGAGTATAAACAAGAGTATGCACCAGCTCATAAAAGAACTGATTATAAATAATGGGCTGGAAAATGAATTTGAAATACGGGAAGATGTAATAAGAAACCGTTTTACCGGAAGCGAGTTCGTATTCAACGGAATGCAGGACGTAAAGAGCCAGGAGGCTATAGACATAGCGATAGTGGAGGAGGCGCAGCAGGTGAGCAAGGCAAACGCCGAGCGGCTCATACCCACCATACGCACGGCAAATAGCCAGATATGGTGGCTTTGGAACCCCGAAAACGAAGACGACTGGGTGAACCAGTATTTCCTTGAAAACACCCCGCCCAACACCATCATTCAAAAAGTGATTTACACAGACAACGAATTTATATCGCAGGAAATGAAAGACGAAGCCGCCTACCTCAAAGAAAGCGACTACGAGGAATACCGGCATATATGGCTGGGCGAACTCAAGCCCAAGGAAAAGGGCTGGCGTTTCATAAATCCCCTGTGGCTGGACTATGCCGCCTCCGGCGAGGTGAAGCCATTGCCAAGCCCCCGCCTCATGTCCCGCTGCGCCATCGGCAGCGACCCCGCCTTCCACGGAACGGACGACTGGGTGACGATAACAGGCAAAGGCAACAGAGTATTGGAAATCTGCTCCGTCAAAGAAAGCGACACCACCATAATAGCCGCCAACCTCAACAGCAGGGTGATAAGCTGCGGGCGTTTCAACTGCGACCTGGGCGTTGACTGCATAGGCACAGGCACAGGCGTGGGGGATATGCTTGAGAAAATATACCACCTGGGCGACTGCCTCTGCCGCTGCAACCACAAGGACAAGGATTTTGTCCCCCCGCTTCCCAAAGGCACGGAAAGCTTCGCTCTTGGCAAATACGCCTACGACTGCTGGCGTTCCCAGGCGTGGCACCTGCTCCGCTGCGACTTGGAGGCGGGAAACATAGACTTGAGCGAAATAGCCAAGAACTGCCCGGCGGAGTTCAAGCTGCTCAAAAAAGAAATCAGGGCGCACGACATGCAGGCAAGCAAAACAGGGAAAATGCAGGTGACCCCGAAGGAAGTCCTGCGCAAGAAGGAAATTCTGGGCTGGTCGCCGGGCCGCGCCGATGCCCTTGTAGCGTGGAACTGGGTGAGGAAAAGGGTGGATGATATCCCCAGGCCAAAGAGCGATTTGGAGCTAAAGCTCAAGAAAAAGGAGGCCGAGCACGTTTTTTGGTGACTTTTTTCGCTTTTTTCACATTATTTTAACGCTTTTTTCACATTTTTTGTGCTTTTTCGCAAAAAATTTACTATATTTACTATGTGGGAGGTGAAAAGCTACAGCACGCAAAGGACAGCAGCCGCGCGAACGGCTCGCACGAGGCGGTAGTCGAGTTCTACAAAACAAGAAACGACAAAATGGAAGAAAACACAAACGTCCTGCGCAACAAGCTGTACACAGAAGAAGAAATTGCGGCCTACAGAAAAATACGAAAAGTGCCCATAAGCATCAACAAAGCAATCGCCCCGTTCCGCACGGTCATAGGAACGGTAATGCAAAGCAAATTCGACAGTTCCTTTCACCCATTTGAGGAATCGGACGAGCAGCTAGCGGAAATCCTTCAAAAACTGGCCGTCTTTGAATCCGAGCGGAACAAAGACTCCGAGCAGAACTCCCAAATGTGCCAATCCGCCTATATCACGGGCAGGGCTTACCGCTACCATTGGGTAGAGCAAGGCTTTGGAACGCAGCCGAAAATAAAATCAAAAGTCCTCAACCCCTTCGCCGTCTATTTCGACCCAGATTCGATAGACCCCATAACAAGAGCCGATGCGGAGTTTGTGGATGTAGTCCATTGGCTCTCATGCGAGGAGATAACAAGAGCGTTCCCGGAATCCGAGAAGAAAATTTCAGCCACGGACAAAAAAGACCGCCTCTATGAAGACGGCTACGAGCATTACGACAAATCGGCAAACCGGAAGCACGAAGAACAGGATGAGCTTAACGGCAAATACAAGGTGATAGAGCGTTACTACCGTGTCCGCAGCAACACGGCGGACGGCAAAGAGGAGCTGTGGCTTGCGGTCTGGGCTTCCGACTTATTGACAGACAACTCCTTTCTCTACAACGGCCCCTGCCATGTCCAGCCGACCGACCCGGACACGGGCAAGATAATATTCCCCGTGGTTGAGCTTGTGAGCGACTGCGTTATGGGCGAATCGGACGGCTTCATTGAGTTCCTGAAAGACCCCATCAAAATAGTTTCCCTGCTGTTCACGCACATGGTGGATGCCGCAAAGCACAGCGTGACGGCATACGAAATACGCCCTGATGCCTACGAAACGCCGGAGGAGGCAGACCGCGCGGCAATGCTAGGAGCGAACTCAAACGAGCGTTTCAGGCTCAAAGCAGGCTACCAGGGCACGGGAATGACCCCCATACAAGGCCAGACCATATCGCAGCCCAACCTTCAGGTTCTCCAAAACGCCGAGATATTCATAGAGGAAAACTCAAGCGCGCCCAAGGCTCTGCAAGGCGTTTCCGAGAACGCATCCACCCCCGCCGCCCTCAACGCCCAGCGCATAGAGCAGGCAAGCACGCAGCTTGCAATATTCATCAATTTCTACAAGCAGTATTTAAAGCACACGCTCAAGCTCCGCTACGCCTACTGGCGCGAATGCTACACGGGCGAAATGACCATACGGATAACGGCCCCCGAAGGCGGCAGGCAGCAGGCGGTCACCATAAACCAGCTTGTCCCGCAGACGGGCTGGGACGGAATGCCCACGGGCGAAGTGCAGAAAGTGAACGACATATCAGCGGCGGAGTTTGACATAGTGATAAGCGATTCCTACCAATCCCCCACCTACAGAACAAAAATGTTCATGACCATAAACGAGCTGTTGCAGAACCCGAACTTAGCCAATAACCCGAACATAGGCCCGCTGCTTGCTCAGGAATTGCTTAAATACAGCGATATATCATACGAGACCAAAGAGAAATTCAAGCAGAACATGGAAGCGCAGGCACAGCAACAAATGCAAATGCAGCAAATGCAGCAGATGCAGCAAATGCAGCAAATGCAGCAAATACAAGGAGCAGCATAATGGAAACAGAAGGAACAGCAGGCGAATCAGGCGCGGCAACGGATGTAGGGGCAGGGCTTGCCCCTGCCCAAACCAACGAACCGGCCCAAAACACGCAAACTGGCGCACACGCCCAGACAGCAGGCAAAGCCACACAAGCGGCCCAGCCAGCCCAAACAGGGCAATACAATTTTGACGAAATCCACGCCAAAGCGGAAGCGGGCGAGGATATCCCGGATGAATTTTACGACCAATACGAAAAAGACCTTCTAAGCGGCAAGCAGCCCAGCAGTAGAGACAAGGCAAGCCTTGTCTCCAACCCTGACGAACAATCCCAACCCGACACGTCCCAAGAACAGGCAAACGCAGACGGCGGAAAAGAGCAGGCGCAGGAATTGCAGGCCGCAATGGCAAAAGTAGGGGCAAAAACGCCGCAGGAAGTACCGGTTAAGATAGATGAACTCCGCAACGCCTTCTCGCAAGCCAGCGAAAGGGCGAAGTTCAACGAAAGGGAGTGCAAGGGGCTAATCGCCCTCATGCACGACATGGCAGCCGGAAAGCAGGAGGCATTCGACCACTTCAAAAAGGTGACAGGCAAGGATTTCCCAACGCAGCCAGGGGCGCAGCAGCCCGCTCAAGCCGCGCCGGAAGCAAGCCCGTTCTCATTTTCCGAAGAAGAAATAGCGACAGCCGTGGATGACAATTTATGGCGCAAGGTCGATAAAATGCTCCAAGCCCGAGAAGCTTCTTACCAAAAAGAGGTTCAGTCGCTCAACGAAAGGGTGAAGCAGTACGAGGACTATCTGGCAGCCGAGCAGGACAAAGCTTCGCTGGCCAAATACGAATCCAGCGTAATGGACACTCTCATGTCTATTGCGGAAATGGAAGAGTTTGAAAACCTCAAAGCCCTTCCCGTCAGAAACATGATTGCGGAGCATCTCAAAAACCCAGACAGGCCGCTGCCAAAGGAACTCGAAGACCTTATAGAGGTAGCGGAACTATTTGCGGACAAAAAGGCCGGAAGGTCGCTTCAGGATGCCTGCAAAATCCACTTCTACGACAGAACCAAAGGCAAGATAGCCCAAGCCAAGATAGAAGCAGCCAAAGGCGCAGCCGGAGCGCAAGCGAAGCCAACCGTGGGCATCCACGGCACCACTCAATCAGGGTCAAGTGCCGCGGCGAAAATAAGCGATGCCGTAGCGGAGCAAATGGCAGCCGGGGATATGGATATACCGGACGAATATCTGGATGACGACGGTATTCCAACAGCAAAGATGCCAGAGAATTTACGCGCCCTCTTGTTCAGAGCGGCGTAAGCGCAGAGACAGGGCTTGCCCTGCCTCAACAACAACCAACTTAGGAGAGCTATAACATGGCTATTCGCAACATCGCGCCAGGAATGCTAAAGACCTGGAGCAAAAGAAAAACGAAGGATATACGCCTGAGCAGTTTCTGGGAGAACCTGTCAAACCGCTCGGAGCAGCTTCCTTCAATCCCGAACGCAAAAGACCACAAGGTTCCCAAAGACGTTCTTCACTACGTGCAAACAGAGTTCCAGCGCGGCACATACAGCGCGACCATCCCGCTCTTGGAGAACCTGAGGCAGGACGGCAAAGGCGGCTTGCAGGTGGCCGAAGGCTCTGGCGAAACGCCGGAAGCCTTGTACGCCATCGCATTCTGGAACGTGTCCCGCAAGGTGGCAAACGTGAACACGGAAGGCGTGGAGAACGAGGCTACCAAGTACTTGGAGGCCGTCAAGGAAGCGCACTCTATGCTCATGGACTGGTTCGCCGAAGATAACGATTTCGGCTGCCAGATGGCGATAATAGAGGGCGGCGACCGCTACATAACCACGGACAAGTACTGGGCGGACTACCAGGAGCAGAAAGTGGCTCCCCTGTCAAAGCTCATTCACCCGAATATAGCGTTCCCCGGCATGAACGCCGCAATAGCACGCAATTTCGCAAACTACAGCTACGCAAGCGACATGGCGGCGATTAAAACCGCATTGGCAGCCCTTGCGCCGAGCGACGGTTTCAGCCTGGCCGCCCTTGACGGGGCCATAGACTACGCCCGCCGCTTTGTCAAGCCTTTAAGCTGGGCCGCCGGAAGCGAAAAGGTCAATTACATAATCCTGATTTCGCCCATGCAGGCATTGCAGCTTATGCGCGACCAGGTCTGGATTGACCTCATGCGCGGAGCGGAGAAGCGCGGCCCCGACAACCGCGCCATAAGCGGAGTGCTCGGAATAAGGCACGGCGCGCTTATAGTCGAGGATATGCGCTCGCCCATACTCAACCTCGCAAGCAATGCGTTTGAGTACGTCACGGTCACGGAGGCGAACGCCTCGGATTCGTTCTACGGCTTCGGCAAGCTGAACCGGTCGCCCAAAGGCGCGGCAGGGCAGGCTACCGGAACGGTGGAGATAGCCCGTGTTCTTGGGCAGGGAGCAATAGGAGTGCCGCTGGTTCACGATGTGGAATTTGAGCGCAACGAAAAGGATTTCACGTTCCAGAAAGAGCTTTGCGGCATACAAGCCTGCGGGCACAACCGCCTCGATTTCAAAGGCAAGAACAAAGACGGCACGGGCAGGGTGAAAAACATATCCTCTGCCTTGTACTTCACCTCAACCCCGGCAATAAGCTACTAGGAGGATATATGGCAGCAACAATAGAAGTGAAAGCAAGCAACATGCGCCCTGTGAAGGCAGGCTTTGAGTTTGTGGAGGTAACGCTGAAAGAGGATGAAGTCCCTCCTGATACTAATGGCCGGAATAAAACATCAGATATTATTCCGCTTGGAAAAAGCTACCGAAGCATAAAGCCCGTTGCGGTTGGAAACTACCTCCAATCCAATGCTAATATTATAACTTACGCCGAAAATAGCATATTTGGCTATGTCGTGATTGTAGATAATTCCAGCATAAGAATTGTTTACAATCATCGTACTGCGCCGTCATTCGTCACAGTAACCCTTGAGTGCGAGGTATAGCTATGGCAAATATAGTCATCACCGCAACCCTTGCCTCCCTTGGCGGGGCCGCGCCCAAGAACTTCACGTTCTTCAAGGACGAGGACAAAAAGGCAATCGTGGCCGCGCCCGTGGTTGAGAACGGCACAGCGACATGGACTGTCCCAGACACCCCGGAGAACCAGAACCTTTTCAAAAGGAATTTTGGAAGCTCCGGCCCGTTCCGCTTGAAGCCCGAAGGCAAAGCCGCGCCGGTCAATACCGGGGCTGTTCCCGCCACAATAGCAGGCACGGCAAGCACCAAATCCCCGCCCAAGGGCAGCCCAAAGCCCCCAAGCGGCATAAAGCCCAAAGGCAAGGCAGGCTAGGCCAATGACCCTGCGAGATATGGTCGCAGAAATAGACGGCTCCTACGGCAACCGCTACCAGGCGGCGCAGAAGGATATTCTGCGCTTCCTGGACATTGCCCAGAAAGCCGCCTTCTGCCACGATTGCAGGGCATTTGAAAGAACCGCCCCGCTCATTTCTTTTGAAAACAACTGGTATGAGTTCCCCAAGGATGCGAGGCAGATAATAAGCGCGAATTTTCCCGAATACGAAATAGACCTTTTTGGCCGCAGAATATATTTTTCCCGCCAAATCCCGAACCCGGAGGCCCGCTACTACCTGCGCCCGCAAACGCTCACAGGCACGGAGCTTGAGAGCGGAGAGATGGAGTTCACCGAGGATGACGAGAGCAAGGTGATAATACCCGATGAATGGCGGTGGCAGACATTGGGGCAGCCCGCCATAGCCATGCTCGAATCAGGCTTGTACGGCGACAAAACCCCGCAGTCATACCTTGAGAGCTATTTCAGGGAGTTCTGGGAGGCCATGAACGCACGCCCCAACAACAGGCAGCCGGTCGTGAGCCTGGGAGCGTGGTGATATGCGGCCAGTCCAGAACAGAATAAACACCTTCCCCAAGCAGGAGCAGGAGGTCATAGACCGTTTCATAACCGCCGCCCCCGGCCTTCCGCTCGCCGAGTGCGGAGCGGGCATAATGGCCGAATGCCTGAATATGATAATAAAACCCAACCGGCTTGCGCTTAGAAAAAAAATGCGGTTCAGCCGAAAATCCCCATTCTCTTGGTTCAGCGGAAGAAACCAATACATAATCGGCGATTTCAGGTATCTCTTCAACAAGGAATACGAAATAATAATAGGCATGAATAATTACGATTACTTATGCGTAATCCGCTATGTCGCAAGATACGGTTTTAGCCCATTTGAGGTGACAGCATACATAAATTCAAATAATTTGAAAAATTTAAATCTGATTGATTTTTTCGGAGATTTGTCCGTTCTTTATGACTTCTCCCAGCTTGACGGGCCTAGCGGGAAGCAAACGGATCTTAGAAGCCGCGTAATGGATTTTGCCGCCAACAGGGTGAGAGATTTGGGAATGCCTGTCCCCGCCAGGCTGCAGCCGCGCAACAGCCAAAGCTCTGCCAGCGTGCAGTACGCCGTGGGAATAGAATACGTGGAAAAGAATGCCGACGGCATAGCCATCCGCTCAAGCGGCATAGCGAGAACCATAACCACGGCCAGCAGGATATTTGATTTTCAGGATTTCGCGTTTGACACTAAAGACTTCATAACGCATGTGCGAATATGGATGTCAGACGACATAGCTCTCGCTCAAGGAGCGGAGCTGGACGAAGGAGCAAAGGCTCCCGAAGGCAATCCCGACCTTATGTATATGCTTTTTGATATCCCCGTTTCGGACATAACCGATGGCCAGAGTCATCTCTACAGCATACACTACGGCGATATTATGGGCAAAATAATTTATGACGGGACACGAGTGTTCAGTATGTATACTCCTCTTCAGCAGCCGTCCTTTGTGTCCTCGATATCAACCACGGGAACATTGGACGAAATAAATCTCGTTCCGATGGAGAACGCCTGCTGCTTCTCCGGCGGAAGGCTGTGGGGAATCAGCGAAAGAAAGCTTATCTACAGCAGCTTGGCGGGAACTATATACCAAGAGCAGAGAGACCCGCTGGCAATAATGGATTTGGGATTGGGAGACATAAAAAGCATTGCCGCCCTTAACGACGATTTGTATGTTTTTTCCGAAAGAGGCGTTTCCCTTATAAGAGAAAGCGACCCCGGCACTCCGGCAAACCCAACCCGCCCGCAGAACATATCCTCAGCAAGCGCAATAGACATAAATGTTTTTCCCATAGAAAACTTCGGAATATTCGCTTTGGCAAACGGCAGCATCATGTTTCTTGACAGGAGCACGCGCGAATACGCAAAGACCATCAGAGGCTTTGACATAAATTTGCATCTTGGCGAATTAGCCAAAGGAATAACAGATTTTAAATATTGCGAGGGAATGCTTTTTTTCATAGCGGCCAACCGCCTTTTCGCATTCAACATAATAGACGGCTGCGGCATAAGCGAGTTCGCAATGGAGGACGATAATGGCGGCTTTGTTCCCAATCAGCTCGCATACAAAGACGGCACAGGCCTAATGATAGTTTACAGGCAGCTAAACATTGAGACCGGAGAGCATGAAGCCAGCATCTGGATTTACAGAGGCATAGACGAAGCATCGCCACCTGATGAGCAGGAAACGCGCTATTCCGCAATGTTCGCCATTAGCTCCGTTTACGGCTTTGTGGAGCATTGGGACACGTCCGTTTATGCCAATCTGAACCCAAACGCCGTTATCGGAACGCAAAACTTATGCGATGGCGTTCTGCACGCGAAAGATTCCATATCCATGAACAGGCCAAAGGAGGACACGGACATTCCCTGGGAGTTCAGAATAACGTCCTCAATGGAGGGCGAGAGGCGGCCAATAGGCAAAACGGTAGGCGTGAGGGTGTTCATAGACCGCGACCCGGACATAGCATTGCCCCGCAGAGCGGCAGAGGAAGCCATATACCAGCTCAAGATTACAGCCATAAAGCAAACAGAAGTGTTCAGAAAATCATTCAACCCGAACAGAGGGGGCGAGTATCTGGTAACCGAAGACTCAAACAGAATTATCGAGGAGGAGGCATGGCAGGAGTAGCAACCAGCAGGCAGATAAGAAAGGAAATGGAGTATTTGGCCGACAGAAACGGCCTTATTCCCGCCGCCATCCCCGAAGGGCCGGAAAAGGGAACTTACGCATTTCCGATTAGAGATATAGTCGCAAAGAGCCAAGAATTGCGGGAAGCGATAGACGAGGCGGCAGAAAGGGCAAATGATGCGGAAGCAGCCCTGCGGGAGGCTATAGACAGCGAAAGGGACAGAGCGGTTCAGCGGGAAGACGATATAGAGAGCAACGCGAGGCGCATAAACGCCGAGGACAACGGCAACGGCAGCTTCACCTTCACCAACTACGACAATCAGTCCAAGACAATCGCAACCGGCAAGCGCGTTCATTCCTCCGACAGCACGGTGAAAGTGACGGAGAACACAGCGGACTACGACTTGTCGATACTGCCTATCGTTAACGTCATTGTAGATGCGTTGGATTTGGAGAAAGATAGGGCTAAAAATGCGGAGACCGCTCTGCAAACGCAGATAGCGAATGAGGCAAGCCGGGCCGTGGCTGCCGAAACAAACCTGCAAGGGCAGATAGACAGCAACGCCAGCGCAATAACAGCAGAGGCAGCGAGAGCGGCGGCAGCGGAAGCCGCTCTGCAAACACGTGTTTCCAGCATTGAGAACTTGGGCGACTACGCCGGAGCGTTCAATACATACGCATTGCTGCCAAAGAACACATCGGGATTTTCTCAAACAGTAACCGTGAACGATTTCGCCACAATACGGGCGGACGAAACAAGAGGCAACGCCGTCACGCGATACATCATTTCCTCAATCGCCCCAAACGGGGATATAGCATGGGCTTACGATGTCACCTACTCCACCGACATAACCGGCAAGCAGGACAAGCTGACCGCCGGAAGCAACATACAGATAAGCGGCAGCAATGTAATCAGCGCGACCGACACCATACCCAGCAATGCCGCTGTAACCCTCCAAAAGAACGGAGCGAACGTGGATTCGTTCACGCTCAACCAGGCAGGGGCTAAAACGATAAATTTCGCCTTGTCCAAGGGCGATGTAGGGCTTGGGAACGTCGACAACACCAGCGACCTGAACAAGCCCATCAGCACGGCGGCGCAGGCGGCTCTTAATGCCAAGATAGACACGTTGAATAATGGAGCAGGCATAAGCATAACCGGCACAGGAACGAGCAGAACGATAACCAATAATGCCCCGAACGTGCAAAGCGACTGGAACGCTTCAACAGGCGAATCCGCCATATTGAATAAGCCAGCTATTCCCGACATATCCGGCAAGGTGAACCGCGCCGGCGACACTATGGAGGGGTCGCTTAACTTCAAAAACTCCACGCTCAACATGATGGGCGATGACGTGTCAATAGGAGACCAAGACCTTTCGGGAACATTGATAGTCAGGGGCGAGAACGCCAACGGCGAGATACTCATAAGAGACCCAGCCCAGACTTCCGGCGGTTTCCCCGTGCGGACAAGCATAGACACCAAGTGGACTGCCAATGGCTCTATGAACCCTATAACCAAAAACGATTTGAAAGGCGATGTAGGCGAAATATTCACCACCTTAAACACCGGATTGAAAACTGGGGACTTGATAAAGGTTGTGGATAACAATGGGGATATTATTGCGCCTGCTATGATAGCAAACGAATATACATCAGTAGTAACAGGGTTTCGCAGACCGAGGCTCTTTTCTATTGCCGGGACTATGCAACAACTCCCGGTGGGCACCGTATTCACACATAATGTAAGCGCATCGGCTAGGCCCGGAGATACCGTCTTGTTTGGCGAAAGCCAAGTAGGTATCGTTACTGAATTCATTGCGCCTGCCCAGCAAAGTGTTGTCATGGTATCAAACAATACGGGCATAAGTTCACTTATAAGCGCCACATCTTCGAATAACGCAGCTGATATTGATGGAAGCGGTCATATATATGGGAATACTATCCCTGGCCATACATTAATGGCTAATTTGTCCGTCAAATTTAGTACTTTAGGTTCGCCGATACAGCCAGATTCACATGTGTTTAACGTTTCTAGCGAATATGGCCTGCAAGTGGCATTCACGACTTCTCATAGATTGATAGGCATATACGTTACGCAATTGGGTGCCGTAGGACAAATATCGCTTGGTACGGGAAATTACTCTTCTAATGTTATAGGGCTGTACACCGCTTACGCCATACCAGGCAATTCCACATGTTTCGTTAGCGGTTCTTTTAGATGCGATAGAGTGTAATAAAATGGAGCAGATAGCAAACCCAGTTTTCAATGACCAGCTTGCGGGGCAGCTTGCGCAGGGCGGGCACGTGTGGATAACCGTAGCGCTTGTGGCTTTGCAGGCCATTCTCATACCCGCGACTAGATTACTGGTCAAGTCATGGAAAAGCAGCATTGATGCGGAGCGGGCAGTAACAAAGCTGGAGCGGGACAATCAGTACCACGCGCTGGATACCCGCATAACCTTAATAGAAAAAAACACAGACCACAAAATAGAGGAGCTTGCCGCAAATTTGCAGAACATGAACAAAACGCTTGAGAGGCTTTTTGAGCGTTTCGACAAAATGACCGAAATGGTAACGGAAATATGGCACTCGTACAAAAACAGCGGCAGAAGAAAGGAGGACAGGCAAAATGAGGCTTGAAAGAATAACACCGCAGACCTCAAAAGAGGACATCGTTAAAATCTACAACAACGCCGTGGGCGACATAGAGCGCGGCTTCTTGCGGATAAGCAGAGAGCTTGAAGAACTCAAAAGAAGGAGGGCATAAGCATGTCCGTGCCTTCCTTTTTCAAAAGCGCTCAGGAAAGAGCCCAGGAAAGAGCCCAGAAATCCCAGCAGTCCGCTCTGGCGGGCTACAATCCGGGCCAAAGCAGCTATTCAAAAATTAAATCGGCAGTCAATGCGGTGCCCAATGCCTTAGAAAAAGCTAGGCTGGCCGGGTATCAGGGAGCTGGAGTGCCGGAGCCTGCCGCCGCCAACCCTTACGGCAATTTCGGAGAAGGCTTTGACTCCTACCACCAAGACTTATACAACGACAAGAAGGGCTTGTACGACAGCCAGAACAAGAATTACAGGGATTTGTACGAAAGCCTGTACAATCGCACCCAGGCGCAGAACTCGCAAAACATAGCCAACGCGAATATGCAGGCTGCACAGCAGTCCGCTCTGGCGGGCTACAATCCCGATATGGCGGCAAGGCTGGGCGACAGAATGCTTTCCGGGGCTTACAGCGCGAACCAGCAGGCAAACCAGGGCGTTAACGACCTGCGCCTGCAAACGGAGGAGAACATAGCGCAAAACGAAATAAGCCTCAAGAAAGACGAGGAGCAGCTAAAGCGGGAACAGAGGCAGGAATACATAAGGCAGTTGGACGAGTTTGAGAAAATAGACCCAGAGTTTGCCGACAAGATGCGCATGAAGCTGTTTTTAGGGCAAGACCCCGGAGACTTGAAACAATACTTAAACCCGGACGGGAGCATAAAGCGATTGAGCGAAGCGGAAAGAGCTATCAGAACGCAAGCAGCGGACTATGAATTGCACGAGCGCATAATAAACGACACTTCCGGCCAATACAGCGAATCGCAAAAACGAGCGGCGCAGGACTGGATGAACCAATACAACAGAAATCGCTCCGCCGAGCTGCTGCAGGATTCGGGGGCATTCCAAGAGGCATCAGCTTCACCGGAAGCTATGAAGGATTTCCTTCTTTCCGCAGGGATTGTGTCGGAAAACGGAACTGTGAACACCGCAAAACTAGACAGCCTTGCATTTCAGCAAAACATAACAAGCATAGACAATACAGACGGCTTGAACCAGCTAACCGATGCAAAAAAAGGACAACTGATTATTATTGAAGGGAAGCCGTACATCATGGATAGCCTAGAGACGAAAAAAAGCAAAGGAAACGGGTATTCAGAAAGCTCATATTATGACTACCGCAGCTACCAAGTAAAAGTAATAGACCCTTTGACAGGACAAGAAAAATCTTTCTACAGAAGAAAAAGAGCATCAAATTGGTAAAAGGAGGCCAAAATGACAGACTACGAAAAAGCAAAATTAGAACTTGAAAAGTCCGACTTAGGGCTTTCCAAGGCTGGATTAGGAATTAGCGGCGCGGGCGTACTTGCAGGTTTATGGCAGGGCTACCTGCAAGACCAGCAGGCAGAGGAGCAGCTTGCCTACCAGCGAGAGCGCGACAGGCAGATGCAGGAGCAGCAGGCGGAAACAGCCGAGGAGCAGCAACGCCGCTATCTCCGGCAACTGCTTGAGCACAAACAAGACAGGAATAGGCAGATGCAGGAATACAACGCCAGCAAGTATATGCCCGGAATGTAACCTTAAAGGAGAATTGCGATATGGCATTAGGAGTAAATTTCGCAGGGGCGTTGTCAGGCGGCTTGAACAGCTTTGCAGACCGCTTAGACAAGCTCAACGTCATACAGCGGGCTGCCATCAGGCAGAGGGAGCTTGACGAGGAAAGAAGGGCGGAGAAAGAATACCAAAGGCAGAGGCAAGAGGAAGCAGACCGTTTGGCGGCGCAGGAGAGAGAGAGGAATGAAGCCTTCAACACGGAGTACTTCAACCGCTCAAAAAGGACAGAGGAGGTTCCGCTGGACGGCGAGCCTGTTCCCGGCTACCCTTTCCAAAACACCGAAACAGAGGAATACTACGAAGACCTGTCTCTAGGCGAATCAAACGCATTGGCGGCGAAGCACGGCCTGCTTTCGCCCAAATTGGTCGCCGACAGTTTCACAAGGCAAACCAGGGCAGAGCAAGGGCAGCAGGGGCTGAACATAAGGCAGCAGAACGCAGATACCTCAACCGATAGACTTAAAGAAACAAAACGCAGAAATTTGATAGTAGAAAAAGAAGCGGAGCGGCATCACAGAGCAATGGAAGCAATAAGTAACACAAGGAATTTTATTTACATGCGCATTAGCGATGGAAAAATAAAGCAGCAAGAAGCAGACAATCTATTGCAGCAGCTAGAATTTTGGGAAATGAAAGTAGAAAAGGAGAAGGGCAAAATAGAAGCTTTAGCACCAGATAACGATTGGGAGAAATTAAGCGAAACAGATAGGAACTTAGTTCGGTCTTATACAAGCACCCTTACAGATGCGCAGAAAAAAGCCCATGAAATAGGAGCAAAGTTAGAAGGTAAGAAACAACCGGCAGCTACACCTCCACCAGTAGCAAAAGACCCAGCAGACGCATTATTTAACGCAGCAGGAATGAAAAAATAATGGAACTCGTGGGCATACCAGAATTAGCAAAACATCTTAGAGGATACTATAACCTCAAAGATGAAGTGCCGGATTTAGACATAGTTGAAACTTATTTAAAAGCATACCCGCATAGAAGGGCACAGATAGATTTTGACAGCTATAAACAACCGCCACCGCAAACGCCAACCCCCGGCCAGACATGGAGCGCAGGCTTTGAGCAGAGAATGCAGCAGCCGGCCACGCTGCCCAATTCGCCGGTGCTAGACCAAAGCGCAATAATAAGCAACCCATCCCCTGCGCCTGCTCCTCCCGCAGCGCAGCCCCCGCCTCCCAAAGGCGTTCCCGCAATGAGCGTTCCGTATGGCGGGGGAATGCCCGCCTACAGCTTCGGAAGGCCGCAGAACACAGCAACCGTGCTGAATGAGGAGGAGCTTGAACAGCAGGAGAGAGAAAAGCAGCTTGACGAAGAATGGGCAGCACAGCAGAAGCTATTGAAGCAGCAGCAGGATAGATGGCTTAAACAGCAGGAAGAAGAAAAAGAAGCAAAGGAGTTGCAAAAAAAATTAGCAGGCTACAAAAAACAAGGCATAATTACAAAANAGNGNGAGANTG
>JGI24698J34947_10000838_pt1 | contig 15422 bp, 18 predicted proteins | sample TergutMp193P3_FD_34947 | JGI IMG/M metagenome (IMG submission 34947) | reverse complement strand
TGCGAGGATAAAAATGAATAGACTTTTATCTGCGGAATTTTACTGCAAATTTCCTGCATAAAATTTCCCATTTCTTCGTATAGATCGATGAGGCTTTTTTCCTCTTCCTGTTTTCCTTCCTGAAGCCGGTGGAAAATAGCGAGCGCTTTTTTGTAAAGCTCATCAAGAGACGCAAGGTTTTTCTTGTCGGCATCTGTTAGATAACCGTCCAGCTCTCCGGCTTTCAAAATTACCCTGTTCATACAAATACAAGTATATTCTTATTCGGGAAAAGTAACAACGGCCAATTGCGCCCAAGGCTCCTTTTGGGATAATTGACAAACAGCGAAAAAAAGTGGATTTTGATGTATATTGATATATATGAAAAATGTATTTTCTGTTTTGGCGTTTATTTTTTGCGGATTAACTCTTGTCCTTTTTGGGGCATGCAGAAACAACCAGATTGGCTCCGTGGAAAGGGAAGACCTTTTTTCGCTGAAAATCGGCCCCATGGAAGATCAGATTGCCCTTTACAAACTTGAAGGGGACAGGGGCATAAGGCGCATCGGCTTTACAATGAGGGACGGCCTGTTTTACATTGCCGACGGGAACAGCGGGAAAATTGTCCGCTACAACTCTTACGGCAATCTGCTGTTTATGATTTACAACGAGGAAACAAATCCCGCGCCCTTCAGCCTTAAGACTAATATCTCCGACGACGAGCAGGCGACCCGCTGGGCGTATTCCTATCCGCTTGAGGAACCCGGCTGGATAACCGTGGATTCCCGCAAGCATATTTTTGTGGAAGACAGGCTTCCCCAGCAGGCGCACCGTTCCGATTCCGAGAGCAGGGCGGTTCTGGACGGAATAATTCTTCACTTTGATCATGACGGCCGTTTTATCGACTACCTTGGCCGCGAGGGAATCGGAGGAAGCCCGTTCCCAAGAATTGTCGGCATTTCCTCATCAACAAGGGACGAGCTTGCCGTAATATGCAGACTGCCGGACAGCTGGAATATTTTCTGGTACAGCGCTTCGGGGACTCTTCTGTATCTGGTAAAAATTGACGCAGGCTCAATTCCGGCTCTCGCTGAATGGCCGGGGGCGCTGGCTATCGTGGATAAAATAGCCGCGGCTCCCGACGCAAGGCGTTTATACCTGAAAGTTGACTACAGCCGCGATACTTTCGATCAGTCTACAAATACCCGCACAGGCTCGGAGCCTCTCAGGTCTGTCGTTTGGACCCTTGACGTCGAGGACGGCGCTTATCTGTCTTCGGTGGAAATCCCCCTGTATGAACTTTTGGAAAACGGACGGCCTGCTAATGTTAATGTGTTTTATTCCATGCTTGGGGCAATGCGGAACGGGAAAATGCTTCTTTACTTCCCTATAGAAACGGGCTTTTCGGTTCTTTTTGTAGACACTCATTCGCGCGAACAGCGGCGGGGATATATTCACTTTTTAAACGAGGAACTGCGCTACAACGATTTTTATCTTTCAAACGGGGGAATTCTTTGCGCGATGCTGGCGGACAATTTCAACGTCAAACTTGTCTGGTGGCATACCGACCGATTTATGGGTGAAGCGCCATGATTGATGATGAAGAAGCAGACAAGCCTAGGCGCCCCAACGCCAATTATAAACTGAGCAATGTTGATAAGGGCGACAGTGTAAACGGAGAGGTAAATCTCAATTTTCACTACAACCGTGAACGCAGGCTGGAAAAGGCTCCTCAGTCGGTTAGGGACCTTTATACCCAGCAGCCGGCGCGGGGGTACCGTTTTAGCCTCCTGCGTCCCCTGATTGCCGACAAGCCCCGCGCTTTTGTTTTTTTTACCATAATTGCTTTGTGCGTAATGATTTTTCTGCTTTCAATTCTTGGTCTTTTTGGCGATTCATACACGCTGGACGACAATAAAATTGAAGTTACCGCGGCAAAATTAGAAGGGACAACTCTCGTTTCTGTAAAAAAAACCGCGAAAGGCAAGACGCCTGCCTATACCGGCGCTGTTGACGTTGCCTTCTCACCTGTGATATCAAGCCCCGACGAAGAGATGAGCATATTCCAGCATCGCATCTTTTTCAGCATGGAACAGGTGGAAGAGTACCGTTTCGCGGTTCCCTTCGATTCTCCCGAACTGCTGATGGTTCTTCAATCTGAAAAATCCGCAATTAAAATAAATTTAAAACTTAAATAACTGTTTTTACCGATTGACTAATTGCCGTTTTTAAGTTATTTTTCTTATATGATACAGTTGTATTTTTTATCCATTCTGTGCAATGGTTTGGCAGGTTATATTCTCTTCCGTCAAAAAGAAGAGGGAACAGACACGGAAGGCATACGCTTTTCCATAGGCAATCCTACTTTTCACCTTGTGCTTGGAATCATAAGCGCCGTTACCGGGGTGCTGAAGCTCCTTTCGCCGGTCGAGAACAAATACCCCCTTTTAGGCGATCTTCTTCCCGCCGCGGCCGGCGTTATGGCAGGCCTTATGCTGATTTTCGGCATTTACCGCCAGGATGTGTCGGCGGCATCTTCTCAGGATACGGAAAAGGGGTCGCTGGATGTCATTGGAGCGAATCTTTTACAGTTCAGAAAAGCAATTGGTCTTGCGCTGATCAGCGTCGCGATATTGCATTTTCTCTTTCCGCTGGCGCTGTTTCTTTAGAAGCGTTTTTTGATGAATAAACGCGAATCCTCAAAAGGGCGCTTATATCAAGCAGTGAAAGACTTGCTCCGGCTTTGCTTTTCATAGGAGTGTATTCGTCGCCGCCCCAGTTGTTTATGTATGTTTCTCCCTTCGTCCTTCCGTTGTAGCGATAAGTTACGTCTAAAGAAAAATCTACCCGCCCTGTGGAGAAAGAAAAACTTCCTGACGGCTCAATATAAAGGCCGAACCTTGTATAATCCAGATATGTCTCTTCCCTTAAAATGTGATTATCCTTACTGCCTGTGAATGTAAGAGGGCTGATCTTGAAAGAGATATCAAATGAAAAGGGATAAAGAATTTTTGTTCCGATTTTAAAACCCGTAGTAACCATAAGCCAATCCTGTAAAAAACTGATAACGTCGCCTGTAATAGGCGCGGTATCGGGGTTATCGTCAATAGGGTAGAATGTTTTAGAACCTAATATCTTTTCCCTTGCGTATTTTATATAACCGTCCCTTGCGGTAAAGGAAAAGCGGGTCCATGTAAATCCAAACAGGGGTTTTATGTAAAAATGCGATTTAAACGGCAATGAAGCTCCGGCCGTAAGTTCTACCAAGAAAAATTCGGTTGTCTTATTAGTATGGCTGGAAAAATTGGTAAGTTCTCCGTTCTCATGCGACCTCCAGTCGCGATCTTCCATTACCCCTGAATCTCCTCCGAACCCTGCCTTAAACGAAACCGAGGAAAAAAAACCGGGACCGCTGTAAATATCGCTTCGGCCGAAATCAAGCACAGCGCCGCTGTAAAAGACAGGCTTCATGTCCCACCTTAGCTCGCTTAAAAGCTCTCCCTTTGTTTCTACAGGATAGACAAGCTCCAAAACTTGTCCGTATAAAATGCCGAATTGCGCGCCGGCCGTAACGCCGTATTTGCCTGTATTTTCCCTCTCCTGGCAAAAGACGGAATTGTTCGCAAAAGACGCAAAAAAAATGATGACTAAAACCGTGAAAGGGGTTATATTTTTCATTAGTATGAGAGTAATAGGCAAAGGCGCTCTTGGTCAATTGCTTTTTATAATAATAATTTTTTTTCTTTCAGGCTGTAGGGCAAAAAAGGAAGAAAACCCCGTTGTTCCTCCGGTGACAGCTCCCCTTTCAAGGGAATATATCGGCTTCGGCGTTGTCAATGTTTCTTTTACCCACATCAGCTCAGGGCCGGCGGAAGACAGCCCTACCAGCGGATACCTCAGGCGCGGTTCTCAGGTTCGCATCCTGCGCAGACAGCAGGTTAAAGCCGCGGACGGCTTTTCATCATGGGTGTTGATCGAAGGCGGCCAACAAGGCTGGCTTCGGGAAGAAGTGCTGGATATTTACGACAACGAAAGCCGCGCGAAAACTGCCTCAGAATCTATGGGCAATTAAAACTTTACTTTGAAAGCGAGCCCAGTTGCCCGCATGCTCCGTTTACGCCGCGTCCCTTGCGCCGGCGCATTGTAACTTTCAGGCCGCTGCTTTCCAGCAAACGCGCAAAGTTTTCAACTTCATTTTTATCAGGTTCGCGCAAGGGACTGCCCTCAAACTCAAGGCCCGCGACGGGGTTCCACGGTATGATGTTTACGACAGTATCAAGACCCTGCGCGAATTGTGCGATGGACTGCGCGTCTTTGTCGCGGGTGTTTACGCCGCCGAGAAGCGGCGCTTCAAGTGTTACGCGCCCGCCTGATTTTTTTTGAAAAATGGCGAGGGCTTCCTTAACCTTCGCAAGCGGATTGGCGTCTGCAAGAGGCATCAGTTTTTGGCGCAGAGGCTCGTCCCCCGTAACAAGCGAAAGGGCGAGCCGCACATAGGGGCCGTTTTCCGCAATGTCAAAAAGGCCGGCGCAGACTCCGCAGGTAGAAACCGTAATTCTTCGTTTGGAAAAATTTATTCCTGTTTTGTCGCTGAATATCGCGATTGCCTTTCGCAAATTTTCTAGGTTTAACAGCGGCTCGCCCATTCCCATGATAACGATGTTTTCTATTACGTGCGCCCCGTTTATGTGTGCACCGCCGCTTTTCGCGCCGTCCTGTCCGCGCTCTTTCTGCGCGATGTTTCGCAAAAATAAAAATTGTTCTACAATTTCGCCGCAGTCCAAATCGCGCGAAAAGCCGAGACTGCCTGTTTTGCAAAAGACGCACCCTACAGGACACCCTGCCTGTGTTGAAAGGCAGGCGGTAAGGCGGCCTTTTCCGTCTTTTAAAAGCACAGCTTCTATTTTTAGGCCGTCTTTCAAAGAGACAACAATTTTTTTCGCGCCTGCCTCTTCATGGCAGATGTCGGCCTGCGCCGAAAAGAGCGTAAATCTGCTTTTTAATTCTTCTCTCAGCGAAAGGGGAATGTCGCTCATTTCGCTGAAATCATCGGCGCCCCTCGCTATCCATTTGTAAATTTGGACTGCGCGAAAGCGCTTAAGGCCGGAAAGCTGTTCTTCCAGTTCCGCAGGAGTTAAGCCGGCAAGCGCGATGGGAAATTTGTTCATCTGGATTACATGCTGTCGAGCATTTCGGTTATTTTCTGGTTTCTGATTCCAAGTTTTTGAAACTCTTCCAGAGTTTCCGCCGCCATTTGACGCGCGCCTGTTTTCAGATAACAATCGGCAAGTTCAATGTACAGACGGTAGTTTCTGCTGTCCTGCTGGATTAGCCGCTTGAAAGAAGTAATAGCTTCTTCTAATTTTCCCTGCGCCTTTGAAAGCATCGCAAGTCCCATTACCGCATAGGTGTCAAATTCAATATTAAGCGCTTTTTCATAAAAAAGTTTCGCGTTCTCAAAATCTTTCAAATTGCGGTAGGCGTCTCCGGCGCGCGTAAGTATCATTTTGTTTCTTGGGTCCTGTTCCAAAATGCGGTTCCAGTATTCCAAAGACATTTCTATGCTGTTCATTCCCCTGTAGCAGTCGGCAAGACCGAACAGGGCGTAAAAATTGCTTCTTTCTTTTTTTAGCGCGGCCTCAAAATACGGAACGCCCTCGTTGAATGTTTTTAATTTTCTGTGGCAGTTGCCTATGGAAGTAAGAACGCGGATATCAACATTTTCGCTTCCCTTTTTGATCATCTTTTCCCAATAGTAAATCGCGTCCTTGTATTCTTTAAAGTCGTAATGCAGGTGGCCAAGCCCGATGATCGCGTAGGGATTGCTTTCTTCCATTTCCAAAACTTTTAGGTAGATAAGTTTTGAATTGGAGAAATCGCGCACCTTGCGGTAAGCGTCGGCGATTCTTGTAAGGACGGTGATATTCCTGTCGTCGTGAAGAAGGTACTGCTCCCAGATTTCGATAGCTTTCTGGTACTGGTTCATGGCCTTGTAGCAGTCCGCAAGCCCGAAAAGCGCGTAGTTGTTTCCCGGATGGTGCGCGAGGCATCTTTGATAGAATTTAACCGCTTCGCGGACAGAGCCCTGCTTGCGCGTCGCGTCCCCCATGCCGACAAGCGCGTAGTTGTTGTTCTCGTCCAGCATCAAAATTTTTGTAAAGCAGTCGATGGCGTCGTTTATTTTATTCTCTTTTAAAAACTGGTAGCCGGCTTTTGAAATTTCGGAGATATTCTGCGATTCACGCACATGGGGACTTTCTTCCGGCAAAATCGTGTCAACCATTGTTATTTTCCCAATTTTCCTGTTCCGCCTGAATAGGGCTGTCCGCTTCATTTTCGACAGGAATACTGTCCTGCGGGGTATCCTTCGGGAGGCTGTCCTCCTCCTCGTGAATAAGGCTTTGCAATACCCACGAAAGCTGTTCAATTAAAGGCTGGGATTTTGTCCGATCCGGGGCAATCCAGTACATTTTCAGGGCTTCAAGCGGCCTGTTTTGGGATTTGTAATAATCGCCGACTCTGGAAAGCCCGTCTGAGTACCCGGTGGTCAAGAAAACCCTCTTCGCCCCCTCGATATCTCCGTTATTGAACAACTGGTTGCCCTTGCGGTTCAGCGCCGCTTTTGTCGAACTTTCGACGGGCGTCGGCGAAGTTACTTTTATGAACGAGTTTTGGTCTTCAAATTTTTCAAATGTTTTTTTAATATCCATAATTTTTCTTTACGGGATTTTGTCCCTATACTATATTATCAGCATTTTTTTGTTAAAAAACAAGAGAAAAGAGACTGGGGCATACGTTTCTGCGATTAACGGATACAGGGCTTGTACGCGATAGGTAAGAGGTTACGCGGAAGCGGTGATTTTCTCCCGAACAAGACCGCTTAGGATTTCTTCAGGTTTTTCATGAGATGTTTTTGCTTTTTCGGCCAGATATTCGGCGGTGATATTGTCTATGCGTACCATTGGAACACGAATGCGGGCTTTTGAAGGATCAACTTTTGGCGGATTTTTGGTATAGTATTCGTCAAGGGCGAACGCTTCTTCTTCGGTCATGGTTTCCATATTTTTCTCCTAAACTTCCAGCAAACTAAAAAAGATACTCCTGCATTTCATGGCATGGAATATACAAACACGATCATCATATTCATTATACAGCATTTCCAGCAAATTGCCACTCGTATCAAATCCAAGACGGATAAACCGATTGTTTTTACCTTTAATGTCCTCAATAGGGCCGTCGTAACATGGGTTCATAAAAGCACGGCGAATGTCAGCTTCACTGATGTTGTGGCTAAAAGCCGATTTTTTGAACTCCATGTCCATGCTTTAATATACCGCTTTTCACGGCTTTTTGAAACAGGCAATTTCCCCACATTCGCTTGATTTTATTTTTAAAAACTGCTTAAAAAAAACGACCGTTTTTTTTAAGCACTACTGATTACAATTACAGAAAACTTCTGACTTCTACATACTATGGATAATTTTCGCATTTGTCAAGCAAAAACAGGGTAATAGGGAATATCAGAAACTGCTCTTTTTAAACGGTCGTTTTTTTTAAGCGCCCAAAAAGGAGAAACAAAATGAAAATTAAACAATCAATCGTATACGGCTTCCTTGCCGTAATCTTGACGTTCGCGCTGGCGTTTACCGCCTGTTCCAAATCTGGTGGTGGCGGTGCTGGAAGTAGTGGCAGTAGCGGAGGCGGAGGAGGCAAAAGCCTCAATAGCGCCGCTGAGTTAAAGGAATACCTTGACAAACAGCCTGCCAACAGCCCCGATAACCCGATAAAGGTTGCCATGAAAGTCAATGACATGATGATCAAGGACATCGTGGAAGTTTTAAATAATGCAGGCAAATATGTAAGCCTTGACCTTTCCGGCAGTCCTTTAACAGAAATTCCGGGAGCGGCTTTTCGCTTTTGCAAAACGCTTGTTGGCATAATCATACCAGACAGCGTAACCAGCATTGGGCATGAGGCTTTTCGTAACTGCACCAACCTTACCAACATAACCATACCAAACAGCGTTACCAACATTGGGATGGCTTTTATCGATTGCGTCAGCCTTACCGGAGTAACCATACCAAACAGTGTTACCAGCATTTGGGGAACCGCTTTTTTCGGTTGTACTGGACTTACCAGCGTAACCATACCGAACAGCGTTACCAGCATTGGGGAGAGCGCTTTTGACTGCGAAAACCTTACCAGCGTAACATTTCAAGGTACGATTTCTTCTAGTAACTTCGGTGGTAGAAATGGTTTAAGTCCCTTCAACGGCGACTTGCGCAACAAGTATCTTGCAGGAGGCATAGGAACGTATACGACAACCGCGCCTGTGAAATGGGAATCAATATGGACGAAACAGTAGCGCAACAAAAAACACATGAGGAGTAGCTTGAGAGCTCAGACTACTCCTCTGTGAAACTCCATGGTGAATCTTCTCCTTATCTTCCCTTTGCGTCCTTCGCGACCCTGCGCCTCTGCGTGAAATTCTTCGAGAATGGTAACGCAACCCCGGCAGGGATTTGCGTACCCCAGCCGTGGGAGTATTTACAGGCATACATTTCTGCAAAAAAAATCCACCACAGATCTTCCGTATTCGCGCGAATCAGTTTTTTTCAAGTTTTGGATTTCCGCGTTTGGGTTCGCAAAATCGGAGTCTTCGCGCGGCCTGTGGATCAATATTCTGCTGTTGTCGCAGACGAGGCTTGAACAGGCGATATCCGTAAGCATCTGCCGTTTGTACTGGTAGGGAAAAGGCGGATCAAGGAAGATAATATCGAAGCTCTTTTTTGCGCGTTTTACGTAAAGCTCGGCGGGCATGAAACGGCAGTTAATCCGCACAGGGGAAATTGAAACATTTTCAAGAAGCGTCTTTCGTTTAAGCTTGTCCTGCTCAACGGCCTCGATAACCGTAGCTCCCCGCGAGGCGGCTTCGAGGGCGATAATCCCTGAGCCTGTAAAAATGTCCAGAAATGAAAGGCCGTTGATGTTTCCCAGACAGGCAAAAACAGACTCCCTCATTTTGTCCATGCTGGGTCTTATTATGCCCGCCGGGACAGCGATTGTCCTTCCCTTAAGGATGCCGCCTGTAATTCTCACGCTGTTTATGCGCCGCCAAGCAGTCCGTTTAGTTCGGCGTTGCTCACTACCGGTTCGCTCGAGCCTTGTCCCTCGGGCGTGCAGGATTCTTCAATCAATTTTTGTCTTTTATTTGAATCTTTCTTGAATTTATCGATCCATGTCTGTGTTTCGGGAAAATGGGCGGGGGAGAAGGGGCTTGAATGGTTTATGATTTCATTTAAAACCTGGCTGAACTGCCATTCGGCGTCCGAAAGGTTGTCCGCCTCTGTTTCCCTGTCCAGAAAACTGATATTCGCGAGGAATTTTTCAGTCAGCAAATCCAGCGCCGAATTGATAAATTCCAGATCTCCCATGGTTTGGCGCAGAAAGAGGCCGGTATCGGTATCTAACTGCAAAAGGTCCCGAATCATCTTGATTCTGACATTCAGTATAAAAATTGTATCTTCAAAATTTATATGTTTATTCATGACCTTTTTACTATTATCGGTGTTTCACTATATAGTAATAACAGAAAATGTATAGTATGGTTGACAATGTGACGACATAATTTCTATACTGTCTTAGGGGATAAAAGAGGGGGAAATGGCCGCGCAATTACAGCTCGCTTTCGTTAATTTTGCCAAAAATGCGTATATTATCGTGGAAGGCAAAAGAAATGCGGACAGGTTTTTTATCATTCGTTCTGGAAAGGTGCGCCTTTCCAAAGAAGTGCAGGTTGTCGCCGAAGAGCAAGGCGATACTCTTGGCCCCGGGGACTTTTTCGGCGTTGTTTCCACCATGTCCGGCAACAGCCATATTGAGACCGCTCAGGCCATTACGGACGTTACCCTTATTTCGGTTCAAAAAGAGCAGTTCCCCCAGCTAATCCAAAACAACGCGCCTGTTGCCATGAAGATAATCCTTCAGTTCTCAAAAAGGATGCGCTACCTTGACGAGGCCCTTACGCGCCTTACTCTGAAAAACAACGCCGAGGAGAACCCCAGCCATCTTTTTAATGTCGCCGAATATTACGCCAAGGGGAATCACTTTAATCAGGCTTGTTACGCCTATCAGAAATACATCAAACATTGCCCAAAGGGGGAGAACGTACAGATCGCTATTGAGCGCATAAAGAAAATAGCCCCCTATGTCAAAAACCTCAAAATGGACTGGAAGCCGGACGATACGGTTCGCTCTTATACCAAAGACGATATGATCTTCTGCGAAGGAGAGCCGGGAGAGGAGCTTTTTATTATACAGAAAGGCTCGGTTAAAATAGTCAAGGTGATTGATAATAACGAGATACTTCTTGCGGTATTGAAAAACGGGGATATTTTCGGCGAAATGGCCCTTTTGGAATCCAAGCCGCGGGCGGCGGGAGCTATAGCTTATGAAAACTGCCAGCTTATGGCGGTAAACCGGGAGAATTTCCAGCAGATGATTAAAACACAGCCCCAGCTTATCGCGCGTCTTACCACCCTTCTCTCGGAGCGGATTTGGCTTATTTACAAACAGCTCGCCAATACGCAGATACAAGACTCCCTGGGGCGCATGTACGATATGCTGCAAATCCAGATCGACAAGAAAAAAGTCGATACAAACAGCAGTTCGATGATCAGTTTTACATTCGATTTTGGAATTAAGGAACTGAGCAATATGGTCGGGCTCTCGCTAAGCGACGGTTTAATAGTAGGCAGAAAACTGCTGGAAAACCGCGCTTTTCAGATGCAGGGCGACAAGCTGTACGTTAAAGATGTGAGGGAAATTGTAAAACACAACGCCTATTACCACAAAATGCAGCAGCTTGAAAATGCCCGTCATGAAAAGAAGGCCGCCGTATAAGCTTTTTTAAGAGGATTTCCCAAAACAACCGATAATTAAAACAATGAACTATAAATTGATAATATTCAGTTTTTTCGCGTTTTTCATAGCGTCCGGTCTTTCGGCACAGAATGTGCCAGCGCAGGACACTGCCCCTGGGAATACAACCGCGCAAGACGCGCAGGCACAGAATGTGCCAGCACAGGCAACAGGCGAACTGCCCCGGCAATTCCGCCAGCTTGCTCTGGGAATGAGCCTTGACAATTTAAAGGAAGAACTTGCAAAGGACACGTTTTTTAACTTCCGGGGCGACAGGGACGTTTCCTTTCTGCCTGCCAGAGAACAAAGTCTTGTAGAAACCACAGGTTCGTCTTTTATAAAACGCGCTTTTTTCCAGCTGAGGGACGGGACTGTATTTATAATGGCCTTTGCCCTTAACCCGCTGATTATCGATCATTTTTCGGTATTTACCCAGTTTACGGAAAAATACGGCGAACCCTCTTTCCTTGACCCAAAAATGTCTATCTGGGAAACAGAGGAAACAAGAATCGCGATTGAACGCCCGCTGACCGTTAAATATATCGATAAAACTGTCTTTAACGACATAGTAAATGAATCGGGTCTTATTGAATCCGGCCAAGTCCGTCTGCGTCAGGAATTCCTGAATGAGTTCTGATTATCCGTTCTTGAAATTTACCACGAACTCGTACCTTCGGTACGGACACGAACAGTCACGAACAAAGGGAAGATTTAGGATTACAGGTTCGTGGTGTTTGTGCGGTTCGTGGTTAATTTTTTTCTTTATTTTCTGTTTTTACGCCGTTTCCTGTTCTTCGCAGAAACTTACGGTCTGCGATATTCCCATTGAGAGGGAAGGGCAGGCCGTCGCCGTTGTAAAGGCGGAAATAGCGCGCACTCATGAAGAGCGTAACAAGGGCCTGATGTACCGTAAAAAACTGCCGGACGGCAGGGGGATGCTCTTTGTATATGAAACTGATGAAATAATGTCCTTTTGGATGAAGAATACCTACGTCCCCCTTTCCATTGCCTATATTGCATCCGACGGCAGAATCATCGAGATAAAAGACATGTATCCGCTGGACGAAAATTCTGTTATATCAAGCAGAGCGGCCCGCTATGCCTTGGAAGTGCCTCAGGGCTGGTTTTCACGCGCCGGGGTATTAAGCGGGGATATTGCCAATGTTGAAATTGCATTGAAAAACAGCCGGAAATAGATTATAATAAAAGAAAAGCAAAATGAGGTGCGTTTGTGTTTAAGGGACTAACTCAACGTGTGCAGAGGCTTCTTTCCACACATGCACAGGAAGAAGCAAAGCGTTTCAATTCCGACCAGCTTCTGCCGGAGCATATTATTATCGCCCTGCTTAAAGAAGGCGGGGGAACTGCCTGCAAGGCTCTGATGTTCCTGCGTATTGATATAAGCGAATTCAAGCAAATACTGGAAAGCTCAATCCCCCGAATACCCGGTCTTATCATAAGGGGCGAAGTGCCGCCTTCCAAACGCACAAAAAGCATGCTGGATCTCGCCACGGAAGAGGCAAGGGCGATGGGCAGCGATTTTCTTGGAACCGAGCATCTGCTCTTTGCCGCCATGCGCGAACAGGATTCAAGCGTACAGGTATATCTTAACCAACGTGCGGTAGATACGGACATGATGAGAGTGATAATCCAGACCACTTTCAGCCAGCCCGGCGCAGGCAGTGACGGCGAGTATGTTCCTGCGGAAAGATACCAGCCCTATTTGATACACAGGGAGCGCACGGCTGTTCACCACAAAAGCGCGGTGGAAACAGAGCGCCATACGCCAAGAATTAAACCTGCTACCTATCCCGTGCTTACTCCCACGCTTGATAATTTTTCGCGCGATCTTACCGCGCTTGCCAGAGCGGGAAAAATCGATCCCGTTGTTGGGCGTAAGAGCGAAATTAACCGCGCCGTGCGAATCCTTGCGCGTCGTACAAAGAACAACCCGATTTTAGTCGGAGAGCCGGGCGTTGGTAAAACCGCCATTGTTGAGGGGCTCGCCCAGCTTTTGGCAAGCGAGGCAGTGCCCGAAGCCCTCGCGGGGAAGCGCATACTCAGCCTTGACATGGGAATGATAGTCGCCGGAACAAAGTACCGCGGCGAATTTGAGGAGCGGATGAAAAAAATTATCCGCGAAGTAAATCAGGCAGGAAACGTCGTTCTTTTTATAGACGAGATTCATTCGATAATCGGCGCGGGCGGCGCGGAGGGAACTCTCGACGCTTCAAATATGCTCAAGCCCGGCCTTTCGCGCGGAGAGATTCGCTGTATAGGAGCCACGACTCTGGCTGAATACCGCAAGCACTTTGAGAAAGACGCAGCCCTTGAGCGCCGCTTTCAGGCGGTAATTGTCGAAGAGCCGTCTTTTGACGATACGCTGGAAATTCTTAAAGGCATACAGAAAAAGTACGAAGACCATCATCAGGTTAGATACAGCGAAAGCTCGATCAAGCTTGCCGCGAAACTTGCACAGCGTTATATAATGGGACGCTTTATGCCGGACAAGGCGATTGACATTATCGACGAAGCAGGAGCTATGCGAAAACTTGAAGTGCGCGAACAGCCGCCTGAAATTACCGGAATTGAAGCCGAAATAGTAAAGTTATGCGACGAAAAGAACGCTTTTGTAAGTACGCAGGATTACGAGCACGCGGCCGAATTGCGCGATAAAGTGCGCCTTTTGCGCGCGCGCCTAGAAGAAGCCGTCGATGCCTGGGAAAAAGCCTCTGTGAACGAAAGACCGCAGGTGACGGACGAGGATGTGCGCCGCGTGGTTACGGAAGCGACGGGAATCCCCGTAATGCACCTTGAGGAGCAGGAATCGCGCCGCCTTCTGCAGATCGAAGACGAACTGCACAAGAGCGTAATAGGGCAGGACGACGCCATTATGCGCATAGCTCAGGCGATCAGGAGATCGAGAGCGGGAGTTTCTTCTCCGCGCAGACCGATGGGCTCCTTCATTTTCCTTGGACCCACAGGAGTGGGAAAAACTCTTCTTGCGAGGAAACTGGCGCAGTACCTTTTCGCAAACGAAGACGCGCTTGTCCGCATCGATATGTCCGACTATATGGAAAAGCACAACGCCTCGCGCCTTGTAGGAGCGCCTCCGGGCTATGTCGGCTATGAAGAAGGCGGAATGTTAACGGAAAAGATAAGGCGCAATCCCTACCGCGTGATTCTATTTGACGAAATTGAAAAAGCCCATCACGATATTTTTAATATTTTATTGCAGGTAATGGAAGAAGGAGAACTGCGCGACTCACTCGGCCACACCGTAAATTTCCGCAACACTGTTATCATCATGACGAGTAACGCCGGCGTGCGCGAAATTTCAAAAGATTCGCGGCTTGGCTTTTCATCAGGCTCAGGCCTGATGAGCGCAAGTGAAATTGAGTCGGCGGCGATGAGCGAACTGCGCAGGCTTTTTAATCCCGAATTTATAAACAGAGTGGACGAAATCGCAGTCTTTAATCCGCTGACAGAAAAACAGGTAGACATGATTTTTGACATCGAAATAGCCGAGCTCTCGCGCCGCCTTGCCGAGCAGAATTACAGCTTGAAAATAACGAGCGCCGCCCGGCGCATCCTTGTAGAAAAAGGCTGGGACCCAAAATACGGCGGACGGCCCCTGCGCCGCACCATTCAAAAAGAGCTGGAATGTCCTCTGTCAGAGCTGATATTGGAAGGCCGCTGGAAAGAAGGCACGCTATTTACCGCCGACGCCCAAAACGGCGAAATCAAGCTAAAAGGCAGGTCTCCTGCCGCCGCTGAAAAAGAAGAAGATTTTGTTCTGGAAAGCGAGTTTGTGGAAGCATAGATGTATGCCGAAAGATTTTACTTGGGGGCCTGTCAGCGGCCCAAATGCCGCGGCGGGGCGCGACCTTTGGCCGCTGACACCCCTCAAGTACTCTATTGGGCATACATTACTGCAATTAATGGGACAAGAGTGTGCGCACCAGCCTTAGTGATAGTTACGGAGTTATACAAGGCATACGTTTTTGCAATTACCGGTGGCAGATAATCCCTCAATTCGTCATATTGACATAGGCGGAAACAGTTCCCATACTGTTAATGATGAATGAATATACCATTATGCTGACTTGGGATGATGAAGCCTCTGTTTGGGTAGCCGAATGTGATGAAATACCGGGGCTTATCCTTGAATCCGCTTCTTTTGACACTCTGATAGAAAAGGTTAAAATTGCCATTCCCGACTTGCTTGAACAGGAAGGCGCGGAGCATTTTCAAGCTAAATTACACTTTAAGGCTGATCGGCTGGCAGTCGTGGCATAATGGGCAACGGTATAATGAAACGCGCCGGAATAAAATGGCACTTTTAAACAGGCAAATTTCCCAAAATCCCCCTTGACAATATTCTCAAAAAAAGTGTAAAATAGTCAAAAGCGGTAAAAAGCCCGCTTTTGGGGGCTTTTAACCGCTCCCTAAAAAACGTCAAAAAGGGGGAATACAGCGAAAAAATGCGGAATTTTACAGTCTTAAAACAGATTAATAATTAC
>JGI24698J34947_10000837_pt1 | contig 15430 bp, 15 predicted proteins | sample TergutMp193P3_FD_34947 | JGI IMG/M metagenome (IMG submission 34947) | reverse complement strand
CCCCCCCCAACTTGTTTTAGTATATCTTTATTTTGATAATAGGTACTGCCAAGAGAGCCGCCAAAATCAATAATATTCAAGTGGTTATTATTCTCTAGTGAAACATAAAGCAAAGAGGCTAAGAGAGGGTAAAATAATTCTTTTTCGGTAAATAATACAGAATCCCGTTCATATGGATACTCGCCATTTTTAACCTTTAAGAGAGAATCTCTGCACTTAATCAAAATATTCCCTGCAGAGTAACCATTTGAGGTTTCTTTATTGGCATCATCCCATGAAAGATTCGTTTCATGGAAATTGTATGACTTTTTTTGTATGTTTTTTTTCTTAAAACTAAACAATTTTAAAATCACAGGGGGAATAAATAGTTTTAAAATTGTTTTTATTTTAGGCATAAATTATTATTCCTTAAATAATTTACGCTTGATATATTTCTTCATTCTTCTAAAAGTCCTTTTTAAGAAATTCATTTTTTGTATAGAATAAAAATATTCGGTTACTATTCTTCTTGCCTTAATAGAATCACATACATCCATTAATGGAATTGGTTTATAAACATTTAAGAATTTCACATCATAATTACCAGTGTCTTCACAATTAGTCCCACTGCCATCGAATCCAATATGATTAACAAAACTTGTTCCCGGATATAAAGTATATTTATCAGCCAAAAAAGCGCTTGCGTACCAGCGAACAGCCCAAGATGATACTTTACCTTCAAATTGCGCTTTCAACATTCCGGTGTAATTGTAAGAATCATTAAAATTAAATAGTCTCTCTAAATTCCTTTTTTTTATTTCATTTAATAAAAATTGAGAATCAGGATTAAATATATCCCAAGCGCGTTTCCATGTTGCCCATCCTAAACAGTCGGCGCCGCGAAGAAAGAAATAATCGGGCAATTCTTTTTTAACCGGATATATATAACTATGTATACTTGCGACACGTTCATCATTTTCATATATTTTTAATCCATCATTAATATATGTTAAAAAAAACGGAGATGTAACTAAATCATCTTCAAGTACAATTAATTTACCAAAATTATTAACAATACTCGTAACGCCATTAATAATGGAATTGGCAAGACCGAAATTATTTTCTCTCTCTATGATGGTAACAGACTTAAATCCTTGTACATTTTTTATGAGGGAACGAACCGCTTGTACACTTTCTATTGCTTCTTTATTCTTGGGCGCATCAGAATAAATAAATAATTCGGATTCACCGGCAAGAGGGTTGGCAGCAAGTGCATCAAGTGTTTTTTGAATATGAATAGGCCTATTATAGGCAAAAATAACAATTGGGGCAATGTCGCTCATCTTATTTACTCCTATAATATTCATTGTTGTTTTTTATTGTTTTTATCATTTCCCCCAAATGAGTACCTTCTGTCAATCTTGCAAATGCATTAACGTCTTTAGGAAAACATTTACCGCCATATCCAAATTTACCATCATGACCAGGAACCATTGTGTGTGTATCATTAATATACCCACTCAGAAGTACACCTTCTCTGATCCTTTCATAATTACAGTTGTTCTTTACTGCTAATTCATATATACCGTTAAAATATGTTACTTTCAATGCGCCAAATACATTATGAGCGTATTTTGCAATTTCCGCCTCCAGTGATGTCATCGTTTTATATTCTTTTCCAACAAAAATCTTTTTTAGCAGGTCGATTTCCCCGCAAAAAACCATAGGTTGGTAACAGAAATCTTCATAGGCAGTTCTTTCACTCAAGAATTCCGGCATAAAAAAAATATTTTTATTTAAATCTCGCCGTAATAGGTCGATAGTTCCAGGAATAAGCGTAGTTCTGATAAAAATCGGTTTATCAGGAAGTCCTCTTATTATTTCTTTTAATAAAGATAAATCCTGCGTACTATCATTTTCCGTTGGAATATGAATACTTATAAAAAATATATCAGCAATTGATATATTATCGTTAATCCCTTTTGGAGGATCAGAAACAAGTAGATTACAATCAGAATTGTATTCAGAAATCCAGCGTTTCAATGCTCCGCCAATAATACCACACCCAATTATTCCAACGTTAACTTTCATTTTATTCTTCCCTTAAATTTCCAGAACAAATAATGTTAGGCATTTATTTCCTATTTTGTAAAAAGACGTTTCAACTTGTTAATCTTAATGATAAGGAATCGATATGACTTTAATAAAATATTTAGCAGGCGCGTGTTGCCATAAGTTTCTATAATTCTCCAATAAGGATTATTACAATAATTAATATATTTAATAATTGATTCTGATAATTCGCCAAAAACATTTTGGTACATAGTCAAATTTTCAACTCGATGTTCTGGGGAATTTATGGAACCGATTCCGTATGGATCAAATATAGAAATATTTGTTTTAATATAGGTGAATTTACTTTTATATTTCCAAATTTCAAATAGAAAAAATTCCGTATCTGAGCAGATATGTAAATTCTCATTATAAAAACCATGTTCTAAAAATAAAGAACGTCTTATTAAAGAATTTTGATGACTTATACTGTATAATAATAAGTAATTAATTGATAGGACTTCGGGAAATTTGCGGAGAGTGCCATCAGAATTAATTCTATCACTGTAGTAAATATCGGATGGGATAAGATCATTTAATTCAGCGAATACATTGTACAAAGTTTCAGAAGATATTAACCAATCCCCGCTGTTTAGGAATAAACAGTAATCTCCCTGCGCTTTTCTTATGCCCTTATTCATTGCATTGTAAATCCCTGTATCAGGTTCAGAAATCCAATAGTCTATCTTATCTGCGAAACGTTTTATTATTTCTACGCTGTTATCATTTGATGCGCCGTCAATTACAATGTATTCAAAATCAGTGTAATTTTGGCAGATAACACTTTTTATCGTTTTTTCAAGTCCTGTTGAATTGTTTTTATTTATAGTTATAATTGATAGTCTCATAGTTTTTTTGTTCTATACAGTTTATATTTTTTCTTCTAAAATGTAAATTTTGCCTAGTTTAAGATTTTATTTTATTTCGCAAATAAATACTACTCTGTGATTTTTTTTGTACCATTAATAAAAATTATATTTAATACTTCTCCATTGTAACAAGTCATTAAGACTGGTACTCTGAGTAGTGATTTGTTTTCCATTTATTAATAAACTAAGATAAGTTTTATTCTAGAATTAAAAAATGTTTGAAGAATGGTCATTTTACCCGTCATATTTTAACCCATACAAATCCATCCATCCATTAGGAGCAATAATTTTGGCAGAAGGCTTACCAACAATATAATTTTTATTTGTCTTGAAGTATGCGTTAAAAATACAAATGCTATCTTCTTTCGATAAAATTCCCTCCTTAACTGCAAACCAATTATCTACATCCTCTTCGTAAATTACTCTTGTAATTTTAGCAGATACAATATCATAGCCCAATGCTGTTAATGCAGAAGTTCTATGATTCCCATCAAGAAGAAGGTACACATTCCTATCTTTTTTTTTCATTTGCAATGCCGTTGCATAAGAATTATAATGAAAACCTTGATCGCGGATTGAAAAGAAAGCTCTTTCCAGCCATAAAAATTCTTCATCTATCCGATATGACAAAATTCCTTTATCCGAAAAATGTGTCATTAAATCTTCTATAAGCGCTAGATCATTGAACCAATATCGATTAATATCAAAAAAACTTTCTTTATTTATTTCATTCCATGGATAAGTCCACATAGCAATATTACGAGAAAGTTTAATATTCAATGCCTCTGCGCAATCATGCGGACGGTAATGCATAAGAAACTGAATAAACTCTCTTCTTAAAGCTATTATGCTTTCATTGTTTGCCAGACCAATAGTATAAGTTTCATAAGGATTATATGAAACTCCTCCATACTTAAAGCCGCAATAATGTACACATTCTTTTATTGGAATTAAAACTGTGGGAATTTCAGCTATTGGAATTTCAACTTCTTTTTCTTTTATTCTAGACTTTTTCCAAAACATATATTCGTGTCTCTGTGTTTTTCTTTTTATGTATATTGCAATTGTAAATTGCTTTTATAAATAAATGATTGCTATTAAAAATCGTGTTAAGAGCTGCTTCTTGATGTGGAAAGTTTTCTATATGTTGCCATGGGGTTTTATTACAACTTTTAATTATTTTATTTTTAAATTTATTAATTATTTTTTTATTTATTTTGTTAATAATTTTATAAAAAATACTTCCAGTATTCTTTATAATTTTTTCATAATCAAGTATTACATCATAAATCTGAAATAAAATATATTTAGTCGTGGTCTTTGCCAAATTAGCAATAACATTTGAAAGAACATCATTTGGTAATAAATGAGCTAGTCTGAAACAAACAATACATTCTACAGGTGCAATGTTTAATAATTCAGCATCTCCAATTTTCAAAGTTATTTTGTTCTCAAGGTGCATATTTATTGCCTTTTGTCGTGAATAAGATAACATATCCTTAGAAATATCAATTCCGACAACGGTTTTAATAAAATCAAATTTTTTATATATATTAAAAAACCGACCAGTTCCGACAGGTAAATCTAAGATAGACGCAGGAACATATTTTTTTAGTAATTTTTTTAAAATTCTATTTTCTTTATACCAAAACCCGTCTCGTATTCTGTCAATTTCGTAAGTTGTTACAATATCACCACGATACGCATATTTACCATTATAGTTTTCTAACATAAATTACGCTCCTTGTTTATTATAAATTATTGAACAACCCATTTTATTTCCGGTGAAATAATTGAAATAGGGGCGATAGGCATATCACCTTTTTTTGTTACTTTGAATGTAACAAAGCAGGATTCTATGTCAGGATTAATTATCCACTCTGAATTTTTAATATCTGCTCCTAGTGTTATGACATAGCTATGTATATTTAATAAATTCTTCGGAATTATACAATATACAGTATTGATTCCAATTTTAATAAAACACGTTGCCAGATAATCAAAGGGTCTTGTGAAAAATAATACAATGCCATTAACATCTGAGAAAATAAAATAATAATCTAATTGAGGATTTATTTTTTCCACATTAAATACAAGTTTTATACGATAATTTTTCTCAGCAGAAATATAATCTGATATTAAACTTCCATCTTCTTCTTGTAACTCTATGCAAATAGGTGTAAAGTAAGGATTAGCCAAACTTCCATCATTTTTCCAAATAGGGAAACAAGAAACTTCTTCCTGAAAATTATTAATATAATTCATAACCAAATATTCTACATCATTACTACTCGCTCTTATTTTCCCCATCTCCAGTACAATACCGCAATTACATAATTTCTTCACCGCCCCCATATTATGACTAACAAACAACACCGTCCGTCCCTCTCCTGTACTTAAATCCTGCATTTTTCCCAAAGCTTTCTTCTGAAACTCTGCGTCTCCAACGGCAAGAACTTCATCGGCTATTAAAATGTCGCTGTCCAGGTGAGCCGCCACGGCAAAGGCAAGCCGTACATACATACCGCTTGAGTAGCGTTTAACAGGAGTATCAATATGATGTTCAATTCCGCTAAATGCAATTATTTCGTCTAGTTTTTGATCAATGCGGCGTTTTTTCATCCCAAGTATTGCGCCGTTAAGGTAAATGTTTTCTTTGCCGGTTAATTCTCCGTGAAAACCGGTTCCAACTTCCAAAAGGCTTGCGACTTTTCCTTTTATTTTTATAGTTCCTTCTGTGGGTGCGGTTATTCTAGAAAGCAGTTTTAACAGTGTGCTTTTACCTGCGCCGTTTTTCCCGATTATGCCTATGCGGTCTCCCTGCTTTATGTCAAAACTAATGTCCCTTAAAGCCCAATAATGATCTTCATCCCCTGAGTATTTATCCTGTCCGATTTTTGAATTGGGGTCCTCTTTCCTTAGTTTTAAAGCTATCCATGTCTGTATGTCTTTGCGAAGAGTTCCGTTGTTAATTACACCCAAACGGTACATTTTTGAGAGATGCTCAACTCGTACTGCTATGTCAGACATTTATTGTACTTTACCGCAACAAAAATCATAAACTTGCTGTGCCATGAAAATTGCATTTTTTGCGATTGTCTCATCAATTGCAAGCTCATTTGGATAACGAGCGGTAATTCCATAGGGATTAAGTCTGGAACAATTGTCCAGTATATCATAAAATGAATTATCAACTGTTAAGCACAATTGACACAAAGCAATTAGATCATGTGTCTTTAATGGTTCAATGCTTTTGAAGATGCAGTATCCTTTCAATGATTTTTCTGCACTTTGCTGGCTATGGTAACATACGATCTCTGTTTCTTTAGGATAAACATCCTCAAACATATGCTTTGCTGTAATTAGATCGCTTTTTGAATATTTTAACCATTCTTTTGCAAGATCAACTGCGTTCATAGAGAATAATTCCCTTTTGTTCTATGGTACGTTCTATGGCTGGTAGTTTACTTCGCTCATAAAAAGAAGACTTATAGTTTGCAAGTACATCAACAGGAGTATAGTTCTTATTTTTTGCCAAATTACAGTAAATATTTTGCAAGACTAAAACAGGTTTTTCGGTTCCGTCTTTTAAGACTACAAAAATATCATAATCGCTTTTATTATCCGGCATACCGTAAGCATAAGAACCGAATAATATTATTTTTTCGCAGTCTTCCCCTACTGTATTCAAGATGCAATCTTTAATGGCTGTTATCGCGTCATTTATCATTGTCTTTCAAATACCTCTATCAATTTACGGCGTTAATTATTGCATCCTTTTCATGCTCCGATATGCGCATTTGCGTTACACTGTATCACACCACATCAATAAAGTTCCGCTCGTTCTGGTTGAAAAGTATAAGCCCGCAAATTACCAGCAAAACGGTAATTCCCAAACTTGCAAGTATCATGGAATTGTTAATTGAGGCAGAACCGAAGAACCACGCGCGGAATAGTTCTATGGGGGCGCATACCGGATTTGCGTAAGCTAACCAGTTGAAGCGTTCAGGGATTTCCGAAAGCGGATATACTACAGGCGTTGCGTACATGGCAAGATTAAGGGCAAAGGTTACAAGGTTTTTTAAATCGCGGTATTTGGTAGTTAATGACGATATTATCAATCCTGCTCCAACGCCGATTGCCGCAAGCCAAATAATTAGAAACGGGAAAAAAAGCATAAACCATGACGGCTGTAAAGGAGCGCCGGATAACAAAAAATATATAAAGATAAAAATCAGCATGACAAATTGAACAACAATTTTTATGCTGTTGCTGAATACATAGTTAATGGGAATTACAAGACGCGGAAAATATACTTTTCCGAATATGTTGGAATTTGAAATAAATAAATTGCAGGAATCGTTAAAACAACCGGCAAAGAAAATCCAAAGCATGGTTCCCGAATAGTAAAAAAGAGTGTGGGGGATGCCGTCAGTGCCGATATTGGCAAGTCTCCCAAAAACAAATGTGTACATTACCGTAGAAATAAGCGGATTGATAACAAACCAGAGCGGTCCTAATATTGTTTGTTTGTATTGAGTAACAAAATCTCTTTTAACAAAGAGAAAAATCAAATCGCGGTAACGGATCAATTCCCTGATTTGAAGGTCAAGAAGTTTTCGTTTGGGAGTAATTATCATTGACCAGTTTTCTTTTTCAGTCATTCTATTTATATCCGGTGCAAAAATAATTAAAGCCTGCGGACATTACTTCTTCAGGTTTGTAGATATTTCGCAGATCAAAAAAATTAGGAAGGTTGAGCAGTTCTTTAATTCTTTTTAAATCAAGGTTTCTAAACTGATTCCATTCTGTGGCAATTACAAGCGCGTCCGATCCATTGACGGCGTCATATTCATCAGATGCAAAATAAACTGAAGTTTTTATATCTGATAAACGCCACTGCGCTTCTTTCATCGCGGCAGGATCAAAGACGCGCAAACGCGCTCCGTGTGAGGCAAGATGTTCGCAGATGGAGATAGCCGGCGCTTCGCGCATGTCATCGGTGTTTTGTTTAAAAGACAAGCCGAGTACGCATATAGTTTTTTCTTTAAGGGAGCCGAGCGCGGTTTCTATTTTTTTTGCGGCGCGAATCTTCTGCTTTTCATTTGTTTCAATCGTGGTTTCTACAATGTTTTGAACTTCGCCGTAGTCTCTGCCTATTTTTGCAAGGGCGCGTGTGTCTTTTGGAAAACAAGAGCCGCCGTAACCAGGACCGGGATGTAAAAACTTCGGGCTTATTCTTCCGTCTCTGCCCATTGCTTTCGCGACAGCGCGCACATCGGCGTTTGTTTTTTCGCAGAGATTGGCAATCTCGTTTATAAAAGTAATTTTTACGGCGAGAAAAGCGTTGGAAGCGTATTTGATCATTTCCGCCGATTCAAGATTGGTTTCGATAAACGGGGTTTCATTCAGGTATAGAGAGCGGTAGATATCCTTCATCAAACTTAGGGCGCGTTTGCTTTCGCTTCCTATGACTACGCGATCGGGATGGGTGAAATCGTATACGGCGGAACCCTCGCGTAAAAATTCAGGATTGGAGACGACATCGAATTCGATATTTGCCTTGCGCTTGTCGAGTTCTTCTTTAACCCAGCCTGAAACTTTGCGTCCGGTTCCGATAGGGACAGTGCTCTTGTCTACAACGACTGTGTATTTGTCGATTAACGAACCGATTTGACGGGCGGCTTCTTCCACATAGACAAGGTCTGCGCTGCCGTCGTCCGCAGGAGGAGTGCCTACAGCGATAAAAACGACATTGCTTTCTTTTAGCGCGTCCGCAAGATTCGTTGTAAAGAAGAGCCGTCCGCAGTGGATATTGCGTTCAACAACAGCGTCAAGACCCGGTTCAAAAATTGGAATGATTCCTTTTTTTAAGCCTTCAATTTTTTCTGCGTTTGTATCCACGCAAATTACCTGATTACCGAAGTCGGCAAGGCACGCGCCTGAGACGGAGCCTACATAACCTGTTCCAATAACGGCAATTTTTACCATGATTACTCCTTAGTAATGTAAATCAGTACCAATAAATATTTCTATCGGGCCTCTGTCAGAAGCCAGCATTCTATATACATCAGTAGCTGCGGAAATGCGTAAATACAAACTGCGGAAAGAAATCGGGAAAATAATCATTTCAAGGCCGCCTGTAACATTTAAATTGTTAAAACCATAGATGGTTCCGGTTCTTGGATCGTGTGAAAAGGCAGCGTCTATAATCGGACCTAAATGAAGATCAAAATTAAAGAAACGCATTTTTTGAGTTTTGAACCATTCAGACGGTCTAAATTTAAAAATTCGGAGCGTTAAATCAAGATTTATGGAAAGCATATAATCGATATAAAGATGATTGTCCATAACTCCGCGCAGTACATCGCCGCCGTTATCGGAAGCAGTATTAATCCAATTACGAAATATTATACGGGAAGAAACGCCGAAAAAATCACTAACGATGAAATACCCTTTGCCTGTAATATTGTAATATGCAGATAACGGCTCGGAACCGATGCTTTTGCTGTAAAAACTGTAATCAAAAGAATTGCTTACACTGAATGAATAACCTTTACGAAAATTGCCAATCCAGTCAGTTCTGCCAAAGCCAAGACTATGGGAGAAATATAAAAATGCCCCTCTTCTTATTCGATCAAGCGGCCATGGGGAAAGTTCGTGATTGAACTTTGCGGAGAATTCCGGAGTATACGTTAGTTCTCCATATTCGCTGATTTCAAGTCCTGTCGGTATTTTCCATGAAATGTACGGATAACTCGACATATAAAGTCCGTCCTGGAATTGTCCGTTCAGTGGCCAGTCGCCTTCGGAATTTTCTTCGTTATAGGTAAGCGATTCTTCAAAACCGATACTAAGTGTAGTTCGATCAATCGGCAGTTCTACGGATAAACCTGTTTCGTTTTTATAATAATATGGCTGAGATAAATCAGGACGGTAATTAAATCTGTGATCGAAATCGAAAAACCAATTAAGACCGAAAGCTTCAAATGGAATGCCTGAGTCAATCATAAAAGTGAAAAAATTCTGTCCGTATTCGTCGTATTGGTATCCCAAATCCACCCTGAGAGGGTTCATCGTACCAAGAAAATTGTAATCACGCGCTTTAATTGTTATGTCAAAACCGGAATTGGAGCTGTACTGCGGACGGGGAATGGCCATTATGTTTAATGTGTCTTTTACATGAATGACAAGGTCAACAGGAAACTTTCCGTCCTCTCTTTTCTGCCCAATGTAGTGTTCTATTCTGACAGTTTCTAGAACTCTTTCATTGACAAGAAGCTGTTGTTTATCATCAAGGTACTTTGTCAGATTGGGCAGGCCTGCTATTTCTTCTCCCTTTTTTAATTCGGCCTTGTTGACCATAACGAAGGGCAGGGTAATGCCGTCTACATCAAAAACAAAAGAATTAATTACAAATATTGAATCGTTGTTGTAATCAGAAGATTCCACCTGTAGCGTTGATTCTTCTGTTAATTCGGAAGGTTCGTTTTCCTGCGGAAAAATGGAGAAGCAGATAAAAAGAAGCATAACAGGAAGAAGTAAAATACGTTTTTTCATTAAAGTAAGTTCAACCTTTTAAAATATTTTCCAGCAGTTTTATTTCGCTCTCGGATTCAAGGGTAAAAAAAGAAGCGCTTTTTTCATCCGGCACAACAAATGTCAGCTTACCCTGTTTTTTCTTTTTGTCGCTCTTCATGGCATTTAACAGCGCGTCACTATTGCCTGCAAGACGGTGAGGACAGGCGCAATCATAGCCAAATGAGGCAATTACTTCTGTAATTTTTTGCGCCCTTGTCTTTGGAGTGACGCCTAACGCAGTTCCTAGTTCGCAGGCGCGGACTATTCCCCACGCTACAGCCTCGCCGTGGGAAATATTTCCAAGTCCTGCCGATGCTTCAAGGGCATGGCCGAAAGTGTGTCCCAGATTAAGAAGCATGCGCTTGCCCGATTCGCGCATATCTTCACTTACAATCGCACCCTTGTATTGAACGGTTCTTTCAATACATTTGCCAAGCGCGTCTCCTGAAAGCAGTTTGTTTGTGTCGGAAAAATCTTTTGGAGAGATTTCAGCTAACACGTCAAGAAAATCTCCGCCTGCAAGGATTGCGGTTTTTATTAATTCCGCCATGCCGCTTTTCCATTCCTTTTGCGGAAGTGTGGCAAGGCAGTCCTGCGGCATAAAAACAGCCTGCGCAGGATAAAAAGTTCCGGCAAGGTTTTTAATGCCGAAAAGGTCGAAGCCTGTTTTGCCGCCGACGGACGCATCAACCATGCCGAGCAGGGTAGTGCAGACCAGCGCAAGACGGCAGCCGCGCATATAAATCGAAGAGGCAAAACCGGTTAAATCGCCGATTACGCCGCCGCCGACTCCTATGAAAATACCGTCTCTGCCCAGCCCCGATTCATGGGCGCAGGCGAGTATTTGTTCAACAGTCTGCCAATTTTTATTTTCTTCGCCGCTTTTTATAACACAACGGGGCAAGTTTTTGCCGCCGCCGACCTTATCCGCTATCGAAACAGTGTTTTCATCGGCGATAACGAGCGGTTTAAAGGCAGAATCTTCAGAATTTAAGCCTAAGGCAGAGGCTATTTTGTCGATAGAGGGGATTTTACGACTAAAATCGACGCTTGTTCTATATTCATTAAAGATAAAATCCATATTTTAAGGCAAAAAAAACCATTCCTGTAAAAAAACAGGAAAAAAGTTGGGAAAAAGACCATCCGAAAAAGAATCCCGGCGGACACCGGACACACCGGCGGCCGAAACACGCTCAATGAAACCGGCGAATTTTGAAATACAAGAATAATATACCATGAATTTACAGGCTTTTCAAGGTCTTTTGGGGTAATTATAAGGATATTTGACAAGGGAAAGCGCTATTCAGACAGGTTATAAACGTTCTCTTCGATGTTATTTAACAGGGCATTTTGGGAAAATTCGCTTACATCCTGCCTTTCGGCAAGGAATTTTTTCCAGTTTTCGACAAAATCGTCGGCTGTCCTTCTGCTCAGGGGCAGGTATTTACCTGTAAGAATGTCCTCGCCGTCTTTATTGCGCAAAATTGCGCTTGTTTTGTAAACAACTCTTATGTCAGATAAAATATTTTTTTGTGTTCTTGCCAAAAAAACAAGAACTTCGCTGTTATACATATCCTCGCCGTTAAATTTTTTGTAGACCGAATAATCCCACTCATGCAAAGGCAGTCTTATACGGGTAAGGAGTTCCTGATTTTCCAAAACGCCGCGTTCTTGAACGCCGCGCTCTTGAGCGCATTCTTCTTTGGAGTGAAAGCGCGAGGCGGAAACCCAGCGCGTACTGTGTGCTCCGCGCAGTTCGTATTGCGCGTCAAGGGCGGTAAGAACCGCAGGCAAATCGAAAAGACGGAAAGCGCTGCAAATATTGCCGCCGATGGTTGCGATGTTTCTTACCTGAACTCCGGCTATATTCTGAAGGCAGACGCAAAAAACTTCCGGCACTATTTTTCCCAGCCTTAAGAGTCTGTTTAATCTTACCATCGCGCCGATTTCAAGATAATGTTCAGTCCTTGTGATACGCTGCAGTTCTTCAAGTTTTTCAAGGCACAGATATATCGGCGGCTGAACATCCTTGCTTTTTTCATGCCTCCCGATTAGTTTTGTGCCCCCGGCGTAAGGAACAGCGTCAGGAAAACGGTTCCACGCGGAAAACAGTTCGTGGAAAGAGACCGGAAAAAAAACCTGATTAAGAGGAGCGTCCATACAGCCTCCTCTCGCGAATACCGGCAATTATGTTTACGGCATTTATCAATCTTTCTACATTAGTGCATCGGCATTTAATTCCTGAAAAGCCCCTCAAAATTTCTTCTTTGGTCGGAGTTGGGTTTCTTTCGAGAATCGCTTCCGTACAGAGGATTTTTCCGGCTTCGCAATAACCGCAGTTTCCCAAATGCGACTCAATAAACCCGTCTACTATTTCCTGATACTCAATTGTTTGGGAAAAGCCTTCTATGGTGATTATTTCGCTTCCCCTGATTTTAAACGCAGGTATCAGGCAGGCAGGACTGACCTGCCCGTTATAAAGAACCGAACACGCGCCGCATCGCCCTGCAAGACAGCCTGTTTTCGCGCCGAACAAACCGAAACTTCCGCGCAGAATATCGATCAGCCTTACTCCGGCTTCCCCCCGAAAAATAACATCTTCGCCGTTTAAAATAAAGTTGACTGTCATTTTGATACCTGCGTTTCGTTATTTCTTAACCGCACCATTTCCCAAATTTCTTTTTTCTTTAGAGGGATGTTTTTGAAACAATGATCCATTGCCTGAGAGACAGCCTGCAAAAAAGCCGCCGGAATGCAGGTAAAGGGAAGATCGCCAATTCCTTTCGGCTCCCCTGAATCGCCTGAAAGAAAATCTATATCGATGGGCGGAATATCGACAGGAGCAAAGATGGTAAAATTATCGTACTGGCTTCCGGGAAGGATTCCGTCTATGTATTCGATATGTTCTGTAAATGCCCATCCCAGAGCCTGAGCCGCGCCTCTTGTCAGTGACCTTTTCGCTCTGTTAGCAGAGATTATTTTGCCGCCGTCAACAGTCATCCATACGCCGCGGACTTTGGGAATACACTCGATAAGGTCTATTGTAACTTCGACAACGGCGGCCGCCATCCCGGGTTTGGTGAAGCTGTTAAAGTCTAAAATTTTTCCGTTAGGCGGCGTAAAGCGTCCGCCCCACAATGCGCCGCCTTGGGGCTTAATCGAGCGGCGCACCGTTATTGGCAGGGGGTCGTGGAAACGCTGTTTGCGAATGGCAAGACAGCACTTTTCCACAAGTTTTGTGACGGTGGTAATATTTCTTGAAGCGCAGGAAGGACCGCAGTCAGCGGCATTGGCGGAAATAATTCGCACCATTTCCGGTTTTATCGACATTGTTTCTTCCACGACTCTTTCCCAGATTTTATTGTAATCTTCGGAACTCGTAATACTCGTTTTGATTTCCACAATGCTTTCTTTTGTCAATGTAACTTCCACGCTGTAAGCGCCTTTGTCCGAGCCTGAATAGAGAAGCCCGTTTGTCTGGAAGCCGACCGCTATCCCGATGCCTCTTGGATTTTCGCCTTTTTCGGGAATTTTCCCCTTACGGCTTTTGCGCAGTAATTCATAGGAAGCCCACTTGCGGTAATAATCACTGGTTTTTGCGGCGGCATCGATAAGTTCCGTGCCGGAAATGATGTTTTTGGAAGTTGCTCCCGGCATTACTACCTGCGTATCCATACGGTTTTTCCGCCACTGGGCAGGGTCAAGATTGATCATGTCGGAAATCTGGGAAATATGCCGTTCCATAGCAAAGAAGCCCTGCGCCATTCCAAAGCCGGAAAACGGTCCCTGCGGCGGAATATTTGTGCGGTTTGCCCTTGCGGTAAGTTTCAGATTCTCAAAATTATAAAAACCAACACTGCCAAGGCATACTTGATCCAGTATTTCTTCACTGTTAACCCCATACGCGCCAAGGTTAACAGAAATCCCTATCTCTGCGGCGGTAATATTTCCCTGTTCATCAATTGTGCTTGTAATATTGATATTCGTATTACAGCGTTTTGGCGTGTAAAGGAAGTCCTCTTCCCTGCTTAAGATGAGGCGCACCGGCTTTTTTGTGATAAATGTCCCCAGCGCCGCATGGCACGCGAGAAGCGACGGATACCACAGTTTCCCGTCCATGTGCATATTAAGCGCGGTCGGCTCTACGGAAACCGCGTTAGGTTCCATCTCCAATACACGGCATACGGCGCGTTTTACATGGTACGGCCATTGGGTAGCTGTCCTTACAACAATGACCTTTTCATGTTTTTTTGTTTTTGAGTCTTTTTTTTCTTCAGGAGGCGAACCTTCGATGTTTTGATGTTCAGGCTCGCTTTTAAACCATGTGACAGCTCCCACAGGCTCGGCATATCTGTGATCCTGAATTCCCGTTGTGTAAGTGCCTGTGACAATTTTGACGGTCTTTTCAAATTCATCTTGAATGTTTCCATATTGAATTTCGCGTACCGCCTGCGAATTATCCTTGTTCTTACTGCTGAGAAAGTCCGGCTTTTCTTCGTCTACAATAACGATGCAGTTTGCCGCGAGTTCTTCCAGTTTTGACTTGTCGTGCCCCAACAGTATGCCGACAGGCTCCCCGATATATGAAAGCCTTCCGTCCGCGAGAATGGGAATATTGGTATCGTCAAGCCTGTTCTCTCCGGGAATGTTTCTTGCCGAAATAAAAACAAAATTAGCCGGCAGTAAAGGAACTTTAATAAACTTCAGGTATCCATTAGCGACAGGAGACCTGATAGTAACGCCGTACAGCAAATTATGAGGATAAATATCTATAAGGAAGGGGACAGCGTCCATTAAATGTCATTTTATTCGATTTGCATGATATTTTCAATGAGAATATTTTTCAGTAACCCGGCATTGCGGTACGCCTGCGGATTTTCTGCGTCAAG
>JGI24698J34947_10000836_pt1 | contig 15436 bp, 8 predicted proteins | sample TergutMp193P3_FD_34947 | JGI IMG/M metagenome (IMG submission 34947) | reverse complement strand
ATATATGAGTATATAATATTACCTTTAATTGGTCAAGCGGTGTTTTTAAAATAAAATTTAAGTTTTATAATTTGGGGTATACGTGAAGGGATAACCCCGAAAAATTATGTGGTCAGGCGGCTTCGTAGCCGGGTTCCCCAAAAGTTTTCTCCACGGTATTTACCCACCCGTTAGCCGAAGTTTTATTATAGATTTTTATTATGACAAATATCCCGACAAATTAAAGTTTTGCAAAATAGTATCTCAAATGGCTCATTTAAAATTCTAAATCCTCCGATTTCTGTATATCCCATTTTTCTGTAAAAATGCTGTGCTTCTTCGTCTGATCGTGTGGAGGTTAGGACATTTTTATAGCCTTTATCTTTCATGTCTTTTTCCCAATGATGTACAAGTTTCTTTCCTGTTCCTTTGTGCCTGTGTTCTTCGAGTAAATAAACTAAATTCATAAATGGCATATTATCCCAGAACAGGTTGTACCGAAGCCAGCCTGTTATACCGCCGCCTTCCTCGACAACGTATATTTCCTTTGTCGCTATTTTTGTTTTCAAAATTTCATCCGAAATATGTTTGTCGTGTTCTTTTAACCATAAATAATCTATATTTTCCGCATACCGTATTGTCATGTTACATTAACCACTTACAACTATAAATCCCCTGCCCACCGCGTATATGGCGAATTTTGAAATGCTGTCAAACCCAGTCTTGTCAAGAATTGAGGTAATGATAGGTTTGATCGTTGATTCCGAAAGGCCCAGTTCCCTCACGATTTCGCTCCTTGATTTTCCCTGGCATACCAGGCGGATAACGGCAATTTCCTTTTCCGTGAATTGAGATGCAAAGGGCGACTTGTCCTCGGGACCTGGGTAGATGCCGACACCGTTCATGGTGCTGCGAATAACGTAAAACAAATGCGCCGTTCCGGCGCTTTTGTAAATGTAGCTGTGCGCGTGGGCTTTTCTCGCTTCTTCGACGAATGTTATTTCCGGCATTGCGGTCATTATCACTATTTTTATATCAGGCAACTCCTGCCGTATCTGCGCGGCGAAGGTTATTCCGTTGGCGTCGTTTTCCGTTACCACGTCCATCAGCACGAGGTCAGGCTTGAGTTCCACGCAAAGTTTCGGCGCTTTCGAGGCATCGTCTGTTACACCGATCACTTCCATATCTGCCTGCCCGGAGATAACATGCTCCAGCGAATCCCTCAGCATGGCCTGATCTTCGACAATCAGAATCTTAATCATCCGCGCCTCCGTAGCCCGTGTGGATTTCATTCTGCGCGATCACTTCCAGCACTTTTTCGTGTTCACCTGCCAAGAGTAGATCATAGAGCCGAAAATAAAGTTCGCGCCCGGCGGAGCTAAGGTTCGCCTTTCTCATCTCTTCCATGATCGCCTCTGCAGCTTCTATTTTCCCGTCCAGAATGGCTTTTTTCAGAGCAGGTAAAATTGCGGGAGGAATGTCACTTTCATGTCCCTTTTCCCTGTTTTCCAAATGCTTCCTATAGTTCTCATAAAAATGGGGAAGTGTTTCCCGTATTTTCCGCGCGTCTCCACGCCGTCCCGCTTCCATTAACAGGGAATGGGGATCGATATTCGCTGGAGGGAGAAACTCTCCAAGGGATTCTATCAATGCAATAAAACGTTCAAAGTATGCCGCGTCAAATTTTGTCCCGTAATCTTCCTCAGGGACATTTTCAAAAGATGCGCGGTAATGGTTAAGCATATCAAGCCTCTGCGCGTCCAGTTCAAGGTTAAAGGGACTGGGGATCGGGGACCGGGGAATAGTGATGGTTGTTTCTTGTCCAGGCGTATTACTATCCGGTCTAATCATCGAACCACGCTCCCTACTCCCTATTCCCTGCTCCCTACTCCCTTTTTTCATCCATTTTACAAGAATTTCGTCCAACGATTGGGCGTTGACCGGTTTTGAAAGATAGTCGCTGAAACCATGTTCCAGATAAAACTCCTTCATTCCACGCAATGCGTTTGCAGTTAACGCTACGATCGGCGTGTTAAAACCGTCAATCGCCAACAGGGCCGCGGCTGTTTCGACACCATCCATTTCCGGCATCATGTGATCCAGCAGGACAAGATCGAAATTTTCCTTTTTAACAAGCTCCATAGCTTCATTCCCGGACGAGGCGGTTACAATAGACAGGGCGTAAGGCGCGAGCAGTCCTCTTAACACGAGAAGGTTCGCGGGTACGTCATCCACCACCAGCACTTTCCCGGACGGAATCCGGGTGTGAACAATTTCTTCTTCATGCTTTACGGCGGAGTAACTGAAATCCCGGAGGGTTTCGGCTGTGTCCTCCCCGATATAAACCGCATCCACAAGGCCCTGTATAATTTCCACGGTAAAAACCGAGCCTTTACCGTATTCGCTCTCCACGGTGATGCCGCCTCCCATCATCTCCACGAGCTTTTTTGCGATTGAAAGTCCGAGCCCCGTTCCCTCGGTTTTCCGGTTCGCCCCGGTATCGAGCTGGATGTAGCTGGTAAACAGTCTTCCCAGATCTTCCCCGCGTATTCCTGCGCCCGTGTCGCGCACTGTAAAACATATTGTTATTTCATCACTTTTTTCTTTTCGCTCTTCACTTTTAACCGTTAATATTATCGTCCCTTCGTTAGTGTACTTGGCGGCGTTTGACAGCAGATTGTTCAGTATCTGCTTGACGCGCAGTTCGTCGCCTTTAAGCCTGAAGGGAAAATCCCCGCCGATTTCCAGTACAAAGTCAATTGATTTCGAGCCGAGCCTTACCAGGTTGAGATTAACCGTGTCGCTGATAAAAGACGGTGTTTCGTATACGACGGGGACAAGCTCGAAACTTCCCGCCTCAATTTTGGAAATATCGAGGATCTCGTTTATAATTCCCAAGAGGTAAGAGCCCGACTGGTGTATCTGCGCGATGTTAATTTTGTTTTGAGATCCGCTTTGCAGCTCAATTTCAGAAAGGCCGATTATTGCGTTCAGGGGGGTGCGGATCTCGTGGCTCATCGTGGCGAGAAAGTCGCTTTTGGCGCTGTTTGCCTGAACTGCTATCGCGGTCTGAGCTTCCAGTTCCAGGGTGCGATCTTTTACCTTTTTTTCAAGGTTGATATAGAGGTACAGTATCCCCAGGTTGAGCAATATGCCGAACAGCCCGAAACAGAAACCGGGACCGTAGATGTTGATGCCCTGTTCCAGCAAAATCGGATCTGTCATATCGGTAACATGGATAAAATACGTCATAACAGCCCACAGAACCAGTGGCGGGATAACGCATAACAACCAGGTGGAAATTTTCGGCTTGTCCCGGTACCGCTTCATCACGGTATAATAAAAACACGCCACGGCAAACACAAAGAGGTACTGCAAATTATATTGAATGTATTGAGCAGGAGAATAACGGGTAAAAAACCTGCCGAAGATCATGGCAATCATGGAGGATCTGGTGCAGTCGATAGACATCTCCATGCCCACATAAAAAAACGCGGTAAAGAGTGAACGCTGTAAATCCCCGCAGATGAAGGCAAAGACCACGATGATGACTGCCCATGAAACGGCGTTGGCGGCAACGCTCATCGGCAGAAGTATCCAGAGGGCGTATGCCGCAGGCATTGCGGCAAGGAGGAGAACGCGCCGCCAGGGCGACTGGGGCCGGTGGAGGCGATAAAACAGCACCCACCACGCCGCGATGCTCACGGCGGCGCGGGTGATTTCCCACAGGATCTGCGGCTGGTATTGGTTCATGACGATTTACTGCGATGTCTGTTTGGCGCTATCACCGGCAGGACATGTTATCCCCGTCCTGCCGTTAATGACGGCTTCCAGTACGCGGGCGCAGCTCTGGCGTATGTCCTCAATACCGACAATGCCCCCTTCAAAGTCCTTTTTCAGCGCCGCAATGAACTCGCCGCCGCCAGGACAGATGAGGTCGTTCCCGGCCTTGATCGCGAGGCCGTTACTCGCAAGCCCCTTGCCGGTGGAGAACCAGTCGGTCATGACCACGCCGTCAAAGCCCCATTCGCACCTGAGCAGTTTTGTGCAGAGGTCGTAGCTATTGGGCGCGAAAACTCCGTTTAGCTTATTGTAGCTTGTCATAACGCCCTTCGCCCCGGCTTCCTCGACCGCAATCCTGTATCCCTTGAGGTATATTTCGCGGAGGGTGCGTTCGCCGACGATGCTGTTTGTGCGGTTACGGTTTGTCTCCTGGTTGTTTGCGGCGTAATGCTTGATGGTGACGTAACAGCCTTCAAAACTCTGCACGCCCCTTGTCGAGGCGGCGGCCATTTTGCCGGTGAGGAGCGGGTCTTCGCTGTAGTATTCGTAGTTGCGCCCGCAAAGTGGATTGCGCTGTATATTCATGCCCGGTGCGAGCAGGTACGTTACGCCAAATTCGACCATCTCTGCGCCGACGGCCTTGCCGATTTGTTCAATCAAATCGGTATTCCATGTTTGCGCTTGCGCGGTTCCCACGGGGAAAGCCGAGGTATACTGGTAAAGGGGGCTGCCTTTTTTGGGGTCGCCCAGCAAAACCTTTCGCATAAACCACGGCATATATTGCATGAACTCCATCATGGCTTCTACCGGTTTAACCTCGCCGTTTTTCATCTTGACCGAGGTTCTCTGGACACGCAAACCCGCCGGGCCGTCGCATAACGCCGCGTTGTGAAGTCCCATATCGACAAGATGGGATGTCGTATTCGCCGCAGCGCCGGGGACGAAGAAATACGAATCTGATTTCATCATCCCGGTCGCGACAATGACCTTCAGCATGTCTTCCAATTTCAGTTTATTCAGTATGGCTTCGGCTTTCGCGCTGATAACGGGTTTCCGAACCGTGTAGTCATGTTTTTTTGTCGATATGCCGGATGCGTTGATTGAAAGACGCTTAACACCATGCGGGATTTCACGCGGGGCCTGTGCCGCGGGTTTGATTTCAGCTAAATCGCGGTCAAGCTTGCAGACATTTTCGCATACCTCCGTGACAACGGTGTTGTCCAGTGCGAGGACGGCGATTGCCTTCGTTGTTTTCGAGCTTTCACCGAGGCGAAGAATATAATACCCTTTTTCCAATACGAAGGAGGCGCTTTGCACGTCGTATCCGGCAAGGTCTTTGATATCAAAATCAAACGCGATTTCCTCATGCTTTCCGGGCGCGAGGAGATCCGTCTTGGCGAATGCCGCAAGGCTTTGGTATTCACGCAAGAGTTTTCCGCAGGGGGCGCTCACATAAAGCTGTACGCATTTTTTACCTGAATATAAATTTCCGGTATTCGTAACCTTCGCCTTGACGGTGATCTTTGTTTTGTCAACCGACACGCCGCTGCATTCAATCGTAAATTGCGTATAGCTCAATCCATAGCCAAATTCGTAGCGGGGCGCGACATTGAAGCTGTCGAAATAGCGGTAGCCGACATAGACGCCTTCCTTGTATTCCTCGTAATCGGTGTGCCCCTTGAGGCAACTGTATTCCATGGCGTTTGGCCAATCCTCGTATTTCCGCGGCCAGGTGGAAGTAAGGCATCCGGATGGCGTGACGCCGCCTGTAATGATGTCGGCTAACGCGTTTCCGCCTTCCATGCCCTGCTGGCAGAAGAACAGTATCGCGTTGATACCGCCGATATTCTCAATTGGACTTAAATCCATCGATCCGCCAACATTGATGACGACGACGGTTTTCGCATATGAAGAGGAGACCATTTTGAGGTTGTCAATCTCGGTTTGCGTTAGGCTAAAGTCATGGTTCTCAAGGCTGCGATCGGAACATTCGCCGGCCTGCCTCGCGATGACGTAGATACAGGTTTCGCATCCGCCGCCGATTATGCTCCCCCCAATATCGGCGGCGCTTATCGGCTTTCCTACAGGATATCGAAAGCTGTTCGCCATTATGTTGATCCTGTTGTCGGAATCGCTGTTTATTAGTTTTTTCGCCAGGGCCTTCATCGCCACTGCCTTTTGCGTCCGCATGAGTGTCTCATATTCCCGCAGCCAGGGATCGGTCGTGACAGTAAAACCGGCGTTTTTCAGCCCCTGCTCGATGGTCACCGAGTAACGCTCGTTGACCTCGCCGCTTCCCGTCCCGCCCTTGATGGTCGTGGCGGCGCCCGCGCCGTAAAGCGCAACCGGACAGGGCGCAAACGGAAGCGTCCCGTCGTTCCTGAGCAGCACGATGCTCTCCGCCGCCGCGTCACGGGCGAGCTTCCTGTGCGCCGTCTCGCGTTCTGTTATCGCATTGCTTGGGGAAGCGTTTGTACGAACCTTTTTCATAATTATCACCCTGTTATTACCTTTGACGTAAATTCACATAAAAGTCAACTATTATTATAATTGCGGACAAGCCGGTTGTGTGGTAAAATAAAGCGATCACGCAAATTATTGGAGGTTTTATCATGCAGTACGGCAGTTTTGATTCCGCGAAACGGGAATATGTTATAGACAGGCCCGATACGCCCGCCCCCTGGGCGAATTATCTTGGGTCCCCGGCCTACGGTGCGATTATCTCGAACAACGCCGGGGGATACAGTTTCGTCAAGAGCGGCGCGGCAGGGAGGATAATCCGCTACCGGTTTAACGAGCAGGACCGCCCGGGACGTTACGTCTACCTGCGCGACGACGAGTCGGGCGATTACTGGTCTGCCTCCTGGCAGCCTGTGGGAAAGCCGCTTGACCAATACAAGTCGATCTGCCGCCACGGTACGGGCTATACTCATCTTGAAGCGGAGTACAAGGAAGTGCGCTCCGAGGTCTGCTACTATGTGCCGCATGGTGCCGACTACGAAGTGTGGCGTGTGAAGATCATCAACAATGGGAAAAAGGCGCGGAAGATCTCGTGTTTTGGCTTTGTCGAATTTACCTGCGAAAGTTTCTACGAGCAGGATCAGGTCAACCTCCAGTATACCCAGTTCATTACACGCACCTACTTCAAGGATCAATTTATCTTGCAGACCATTAACGAGAACTGCCTGAACGCCGTCAACGAAAGCCGCGTGGAAACGCGCTTCTTCGCAATTGCGGGGGCAAATGTCGCCAGTTACTGCGGCGACAAGGCAAAATTTCTGGGCAACTACCGCGATTACGGAAATCCCGTCTCCGTTGAAAACGGCAAGCTTGACGGCACGCTCAACTACAACCTTAACCCCTGCGGCGCACTGCACACCGCCTTCGTTCTAGAAAACGGCAAAAGCGTTGAATTCGTGTTCCTCCTCGGGCAAAAAAGAGAAACCGAAGCACGGGAGCTTGTGACGCGCTATAAGGATGTGGGCATCGTGGAGCGCGAGATTGATGAATTAAAAAAATACTGGCACGCGAAACTGGACAACCTGAAAGTGACGACGCCGGATGACAATTTCAACAACATGATCAACACGTGGAACTCATATCAGTGCTTTATCACGTTTGCCTGGTCACGAGCCGCCTCGCTTATCTACTGCGGGCAGCGCAACGGCTACGGCTACCGGGACACGGTGCAGGACATACAGGGCATCATCCATCTTGATCCTGAAGCGGCCCTTGACAAAATCAAATTCATGATTTCCGGCCAGGTGAGCCACGGCGGCGCACTCCCGCTCGTAAAATACAGCCACAACCCAGGGCATGAGGATAAGCCGGAGGATCAGTCCTACCGCTCGGGAACGGGGCATCCGACCTACCGCGCTGATGACGCGCTGTGGCTGTTCCCGACGGTGTGGAAGTACGTCGCCGAGACCGGCAACATCACCTTGCTGGACGAAGTCATCCCCTACGCCGATTCCGGCGAGGACACCCTGTTTAACCACCTCAAAAAGGCCATCGACTTTTCGCTTAACCACCTTGGCATTCACGGCCTGCCCGCCGGCCTTCACGCCGACTGGAACGACTGCCTCCGCCTTGGGGCGAGCGGCGTGTCGGTGTTTGTCGCACTGCAATTGTACTACGCGTTTGAGATCATGATCCGCTTCGCGAAACACAAAAAGGACACTGCGACCGAAGCGCAAATGACGGAACTGAAAACACGTTTCGGGAAAATCATCGAGGAGAGATGCTGGGATACGGACCGCTTTGTGCGCGGCATCACGGAGAACGATGTGGTTGTCGGCAAACCCGGCGACCCCGAGGCCAGCGTGTGGCTGAACCCGCAGTCATGGTCGGTTATCTCAGGCTTCGCGGATGAAGCCCGTGGCAAGGCCGTCCTTGACCTTGTGCATAAGGAGCTGAACACGAAATACGGCGCGCGCCTCATGGCCCCCTCCTACCGCAGGCACGCGTTTGACGGGGCGCTGGCGCTGCTGTTCAACCCCGGCACAAAGGAGAACAGCTCAATCTTCCTTCAGACTCAGGGCTGGCTTGTCCTTGCGGAAGCGCTGTTGGGACGCGGTGGGCGCGCGCTTGAGTACTACCTCGAAAGCTGCCCGTCGGCGCAGAACGGCATCGCCGAAACGCGCCTTCTGGAACCATACGTGTACTCGCAGTTTACCGAAAGCGTCGATAGCCCGTTCGAGGGGCGCAGCCACGTCCACTGGCTGACAGGGACCGCCAGCACGGTGATGGTCGGCTGTGTGGAAGGCATTTTGGGATTGAGGCCGGACATTGACGGGCTTCGCCTGTCGCCTGCAGTTCCCGCGTCCTGGAAATCCTTCACAATGGAAAAGGTTTTCCGAGGCAGCAAACTCAAGATAAAGGTAAACAACCCGGATGGACATGAAAACAGTTGCAAAAAACTGACGGTAAACGGAACCGTGGCGGAGGGCAACTACATCCCCGCTTCAATGCTAAAAGCGGAGAATGAGGTGGTTTTGGAGATGTGATATAAAGAATTTGCCTGGTGCTAACGCTTTAACAAAATTTTCGCTTTTCAGCCGGAACGTCTCCTGGTCAGGGATTACTGTAAATTATTGGAGTGTCATAAAAAAAGCTATGGAAAGAAAAGGCATTTGCGTTGCCGGTAATATGAGCGTTGACATTCTTTATTCCGTGAGGGGGATGCCCCAGCCCGGAGAGCTCACCACGATTCACGATGTAAAGCGATCGACAGGCGGCGCACTTTGTAATGTTATTGGGGATCTGGCAATCATGGACAACGCCTTGCCCCTAACCGCCCTGGGCAGGGTAGGTACGGATTCAGAAGGGGACTTCGTTCTTGAAACCCTTCGCCCTCACAAAAATATAGACCTATCCATGATCAAACGGGAGGGAAAAACTTCCTTTACCGCTGTCATGGCGGATGAGATTTCCAAAGAACGGACTTTCTTCCACTACAGGGGAGCAAACGCCGCCTTCTGTGAGGATGATATTGATTGGGACAAAATTCCCTGTGCCCTGCTTCACATAGGATATATCCTGCTTCTGGATGCACTGGACGAGGAAGATTCCGAATACGGCACGAAGATGGCAAGACTCTTGTGCCATGCCCGTAAGCGTGGAAAAAAAACATCAATAGATGTCGTAAGCGAGACCGGAGATCGTTTCAGGCGTCTGGTGCCTCCGGCCCTGAAATACGCCGATTACTGCGTAATCAACGAAATAGAGGCTGAACAGGTTACGGGAATCAAGCTGCGTGATGATAAAAACAGCCTGATCCACGCGAACATTCCGAAAGCACTCGAAGCAATCAAGGGTTTCGGAGTTTCCGATTGGGCTGTCATCCACTGCCCCGAAGGCGGCTATGGCCTGGATCAAAAGGGCATTTATACCGAATCACCCGCCGTTGACCTTCCGGCTTCCGCCATAATGGGAAAAGTCGGCGCCGGGGACGCTTTCTGCGCGGGTACGCTCTATGCCGTGTCGCAAAATGAAAGTCTCGAAGAAGGGTTGGAATTGGGGAACGCCGCCGCTGCCGCCTCGCTCACGCGGCCTGGGGCCGTTGAAGGCATGATGAAGGCAGAAGACCTGAAAAAGCTGAGAAAGAAGTATATATGAAAGTACACGTAGGGTTTGGGTTTCATGTTAATCTGTATCACTCGTTCCGTGAAGATACAAATGATCAAAAGGGCTTTGCCGGGGATATAAGGGTAATCAGAAATACCATTTCTGTGCTGGATCGTTACAACGCGGCCGGGGTTCCCGTAAGGGCGGCATGGGATTTTGAAAACGCCTTCTCGCTGGAAGAGGTTTTGCCCGCTTACGCTCCCGATATAATTGAAAATATTCAACGGCGTGTACGTGAACAGGGTGACGAACAAATTTTGATGGGATATAACAACGGTGCAATGGCCGCGATGACCGGGGAGGAACTTGCCGCTTCCGTAAAGTGGGCGATAACAAACGACAAGGGTTCAGGCATACTTGACATATTTCGAAAATATGAACCGGTTCTGCGTCCGCAGGAAGTCATGTTCAGTCCGTCCCAGGCGCTCTCGTACGGCAATCTTGGAATTAAAGCGTTATGCCTTTTCTATTCGGCAATACCGTTTGACGGATTCAGGACGCTTATTCCCCTCCTGCCGGAAAAATTCGCCTTCAATCCGCTTAATTATGTTTATAATAACAGCAATATTACAGTTATGCCGATGTACAACAACGGAGATTTGGTAGATTTCGGTTCGATAAGATCTCTCGCCAAAAAACTGCATGGCAAACAGGAGAAGGGTGAGATAGATACCGATGTTTTTATTTTCATCAACACGGACGCCGACAGCGAGTTTTGGTTTGGCTATAATTTTCCGTTTCCGCTCAACAAATTGCCCAACCTTTCCGGTATAGACGGATTGATAAAAGAGCTTGCCGACCTTTCTTTCGTACAGTTTGATACTCCTGGAAATTACATGAAAACCCATCAACCGCTTAAAGACATAGCTTTTACGCATGATATAGCGGACGGTAATTTTGACGGCTTTTCAAGCTGGAGCGAGAAACCGTTTAACCGCACGATTTGGACGCGTATCGAAAGGGCCCGCGCCCTGAAACCGAAGGAAGGGCTTGAAAAGGAGGCGTTCTTAAAACGTATCCGGCTTTTATCAACTACGCATTTCGGGCTTTCAACGCCGCATCTTAATATCCAAAGGGAAAAGAAAGCCCTTGATCTGTCTCAGGATATGCTGTTGTGCATGGACCATGAAAGCGGAAATTCCCCGTGGGCGGGAGGGGATACCGGTAGTATCAGGTTCTGCCTGCCGCGCTCAGGCAAAAAAAACAAAAACGTCCAAACAACGCCTGTTACGCGTGTATATAGAACCAGCTTGCCGCGCATACAGTACCGGGACAAAAAATACCGCCCTGAAAAATACAGGAAGCGGGAGATAATCTATGAATCCCTGGGGTTTACTCTTAAAGGCATACTGTACGAAGCGGAAATTAATCTGCCCGATCAGATTGAAGGTGGAACATATAGGCTTGCGCGTTACACCGTGAACGGACTTGACGGGATTTTTTACTCGCTTAGAATACGATATCCGTATACACACGAAGAAGCCTATATCTTTAATGAAATAGCGGCCCTTCAAAGACCGCAGGACAACGGCTGGATTGAAGTATGTCCGCTTGAAATCTGCACCGGTTCCGCTCAAGGCTCGAAAATAATCAAGCGTAACTACGAAGGCGACATTTCCACGTATGATTTGGATGATTTCTGGGCGGCCGATCCGTTGAATGTGGAACTTGATTCATTCAACCATCAGGTAACAAACGGCATAGTAGGCGTACAAAAAAGCGGGGGAGGTTTTTTGCTCGCGGCGCAAAAACAGCTTGCCAATTCCATGGCTTTCTGCCCAATGCGTATCAGGGGCGGCAAATTGTACCTAAATCCTTTCGGGACGTATTATGGGAAACAGAGGCATCACGCGACGGGCGGCAACGGGCTCGGCGCGCAGGTCGCGGTATATTCCGCGCCGCAGTTCTTTCCGCTTGCGCCGTCGTACAATGGCGCGGAAGAAGAATTCCTGTTGGGATTCTTCCCATTCAGCGGAAAGCCGGATAGCATCATGGAGCAGGCTATCGGCTTTTGTGAAGGAAGTATCCCGCACGATGAGATTATGAAGGATCTCTGCGTCCCGCATGAGGCCGTCAACGCAAATAAAATTACGGGCTTCAAGAAGATAACTTCAGGTATTCCCTTAAAATTGTACGCGAGGATCATATTTAGCGGTATTAAAAGTTTGATTGGAGGATAGGAATGGGACAGACAAGCCTTAGGACAAAAATTTTATTTGGAGCCGGCGATATGTTTGGCGGCGGATCAGTCAACCTTATTAATTTTTTCTATCTGATTTTTCTGACTGATGTGGTAAATATCCGCCCCGTATACGCAGGAGCAATTTTTTTGTGCAGTAAGATATGGGATGCCGTAAGCGATCCGCTGATGGGCATAATTACCGATAACACGCGCAGCAGATTTGGCAGGCGCAGGCCGTATTTTTTTGCCGGTATATTTTTTATTTTTATATCGTATGTTCTGTTATGGCTTCCGGTAAATTTCGCGGCTGAGATTGCCAGGGTGATGTATGTGCTGGCGGCATATCTCTTTTTTAACACGGTTTTCACAATGGTCATGGTTCCGTACTACGCGATGTCCGCCGAGATTTCCTCGGATTATAATGAACGTACGCTGATATCAAATATCCGCCTCGCGTTTTCGATGGGTTCGAGTATTCTTTGTGCGTTAATTCCAATGATCATAGTGCGTTCTTTCGAGAACATACGCATGGGCTATATGTGCATGTCGGTGGTGTTTGGGCTGTTTTTCAGCCTGCCTTTTATCGGCGTGTTCGCGGATACAAGGGAAAATGCTGCAACCAGGAGCGAAAAATTTTCAATTAAGAAATTTGTACAGCCGTTTAAAATAAAATCCTTCCGTCTGCTTGTAATGGTTTACGTAACAGCGTTTTTGACACTGGATATTATTTCAATTTTGGTGAGCTATTACATGAAGTACTACATGATGCGCAGTGAACAGACCAATCTGGTTCTGGGGACTGTAATTATTTCACAGATAGTGTGCCTGCCGTTTTATTTCAGGATTTCAAAAAAAATAGGCAAGAACGGCGCTTTCTGTACAGGAGCGGTAATTACAATTATCGGAATAACCGCCATGTCGCTTGTTTCGCCCGATTGGTCGATTGTTTTTATGTACATTCCGCCAGTCATTGTCGGCGCCGGTTTGTCGGCGGGAATATCAATGCCGTGGGCAATGTTCGGCGATGTTACCGACGTGGGGGAATTTGCCAACGGCGTACGCAATTCCGGCAGTTTCAGCGGCATTATGACATTCGTGCGAAAGGTATGTTCAGCCATCGCGGTCTTTCTCATAACGGCGATGATTGACTCAGGCGGCTATATACGCCCGATTGACGGCATCGAACAGATTCAACCCGACTCGGTAATATTTTTCATGCGGCTGATAATTGTCGCGGCGCCGCTGCTCTTGCTTTCCATTGGAATAATAGCGGCAAGGCGTTACCCTCTCAATGAGAAAACGCACAACAGACTTCGTAAATTTTTGGATGGCCGGGCAAACGGTGAAACCGCGCCTGATGAGGAAAAAGAGCTTAAGGAGATTTTGGTGTAAATTATTCCGGTAATGGGCGTTTAAATTAACAGGATTAGAATGCCCTTTGCCTGGTAGCTCATCAGCTAACTCTTTACAACGTAAAGAATTAGCCTACAATGGGGAGTGGAGGATTCGAACCTTCGAAGGCTGAGCCAACAGATTTACAGGATTCATACTCCCTCATAAATTGAACTATCTAAGCGTATTTTGACGTATTTTTACAAAAAAGTCAACTAAATTCTTCATTTTTCTTTATTTATTGGAGTAATTTGAGGTATTTTAAGGTATTTTGAGGTAAATTGATGTGTCAGTTTTTGTGCCAGTTTTTATGCCAGCCCGCAGAAGAAAAATATTGTAGAACCATTGCGCCGTTATGTGTAATAGAACGGCGCAGTTTTACCTATACCGAGGTTTCTCCGCTAAGGTGTTGCCTATACCCCTCTGTTGAAGTAACCGCCCTCGAGTAAACATTTCTGCGAAATGTTTACTCGATACATAAAATCCGCCTTGCGTTGCCGTATCGCAACGTCACACCCCGCCGCTGTGCGCCGCCTTCTTCCTCCCACCCCGTCTGGCTAAGCCCTGCGGCCTTTTCGTCAGATGAAGGCATACCCGCTTTTCCGCCACCTTACAGGAGGCGGCCTGTTTGTGGTGTGAGGGCATTATCCGCTTTTTCCGCCCGGCTAGGCTCAACGTCCCACCCCCGCCACCCCCGGCTTTTCCCGCTGTGAAATGACCGTGGGGAGCGCCGCGCAGTCTGCCCGCCCAACCTGCGCAACCTTCACGTCCCGCGTACTCCGGCGGCCCCCGGCGGCTTACGCCCTCCAACATGGACGCCGATCCTCTCCCTCTCAAAACATCTTGAAAAAGTAAAAGCCTTGTCCGCTATTTTTTGCCGAAACGAGCGGCGCCCATTCTTTCACCTAACGCCGATGGCCGCGGCTGGTCGTACTTTGCCCGCCCTGCTTTTCGGCTACGTCAAGCCGCGCGTAGTTCGCCCCACGGTTCCGCTGTGGTGAAACCTGGACCCGCCCGCCCGCTATCCAATCCAGCCAGGCTCGGTGGCCTTTTCGTCAAGTGAAGGCTTACCCGCTTTTCCGCCACCCTTACGGGAGGCGGCCTGTTTGTGGGGTTAGGGCATTATCCGCATTTTCCGCCTGCTATGCCGTCAGCCTGTTTGCGGTGTGTAGGCTTTTCCAAGAAAAGACCGTTGCAAGGCTCCGCCTTACAACGGCGGCTCCGCCGCTGTTGTTCTCCGTCCCCTTTTTGTTTTTATCTCTCTCTTTTTTCTTCTCGCTTTTTTTTATACCTCTGTAATCCGTCATTTTGCGATAGCGTAAACACCTTTGGTGTTCAGTAGGCTTATGTAATCCAGTATAGCCCTTCCCTATACCCACCCAGTATTATAATAATCCTACCAGTACACTAATCGTATTATTCATGTTATTTGTAATAAAAAGGGGGAAAGCCTTCCCCCTCGCTCCAGCCTTGCGCCTTATTTCAAGTTTTGCTGACGCAAAACCTAAAGCCTCATTTAACGGCCTTCGGCCCGCAAGTCTTACGCTACCCCCTTCTCCTGGGGGACACCCCCAAACCCTCGTCCTGTTTTCGCTGTATATAGCCGTAGGAAAAAGCGATACATTTCACGCGGTATAAACCTCTAGTCCGCTGTGGTGATACCTTTATCCGCTAAAACCGTGGGAGCGCTGCGTAGTCTGCCCGCCCAACCCGCGCAACCTTCAAGCTACGCGTACTTTGCCGGCGCCCTCACTCCACCCACCCACCCCCGTTCGGGCGCCGGAGCTGGGCGTAGTTTGCCCGCCCTGTCTCTCGGCTACGTCAAGTCGCGCGTAATTTCACCACGGTCTGATCGGCTATGCGTTGCCTTTATTCGCTATATAAGTACCGTGGGGAGCGGGAAGACATTAGACACGCGCCGCGCCGGCCAATATTTTCCCTCCCCCTCGCCGCCGGGCTTCCCCCACTAAAAAG
>JGI24698J34947_10000834_pt1 | contig 15444 bp, 15 predicted proteins | sample TergutMp193P3_FD_34947 | JGI IMG/M metagenome (IMG submission 34947) | reverse complement strand
TTCATCGCCGATCTCGTGGTGGCCCTGGAAACCGGCCAGATCAAAACCGGCTCCATGAGCCGCACCGACCGCATCTGCAAGTACAACCAGCTCATGCGCATAGAGGATGAACTTGAGGGCGTGGCGGAATACGCGGGGAGAAAGGCGTTTTATAACATAAAGAAGTAAAACCCTGAATTGCCGGGATGTCTGCGGATGTAGCCAAACATATCGATCCGGCGCGGCGGGAGGGGGGTAGCCTTGAGGGACAGCTAAATCACATGCTGCCCTCGGTGGCCAAAAGCATTTTTCAAATGATAGATCAATCTGGCCACTCGCCATGTTGTTTTATCTTAAAAATGCCCTCACGGGCACTAAATTTGGCGCCCCGCTCTCGCCGCGACAAAGATATGTCTGACAACAAAACGAACAAGCTGACAATCAGGGTTTTACAGGTGGTGGAATTCTGCATCTCACCCGGCAAAAGCCGGCTAATTATCAAAAAAGGTGACTGTCACCTTTTTTAAAGATGGTGGAAATATGTATATAAAAAAGTGCGTAAAGAATTTTTTAATATTGGTTTTTTTGATCGTTTTCGTTTTGGGAAATCTCTCTGCCCAGGTGGAGGACGAGAACGCCGATGCGGCGTTAACTGACATAAATGAAACTTCCGCAAGTCTTCTTATTGACGGGGACTTAACCGGAAGACTCATTATTCGGGATGAAAACGATCTTCTTGTGGCGGAACTTACCAAGGTGAACAACAGCCCCATGGAAATTGGTCTTGGCCCCGGCCTTTACCGGATCACGCTTCAGAGGGGGGACAATTTCTACCGGGCCGAAGTGGTTCTAAGGGAAAATACCCGCGCAACCCTCAGTATGGGTAATTTCACGCTTATCGCTTCTGCGACGGGAAACCGGACACAGGGCCAGGATGAAACAGAATCGTCGTACTCATCAGAAAAAAATATTTACAGCTTTTTTGTGAACATTGTAAATGAACCGTTCCCGTTTCCCCTGTTTGGCTTTGTGAATATCGCAAGGGGTAACCATGGACCCGCCCAGGTTGGTTTTGTTAACTGGAATTCCGGAAATTTTTCCGGTTTTCAGGCGGGCTTTGTAAATTCGATTGGGGGAGAATTGAGAGGCGTACAGTGGGGATTCATAAATACCGCTGTCGGTGGTGTGGATGGCGCGCAGGGAGGTTTCATAAATATTACCGCCGGTGATACTAGAGGCATTCAGGGGGGATTTGTAAATACCACAGGGGCATTTCATGGAGTACAGGGCGGATTTGTGAATGTCGCCACAAGAGGAGGCCGGGGGCTGCAAGCCGGTTATGGAAACGTTTCCCTGCAAAAATTAAGAGGCGTGCAGCTTGGGTTTGTAAATTACGTGGACAGCATCGAAGGCGGCATTCCGATAGGCTTCATCTCAATAGTGCGCAACGGCGGTTATAAAGCTGTCGAGTATAACTTCACGGAATTTCATCCTATGGGTTTGGGATTGAAACTGGGCGTCGAAAAATTTTATACCACTATTTATGTAGCGTATAATCCGATAGATGGACTTAAGCTGGAGAATCTTGCCACAGGATTTGGGATAGGTTCAATACTCCCGATGGGCGGCTCGTTCTTTTTTAACCCTGAATTGAGTTTATTGGCTTCTCCCGTAATAGACCAGGATTTAACAAGCCTTGTTCCGTTTTTTGGGTACAGGCTTGGGGAACATTTCACTATCAGCGCGGGGCCTTCCGTTACATGGGTGCGCGCTTACAATAACAATGGGCAGTATGAGTACCAAAAACCGTTTTTTGCAATAGCGGATTATACCTTCGCGGAAGACGGTATGATCAAAAACAGTATCGTTGTCGGGGTGAGAGCCGCGGTGAGATTTGTTTTCTAGCGCTGCCGTTTGCGCCGGATCAGGGCGGCAACGGCGAGGAACTGCTTGTCCCGGGTAGCGGCTAACAGCGCCATGCCTGCCGCGGCGTAAACCAGCGCGTTGATGACGAGAGGCACGCCCTCTGATATGACGCGTCCCCTTCCGGCGAAAAGCCCGTTGAGCGGAGAAGACAGAAACAGGACGGGGACAAGTGCAATGCCCGAGAGCAGGATCATTTTCAGGGCATAGCCGAGGGCGGATTTGAGCGTCAAGCCCAGGGTTATCGCGGGATTCTTTCTTAGAAAAACCAGGAGCGCTGCGGTGTTAACCGCGCTCGCGAAGCTCAAAGCAAAAGCTATGCCCGCGCCCCTGAAGGAAAAAGCAAGCAGCGCGGCAAGGGCCATGTTAATCCCGAAGGAAATAAGCCCCGCGAGGGTAGGCGACTTTGAATCGCTCTGCGCGTAAAAAGCCGGGGCCAGTATCCTGTTAAGCGCAATGAAGTAAAGCCCCGGCATGTGGAACGTGAAGGCCGCGAGGGTGAGCCTGACCGATTCCTCGTCAAAGCTTCTTGTACGGAAGAGAAGCGTAATCAGGTTCCTGCCCTGGGACAGCGCGAAAAACGTAATCGGTATGGTTATGAGAGCGATGATGTTCATGGCCGACTCCAGCCGCCGGTTGTAAATCTCCCATTGCGCGGACTTCGCGTATTCCGCAAGATCGGGCAGGAGTACCGTTCCGATAGACACGGCGAACACCCCAAGAATGAGTTCCTGAAGCCGGAGCGAATACTGAAGGCTTGAAACAACGCCCTCTCCAACGTTACCCGCAAGAGCCGTGGACACGACGTCGTTGAGCTGGTACGCGGCCATCCCGATTATCGTCGGGCCGATGAGGCGCAGCACTTTTTTTGTCCCCGGATTATCTATCGCCTTTTTCAGGCCCGTAAAAAAGAAGCGTATTTTGCTTTGGCGCCTCAGTATAAAGGGGAGCTGAATCGCCGCCTCCATGAAGCCGCCGATGAGGACCCCCACGGCCATAGCCCTGGCGGGGTTTCGCGTAACGGGGCTTAACAGGAAGGTGCAGAGGATGACAATCGCGTTTAATAAAATGGGGGCGAACCCGGACGGGGCGAAGATTTTGAGGCTGTTGAGGATGCCCTGAAATAAAGCCGCTATGGAAATGAAGGCCAGAAACGGGAACATGAGCCGGGTAAGAAAAACAGTCTCGTTGAAATCTTCCATTCCGAACGCCCGGATTATAAGCGGACAAATGAGGATCCCAGCCATCACGGTGAGGGTGACAAAAAAGCTCAAGAATGTAAGAAAACAGGAGAGGAATTCCTTGATGCTGTCGCGGTTGTCTTCGAGGAGGTATTCTCTGAAGGTGGGGATAAAGGCTACCGCTATGGAACCTTCGGCGAAGAGACGGCGGAAAAGGTTCGGGATCATGAAGGCGACGGAGAAGGCGTCCGACAGCGCGCTGGTTCCCAGAAAAGCGGCTTTGGTCATCTCCCTCGCGAGCCCCAGCACACGGGAAATCAGCGTGAGGAGTGACAGTATTGAACCGTGGCGGAGCAGAGCCAGGCCGCGATTTTCGACCGAGGTCACAGGGGGGGAACCTTCGCTTCGCGTTTCCGCGCTCCGCTCGGCTGAGGGTTCAGGAGAGGAACCTTCGCTTCGCGCTTCCGCGCTCCGCTCGGCTGAGGGTTCCGGGGATGCGTCGGATTTATCGCTCAGGTTGTTTCCCCTTTCATTTTTGACTTAAGCGCTTCCAGGGCAGAGTCGGCGGCATTCTCCTTTTCCAGTTTTCTGAAAGCTTTCTCGGTCGCGGCTTCTTCTTCCGTCTGGCCCAGCGCCATCAATAGTTCCTGCTCCAGAAGGTCAGGATCAACACTTCGCTCTTTGGCGGCAAGGGTGGGAAGCTGCCGCCTCATACCGGCGATACCGTCTTTGAGGGAGAGCGCTTCTTCAATCAGACCGGCTAACTTTACGTTCACCTTTTCCGCTTCCCTTTCCGCCTCGGCGAGGATGTCCGGCGTTCCTTTGGAACGCGCCAAATCCACGCGGTTCTTCCATTTAAGCGCTTCTTCTTCCAGGGCGCTGATTTCTTTTTCCGTCATCTTCAGTGTCGCGACAAAATTGAGAATATATTCCTTTGCCTCAGTGACGTTCATTCCCGTTAAATCGTAATCAGTCAATTTCGGCCTCCTTTTTTGGCGGTTAGTTTCTTTCCAATTAATATTGCCCGGATGAGGTTTTCAGCGGCCAGGCCAAGATCCCTCTTACTGTCCCTTATCATTGCGTCTAACGCTGTCTGGCCGCACGAGATGGAGACCGCGTAGTCAAACAAGGCGAGCAGGCTTCCCGCGTCTCCGCCGATGCCGCCGGAAAGCAGCGCCACCGGGACTTTCACCCTGCGGCTTTCCCTTGCCACCACCGAGCAGAGCTTTCCCCCGGCGGTCTGGCTGTCGGTCATGCCCTCCCCGGTAATGACAAGGTCCGCGCTTTTCAGGCGGTCGAAAAATCCCGCGTAGCGCATAACCAGCATCGCGCCTGACTCCATCTTCGCCCCCAGGCAGATTCGCAGTGCGGCTCCGGCGCCCCCGGCGGCGCCGTCGCCCGGCTGCTCTGCATCTTCGGCAAGCCCTGCCTTGATCCACGCTTTTGCGAGTTTGTCAAGCCCCCTGTCCAGGGTCTTCACCATTTCAGGTGTGGCGCCCTTTTGGGGGCCGAAAACAGCCGAGGCGCCATTAGGCCCCAGCAGGGGATTGGTCACGTCGCAGGCCGCTTTTATCGAAACACCTTTCAGCCTTTTGTCCGCGCCCGAGAAATCCACGGAAGCGATTTTCGCCAGGGCCTCACCCCCTTCCCCGACCGGCTTGCCGTTTTCGTCCAGGACCCTAAAGCCCAGCGCCCTTATCATGCCGATTCCGCCGTCGTTGGTGGCGCTGCCGCCTATGCCGATGATTAGCTCTCTTGCGCCGGAGTCCAGGGCGGCTTTGATAAGCTCCCCCGTGCCGTAAGTGCTTGCCTTCATGGGGTTAAGCTCTTCCCGCTTGAGGAGTTCCAGCCCCGAGGCGCTTGCCATGTCCAGAACCGCGGTTTTGCCTTTCTCGATAAGGCCAAATCCGGCTTTTATTTTTTTCCCCAGTGGGCCGTGAACCGTTACCTCCGTGAATTTTCCTCCCGCCGCCTCCGTCACCGCCCTTGCCGTTCCCTCTCCCCCGTCGGCCAGTGGTATCCTGTAGATTTTCGCCTTTTTGTCAGCCCGCAGAATTCCCGCCTCCATGGCGGAGCAGACCTCGGGGGCGCTCATGTTCCCCTTGAAAGAATCCGGCGCGACAACGATTTTCATTTGATACGACCTGTGGTCTTGATATATTCTTCCGCGGTTTGAATAAATACATCTTTCTCTTTATAATCTTTGACATTTCTTGTAATTATTATCTGGATTCCATTCTCTTTTGCGGAAAAATATTGAAGACCATCTTCAAAGTCCTTGATTTTTGAAGTCAATACAGCATCAACTGTTTTTTCATTTACCGGTAATACTTTCATTATGAGCCTTAACTTTATTAATTGTCCTATGGATTTTTCTGTCCCATGCTTTTTTCGTACAATGTAAAAAACATTTGCCAGTACAACGGCTGTTGTATACAAATCCACTTTTTTTTCGTACCCTAAATCAAATATTTCAGCCGCAGGTTCATAAAATTTATCCCTTTCAGCCAGAACATCCAGAATTATATCAGAATCGATAAATAATTTCGTATTCATGTTTCCTTCGCTATAATGTATCTTGCTCGTTCATCTTCCCTGGCGAATTTTTCCAAATCATCTTCAGACAAAATACCCGTCAGACTTTCAACGACAGAAGAGTGTTTCATATGATAAATATGTTCCGATGATAAATTTCTAAAATAATTCTCAACCATTCTGGATAGACTGTTTTTGTGTTTTTTTGCGTATTGTTTTGCCGAATCAATAGCCGCTTTATCAAGTTTCAAAGTTAATTTAGCTTCCATTACTTGCTCCTATACGTATTAAGCATATAATTGAGAATACGTATTGTCAAGCCTTCATTCACTCACAAAAAAGAGCGAAGTCAGCTATCATCGATAACCAACCTCGCTCATTAATTTATCTTTCCGCTTGCTCTTCTCTTGCTAACTACCGCCTGTTGTACCGGGTAAGCGCGGCGTTCTGGATTTCAATGGCGCGGTCGATGCCCATTCTGCGGACGGTGGCCAGGTAGTCGTTCCAGGTGGCGTCGGTGATGGCCTCTGTCCCGATGAGCCATCTCGTGGTCCTTTCCTCAACATAGGTGTTGATTTCCTGCATGATACTCGCGTACTCCTGGCTTTCGGCCTGGGTGGGCGTGATCGGCGGTAAGAGGTAATTAACCGCGCCGGGGAGGATGTAGTTGATCAGGGCCTGGGCTTGTTCGGGCTCAGCGTAGTACTGCTCAATGTAACCGACGTCCTGGACGAAGGGGCCGGCCATCGGGCCGCGGGAATAGGCGCTCATGCCCTGCACAACGGACCACCCGTTGGGGTTCCTCATTACCAGGTTTGTATAGATGGGCTTGCCGCCAATCATAGTGTAGGATGTGCCTTCGGTTCCAAAGTTGTAGGTAAGGTGGCCTTGAGTGGAATAGCCGTAGTCCAGGAAGCGGGCTGCCAGCTCAACATTCGTGCTTTTGGTGGTAATTGCCGGGCTGTCCTGTCCACTGTAAGGCTGATTCGGGATGGAGTAGACGAGTCTGTCACCGCGGTTAAGCACCGGGTACTGGAGTGCGGTGATTAAATAGCTGGGGGTCGTAGGCCGAGCCGCGGGGGTCCAGGTTCCCATGCCGCTTCCGACAGAAGCCACGGTCGCGCCGGAGGTACCGGCTGTCATCTTCTGGTTTTGTTGGGCAGTCGTAACACTTACAATGTCCGTGTCGATAAGCCCTTCGCGGTACCACTGGGCCATGGTTGTTATCCACTGCCTGTAGCCGGGTTCGATCCTGCCGTCAGTTACCCTTCCGGTCGTGGCCGAGACGAACATCTCGTTGAGGATTCCGAAGCTGGGCATGAACATCCTTCCCCTGTTGCTAAAAACCATAGTAAAGGGCGCTGTGGCTCCCTTCCTGTCCCTGAAAGCCACGAGCACGTCGTGCCATTCCTGGATGGTCTGCGGCGCCTGGAGTCCAAGGTCATTGAGCCAGTCCTGGCGGATCATGAGGCCCTGGGAATACATAAGTTTTTCGTCACCCCGGATAAAGGGGAAAACGTAATAATTACCGTTATCGGTTTTTACCGCCCGGTCGTAACTGGAATTTGCCCTTAGAACAGCTCTGAGATTCGGGGCGTATCTTTCAATAACGTCGTTGAGCCTGAGTATAATCCCGTCGTCAATGTACTTCTCCGGACCGCCTGTTACGGTTACCCAGTTGTACTCCATTATATCCGGAAGGTCCAGGGAGGCTACCATCAGGTTAAAAGCAGTCTGGACGATCTGGGTCGTGTTTCCGGCCGGATGCTCAAATTGCACCTTGATCCCTGTCTTTCTGAGAAGTTCCTGGGCAAGGGGCGTGTCCCCGAAGTTAGTGTAATTAGCAGCAATATTACTGTGTAGAGACATCCAATAGCGCAGGGTCCCGTCAGAAGAGACTGGGTATTGCCCCACAGGCGTAGAAATTGGGCTGCTTGCCGCGCCGGCGCTCTGCTGTCCTCCAAGAGCGAAGAGGAGCCCGCTCCCTAGTATTAGGATTAATACTAATAGGGTAATTTTTCTCATTTTTTCCTCCTACAGAAAAATTATGAAATTAAAGCCGATGACAGCGCCAACGAAGTTGGCAGCGTCCATTCGGTGTCATTAGTAAAGTATCCTACCTAATCGTTTAGTTGTCAACGAAAATCCGCTATTAAAAGGTGACTGTCACCTTTTAAAGATCTGATATCATAGATCATAGCTTAAAATGGTGACAGTCACCTTTTTTTGTTGCTTTTTGCTGAAAACAGGACAATAATAAGGAGACGGGCGTATTGGCGTCTGTCCCCAGGAGGAGGCTTTGAGTCAATTAGGAAAAACACTCAGAAGGGACATGCAGAGAAACTGGTCTCTGTACCTGCTGGCTGTGCCGGTTATTATTTATTTTATTCTGTTTTCGTATAAACCCATGTACGGCGCGCTTATCGCCTTCAAGAACTACTCGCCGGGCAGGGGCTTCGGCGGCAGCCCCTGGGTCGGTTTTGTACATTTTGTCCGCTTCTTCAACAGCCCCTATTTCGTGAGGCTCATTCGGAACACCTTCCTCATCAGTTTTTACGGGCTTATTTTTGGTTTTCCGGCGCCCATCATTCTCGCACTGCTCCTAAACGAGGTGCGCCATTCGCCGTTCAAGCGCGTGATTCAGACCATCACCTACCTGCCGCACTTCATTTCGATGATAGTCATAGCCGGAATGATATCGGATTTTTGCCTTTCCACCGGGCTTTTTAACGACATAGCCGTGTTTCTCGGCGGGCAGCGCCTTTCCCTGCTCCAGCAGCCCAATCTGTACAGGCCAATCTATATCACATCGGATATTTGGCAGCACATAGGCTGGGGGACGATTATCTACCTTTCCGCGCTTTCGGCGATTGACCCGCAGCTCTACGAGGCCGCGATGATTGACGGCGCCGGCCGTTTCAGGCAGCTTTTCGCCGTCACCCTGCCGTCCATCGCGCCTACAATCGTCATTTTGTTGATCCTGAGGATAGGCAACCTTCTCAGCGTGGGTTACGAGAAGACGCTGCTGCTCTACAACCCCGCGACCTACGAGACCGCGGATATTATCTCTACTTACGTGTACAGGGTGGGTCTTTTGGAGCAGAGCTGGAGTTATTCGACCGCCATCGGCCTTTTCAATTCGGCGATTAACTTTACGCTTCTGGTTCTTGCCAACATGGTGAGCCGCAAGGTCTCGGAAACGAGCCTCTGGTAGGGGGAGAAAATGGTGAAACTTTCTAAAAGCGCCAAATATTCGCGGGGCGAAGACGTCTTCATGGTTTTCAATTATATATTCCTTGGGCTTATCGCGTTCGCGACCTTTTACCCTGTTTACTATGTGCTTGCGGCCTCGTTGAGCGACAACAGCTTGCTCATGCAGCACACCGGGCTGCTCTTTGCTCCCAAGGGTTTTAGTTTCGCGGCCTACGAACGTGTTTTCAGGAACCCAATGATTCTCGTGGGTTACAGGAACACGCTGTTTATCCTTGTCGTGGGGGTGTTCCTTGCCCTGTTGATGACTTCCATCTGCGCGTACTTCCTTTCGCGCAAGAACGTGTACTTCAAAAAGCCGATTATGATGGCGATTACCTTCACGATGTTCTTTCAGGGCGGGATGATACCGGCCTACCTCAACCTTCGGGACCTGCAGCTCACAAACACGCTCTGGGGCCTTATAATCCCCGGCATGATAAGCGTTTACAACATGATAATCCTTAGAACGTCCTTCCAGTCCATCCCTGAATCCCTCACCGAGGCGGCCCTCATCGACGGCGCAGGCCACATCCAGATCCTCTTTCGCATCGTGCTGCCCCTCTCAAAGGCGATTCTCGCCGTAATGATCCTTTACTACGGGATAGCCATCTGGAACGCCTGGTTCTGGGCCAGCGCTATCCTCCGGAGGCGGGAGCTTTTACCTCTGCAGGTCATATTGCGTGAAATACTACTGCAAAACTCCACGCTCGAAATCTCCACCGGCGATCAGGAAGCCGTCTTCGAGACCATCAAGTACGCGACCATCATCGTCGCAACGGTGCCTGTGTTGTGTATTTACCCGTTCTTGCAAAAGTATTTCGCGCGCGGGGTGATGCTGGGAAGCGTGAAGGAGTAGGGGAGGGAAAGCGGGATAGGTTTTGCATAAATATACAGAAAATATTCACCGGATATTCATTGACACTCTCAAGATAATGATATAATATGGATGTATAGCTGTTTCTTTGAACATCCATGAGTATTTGGCTAGCGCCGAGGGGACAAAGGATTTGGTATCCAAACCGGACAACATGTTGGAATTTTGCAAAAGTATTAATCCCGGAGCGAAAGGAGTGTAAGGGATGGCTGATATTAATGTTCTTTCCAAATCGGAATATGAAAATGTTCGGGATCTCATACCGGATTTTTATTCAATTTATCCAACTATCAAGTCGCAGATAGCTCAAATACTTCCGTTTGATAATAATGTTAACTATGCGGAAAATCCGCGTGTAGATATTGGGACTGTCGCTAAAAAAATAGGAATTATCGCGATTCTTCATGGCCCGCCGGAAGTTGTTGGATATGAGCATTCACTACTTTTTAAAAGGAATATGATTTTACTCAACGATGAGGATAGCAAGGAAGAGCAGCGTTTTTCAATTGCCCATGAACTTGCCCATTTCGTAAGCGGTGACAATAAAAATATTTCTTTTGTTGCCAGAGCTGTAAACAATCAATTGGAATCTTTGAAGAAGAATTTTACAAAAAACAGTGAATTTAATATTATGAGAATAATGTCAGTTATTCAGAAGGAAGTTGAAAAGGCAGTTGATGAGGAAATAGCCGATTATTTTGCGGCAAATTTGCTTGTTCCAACTAAACGATTCCTTTTATGGGAAAAAAAATCTGATGAAGAAATCGCCTGTGCGTTTGAGGTAAGCAAAGCGTGTATCCAGAAGCGCAGACTTGAGATAGAAAAAGAAAATGAAATTAACTTAAAAGAAATGATGAATAGAAGAATAACAATTGATCGTGGCGATGTTATTGGAATTGGTAAAGTTAAAATTCCAAAAACACAGGAATTCAACCATGAGATACAATTGCTCTCATTTCTGGATATTCAAGAATCAGAAACCTCATTTGTTTCAACCTGTATTCATCTGCATATTGATGGTTATGGCAAAACAGTAGAAGAGGCTGAAGAAGATATGGTTGAAAATGTTTATTATTTTTTATGTCAGAATTTTAATATACTCTCTCCTGAGAACGCTTGGGAAAATCTAAGAAATTTATTTAAGTCCGATAAATGGTCAAATGAATTATGGGACGCGTATCATGAAGTTCAAATTCAACTGTCAATTAATGGGATACAAACTGATAATACCGCGGAGTTATTAAGAAGGCTTAAAAATTTGGAAGATCGGGTAAAAGAATTGGAAAAACAAATGAAAAATGCAGAAGCAAATGAAGTTCGTATCGGACTTTCAAGGGAGATTCGAAAATTGGCGAAAGACATAATTGTAGACAAGACTTATTGGGGAGTGGCCGCATAATGGATACTGATTCTTATACCGCGGATTCAATTGTTCAGGCTTTAAAAACGAATTCTAATTTGCGATATAATGCGATGATTGACGCGATAAAGTGCCCTTTTGGTCCTTCACATCCGAATGTACATCCACGCGACTGTTGTGGTGATCCTCATAACTGTACTTTATGTAAAAAAGAAGCGTGTAAGCAGAGATTATCTGTCTTTTTAAAAAATGACGGGCCGCTGCTGTCTGTATTGACTTTCAAATTCATGATCCTAACCAAACAGCAAGGCGGTACTTATGTTAACGGTTTTATTCCCCAAAAAGATTCTACTTTGGTATGGTTGATAGATAATGAACATATAAAAAAAGAAGATTTAAAAGCTGCATAAACTATATATTTCTGATCACGTTAAGGAGAATTAGCGCGGTCAGGAGATTTTCGGTGGGGCTGGTAACCCGCAAGACGCCTCTACTTTTCGACGATGAGGCTGAGGAATTTTCTGGTTCGCTCTTCTTTGGGGTTTTGGAAGACCGTGGCAGGGCTGCCCTGCTCGAGGATCCTGCCGTCTTCCATGAAAATCACCGTTTTGGAAATCTCGCGGCAAAAGTTCATCTCGTGGGTGACGATGATCATCGTCATGCCGGTGGCGGCCAGCTCCTTGATAACGCTCAGCACCTCGCCGATCATCTCCGGGTCGAGGGCACTGGTGGGCTCGTCAAAGAGCATTACGTCGGGGTTCATTGCCAAAGAACGCGCAATGGCAACCCGCTGCTGCTGGCCGCCGGAGAGCTGCCAGGGGTAGTTATCGGCCTTGTCTGAAAGGCCGACGCGGGCCAGAAGTTCCAGGGCTTTCGCCTCGGCTTCTTTTTTGTTCATCACCCCCAGATCAACCGGCGCGAACATGATGTTTTTTTTTGCCGTCAGATGGGGGAAAAGGTTGAATTGCTGAAATACCATGCCGATGCTGCGGCGCGCCTTGTTCAGATTGACGTGCCGGCTGGTCATCTCGTGGCCGTCCACTATCACCGTGCCGGATGTCGGCCTTTCAAGCATGTTGAGACAGCGCAGAAACGTGGATTTTCCGGAACCGGATGGGCCGATGACGCTGATCACGTCGCCTTCGCTGGCTTCCATGCTGATTCCATTCAGCACTTCCAGCTTGCCGAAGGATTTATGCAGATCCGTGACGACGACTTTTTTGTCCATAATCCAGCCTTTTTTCAACGTATATTGAAATTTGTGAAAGTACGGCGATGATGACCAGGTAAAACAAGCCCACAACGGTCCAGGTCGCGAATGACTGCATTGTCCTGCCGATATAAATTCTTGCCTGATAGACAATATCGGCAAGACTGATAATTGAAATGATCGATGTGTCTTTCAAACTGATGATGAACTGGTTCACAAGGGAGGGAATGGAAACGCGCACCGCCTGCGGCAGGATGATCCTGAACATCGCCCGGTAATGGGAAAGCCCAAGGCTGCGCGCCGCTTCCATCTGGCCGTGATCGATGGCTTGAATGCCGCCGCGAAAGATCTCGGCGATGTAGGCCCCGGCGTTCATCGACAGGGTTATGACGCCCGCAGCAAACGGGGTAAGGCGGAAGTCCAGTCCCAAAGACTGAATAAGCTGGGGAACGCCGAAGTAGACAAAAAACGTCTGCACCAAAAGCGGCGTTCCCCGTATCGCCCAGATATACGCTTTCGCGATTAGCCTGAGCGATTTTAACCTGGACATCCCCAGCAGACAGAAGAACAGTCCCAGAACCAGGGCAATAATGAGGGCTATGAAGGTAGTCTGTACGGTTATCACCATACCCCGCATGAGAAGCGGGGTAACTTCCCTCATTACCAGCGTGAAATTCATCGTCTATTCTGTCTTGATGTACTTGTCCAGAAGCGCCTGATAACCCCCATTTGCCTTTAGATTAGCGAGGCCCTGGTTGAACATTCTGAGCAGGTCCTGGTTTCTCCCCTTGAGGACGGCAAACCCATACGACGATCCTCTTTCCATTGACGTTACCATTTTCAGGCCGTTACCCTGGGAGATGCCGTAGCCCATAACGGGGTAGTCCTCGAAACAGGCGACGGAGTTTCCCGCCTTGACTTCCTCGTACATAAAAGGCGATTCGTCAAAATAGACAAGGTTGAAGCCGTACTGGGCCGCAATGGATTCGGCGAAGGTAGCGCCTTCGGTCCCTGTTTTCACGGCGACGCGCCTGCCCCTCAGGTCCGCGTAACTCTTGATGGAGTCGTCCGCGGCGCGGATTGCCATTACAACGCCGGAATCGTAATACGGAGATGAAAAGTCGTATTTCAACTTCCTTTCCTCAGTGATGCTCATACCGGCGATTACACCGTCAGCCTGACCCGATTCCAGCGCCGCTACCGCCGCGCTGAAGCCCAGGGGCCTGAGTTCGTAAGTAAAGCCCTGATCCCTTGCGATTGCCGCCAGCAGTTCAATGTCGACGCCGACGTACTGTCCCTGCGCGTTCTGGAATTCAAAAGGCGCAAATGTGGTATCCGTCGCGATGGTGTACCCGCTTTGGTTGCTTGCCCTGGCCCACACGTTTGACGCGGTCACAAAAAGGATCGCGCATACCAACAATGCTGTGATAATTAGTCTTTTCATTTTCTTCCTCCATTAAAATCTTAACAAAATCACAATTTTTGTGCTAGTCGGTCAACCCTGATTTGTCGGGATGATTGCAGATGGTATCAAACATATTGATCCAGCGCGGCGAAGCGGGCTACCCATTCGGACAGCTCGATGGCGCATTCTTTTATTAACAACTTTGATTTACTATACAGTCAATACTTTTCTTTACATACGCCATGCTGTCCTCATGGGTAGCCCGCTCTCGCCGCGACAAAGATATGTCAGACAACAAAGCGATCAAGCCGACAATCAGGTTTTCCCGGTGGCGGAATTCTGTATCTCACCCGGCGGAGCCGGCCAATTTATCTGTTTTCGGTGGTACTTTATCACGTAATAAGACATTGCCCTCTTCCCCGTGTTAAAAACACTGATTTGTCGGGTTGTTGACATATTAATAACTTGGCTAAATACACATGATCGGGCGCGGGTGATACCTTAGCGAGAGACTCTGGAATTCTCCGGCCCCGTAGACGTGTGAAATATGTAATACCCTAACGGGGGAAGGTGGCCTGACCACAGAAACGTCAAGCCCTCTTGGTTAATCTGTTCTTGATGATTTCTGTGGTCAGGCGGCTTCGGGGCCGGGTTCTACAGGTAGCTCTCGCTAAGGCATCACCCGGCCCATTTTGTGTTTTGGGATTATTATTTGTGTACTTAATCATCCCAACAAATCGGTGTTTGCTAGTAGTCCATTCCTCCCATGCCGCCCATTCCTCCGCCGGGCATTGGCGGGGCGTCTTTCTTTTCGGGGATGTCGGTGATGGCGCACTCGGTGAGGAGGAGCAGGCTCGCTACCGAAGCCGCGTTCTGGAGCGCGGAGCGGGTGACCTTGGCCGGGTCGATGATGCCGGCTTTTACCATGTCCACCCATTCCATCTTTGCGGCGTCAAAGCCGACGCCCTTCTTCTCGTTTTTGGCCTTTTCCGCGACAACCGCGCCGTCCATTCCGGCGTTTTCGGCGATCTGGCGGATTGGTTCTTCCAGGGCGCGCTTGACGATCTTGAAGCCCACCTTCTCGTCGTCGCTCAAAGCGGCCATGTCGGCTTTATCGAGGGCGATGGCGGCCTGGATCAGGGCGATTTCGCCGCCGGGAACGATGCCCTCGTCGATGGCCGCGCGGGTGGCGGAGAGGGCGTCTTCCACGCGGTGCTTCTTCTCTTTCAGTTCGACTTCGGTGGCCGCGCCCACGTTGATCACCGCCACGCCGCCCGCGAGCTTGGCGAGCCTTTCCTGGAGTTTCTCTTTGTCGTAGTCGCTGGTGGTTTCTTCCATCTGGGCTTTGATCTGCGCGATACGGTCCTGTATCTCCTTCGCTTTTCCTGAGCCGTTAATAATCGTGGTATTGTCTTTATCGACCTTTACGGTTTTGGCCTTACCGAGCTGTGAAATGTCGGTGTTCTCAAGTTTGAGGCCGAGTTCCTCGGAAATGACTTCGCCGCCGGTGAGAATCGCGATGTCTTCGAGCATGGCCTTGCGGCGGTCGCCGAAGCCGGGGGCTTTCACCGCGCAGGTGCGAAGGGTTCCGCGGAGGCTGTTCACCACCAGGGTGGAGAGGGCCTCGCCGTCCACGTCCTCGGCGATGATGAGCAGGGGCTTGCCGCTCTGCGCGACTTTCTCAAGCAGGGGAAGCATGTCCTTCATGCCGGAAATTTTCTTGTC
>JGI24698J34947_10000833_pt1 | contig 15450 bp, 10 predicted proteins | sample TergutMp193P3_FD_34947 | JGI IMG/M metagenome (IMG submission 34947) | reverse complement strand
CAGATGCGCTTCCAGAGCTTTTGCGCCTGCTCCCGGGATTTTGCCATTAACGCTTCTTCGTCGATATTGGGCAAAACCCGGTCTTTCATGACAATCCTGCCGTTGATAATTGTGGTATCAACATGGCGGCCCGTAATGCCAAACAGAATATGGCTGTTAATTGTATCGGCGTTAACCGGAGTCGGTCCTTTATAATCAACGATGATAATATCAGCGTAGTGATCTTTTGCCAAGGCTCCAGTCTTCCCCTTGATAAAACGTCCCATGATCCTCCTGTTGTTTTCAAAGAGCATAGCGGGCGGTTCAGCCCATGCGGCAGACGGGATTCCCTTCTCGTGCTTGTGCAATATGGCCGCCGTCTTGTATGACTCAAGCACATCCGTGGCGTAACCGTCCGTTCCCATGCCCACCAGCACTCCTTTTTTCATCAGCTCTATCACAGGGGAAACGCCCACGGCATTGCCCATATTGGACTGCGGGTTATGCGCCACCGCCGCGCCGCTTGACTTGAGCAGTTCCATTTCTTCTTCGGTTATGTGAATACAATGAACGGCGATTGTTTTTTCAGAAAGCACACCTTTCGCGTGCAGGCGCTCTATAACCCTCATCCCGTATTTGGAAACCGCGTCCACAACGTCCTCAATGCCCTCCGCGGCGTGTATATGAAAACCGGTACTCTCCCCGGACGCGGCTTCAAGGCATCTGTCGAGTGTCTTTTCACCGATTGTCATCTGCGCGTGCATGCCGAAAAGACAACCGAGCATATCGTCATCCTGTTTTTTGCAATGTTTGGCGAAATCCACGTTTTCCCTGATGCCCGCCAGCGTTATTTCCTCTCCGTCCCTGTCCGACACCTCATAACAGAGGTTGCTGCGTATGCCGAAAAGCTTCGCCGCTTCAGCAATTTTGAAAAGACTGCCCTCTGCCGCGAATGGGCTTGCGTGATGGTCGATTACCGATGTAACCCCGGAACGCACCTCGTCTATCATGGGGCCCACGCAGCTATAATACACGTCATCCAGGGTGAGCCGCTTGTCCAGCCGCCACCAAAGGCCGGAAAGTATTTCTCCAAAAGTGGTCGCCGGTTTTCCGCCCAGCGCGATACCGCGCGCAAAAGTGGAATAGTAGTGCATGTGGACATTGATAAAGCCGGGCATCACCAGCCTGCCCTTCGCGTCGATATAATCGGCGTCGGGGTACTTTGCGCGTAACGTGGAGGTGTCTCCAGTCTCCTTAATGAGTTCCCCGTCAACCGCCACGGCGCCGTTCTCAATAAACGGAACGGCTTCGCCATTTATGGTGGCGCGATCTCTGGTTACGATTTTTCCGTTTCCGATTAACAGCATTGTTTGCCTCCTGTCATCTCCAAATATCCGTACTGTGTCTCAATAGTATTAATCACGGCTATCCATGCTGCCGGGAGCGATTTCTCTTCTCTTCGGTAATTCACCAGCGATTTATCTTCCAGGCGGATTTTATAAGTATCAGCCCCGGTCTTAAGGAAACCCGGATTTTCGCTTCCGGCAAAATCCTCTTCGCAGGAAAAAATCGTGAGTTTGTCCTTATACGGTTTTCCGGGGTGGGGGCAGAATGCGGCGCAGTTTCCGCATTCGTTGCACATACGGTCAATGTGCAGGATTTGATGCTGTCCCGCGGCGCTTCCAGCCGGAAGTATCGAAGGGGAATCTCGGCTTTGACGGGACTCGGCAGAAAGCACAATCGCGGCATTGGCGCGGTTTGGACATACATCGACGCATATCTCGCAAAGGGTGTTACACGAAAGACAGCGGTATCCGTCGGTGTTGTCCCGCTTCGCTTCGGTGATGATCCCCTTTTTCAGATAAAGACTCGCGAAATCCGCGCCGTTCCCGGGAACGCCGTTCACGGTGCCGGGCGCGGTCGAAAAATCGGCTTCCAGACCGATTTTTCGCAGAATAGCGGCGGCGGCGGCTTTGCCGTCGGCGATGGCTTTAACAACGGTAGCCGCACCCGCCCTGCAGTCGCCGGCGATGTAAATGTCCGCGACGGAACTCTCCATGTCGGCATTGACTTCGGGAAAGCCTTTCGCATCAAGTTTGACGCCGTTACGCGTAAAAGCCCCCGTGTCAACCCTCGCGCCGACCGCGCCTATCACCGTGTCGAAACGCAACTCAATTTTTTCACCGGTACCTTCTATACCCCGGCGGCCCGTCGCGTCGTAATCTCCAGGGCGCATAACTTCACAGATGAGAACGCCGTCCGCCCATGTTTCAGGCGCCAGAAGCTCCTTTATTGTTACCCCGTCCGCCAGAGCCGATTCCAGCTCCTCGTATTGGGCGGGCATGAACTCCAAAGTCCGCCTGTAAACAATTGTAACGATATCAACGCCTTTGTTCCGCTTCGCGGCCCTGGCGCAGTCCATTGCGACATCCCCGCCGCCAATAACCGCAACTTTTTTCCCGAGTTCAAGGCCGGGCTTTGTCTTTTTGGAATCTTCAAGAAAAGCGAGGGCGTCAATGATTTTCTCCTGCCCCCGTTTTACAATGGCAGCTCCCTCTTTCCACGCACCGGTTGCAATTACGATGAAATCGTGTTTCTTTCGCAATTCGGCGGCAGAATAATTTTCAGGGGCGTTAAACGCAAATTCTACGCCTAGTTTTTGCGCCATTTGGAAATCGCGGAAAATCACCTCATCGGAAATTCTGAAAGAGGGGATCACGTGCTGTACAATGCCGAAAGGCCGGTCCCGCTTTTCATAGACGGTTACCGCCACACCGTTCCTCCGCAGAAAAACCGCCGCAGCGATACCCGCCGGTCCTGCGCCGATTATCGCTGCGGATTTAGCGGTTTTAAGATCAGGTGTGGTTAGCGATGAAATAAAAGCCTCCTGCGCGTTATCCGCAACGAGGAGCTTGGTTTTTTTTATTTGCAGGGGATCATCATAATCAAGCCTGGTACACTTGTGCTGACACCGGTGGTCGCATATAGTTCCGGTAATTGAAGGCGCGGTATTGTCCCTGGCGATAATCCTGAAAGCCTCGTCGTAGTTTCCGGCGGCCGCCGCGGAAAGGTAATCGCTTACGCGTTGGTGAATGGGGCAGCCGCCGTCCATACAGGGGGCCCTGAAACAGTCGAAGAGGGGAATGGAGGAAGAAGGAGTTAGGAAGGAGGAATCAGGAATGGGGGCTGGAGGCTTGCGCGAACCTGCCTGACGGTATTCCTTTCGATACCGGTTTCTCACTGGAAGAGACCCTGCGAGACTGCTCAAGGCATTCACATTGATGGTCTTCGGCGCGTTAGCTATTGCCTTCTCCGCCAATTCCGTAAGCTGCGTCAGGCGCTCGTAGCCGCCGGGCTTGAGGATGGTAGTAGCAACCGTCACCGGTCTTATTCCGGTTTCAAGAAGACCCTTTACATTGAAGAAATCAGCTCCGCCGGAATATGAGACGGGAAGTTCACCGTTAAAGGCTTCAGAAAGTTTCTTCGCCACGTTAATTGAAAGAGGAAACAGGGCGCGGCCGGACATGTACATTTCATTGCCAGGCAGTTCATTGTGCCTGATCTCCACCGGAAAGGTATTTGTAAGCTTGACTCCGAAGCTAAGTCCACATTCCTTCGCCTGAGCCCGCAAACGCCTGAGCATTTCCACCGCATCGTCAAATTGCAAATCGTTTTTGAAGTGATGATCGTCAAACGAAACATAATCGTAGCCCATTTCGTCAAGAAGCTTCCGCGCGGTTTCATACCCCAGCAATGTGGGATTGCATTTAATGTAGGTGTGCAATCCCTTTTCGCCGGTTAAATACGCTGCTATTTTCTCTATTTCTTCCCTGGGGCAGCCGTGAAGCGTCGAGAGGGTTATCCCGCCTGAAACCACGTGAGAAATCGCGTCCAGGTCTTTTTTAGTGAAACGCTTAAAAGACGCGATGTCAGCCGCAACACAATCGTAACAATGTTTCCATATTCCGGTGTTTTGGGCGTTTTTCATTCCCTCAATATAAGAATTTATTTTTTCCGATTTGATTCCCTCAAGACTGTAGCCTACACTCATGTTGAAAATTACGCCCGCGGAACCGGCGATACCGAATTCTTTCACGAAAATGTGGCAAAGAAACCAGGCCTTGATATATTCTTCCAGGGCTTCTTCCACGGTTAACTCGGTGGACCACTCAACATTGTATCCTTCGTCAATAGCGCTGATGCAGGGCCTCGCGACGGCCTTGCGCAGTTCTTCGCCGTCCATGGTCTGCACGGTTTTGAGTTCAATAAACCGCGCGCCCGCCAAATACGCCGCGAGAATGTTTTGCGCAAGCTGCGAATGGGGACCCGCTGCGGGACCGATGGGAGAACTAATCTTCGTCCCAAGCAGCTCAAAGCCGCCGGAGACAGAAGCGGGATGAAAAAACTTCTCTTTTCGAATGCCGAACACAGAGCCGTGATTTTTATACTCTCCCCTCACCCAATTTATCAATTCAGGAAAAGGGATGGGCCTCATTATCTCACTCATGTCAGCTCCTTATATCACGATTCTTGTACCGGTAATACCGGCAATCCCTTCCCTCGCTTTGGTGAGCAGGGTAATCAACGCGGCACGAGCGTCCGAACGGGAAGGGTCACGCGCCGTGGAGGATTTAACAAACGCCATTGATGCCTCTACTTTAGGAAGCATTGAACCTTTGGCGAAATGATTCTCTGCAATGTACTTTTCAGCCTCGTTAACCGTCATTATGTCCAGCCACTTCTGCTCCGGCCTGCCGAAGTTAATCGCAACTTTTTCGACAGCGGTGAGGATTATCAGCATGTCGGCGTGTATAAGCTCCGCGAGTTTAGCGGCGGAAAAATCCTTGTCGATTACCGCGCCCATGCCCCGGTACTGCCCGTCCCGCATCGCGACGGGGATTCCGCCGCCGCCCGCAGCAATCGGTATTTGCCCCGCCGCAAGGAGCGCCCTGATGGTTTCCGCCTCAATGATGTTCACCGGTTTAGGCGAGGCCACAACCTGACGCCAGCCGCGGCCTGAATCTTCCATGACCGCGACTCCCCTCTCTCTTAGGGCATCAGCTTCTTCTTTGGTCATAAAATTACCGATGGGCTTGGTGGGGTTTTCAAAAGCCTTGTCGGCGGGATCAACTTCAACCTGTGTAATTACGGTGGCGACCTGGTTTTTCATGCCCCGCCTGTCAAGTTCCATGCGAATGGTATTCTGTAAATCGTAACCGATATAGCCCTGGCTTAAGGCCACGCAGACCGACATGGGCAGTACAGGAAAATGCTTGTCGGCTTTAGCGGCAGTCTCAAAGGCAGTCTCGATCATCCCCACCTGGGGACCGTTGCCGTGAACCACCACTATCTCATGGCCTTCCTCAACCAGGTCTACGAGGGCTCCGGCCGTTATTCTGGCCGCGGTCATCTGCTCTTTCAGATTATCCCCGAGGGCATTGCCTCCCAGGGCAATAACGATTCGTTTTTTCACATAATCTCCTAAATTCATACATATTGAAGGTTTTGGCATTCCCGCCTTTTATTTGCTTACTTCAATATACGGCCCTTCGAATTCTTTGTCAGTGATACCTCCACCTGGCCTTACGCCGTGTTACCTTATTACAACAACCCGCTCACCGGTTCGCGGGCATTCATTTGGCGCTAACGAAAATGGCGCGGCCGGTTGCGGGAAACCAGATTGGCCAGAGTTTCCTGAGGACACTTGATCTTCGCGAGGAAGATCATTGCCGCGATAACATAGGGCTTGTGACTCGCCTGTTTGTAAAGCGGAACGCGGTAATGGTCAAATACCGAAGCGGCAACCTCCCCTTCATTGCAGCTAACGCCTGAAATATCCGCCGGGAGACAGTGCAGATAAAGAGCCTTGCCGTCTTTTGTCGTTTTCATCAAGTCTTCAGTACACTCCCAGTCCCTGTGTCTGGCGTTATGCGCAAGAAGTTCTTTTTCCAGCGCCTCGATTCCGTCAAAGTTGTTATTTCCGTACAGATCCGTCCGCTTCTCCATGGCGGCAAACGGCGCCCAGCTCTTGGGGTATACAATGTCCGCGTCTTTAAAAGCGTCTTTCATGGAATTCGATTTGGTAAACTTGCCGCCGCTTAAAGCCGCGTTCCTCTTCGCGATTTCCTCAACCTCGGGCATAACCTCGTAGCCTTCGGGGTGCGCCAGATGCACATCCATGCCGAAACGAGTCATAAGACCGATAATACCCTGTGGCACAGACAGAGGTTTTCCGTAAGAGGGTGAATAAGCCCAGGTCATCGCGATTTTTTTCCCCTTGAGTTTGTCGATGCCGCCGAAGCAATGAATGACATGGTTCATGTCCGCCATGGACTGGGTGGGATGATCGATGTCGCACTGGAGATTGACAAGAGTGGGGCACTGCTCCAGGTTGCCGTCGTTGTACCCGTCGCGCACCGCTTTGGCAACCGCCCTCATGTAGGCGTTGCCCTTGCCGATATACATGTCGTCCCGAATACCGATAACGTCGGCCATAAATGAGATCATGTTGGCAGTTTCCCTCACGGTCTCTCCGTGCGCGATCTGTGACTTGCCCTCGTCAAGATCCTGCACCGCGAGGCCGAGCAGATTACAGGCGGACGCAAAACTAAAACGCGTACGGGTTGAGTTATCCCTGAACACGGAAACGCCGAGACCCGAATCAAAAACGCGAGGTGAAATATTGTTTTCCCTGAGCCACCGCAGAGCGTCCGCCGCCGCAAAGACCGCCAAAATTTCATCGTAAGATTTCTCCCATGTCAGGAAGAAATCCCCGCCGAACATATCTTTGAAGTTAAGGCCGTCAAGCCTTGAAGTGTACTGATTGATGTAAGCCATCTATATCTCCTTACTTGTGTATATGCTGGGCAGGGCGGCGTATAACGCGGCGCAGCGAACCAAATCCGCTTTCCAGGTTTTTTCGTTAGGCGCATGCGCCTGTTCTTCCTTGCCGGGACCAAAGCCTATGCAGGGGATTTTGTTCCGCCCCATTATCGAAACGCCGTTAGTCGAAAAAGTCCACTTGTCAACTTTTGGTTTGCCGAACATGCTTTCGTAGGCCTTGACCATCGCCCTTGCTGGCTTAGCGTCTTCGGGAATCACCCAGGCGGGAAAATAGCAGTCGATGGGATAAACCACGCCGGTGTAGCTGGGCGAATCGTATTTGTACATTGTAACTTTCGCCTTGTATTTTTTCACCGTGGGCAGGGCGGCGATTTCCGCGATGGCGCTCTTGTAGGTTTCACCCCAGGTGAGGCGGCGGTCGACGGAAATGGCGCACATATCCGCCACCGCGCAACGGGAGGGCGAGCTGAAGTAAATCTGCGAAACGGTGAGGGTTCCCTTGCCGAGGAATTCGTCGTCTTTGAGTTTATTATTCAGGTCCTTAACCTCCGCGAGAATTTCCCCCATCTTGTAGATCGCGTTGTCACCCCGTTCCGGCGCGGAACCGTGACACGAAATTCCCTTCACCTCGACGCGGATTTCCATCCTGCCCCGATGCCCCCGGTAGATGCTGCCGTTGGTGGGTTCGGTAATTACGACGAATTCGGGCTTTATATTCTCTTCCTTGATGATGTACTCCCAGCACAGGCCGTCGCAGTCTTCCTCCTGCACCGTGCCCGTCACCATCACCCGGTACTTGTCGTTCAGGAGCTTCAAGTCTTTCATGATCTTCACGCCGTAAACCGCGGCGACAGGCCCGCCGAGCTGATCCGAAGCGCCCCGGCCGCCTATCTCGGTTTCAGTTTCAAAACCTTCGTAAGGATCGAATTTCCAGTTGGCCATGTTGCCGACCCCTACCGTATCGATGTGTCCGTCAAAAGCGATGAGGGTTTTGCCTTTTCCCATGTAACCGATGACATTGCCCATTTTGTCGATACCGGCCTCGTCAAAGCCGAGTTTCTTCATCTCTTTCACGATGCGGGCTGCGGTCGCCTTTTCACCGCAGCTCTCACCCGGAAGCCGGATCAGCTCCCTTAAGAATTTCGTCATTTCCGCTTCATACCCTTTAGCGGCTTTTTTAATCGCTGCAAAATCCAGCATAATATACTCTCCTTTTAAAACAAAATATTATCAACATAAGGTATTGGTCACGCCACGAATTAACAAATTCCCCGCTTCGCGAGTTCCCGGACAAGCAGATCGATGTCCGGCTCAATGTTAAGCAATTTTGATTCGCCGTGACCGTTAGGCGTTACACCGCCGCCAACTCCGGCGGCTGTCCGCGCCGAGGCCGTGTCTTTGAGACCGTTGCCCGTAACAATCGACACCACGAGGCTGTTACGCGGAATAAGCCCGCGGGCGGCCGCCTTCACAAGCCCCGCGGTTCCCGCCGCGCCGGCGGGCTCTGCAAAGATTCCTGTGGTCTTTCCCAAAAGGCGCATCGCGCCGAGGATTTCATCATCGCTGACATTGACGGTGACGCCATTTGATTCACGGATGGCCGCCAGGGCCTTGTCTCCGTTACGTGGAATTCCTACGGCGATGCTGTCCGCCAGCGTGTTTTCTTCCATCGGCTCAATGGGAGCGTTTCGCTCGACGGCGCGGTTCACCGGACAGCAGCCCTCTGCCTGTACGCTGATAAGGCGGGGCAGCCTGTCGATAAGGCCCACGGCATAAAGGTCTTTAAAAGCTTTCCAGATCCCCGCTATTGTGCAGCCGTCGCCGACGGAAACCACGATAAAATCAGGCGTCATAAAATGGTTAGCCGCCAAATAATCCTGCGCAGCAGCATTAGGCGCTTTTGCATTAGCCGCAAGACCAAGCTGTTCGGCAATTTCAAGAGCCACTGTTTTTTTTCCTTCGGACAAATAGGGGTTTACCGCGGCGTTCCGGTTGTACCAGCCGTATTTTTCGATCGCCTGCGCCGAAAGCCGGAAAGCCGCGCCATAATCTCCCTTTACGCTGACAACAGTCGCGCCGAAAATCAAAAGCTGGATCAGTTTGCCCTGTGGCACGCGCTCCGGCACGAAGATCACCGACTTAAGGCCCATGGAAGCCGCTGCGCCCACAAGGGACGACGCGGCGTTGCCGGTCGAGGAACAGGCGACGGTGTCTTTACCGGCGTGAAGCGCGCGCGCCGCTGCAATCGCCGACGCCCTGTCCTTGAGGCTTGCGGTTGGATTAATACCATCGTCCTTGACATACAGGTTTTCAAGGCCCAAAGCGAATCCCAGAGCATCGGTCTTATAAAGCGGCGACCAGCCCACCCTGAGCGGGCCGAGTCTTGAGCCTTCCTCAATGGGGAGGAAGTCAAGGTACCGCCACATTGAAAAATTTTTGTTGGCCGCGAATTTATTGCGGCTAACAAGGGTCTTTATGTAATCGTAGTCGTACGCAATCTCCAGAATGCCGCCGCATTTTGTACAAGCATAGGTTTCGACTCCGGCTTCAAATTCCGCGCCGCATTTCACACAGACGGCGGCTCTCACGTTACGCAAAACGTCAGCCCCTCAGCAATCCGGTTCGTTGATTAAAATCGTTTATCAACGCGTCAATGGCGGCGGCCTGTTTTTGCACGGCGGCAAAATTCTTCTCCTGGTTATCCCATTGATCGTTAAGTTCTTCAACTGTTCTTCCCTGCTGTTCCACCCATGTATAGTACTTTAGACAGTGCACCCGCTTACGTTCATTATAAGTCAGCTCGAGCATATTACCGGTAGTTTCGCCCAGCAGACTGGCGCCGAAATCTTTGGCTGCTCTTTCTTTTGTATAAGGTCCCTCCTCCTCCCGCAGTTCCGCAATGCGCGAGCGGTACATATCCACCGAATCGGTCAACACCGTGGCGACAACATCCGTTGCGCCTAACCCATAATATTTGGCGAACTTGACGCAGCACAGCATATTGGCAATGCCAGAAATCCCCATGAGGGCCAGCGATTCAACCTGCTCCCTGTCAAGACCAGCCCCGGAAACCAGATAATCCTTCCCCGCGTCTTCGTTGAAGAGCCGCAGCAGGGCCATGCAGTCATTGTCGTCAATCGCGATAGCCATGTCGGTATTTTTCACGTTATGCACCCAGGGGATGTGCTTATCGCCAATGCCCTCAATACGATGGGCGCCGAAACCGTTATTCAGAATCGTGGGGCATTGCAGGGCTTCGCCAACCGCGAGACGGGCTTGCGGATAACGCTGCTTGAGGAAATCGCCGGAGGCGAGCGTCCCCGCGGAACCGGAAGTGAAACAGGCCCCGGAGAAATTGAGGCTGTCATCGCGTTTTGCCATGCTTTCAAAGACCTCGGCGATTGCCGGTCCTGTCACGTTGTAATGCCAAAGATAGTTTCCCATTTCCTCAAACTGGTTAAAAACAAGTACGTCATTGCGCGCGGCCTTAAGCTCATGCACCTTGTCAAAAATTTCCTTGACGTTTGATTCGGTTCCCGGCGTGGCGATAACCTCGGCGGCGACTGTTTTGAGCCAGTCAAAACGCTCCCGGCTCATTCCCTGCGGGAGTATCGCGACGGAGTCTACCGCGAGCAGCTTTGAATTGAACGCGCCGCCCCGGCAGTAGTTGCCGGTGGAAGGCCAGACGGCTTTCTGCGTCGAAACGTCAAACTGCCCTGTTACCAGCCTCGGCACAAGGCAGCCGAACGAAGCCCCCACCTTGTGGCAGCCCGTGGGAAAGTACTTGCCCACGAGGCAGACGATCTTCGCCTTTACGCCTGTGAGCTCAGACGGCAGCTCAATATAATTCGGTCCCCCAAACAGGCCGCCCGATTCTTTCGCCTCATTTTTCCAGGTGATCCGGAACAGGTTTACGGGGTCAAGATCCCAAAGGCCGGTTTTTTTTAACCTCTCTTTAATGAACGCGGGTACATTTTCAGGATTCCGCATTTGGCTAATCGCGGGGAGAATAATCCCCTTTTCCTTTGCCTTCCTGACATTCTTTTCCAGTATTGATTCGTTAACGGTTAAGTCTATCATATTATAGAATATAGTATAGATCAGCGCTTTTTCACAGCTTATATTATTCGAGTTCCGCTATCACTTCGATCTCCACAAGAACATTTCTTGGAAGCTCCTTTACGGCCACGGTGGAACGGGCCGGCTTGCCGGTAAAATACTTTGCGTATACCTCGTTAAAGGCGGCAAAATCGCCCATGTCCACGAGGAAGCATGTGCTCTTGACAACTTTCTCGATGGATGATCCGGCCGCTCCCAGCAGCGCCTTGATGTTTTTACAGACCTGCTCGGTTTGCTCGGCTATTACCGAACCGAAGACCTCGCCGTTTCCCGGGGACAGGGGAATTTGGCCGCTTGCGTAAATAAAATTTCCCGAGATCACCGCCTGTGAATAGGGGCCGATTGCCGCCGGAGCGGCGTCTGTCTGCACGTATTTCATAAACTCTCCTTAAAAATAATTCCGATGAAGAACCCCGCGGCAAGCCACGTGGTATCTTCGTTGGATAGGAAATTTATTTTACTCTCCCCCGCGTAAGCGGGTTCTTGGGTATTGACCCCGCCTTCCAATAAAAAGTTTCGACATTCTCTATAAACGGCTCTTCCCCCGTTCGGTCATTCCCACGATATCGTGAAACTCCAGCTCTGAACCGTCATCCAGAATTACTCTTCCAGTGAAAGAACCGAACAACTGCCTGCGCTTGAGCGAATAAAGAAACATCTGATGATTTTCGTCCCTTTCCTGCTGCGGCGTAAAGATCATCTCCAGGCGTTTGTCGTTGCTGGTAAACCGCCATGGTTCCAGGTGACCGCCGGACGGGATGTGAAAGCTTACCTTGTCCAGTTTATGGATTTTGCCGTCCAGAAAAAAAGCGTTTTCCGTTCCAAGCGAAGAATCCGCCGAATTATAGCCGGCGCTCAATCCGACCTGACGCTCCCCGGCATGGCCTGATCCCGCCGCCCAGAAACGGAGATCCGAGCGTGGGCGCACTCCCCTGCTCCATCCAAAAATACCCCAGCCGTTCCCCCTGGTAAAAACAAGTTCTTCAATGCCAAACTGAATCACCCCCTCGGCCGAATACCAGGGCGAGCGCCGCGTATAGGAAAACGCGTCCTTGACCCCCCTCCAGGGCATGTTGGTAACCAGAGATTCGGCCTCAGGCGGCGGAGTCAGCACAACCTGGCCTCTCAGGGTGTAGCCGTGGTTGAATTTGGGAATATCCACCTTGATGATCCTGACCCCCCCCTCCATGTTGGCAAAGTTCAGAAGGATATTTTTTTGCCTGAATTTAATTGATTCAGAATTACTGTCCCTGGGGAGATCAAAACTGCCCATGGAAAATGGGGTTATATAGGAATGAGTAGAATGCTTTTTGCTTCTCAGGGAAACAACGTTCACAAACAGATAACCCAGGTACCCGTCGTCCAAAAGTTCAAAAATTACCAGATGGGTATTTGAGACAAGGATATAGCGATCACCCTCACTTATACGCCGCCGCGGAGCCCTGAGAATAGCCGGATCATAGAGAAAGCACGCGGACCTGGCCCAGCCGAAATTCTGCGGCCTGCCAATCTCATCAAGAACGGGGATAGAAGCTGTAATTTCGGTCTGCGGCATTGTCCTCCACGCCTTTCCCAAGTATTATAGTCAATTATGCCAGCAAATTCGCCAAAACACAAGGAAAGCTTTAAAAAAGATAATTTCGCCGGGATGAAAGCGCTGGTCATGGGTCTGGGCATCCACGAGCATGGGAGCGGACTGGAATCGGCGCGTTATCTGGCGGAGCGGGGCGCGGAAGTCACCATAACGGATCTCAGGGACGAAAAAGTCCTCTTCTCTTCCATTGAAGAGTTAACAGACTATCCAATCCGCTATGTCCTTGGCAAACATGAAATTAACGATTTTAGAGCCGCCGATCTTGTGGTGAAAAACCCCGGCGTAAGGTCCGATTCACCTTACCTGAAAGCGGCGCGAAGGATAGAAACGGACATCTCCCTTTTTCTCGCGGCCTGCCCCGCAAGGATCATCGCGGTAACCGGTTCCAAGGGCAAGTCAAGCGTTTCTTCAGCCCTGTACTGGGCGCTTAACGAAGGGCGGGCTGACGCGAACGGAAAAACCTGCCTGGAAGGGAAAGTCCGTCTTGGGGGGAATATTACCCCTTCCCCCTTGAGCTTTCTCGATGAACTTGAGGAAACCGATGATGTGGTACTGGAGCTTTCAAGCTGGCAGTTGGGAGATATTGCGGGGAGGGATCTATTGAAACCAAGGGCTGCGATCATCACCCCAATTATGAGAGACCACATGGACAGGTACGATTCGATGGAAGCCTACGTGGCGGACAAGCGGTATATTTACAGAAACCAGGACGCGGACGACGTGACCGTCGCGATGGATGACGACTGGGGAAGGAGCTTTCTGCGGGAAAGCCGGGGAAGGCCGCTGGTATATTCCGATAAGCCTTTATCCGAAGGAATTTACGGCGGCTGGATTGACAATCCGGAAGGCCCGGGTTATGCTCGACTATGGGGAACGCCTGTCGTAAAGGTGGTTCCCGCGCGGCCCCTTGTCCCAGGCTGCCACCAAAAGCAGAATCTCCTCGCCGCGGCCCTGGCCCTTCTTGACCTTGGGCTGGATGCCGGATTTATCGGGGGGAGTTTTAGCCGCTTCCCGGGCATAGAACACAGACTAGAATTTTTTCACGAGAGCGGCGGGATTCGCTTTTACAATGACAGCACAGCCACAATTCCCGAAGCCGCCGCCGCCGCCATAACGGCCTTTGAAAAACCGCCGCTGTTGGTTTGTGGAGGCACGGACAAGGAACTGGATTTTAACCCCCTCGCCGCCGCGGCGGCAAACGCCATGGGAATAATCCTCATCGCGGGAACCGGAAGCGAAAAACTGAAACGCCTCCTTGACTCAAACAGTGTTAGATACAGCGGTCCCTTCGATTCCCTTGAAGCCGTACTTGGCGCGGTTTCCGAAATGGCGTCTAACGGAGACATCGTGGTCCTCTCGCCCGGCTGCACCAGTTTCGGTATGTTTCAAAATGAATTCGACCGCGGCCAAAAATGGAAAGCCGCCGTGCGGAGATTCTTCTAATGGATCTGGAGCTGTTACGCGAAAGGGCGAGGATCATCCGCGATGTACGCTCTTTTTTTGACCAGCGGGGTTATCTCGAAACGGACACACCCATCCTCGCCCCCGGCCTCATTCCCGAATCATGCCTCGAAGTCTTTGAAACACGCCGCATCCCTCCCACAGGGAGCTTCATGCCCGAAAAGCCCTACTGGCTCGTCCCCTCCCCGGAAATCTGGATGAAGCGCCTCATCGCCCAACACCGGACGAACCTTTATCAGATCTGTAAATGTTTTAGAAACGGAGAATCCTCCGGCCGTCAGCACAGCCCCGAATTCACCATGCTGGAATACTACACGATAGAAGCGGACTACCTGAGATCACTGGAACTTACGGAAGAGTTTTTCGCGTTTATGGCGGCGCCCGCCGATCTCTTGCCTCCCTTTGTCAGAGTGACGGTGGAAGAGGCCTTCCACTGCTGGGCGGGATTTGATCTTTACGAAGCCGCCAAAACTGTAAGCGCGATGGAGGAAAAGGCAAGGCGCCTGGGCCTCAATCCGCCCCCTGGACTTTCGGTTGCTGAACTCTACGATCTTGTTTTCATTCACGCCGTGGAGCCACAATTAGTACAGGAAAGACCGGTTGCCCTTTTGGATTATCCGGCCTTTGTCCCCTGTCTCGCGAAAAAAAGTGTTAATGGAAAAACAGTAGAACGCTGGGAACTCTACGCCCGCGGAATAGAACTCGCCAACTGTTTTTCGGAAGAGATCCAGAGCGAAGAAGTACGCCGTTTCTTTGAAAGCGAGAAAGCCGAAAAGGAAAAAACCGGCCTCGTGCGCCATGAGGTAGACGAAGATTACTGGAAAATATTCGCGCCGCTTCCTAATGGGAACTCGTTTCCCGGCGGGAATTTATTTCCCGAATGTTCCGGCGTCGCCATGGGACTCGACCGATTAATCATGCTTTTATGCGGCCGCTCAACAATTGACGGGATACTGCCCTTCCCAATGGACGACAAACTCTGATTTGTCGGGATGATCGTAATTGTTGCCAAACATATCAAATCGGCGCGGCGAAGCGGGCTAGCCCTGATGGCAGCTCGATGGGCGTTGAACTTCTTTAAAAGTGAAACCTCTTTTTACACAACGCCCATATGCTGCCATCAGGGCTCCCCGCTCTCGCCGCGACAAAGATATGTCAGACAACAAAACGGTCAAGCAGACAATCAGGATTTTAATAAGGTGACAGTCACCTTTTTAAGCTATGATCTATGATATCTGACCTTAAAAAGGTGACTGTCACCGTTTTCCCATTGCCATAGGTAAGAGGGCATTTTGGTCTATTCACTGTAATTCAGTATTGGAGAGAAAATAAAATGCCCGCTTGCGGGGTGAAATGGAGAATTCCCTTTTGTCTGTAAACTTTGATTGTCTTTTTGATCGCTTGGTAATCAGACATATCTTTCTGTGCCGCGGGGAGAGGGGAGCCATTCGGGC
>JGI24698J34947_10000832_pt1 | contig 15451 bp, 13 predicted proteins | sample TergutMp193P3_FD_34947 | JGI IMG/M metagenome (IMG submission 34947) | reverse complement strand
ATCGCGGAAAGGACATCGACAACCTGACTGCGGACATTGATTGCGCCGAACGGACACGCGCCAAGGCAATGCCCGCAGAAAATGCAGCGCGTGAAATCTATTGAGGCCCGTCCGTCATCCTCTTTGGATATGGCGCGGGACGGACAGGCTCGTTCACATGGAACGACCTCTTTCCTTATCGCGTCATACGGGCAGGCTTTGACGCACAACCCGCATCTCTTGCATTTGTCTTTATCGATTACGGACCGGCCATGTCCGGCTGATATGGCGCCAAAGCGGCAGGCGTCAAGACATGCTTTCGCGACGCAATTGTGACACAGTTCGGTGACAAGCACATGATTGCCCTCACAGCCGTGGCACGCATCGCTCATTACTGTCAGGCATTCATCGGACGAAACCGCGCGGCGATCCTGCGCGCTTTTTGCATAATCCACCGTGCTTGTGCGTTCGTCGTCCTCCTCATCACTGAAGCCCAGAGCGGCTATCACACGCGACCGGATCACTGCCCTGTCATGGTAAACACAGCAGCGTGTCGGTGGAGAATACCCCTTGGGCCTCATATCGAACATGATCATGCCCAATGCCGCCGGAAAATCATCGGAGTAAAAAGCGCGGATCAGTCGAGTCATGACCTCCCGCCGAAGGCGTTTGACTTCCATTATCATGGCATATTACCCCCTTGAAACTAATTGATACTACCAGAGAAAACAACAGAAAGATAGCCTTCATGCCAGAACCCACGAACCTCACGAACAAGGGACAGTCACTCATTTCTTTGCTATTTCATATATAATTCTATCTGTCCTTTGGCCTACATATTTTTCTTTTTCATTGTTGATATATTTGTTTTCTATTTTTAACGAAGTCCCTTGCAAGTAATTTTCAAATTCAGTCGGCTTATAATGTTTGACATTAAAAAGTTCCTCTGTCTTAATATTTTTATTAATTTCATTTTTGTCTGTGATTAATGAAAACGATCCTGAAGGGATAAATATATAACCATACCCTTTATTTGATGAAAATCCATCATAAAAATGATACTTCTTCATCTTCTCCGCGTGTCCCATGCAATTTCCGTGCACTCCGTGAGAAATCTTCCATAATGAGGCATTATAGTGAGTTTTTTGGGTGTTTGTTTAGCCCTGCACTCCCCTACTCAACGGTATCATCGAGTTTCATACCCAGATCGATGTAGAGCTGCTTGCGGGCTTTTTTGTCGGAACTCGCCTCCTGCCACGCGTATTTGGCTACGTCCTTCGCGACTTTTCTCGGGACCACAATAACGCCGTCGCCGTCGGCTACTACAACATCACCGGGGTATACCGCGACGCCGCCTATCGCTATCGGGATGTCCTTGTCGATATAGCGAATCCTCGCCTGGTCCATTGGCTGGGAAACGTGCTTCGACCAAACGTTGATCTTCTGCAGAATACATTCATCCGTATCCCGAATCCCGCCGCCATTGGTCATAAATCCCACCGCCCCGCGTTTTTTGCAATTCAGGGTATTGTTGGAACCCAGGAGCCCTACGTCCAGGTTCGCGATATCGAGGCAGATAAAGTCCCCTTCCTGAATATCTTTGGTCCAGGGATCATAGCAAATCTCGGTATAGTACATTTTTACCCACCTGGTGTATTCGTCCGGCGGAAGAGCCGGAACCGGCCCCTCGTATGGCACATAACGCGCCGTTCTGGCAATACCGGTTATGCTCGTCTCGGGCCGGAAAAGAGGGCGGATGCTGTAATCAACAGAACCGTAATGATGGTAACCCATCCAGTCCATGCCGTCACGGACATCCGTGACCCTGAGCCGCTTGAACAACTCAATTAATTCGAGATTCTCCTGTTTACTCATTTAATTACCTCTTCATTTGTTGATCAGGCGGAAAAATCTGTACCACCCGTTCACGAACGGAACGCGCACAATACGTTCCGGCGGCTCCGTCAGTGTCTTGGTCGAGTCGTGCCGCCTGCTCGGCTGGAACAGCAGGTATTCAGTCTTGTAGACGGCGCCGGTTTCAATATCCTCAATCGCGTTGAACTTTTCGCCGCGGACAACGATTTCGAGGTCATCCATATGGGGCCGGTGTGAATACACGCCGAATGTATTGTTGTCATATAAAAACAGATTGTACTTCGCCTCGCAATTCAGGTAAACCAGGCGATCCCCGGAGAGTATCTTTCCGATGAAGCCTAACGCTCCTTTCGGCAGTTTATACAGATCGGAGAAATTGTCCGGCGTCGCGAGTATATAGAGGTCGCCTTTGCCGTAGAAATCGTGCAGCACAAGCGGAACGCTGAAATCGCCCGACACGAGGGCGATTTCGCACCACGAGGCGTTTGTTTTGTGATCGAGCATCTGAATGCCGATTGGTTCGGAGCCCGAGTGGAAAGTCTTGTGGTTGCCGTAATACGAATCCGCCCAGTAGTCCTTGCCTGTCACATAACGGCCGGTAAAACGGGCGCTGGTCATGTCTTTGAAACCGGTCTCATACGTCGCGCGCATAAAGCCGGATGTGACAAGCGCGACGCCGCCGGCTGCGACATACGCTTTCAGTTTATCGATCATCGCGCTTTCGTGCGCGGAACTTGTGGTGAGGAATACCGATGACGCTTTCGGGTCGAATTCGGGTTTGGGCTCGAAGGCGAAACCGCACATACCCATGTAGTTGACAAGCTGATCCTCACCGTCGGCGTCGTAGGGCTCAACCATCACCGCGCCTACCGGGTTGCCGAGCTGCCTGACGATCTTGTCGACGCGCTTGAACTGCTGCCCCAAAGGCGGAAGAAACGGCGAATCAATCAAAAAACTGAAATTGAAAAGCATGAGCTCCCTGCCCTTTGAGAACAGCGTAAGCTCCATCTGCTGCAGCCAGTAGCTCATGTTGCCCCACGATCCGCCCGGATCGATCCAGCCGCCGCCGTTGCGTCCCGGCGCAATATTTTCCATTAAGCGCATGAGGCTGTAGCTGAGATAGCGCTGAAGGTGCTGCTGGGAAAATTTCGGGTCGCGCGATTCGGTGCCGGTGTAGACCATGTCGAAGATGTCTTTTTGTTTTCCGGGGTTGTAACCGTTAGCCTGATAGGACTCATACCAGTTCGGGTATTTTATGATGAAATTGCATTTGGGATTGACGCTTTTGGCAAGCGCCACGATTTCCTTCGATACTTCTTCCATCAGATCCAGCCGGTATTGGTCCCAGGACTTGCCGCCCTTCGCCGCGATACACTCCTCGCAGCGGCAAGCCGTAAAGAAAAAGTCGTCAAGGATGATCTCGTCAAACAACTCCGCGCACTCGCGGACAATCCGCATGTACTCTTCGCGGTACTTTTTGTTCGTGAAGCAGAACACATCGAAAATTATATTTTTATCCACTCCGTCGATCTTCACCGTGGAAGTGATACCCCCCGACACTTTAATGCCGCGTTCCGTAAATAGGGCCTTCACCTCTTTCATCTTCTCTTTTGGGACGTCGAAAAGGCCGCGGTGGGTCTCAAGATACGCCTTGTCCAAGGGACAGTATTGCCCGAAGTAATCCAGCCCGTGCCGAATGGAATCCAAATCGGTATGGTACAAGTAATCCGCGTGCAAGTACGTCGCGACGCTGAAACTGTAACGTGCCATTTATGCCTCCTATACTTTATATTATAATGATATCATAATAAAGTGAAATGGGCATGAAAAAAACAACTGATTGCGCTTCCGCTCAGGACCATGGATTCAGGTTAAGCGCCTCATCCGGCTACTTTCAGAACAGGGGCGTGGACGTGATGGCCTTCAACGATTTTTATCCTGAAGGGCATCAGTCCGGCGTGAGCGTCATCATGCACGGCAGCCGCGTTGCCACCAACGGCGATATACGTTTTGAGCAGACTCCGGGGCAATGGCAGCCGGTGCCGAAACAGTGCGAGCGCAAACTGGATGAAGCTGCGAATACGATCACGACCTCTTTAAGTTTTCCTGATCACTCCAGGCATTTAAGCGGCTTCAACCCGCGGATATATCCGGATTTTAAATTCGATTACAAGGTTACGGTCAAAGGCGAAGGAAAGTCGATCGTTGTTACCGTGGATTTGGACACTCCGGTTCCCGAAAGGTTTGCCGGCAAGGTCTGCTTCAATATGGAACTGTTCCCCGGCGCTCTGTTCGGAAAACCGTGGATAATGGACAACAAGCACGGCATCTTTCCGGAGCAGCCCAACGGGCCGCTCCTTTCGCTGCCGGCAAATTATGCGCATACCGGGGATTTCAGTGATTCCGGTAAATCTGAAACGAAAGCCGATTTGAAGCGCCTCTCAGGTGATAGCAAGGGCTACAATCCGATCATCGCCGACGACATCATCGCGGCGCCTTACGCCGTTGGCAGGCGTTTTACAGCGCGCCCCGACGATCCCTACAGCAGGCTCACCATCGAGTCGAAAGGCACGGAGCTGAAACTCTACGACGGGCGTATGAACCACAACAACGGCTGGTTTGTGATCTCAAGCGAAGTACCCGCAGGTGTGACGAATAACGCGATTCAATGGGTTATAACGCCTAACGTTGTGGAAGACTGGCTCTACGCGCCCGTTGTTCAAACGTCGCAGGTGGGCTACCATCCAAAACAGACGAAAATTGCGATCATCGAACTCGACAAACGCGAAACCGTACGTGAAAAACCTGAGCTTTACAGAATAACCGAGACAGGCGCGGAGCAGGTGCTTTCGGCTGACGGGCGGGAGTGGAGGCAGTTTCTCCGCTACAATTATTTGAAATTCGATTTCACTGACATTAGGGAAGAAGGTCTGTATCGCGTGCACTACGGCGCGTCGCGGTCGTCCGTCTTCCGTATTGCCCCTGACGTTTACGACCGCGGCGTCTGGCAGCCGGTGCTTGAGTATTTTCTCCCCGTGCAGATGTGCCACATGCGGGTAAACGAAAAATACCGCGTATGGCACGACTTCTGCCATGACGATGACGCGCGAATGGCCCCGGTAAATCACAGTCACTTCGACGGTTACAGCCAGGGGCCCTCCACGCTGACTAAATACAAGCCGGGCGACGTTGTTCCGGAACTGAACGCCGGCGGCTGGCACGACGCCGGTGATTTTGACCTTCGTGTGGAGTCGCAGGCGGGGGAAGCCTATATCCTTTCCCTGGCTTACGAGGCTTTTAACGTGAACTACGACGCAACCACCATCGACCAGGAAAAGCGAATAGTCGAAATTCACCAGAGCGACGGCAAAAACGATATTTTACAGCAGATAGAGCACGGCGTGCTCTCGGTGGTGGGCGCGTACCACAGCCTCGGGCGGCTCTACCGCGGCATCATCGCCGGCAGCCTGCGGCAATACGTGCTGTTAGGCGACAGCGCGGCGATGACGGACGGCATCAGGGGAAACGACGACGACCGCTGGGTGTTTACCGAGGACAACCCGCCGCGCGAACTCTCGACAGCCGCACACCTCGCCGCTGCTTCCCGCGCACTGAAAGGTTTCAACGACGCGTTAGGCGCCAACGCGCTGGAAGCCGCCCGCGAGCTCTATAAGGTTACCGATGGAGAAAGAAATGGCTACGCCCAAATTGCAAAGATACATGCCGCCGTGGAATTGTTCCTGACAACCGGAGAAAATGAGTATAGGGAGTTTTTGCTCTCAAAGACCGAATTTATCGCGGGCGAAATAGACAAGACAGGCTGGTTCACGGCGCGCGCAGAAAAGGCGATAAACAACGCCGCTTTCACAAAAGCAATACGCAGCGCATTGCCCGCATTAAAGAAACAGTTCGCGGACCTCTCCGCCGAGACGCCCTACGGGATACCGTACCGCCCGCGCATATGGGGAGCGGGCTGGGACATACAGAGGCTTGGCTTCCAGTACTACTTCCTGCATAAAGCCTATCCTGATATTTTCGAGCCGGAGCTGATCTTCAGCGCGCTCAACTTCATCCTGGGCTGTCATCCGGGTTCCAACACCAGCTCTTTCGCGTCGGGTGTCGGCGCGAAATCGGCGACCGTTGGTTACGGGCTCAACCGCGCCGACTGGTCCTACATCCCCGGCGGCGTTATTTCGGGCACCGCCCTGATACGCCCCGACTTTCCGGAACTGCTGGTGTTCCCGTACCTCTGGCAGCAGACGGAATACGTGCTGGGAGGCGGTTCCTCGAATTATATGTTCCTGGTACTCGCGGCGCGGGAGATATTGAAAGAGGAATAGCCTTATCCAGAAGGCTGATTCGTGTTACAGCAACGTTAGTTTGTTTTGATGAAATTCATATATAGGAAGTTAGGCGTAAGTTTTTTGATTTTTTTAGAAACTCATTGAAATAGTACTTGACAAAAAAAATAGAAAATACTATTATTGGGTATATTAATTCAATGAAAAAGAAGGATAAACATATGGACATTGCAGAGTTGCTAAAAGAAGGAAAATTTGACTTTGTTTCAAAAGAAAATAAAAAATACATTATTGACTTTACTAAAGAAATAAATTCGTTAAATTATGACTTTGATGGCGGTATTAGAAATGGATTTTATAGAGGAAATTATCAAGTAATATATTCGCTTAATGGTATAAAAGGTAGTAGAAATGTAATTGCTCGTATATTTATCAGGGACAATTGTAAAATAGAATTATGGGGAAAAGAAATTGAATTTAAAAAATGTATTAATTTACGACTTTATTTTTCAAATATAAATAAACATATTAATTATATTTAAAATGCTGCAATGAATATAAAAAACCAGTTTATAAATGATTCTGGTTTATGTAAATATTGTACAGAACAATGTCATAAAAGAAAAATATTCACAATTAATGGTAAAAAAACAGCAAAATGTGCTGATGTTTTTGAATATATAAATCCAAATATAAAGGAAATTAAAGACTTTATTGGCATACTAAAAGAATTTTATGGAAAAAAAGGTTCAAAAAAAAGGGAAAAGAGCAATAAAGGCAAATAACCTGCGCCTAACGAAGCCGCTGAAAAAGTGCCTGCTTCACCTATTATTCCACAATTATAAGCTGATGCACCCCAAGGCGCTTGAGGCTGAGGGTAAAACCGCCGTCGAAATCGCGGGAGAGCGTTAGTTCCTCGTTATCTTCCGTTGCCCACACTTTTAAAGGAATAAAACCGGGCAACTTGATGTGTATTGTGACAGGCCCAACGGGCAAATTCTTCTCGGCAAAACCCTGGGCAAACCCGGTATGATTCGCGTTTATAAGGTGGATGATAAGCCTTTTTTCCTGACGGTATGCTTTGAAGTCAATATACGCGTCACATTCGACACGGACAGGGACTTTGTTCCCAAGAAGGTACTTCACGATATTGGCGATGAGATCCCCGTGATCGGGATGGGCCGCTCTGCCGTATACCGCATCCAGATCCCATGCCGCATAGACCGCCTTGCCGCCCTTTGGATTCGAGTACTCGGTGATCACAGGCTTGTCTGTCTTTGGCCAGTCGGTCCAGACGAATTCCGGCGGGTACATGGGGAAAGGCGGAATATAAGTCGCCAGAACACGAGTACCTTTACGCGGCGCAATCTCTTTAAGAACGCCGCCCATAGGCAGCATAGCGGTGTTTTTAAAGCCGCCGAAGACAGGACTGTCCGCCGCCTCAATTCGCAGATAGTTGTGGAGTATGGGATTCTCCCAGCTTGCGCCGGCGCCGGAACTATCCGGCTCTTTGCCAAAACGCAGGCCAAGCAGAGATTGCAAAATTGAATTCCGGCGCTCCGCTCCGCTTGCGTCAAAAACGCCCGTATCACCGCAGGTAAAAACGCTGCCGCCGCCTTCGGCGTAAGCTTCGAGCGCCTTCGCGTCCTCGTCTGATACAACCGCGAATTCCGGCAGAATAAGAAGGTCCATGTCTTTAGCCTGCGTGTCCAGGTCGCCTGAGTTGACCGGCAGAAAAGGAATGCCGGCCCGGGTAAGCGCCATGACCATCCCGCGCCACGCATCGGCTACGCGGTTTTTCCCAAGGAGGCCGCCGCCAAACTCAACATTGCCCTGACTCCAGACAAGGCCGACATTGGCGACCGGCGTCCGGTCATAAAGGTATTTCTCGTATTTAGCGTGCCATTCAAGCACCGGCTGATGAAGTCCAAAGATGCGCTTGTCCTCCTGAGCGGATCCGATAATATGCCACCAGGGGCTTATCCCCCCGGCGATTCCTTCCAGCACCCACAGGTGCAGCTCAAGAGGGGGGCTTGCCCCACGGCGATACGCCTGTAATCCCCGTGAATAGGAAGCGGAACTCTCGGGTATTATTTTGTCCCAGCCCACAAGCTGGTGGAGCAGTGCGCCGTTCAGGCTGTTTTGCTCAAAGCCTGATTTATCCCTGCTCTGACTATCGACCATAAATATGCTCGTACGTTTTGCAATTTCCCTTAAGTCGGTAAAATTACCATGGCCGATGGCGTTAGCCGAAACCATCCCGAGCCAGAGGCAGTCTTCCCCTCCGTGTTTTTTTGTAACCTCGTTAAACAGATCCCAGTTCCCGGTGCGGCATTTATAGCTCCACTGTATCCACTTGCGGTAAACCGGGTTGTGGTAATCCGCAGTTTCAGGAATGTCTTTTCCACTATATGAACGAAAACTTTCCCGGCAGTTTTTGCAGTAACAAATAGAATCCCGATTAATACCGGTCCAGCTATTATCGGTAAACCCGTCGGGATGATAGCCTTCGATAATTTCCATCAACACTTCGGGAATGTATTCCTTGTAATAACCGCTGTTAAGGCAGCTCAAGTAACGCCCCTGGGTGGTATAAGGCGATCCGTCCTTTTGGCGGGCGAACCACTCAGGCTTCGCATGGTAAAAACCTTCGACGGCGCGGTTAATATCCATGCGGGCTACGATGGCAAGGCCGTCTTCCCTTCCCGCCCTGACAATATCACCGAAGAAGTCCCTGCCGCCAAGATGAGCCGCGCGGTAATGATGCTCGAACCTGGACGGATAATAGGCAACTATCCCGCCCGCGTTGACAATGATCGCCTGAGTTTTGGTCTTTTTCCAGAACTCCCGCCAAAACACAGTATCGTAAATTTCCGGGTCTATTTCCGTGAGGTTATTCTGCCCGTAACGCCGGCACTTTTCATACCACTTTTCCATTTTGGCTTTTCCGTTAATCGCCGTTAGTCGTTACTTTGTATTCGGCTTTTTTAAGCCAATCCGGATTGATTGAAACGCCCCAGCCGGCCGATTCGGAGGGCGAAAATTTTCCATTATGTGCAACAGGTATATTCACAACGACATTATCCGTCCAGGGCTCGTCTTCTATCGAGTACTCCATAAAGGGAAAAGCGTTTTCGACGGCACAGAGGTAATGAGATGTGAAAACCGGAAGCATGGATCTGTTCGCGCAATGGGGAGTGGTTAAAAGCCCCTTTGAATGAGACATGCGGCCAATAAGAAGAGCGCGGCTGAAACCGCCTGTGTAGCAGATATCCGGCTGCACGATGTCCACCGCCGCGCTTCCGCCGGAAATGCCGCAGTAGCCGCGCCACTGTGGAATCATGAAATCCTGCTCCCCGCCTGCTATGGAAATGCCCATGTTCCTGGCGGCGTCATGAACCTGCCGCGTCTCATCAAGTTCCCAATATTTGCAGGGCTCCTCCAGTATTGAGACGCCGTGTTCTTTAAGAAAGGGGATTTTCGAAATCGCGAATTCAGGGGAGTAATTTCCGTTCACATCAACGTACAGTCCGGCGTCGCCGATTGCTTCCCGCACGAGTTTTACGACCCTTTCCGTTCTTCCGGGTCTGGTGTCAATGTTGTTGCCGTTCGGATGGGCGCAGTGGAGCTTAAACGCGCCGTAGCCTTTTTCGTACAGGGCCTTCATGCGGACGGCCTCGTCTTCTTCCATCACCCTGTCCATGCTGGAACCGTAAACGGCAACGTCCTTCCGCGTCCCGCCAAGCAGGGAAAAGACCGGTTTCCCGGCGGCCTTGCCAAGCGCGTCCCACAGTGCCGTGTCGAGTCCGCTGACAGTCCTGAAAAGATGGGAACCGAGATGCTTGTAACAATTCAGGATAATACTTTCGCATAACTCACCGGGGCTGCCCGGCATGAGGGGATCTTTCGCGATCTTCCGGCAATAGGCTTCAATTTCGCTTGCGTTGGAACCCACGGGAATCTCTTTCCCAATGGTCAACGGCGCAATCTGCCGGTGCATGATCATAGCCGAAATATCCGCGGCAAAAGGCGCCGTCTGACCGAGCCCCTGAATTCCATTGTCAAGCGTGACCACGACAAAGCACAACTGCTGCGTTGACCAGGTTTCAATGCTTACGATTTTCATTATATTATGATAATCCAAAAAGAATATTTAGGGTAGCATAATATTGACCTTTAAAACTAGAATTAAAGAAGGAGAATTATCAATGATCACCAAACCAGGTAACAACACGATCCCATATATCCGCCGGTTTATCACAAGCGACCACGGCGAGAACTACTGGTTCAACGGCGCGGCCCGGTCATTGCCCATCAATTTGGAATAAAATACAGAATGTGGGCCGTTATTGTGGGGTATGAGGAACACGGCAAAATCCTGCTCATTATGAGCGATAACATGGAAGAACCCGAACGCATAACGCTTGACGCAGTCTTTGACAAAGACACGGATCCAAACTGGGGCTGGGTTTTTATTGGCGAAAAACCGGAGCAAAAAGAGTTACGGCAGATATACGTAACGCCATCATGGCGCTGCCTGAGCTTTTAACCGTCAAGACCGATAGATATTGCTTCGGCGCAGAAGCCTTCCGGGCATGGGCGGCGGGTTCAATGTCACACTTGAGACTCTGCAAGACAAGGAAAAACGCACCAGGATAGCGGTGAAACTACGGGACTTCGCGGTATGCGTGGACGAGGCGGTGCAGATATTGAAAGAAGGAATCGCGATTACTCAGGATAGTTAAAGTTTTCCGCGCCGGCTTTTTCCAAAAGTGCGGCATAATGGCGCCCTTCCCATTTTGCCATTTCAAGGTTTTGCTCCTGCCAATTGCCGCACTCTTTGGCGGACGCGCCGGGAATTGCGCCTTCGAAAGCGATTATCCATTCGAGCATTTCCCTGACAAGGGGAAGGATTGCCTCCGGGTTTAAATCGCCTTCAAGAATAAGATAGAACCCTGTGCGGCAGCCCATAGGCCCAAAGTACACTACCCTCTCTGCCCATTCCTTATGTGAGCGAAGGAATGTCGCACTCAAATGCTCAAAAGTATGCAGGGCCGGCTGGTCAATGACCGGCTCCTTGTTGGGCTCTTTAAAACGCATGTCAAAAGTGGTAAATACTGCCGTGCCAAAACGATCCTTTCGGGAAATATAAAGCCCGGGTTTCAGCCGCAGGTGATCGATCTGGAAGCTGGCTATCTTTTCCATATTATCCTCCTTATTACAAAAAACTTTCCAACACTATTTTTGTTAATATATTTTTGCGCACGTATTTTCTAAATTTCGTTTCTTCCTTCGACCTTCCGGACAAAAGGGATTTCTTTAATATTGTATTATCAGATACATTGAATATCGCGCAGGCTTTAATACCGCATATTTCCGCCGATCTGAATAATGCCGCGGTTTCCATTTCTATACAATTACACCCCATAGCCAGTATTTCATCTATATGCGCGAATTGCGCTATTACGGTGTCTATACTGAAATTTTTTCCGGTATGCCAGGTGACATTATTTTCTTTTGCTATATTTTCAGTCTTTGAAACAAGTTTTTCATAAATCTCTTTATTCGGATAATATTTTTCTCCAAAACAATCGTTCCCGGATAATTCATTGTCTGTCAAATATCTGCATGAGCCGTCGCCGCAAATTGAGTATTCCGGTACGACAATATCGCCGATTTTTAGCTTTTCATCCAGGCCCCCGGCCGATCCTATAAAAATAACGTTTTCGCATGGAGTACAGCCGAGCGTCAGTACCGCTTCCAATACATTGGGAGCGCCGATGCCTGTTCGTATATACGTTATAGTTTTTTTGTTAACCGGCAAATTCCATATTTTATATATACCGTCCCACACCTGATTTATTCCGTCCACATAATCGGCAAATAATTCAGGTTTCCATTCAGGAGCGATTATTACATCCTTCTGGATCGTTTCAGGTTCACAATTAAATACAGAGCGGACTATATCTATCGGGTTTGTGCCAAATCGTTTATTCGCGCTGAGTATATGTTCATAAATCACAATAATAACCTTATTTTAATTATTATTCTAAAATAGCATTTTGGGCAAGCGGTTCTCCCCGGCTTCATTCTTCCTCCGTGGTTAAACATGACAAATGTCATCTTTTTTCGGGCAAAACACAGCATGGCGCAGTATATAGGGCATAAAGAAGATGGCGGGAAACTGTTGCTTGATATTGGCAGGATGGTGAATGGCAGTATTGTTTTAGGTATACTCTTACATGGGGACCTACCTGATGATACACTGTGAAAGCCGGAATTGTCGTAACCGCGCTTTTAATCGAGAAGTTGCGCGGACGCCTCTAAAAGGAGAATACCATGGCTGCCGGCATGACCGATGAAGAATACGATGCCGTAAAGAGGTGATCGTTTCCAATCTCCAACCTCTGCTCCCTTAATTTTTCCCTTTTCTCTTTTCCCCTCCGGTGTTATACTTCCATTATAAGGGGACAGAAATGGAAATAATCAATAACATGAAGGCCAAAGCCAAAGCAAATAATAAAAGACTGGTTCTGCCCGAGGGGACGGAGATGCGGACGGTAAAGGCGGCGGCCGGCGTCGTGAAAGAGGGGTTTGCCGCATCGGTGACCCTGCTGGGGAAAGAGGCGGAGGTGAAGGCCGTTGCCGCCAAAGAGGGCGCGGACCTCAGCGGCGTGGCGATCCTCGACCCGGCCGGCTCCCCGCTCGTCGAAAAGTACGCCAACGAGCTTTACGAACTGCGGAAGCACAAGGGCATGACGCCGGAACAGGCGAAGAAGGACATCACCGACCCCCTGCGCTGGGGCGCAATGATGGTGCATCTGGGCGACACCGACGGGATGGTCGCGGGCGCGGACAACGCCACCGCGGATGTGCTGCGGGCCGGGCTTAATATTATCGGGACGAAGCCGGGCATGAAGACCGTTTCCTCGCATTTCATCGTTATCACCGGCGACAAGTCCTGGGGCGTTGACGGGTGTTTCATCTTCGCGGATTGCGCGGTGGTGCCCGACCCGACGGCGGAGCAGCTCGCGGACATCGCCATTTCCGCCGCCCACTCCTGCCGCGACTTCCTCGACGCCGAGCCGGTGGTCGCCCTGCTCTCTTACTCGACCAAGGGTTCCGGCGGCGACCACCCCAGCGTCGTGAAGGTGCGGGAGGCGCTGGCGCTGGTAAAGGCGAGGGAGCCCTCGCTCATCATCGACGGTGAAGTCCAGGCCGACACCGCGCTCATTCCCTCGGTGACCGACAAGAAAGCGCCGGGCAGCCCCATCAGGGGCAGGGTGAACTGCATGGTCTTCCCGAATTTAGCGGCAGGGAATATCGGCATAAAGCTCGTCCAGCGCGTCGCAAGGGCCAACGGCTTCGGCCCATTCCTCCAGGGTTTCGCGAAACCCTTAAGCGACCTTTCCAGGGGCGCGACCGTCGAGGAAATCGTAAACACCTGCGCGCTTACCCTTGCCCAGGCAAAGTAGATATTAAAGTACCTCGCACGGAGAGACATGGAGGAAGAAGCTCTCGCCAAGACGCGGAGGCGCAGAGGAAGAAAATAGCCGGGGAGGGCGCGAAGGAATATCCCCTTACTTCTCTACATCAAGATCAGAGAGGGTAACATCGCCGTGAATCTCCATCCAGTCGTGATGAAAACCGTCCACCGCGCTTTGAAAGAGTGACAGGCCGAAGGCGTCGTCAATGACTTTTGGCGTTTCGGTAATGCTATGGGCTCCGGCGGTCAAAGCGTCGGCAGTCTGACGGATGTTCTGGAAACTGGCGGCTAACAGTTTCGAAGGAAGCTTGTCCCGATCAATCACATGGCGTAAAAACCTGATGGTATGATCCGCGTCAATATCCATATTCCTCATGCGGTTGTAATAAAGCGCAATATATTCCACACCCCGCGCCGCTGCCAGAAGCCCCTGAAATCCGGTATAAATGGCGGTGGCGGTAATGCGGATACCCCTGGCGTGGAGATAGCCCATTGCTTTCAGGCCCTCGGCCGTTGAAGGAATCTTTATATACACACGGTCATCAATCCTCCGCACAATAGTTTCCGCGTCTTTTACAATGCCGTCAAAATCACTCGCGATAACCTGAATGTGCAGGGATCGGTCAAGGCCGATAATCTCCCGGATTTTCTTCATGTGGGGGAAAAAATCTATCTTCCCTTCGCTTTTGAGAATACTTGGATTACTTGTTACTCCAGCAATGGGGTAGGTATCAATCAAGCGGCTGATGGCGTCGATGTTCGCCGAATCAAGCATGAATTCTATCATAAAAACTCCTTATTAAATCATATTGGTAAAATACTAAGGAATTTGTTCAGTTCTTTCAATGATGAAGTCATGGGTTGATGAGGGATGAACATCAGCGCATATTGCCAAAATCCGCCATACCTGTAGAATGGCGACAGTCATCCTTCAGATTGGAACCCAATAACTGTCTAAGATTTGTCATACCTAATCCTATTAGTCATACACAGACGATTATATCGTCTTATTAAGCATTGACAACGAGCGTATAATCATATAGTTTTATATGATTTATTGTAATATACCAGGATTTAAGTACCAAGGCATCGGCAAATCTTCGGCACAGATGTTTCGGGAGTTATGCGGTGGAGAAAAAAGATATAAAACGTATCAGGAAATTTGCATTTTCCAAAAAACATGATTTTGATGAGGAATTGGTTCATAGCCTTGGTGAGAATAAAGAATATTTATTTATTAAAAACCCTGTCGTGCAAAATATTTATAGATATCAAATAGATTATTTATGTACTTTTTCAAAAGAATGGTTCAAAAAGGAAACCATAGAAATATTAGACTGGGGGTGTGGGAAAGGGCATGTCTCTTATTGGCTAAAGAAAATGAAGAAGAATGTAACAAGCTGTGATGTATCAAACAGCGGGGTGACATCGGCTTTTGTGATTGACAGCCCATTATATGCAAAGGAAAATATTGATGTAATAGAATTAAAGCATGACTATATTTTGCCGTTTAACGATTCAAGTTTTGATGTCGTGTTAAGTTTCGGCGTTTTCGAACATGTACCAAACGATTTGGAATCGCTAAAGGAAATAACACGAATCTTGAGACCGAACGGGCTGTTTTTTTGTTTTCATTTACCATATAAATTGTCATATACGCAAAATATCACACATATACTCGGCAACTGGTATCACTCAAAACTATACGGAAAAAAAACAGTAAAAAAATTATTGGAAACTGTAAATTTGGAAATACTGGATATATGGCACAGGGCATTATTCCCCAAAATATCATTTACCCCCCCCCCCC
>JGI24698J34947_10000831_pt1 | contig 15459 bp, 14 predicted proteins | sample TergutMp193P3_FD_34947 | JGI IMG/M metagenome (IMG submission 34947) | reverse complement strand
GGGGGGGGGGTGCCACTGTAACACCATATAACCTTCCAAGGAACCAAACTCTTTACTTTAACGGGATCGCATGGGGCGCTCCCTCCGGCTATTCACCCTATGTTAGCAACGCTTTGGGCTTCTGCAACGACGGCCACAGGCAAACTTGTTATGAAACCTTGATGGTTTACAATCTTCTGGACGGGAAGCTCTATCCGCAAATCGCTGATTCCTATGCGTGGAACGGCAGGACACTGACCGTTCAGCTTAACAGGAACGTAAAATTCTGGGACGGGAGCGCGCTTACAGCCGCCGACGTAGTCTACAGCTTTGAACTGTCGAAAAGATACGCTATCGGCGGTTCCGGCTACTGGACCTACCTGGACAGCGTTACCGCACAGGGCGACTATACAGTCGTATTCCAGGCAAAAGCCGATCCCTTCAACATGAAACAGCTTGAAGCCGCCATCAGCCAGTACAAAATTACCTCCAAGGCATACTGGGAGAGGAAAATTGCAAGCGGCGACCTCGGCACAAACGAATCCGCCCTGGGAAGTTTCGCGGGATGGGATTGCATCGGGACAGGACCCTACATCCCGACATATTCTGACGATGTTAAAATAGTGCTCACCAGATACGAAGGTTACTGGGGACAACATTCTTCCCGCTACGGGAAACTCCCCGCGCCCAGGTACATTGCCCACAACATCTACAGGGACAACGCGGCGGGCGACGAAGCCTTCCGCAGGGGCGAAATTGACGTTTCACAGCAGTTTATCAACCAGGTATGGAACTTCTTCTCCGCCGGCGGCGAAACCTACGTTCCGCAGTCTCCTTACTATATACCGGGCGTAATTCCCAGTATTTTCTTCAACACCACAAGACCCGGCCTTAACGATCCGGCAGTCCGCAGAGCCATCGCGATGGTTCTTGACTACGAAATGATCGGCGCGAACGCCATGTCAGGGTACACCGCCCCCAAAGAAGCGCACATGATGCTTCCATCAGCGGCGGAAAAAAACCTTATTGACGAAGCTCAGTTAAGACCCTACCAGTGGACAGGCATTGATATTGCCGGAGCCAACGCCCTTCTCGATCAGGCGGGATGGGTACGCGGCGCAGACGGCATCCGCGCCAAGGGCGGCGTAAGGCTCTCCTTCAGAGCGGAATGCCCCTACGGCTGGTCGGACTGGAACGCCTCTCTTGAAGTAGTGGCGCAGTCAACAAGGGCCATCGGCATAAATATCACGACATACTTCCCCGAGTCGGGCGTATGGACAACTGACTATCAAACAGCGAACTTTGACATCATCATGTACAGCCCCGGCGGTATGGGCATTGCCTCTCCGTGGAGCAGGGCCTATGAAATGATGGCAAGCAGTTACCTCCCTGCGGCGGGAGTACCCAACTTTAACGGCAACTGGGGACGCTATCAGAACGCCGAAGCTGACCGGATCATCAATCAGATTGCCGGTGAGACCAACGAAGCGACTCTCAAACAGCTCTGGACAAGGCTGAATATCATCTACCTCCAGGAAATGCCGGCTGCCGGCCTTATGTACAGGCCTGCGCTTTTCCACACTGTTAATACCTCCGTATGGACCGGTTTCCCCAAACTTGGAGACGGCTCCAACATTCCGCCGACCATCTGTATTGACGGTTACGGAATAAGGGCTCTTTACAACATCAGACTGAAATAAGGATTTGAGTAAAAGTCCACAGGGATTTCCCTGTGGACTTTTTTGTTTTCACTCGTCTATAAACAGAGGAGGATTTTAATTGAAGGGTCTGTATAAGTATTTCGCGAAAAAGTCCGCATGGTATCTGGTTACGCTGTTTATAGCGGTCTTTCTTAATTTCCTTTTGCCCCGCCTAATTCCGGGCAATCCTGTCTCTGTAATAATTGCCAGGATGACTACAGGAGTCAGGGATCAGGCTACCATAACAAGAATCTATGAAGTTTTTATGGAGATGTTCGGCCTTGACAAACCTATATGGCAGCAGTTTCTTATCTATGTAGGCAACCTGTTTCAGGGCAACCTCGGCATTTCCTTTTATCTATACCCCCGCACAGTTTCAAATATGATAGCCGCCTCGGTAGGCTGGACTCTGATGCTTCAGTTTCCCGCCATTATTACGGGCTGGTTTATTGGAAACGCACTGGGCGCTCTTACGGCATACAGAAAGGGTATTTTTGACAAGGTGTTCTTTCCTTTCTTTCTTTTCCTTGCCGCGATTCCCGCTTTTGGTTTCGCCTATTCAAACGTCTATTTTTTCGCCGTTAAATTGAATATTTTCCCCGGAAGCCTCGGCTATTCTTTTGATATGCTTCCAAACTGGTCAAACCCGGCTTTTGTTCTTTCGGTCTTAAACCATTACCGCCTGCCCTTCATCACTATGGTGCTTGTAGCCATAGGCGGGCAATCTTTGGGTATGCGGCAAATGTCAATATATGAATTGAACGCCGACTATGTAAAGTACTCACGGCTCATGGGCATCAAGGACAAGAAGATTGTCTGGTATGTGTTCCGTAACGCCATGCTCCCGCAGATTACGGGCCTTGCGCTCTCGCTTGGAACGATGATTGGAGGCAACCTTGTCGCCGAAATTGTATTTTCCTATCCCGGTATCGGGACGACCCTGTTCACCGCAATCAGAAACCAGGACTTCCCCGTTGTTTCGGGCTGTACCCTGATAATCTCCGTGATGGTACTGGCGGCGAATTTTATAGTTGATATAATCTGCGGCATTATCGACCCCAGGGTGCGTATTGCACAGCAGGAGGAGAATTCATAATGGGCAATTATATAAAGATCATGTTTAAATCGGGAAAGTTTACCTTCGGCTTTTCAGTGATTGCTTTGATATTGCTGTTTATTACCATATACCCCATGTTTGACAAACGCGATCCTCTGGCAATGGGGGGCGGAATGTACGAAAGGCCGAATATAAAAGAGTACCTCCAGCGAAACATCGAGAAAGAGCAGGCAGTCGTTGTTGAAGAGGAAATGGATCAAGCGCTGGCGGATCTAATGGCGTCATTCGGACTTACCGCAATAGTAAGGGATACGGGCCCCATACAGCTTCACATACTGGGAACCGATAACTTCGGGCGGGACATGATGGCTCAACTTGTGGCGGGAACCAAGACTTCGCTCTTTATCGGACTTGTAGCGGGGACAATAGCGACTCTCATAGGACTTGCAATCGGCCTGTTGGCGGGTTATTTGGGAGGCACGCTGGATAATTTCCTTTCCAGCCTTACCAACATATTCATAGTAATCCCTTCTATAGTAATCCTGATATTGATCTCCGTCAGCATCACCTCTACCACTTCCGTTTCAATAGGCGTTATCATCGGGCTTACAAGCTGGCCCTGGACGGCGAGGTCTGTACGGGCGCAGACCACGTCATTGCGTAACAGGGATCATGTGAACCTTTCCAAACTTTCAGGCCACAGTATGCCGAGGATCATTGTAACGGATATTCTCCCGTACATAGCGTCCTATGTTGTCATGGCTTTCATTCTGCAAGTTGCGTCCGGGATTCTCGCGGAGGCGACGATTTCCATGTTGGGACTGGGACCGCGCAATGTGGCGACCCTCGGGCTGATGATGCACTGGGCGGGAAGTTTTAACGCCCTGTTTAACGGAAACTGGTGGGCGTTCTTCCCGATGGTGATAATGATCTCCCTTATAACTTTTTCGCTTAACCTTATGAATTCCGGCATGGATCAAATTTTTAATCCCCAGATAAGGAGCTAGACATGGCGGGAAAAATACTGGAAGTCCGAAATCTTACCACCTATTATAAAACCCGCATGAACGAGCGGATCTGTTCGGTGGATAATGTTTCTTTTTCACTTCAGGACGGCAAGTCTCTGGGGATAGCAGGGGAGTCCGGCTGCGGAAAATCCACGCTTGCGATGAGCGTTATGGGCTATTATTTTCCGCCTCTGTATTATGAAAGCGGGAACATAATCATCGACGGCAAGGACATTACAAGCCTTGAGCCGGACGTGATCCGGCGCACAGTCCTGGGGACAGACATTGCCTATATTCCGCAGGCTGCAATGAACGCCCTTAACCCAACAAGAAAAATCATCCGCTTTATCGAGGATGTGATGAACGCCCACGGAACTGACCTTACGCAAAAAGACATTTACGACCTTGCGCGGGAACGTTTCGCTATCCTCAACCTGCCTGAAAAAGTGTTAAACCAGTACGCGGTGGAACTATCCGGCGGAATGAAACAGAGGACTGTCATCGCCATCTCCACAATTCTAAGCCCCAAGGTGCTGATTGCCGATGAGCCTTCCTCGGCTCTCGACGTGTCTTCCCAAAAGATCGTTATAAAACTTCTCTACGATTTGATGGAAAAGGGCTTCGTCCACGCCATGCTCTTTATCACCCACGAACTGCCTCTGCTGTACAATGTTACGGACGACATCATGGTGATGTACGCCGGGGAAATCGTTGAGCGCGGAAGCGCGAAAGATATGGTTTTCGATCCGGTCATGCCCTATTCAAAGGGGCTGATGAATTCGATTATCGTGCCGGAAGAGGGAACGCGGGGCCATGTGCTTCAGGCTATTCCCGGCGCTCCGCCGAACCTTAAACTAAAGCACGAAGGCTGCCGTTTCAAAGACCGCTGTAAGTACAAGGATGAATGCAGGAACCTTCTGTTAGGTGAACAGTACGCAAGCGGCGGAAGAACGTTCCGCTGCGCCCTTTCCGAAACAAGGCTGAGGGAGTTGTACAAGGCGGACGCGGAGTTACAGTTGAAAAAGCCCGGCAATTCCGGCGAAAAAGACGAGGCGTTAAAATGAGTGAAAACCCAGGGAACGAAAGNAAAAGAAGCAATGAAATATTCATGGTCGGAAAAAACCTGACCAGNGTATTCGGCAGCAAGAACAACAAAACTGTCGCGGTGGATGACGTTGACTTTGAATTCCGNCGCGGTGAAATTGTCTCTGTTGTAGGCGAGAGCGGAAGCGGAAAGACAACTTTGGCGAAGATGATTCTCGGCCTCTTNAATCCCACATCGGGACANATNTTTTANCAGGGACAGCCGAGNGACATTTCAACTCACGCCAAACGCCGTTCATACTGGCAGAACATTCAGGCTATCTTTCAGGACCCCTACTCTACCTACAATATCTTCAACAGGATAGACACAGTNCTCCTTGACTGCATAAGGCTGAAGGGNGGCGGNAATTTAAGCAAGGAAGAAAAATTTGAAAAGATGAAGGATGCCTGCAAATTCGTAAATTTGAAATTTGAGGAACTTACAAACAAATACCCGTTTGAGCTTTCCGGCGGNCAGATGCAGAGACTCATGATAGCNCGTATCTTCATGCTTCACCCGAGGCTTCTGGTCGCGGACGAACCTACTTCCATGATAGACGCGTGTTCCCGTGCTACCATACTGGACATGCTTTTAAAACTGCGGGACGAAATCGACATGACCATTGTGTTCATCACCCATGATATAGGGTTAGCCTACTATATTTCAGATACGGTATACATCATGGAAAAGGGAGTCATCGTAGAAAGGGGAACCGCCGACGAAGCTATTCTCAATCCCAAATCGGACTACACAAAACGGCTTCTTGGAGACGTGCCCAAAATTTACGAGCCCTGGGATTTCAGCTAAAGGCAATGCGCTCCGAACCGGCGCTTCTAACTACCGGAAACCCCGCGAAGCGCATTATTTTATTTGCCCTTCCCCTCTTCGCCAGTGAGTTGCTCCATACCTTTTACAGCATGACGGACGCTTTTATCGTGGGCAGGTGGCTTGGATTAAACGGCCTTGCCGCAGTTGGAGCCAGCTATAGCCTTGTGTGGTTTGTAACAGGTTTTATCATCGGCCTTACAGGAGGCTTTATTGTCATCACAACCCAGCGCGTAGGAGCGGGCGACGAACAGGGGATAAGGAGCAGTATCGCGGCGGGCCTAATGCTCAGCACGGCGGCAACGGTTATATTAACGCTGATCTTCCTCCCCCTGCACCGCCCCATTCTTTCGGCCATGCGTACCCCGTTGGAAATTATGGACGGAACGTCCGGTTACACGATGATCACGTTCATGGGAATTGCCGCGTTCGTGTTTACCAGTTTTTTTACCGGCATTATCTATGCGATGGGCGACAGCCTTACGCCGGTGATTTTTATGCTGATCGCAACTTTTTGCAATATTGTCCTTGACATCCTCTTCGTTGTGGTTATCCCGTGGGGAATTAGGGGGGCGGCGGCGGCCACGGTCATTTCGGAGATAGTCGCCGGTATCCTGTCCGTCGCTTTTATTTTAAAGAAGTTCCGCCGCTTCCTTCCCGGAAGGCGCGACTGGCGCACGGGGCGGAAAGATGCGGGCCGTCATCTTTCGCTGGGAATTGCTATAGCCCTGCAAGGATCAATCATAGGAGCAGGCAACATTCTCGTACAGGCCGCCACGAACGGCCTTGGAGCAATGACCATCGCGGCAGTCTCCGCCGCCCAGCGCGTCCGAGGGCTCAACATGATGCCCTTATTTACGCTTTCCCGCGCCGCAGCTACATATACCGCGCAAAATTACGGCGCAAAAAAGATGGACAGGGTTTACTCAGGACTTTTCCAGGCTTGCATGATCAGCCTTGGCCTGGGCGTGTTCATGGCCGTCTTGAATCAATTTACCGGTGCGCCAATCGCGTCCCTCTTTCTTAAAGACAGCCCCGAAGCGGTTGCGCCGGCGACACAGTACATTCTCTTTACAGGCTATACGGTTTTCATCCTTGGGATAATGCTTGTTTTCCGCAGTACTTTGCAGGGCCTTGGAATGAAAACCGCTCCCATTCTCTCCGGCGTTATGGAAACCGTCATGAGTATTCTCGCGGCGTTTATCTTGATTCCGCAACTGGGCTTTATCGGCGTATGCCTTGTAAACCCGCTCTCCTGGCTGGCTTCGGGCATCCCCCTTTACATAGCCTTTGGAATTTTGAAAAAAAGATTTGGAAAGGAAGTTATTTAATCGTATCAGCGATAACTGTTTTCACAAACTATTTTTTCAAAACTTGACAAATAAACATTTGTATAGTACATTACTAATGGAGGTAATTTTATGGCAACTGAAGCGTTAACATTTGAGAAAGTTTGGGAAATGTTCCAGGAAACCAGAGAGCAAATGAATGAAACCGATCGTAGAATGAATGAAACCGATCGCAGAATGAAGGAAACCGATCGTAGAATGAAAGAGACCGACCGAAGAATCGGTGAACTGAGCAACCGTTTTGGCGAACTGGCGGAACATCTCGTGGCTCCAAGCATTAAAGAAAAATTTAACGCACTGCATTTTACCTTTGAACAAATGTCTCAAAATATTGAAATTTCCGATGCCGAAGGGCACTGCCTTGCGGAGATTGATATATTGCTGGAAAACGGCGATACGGTTATAGCGGTAGAGGTAAAAGCCAAGCCAAATCAAAAAGATGTAGATGTTCATGTTGAGCGGATGGGAGTTCTGCGCCGGCGTGCGGATGCCCGGGGCGATTCCCGCAAATTTCAGGGAGCGATTGCCGGGGCGATAATGACAAATGAGGTACGCAATTATTCCCACAAAGCGGGCTTTTATGTAATAGAACAAACCGGAGAGACCGTAAAAATTAATATCCCGGAAAACTTTAAACCAAGAGAGTGGTAATTAAATACTTTTCAACTATTACCTTTACGCCTGCTCACCCAAAAGCCAGTTCCATCTGCGTTCCGGTGAAGCCTTCTTTGCGCGTAACAAAAAAATCCGCGTCCCACCTTGCGGCGGCTGCAATTGAACGGACAAGGGGAAACACTTGGGTCTCAACGTAATGATCATAATCGGGCTTTCCGTGGGGAAGGGCTGTCGGTTCAGGCCCGTTCACCGTCCACAGGTACTCAACCGTGCCGCGCTTTTTTTTCCAGCCAAGAGCGCGGGCGGCTTTTACCTGCGGCGGTGTTGAGGAAGTGTAGGTTTCTGGGAAACGGGTCAGGCGTTTACGGTAGATGAGTTCATGATCAAGTGAACCGCTTCGCAGTTCGCGGATTGTCTGCCCTACCCTTTCGCGGAATTCCTCTTCAGTACAGCCTGCAAAAACAAGTTCCAGTAATTCAAGTTGAAGACGGCGGGCGAGTGGCGTTGTGTCGCTGCGGACTGCCTCCATTCCTTTTACTTCCACTTCCGTGCTTCCGTCAGCCTGCAAAAGATAACCGCCGTAACCTTTGGCCCTTCCCCTGCCCTCCCTGATTTCTCCAGAGTGTTCCGATTCAGCAGAATGGAAATGTCTTATCGGCGGAATTAAAAAACGGCGGTAGGCTTTTTCAAAACGAAGTTCAATAAAGGATTCCAGACCGTATTCTTTTTTGACAGTCTGTGTAATTAACAGGTTGAGTTCTTTTACAAGATGAGCGCAGTGATCCTCAAATTCAGCTAACGGCACGTCGCCAAGACCGGTTTCCACAAACAGGGAATCCGTGTCGCCGTAAAGCACCCTAAGGCCCCGCGAATTAAACCAGTCCCTTGAAAAGAGGAGCCACTTGCGCGCGAAGGAAGTAATGGCTCCCGCAAGCTCGCTTTTCCCGTAACGGCAGGCGGCAGTCCCAAGAACGCCGTAAAAACTGTTCATCAGTATCTTGTACACCTGCGCCGCGACCGCATCCCCGCTGTCAAGGGCAATACGGCGCGTTGCAAAGTATTCGCCAATCAACGCGGGGAGCAATCCCGCCTTCCGCGAAAAAACAGCTCCGTTAGGTGCAACTATCGGCTTCTCTTTTTCGCTTCCTGCCCTCGCGTGGGAAAGCGGGTCGATGTTAAATGTCCTCATGATTGTCGGGTACAGACTGCGGAAATCAAAAACTGCAACATTGTTAAAAAGCCCGCTCTCGCTTTCAAGCACCGTCCCGCCTGCCGCGCCTGTCACATCAGCGCCGTCGTTGGGAGGAGGCGGGGCAATTCCGTTCTTCCTCAACTGCATTCCGTAAATGCGCTCGAAACTTACAACGCTTGTCCACGCCTTGTCAAGCGAAACCCCTGTAAGGGACGCTCGTTCCAGCGTCAGGCGGAAGAGACCCGTCCTGGCGAGAATCCGAAGGACAAGTTGCGCATCACGACGGCAGTATTCGCCGAAACGGACCGGGTCCTGCGCGTAAAGACGGTCAAGGGCGGCGATCTTTTCATCCCCCGTTTCGTGGACTGTCTTTCCCTCGCCCAAAACCTGCCACGCTATGTCGTCAAGGGAAAAGCTCATGGCCGCCGACCTGCTCTGGATTCCGGCTCTCATGACACGTAACGCATCCAGTACCTGCCTGCCGGGAACAACAGCCGCCGCAGATCGCCTGCGCCAATAACGGCTTCCATCGTCCTCCCCTGGAAAAAATTTCGCGCTGTCAGAGGATCTTCCAATCGTAAAGGGCAGTCCCAGTTTCCCGAAACGTTCCGCAAGATGGGGAAAATCAAAATCCAGAAAATTCCATCCCGTAAGGACATCAGGATCGATAGCGCGGATATCTTCGGCAAACGCACAGAGCATGGATTTCTCGTCGGTGTGGAAGACGGGGGGAGGGAGTGTAGGGAGTGGGGAGCTATGTGTAGGCTGTGGGGTGTTGGCGGGTAACAAAACTCTTACAGTGCTGTTAATGGAGTTATCGTTATCTGCAATTTCATTGTTCACGGCGGAAACCTGCGCAATGCTCACGGCGCGTATAACGCCTGACGGCACATCGGTTTCAATATCTATCGACGCGATTCGAAGCGGAATTGCCGGCGGTTTTTCAGACGCGGATATAACGGGGGCGCGAATTACAATGTCCACCCTTTTTCCCGGCTGGACACATCCTTCCAAAAATACGGGACCGCGTACCTGTTTTTCAATAAGGTAAAGATCGGCGGGCTTTATGCTTGAGTCGGGACTGGGAATACCGGCTTCTTCCAATACGGCGGCGGCTCGTGAACGCTCCTGATAGGAAGAAAAATTAAAGCACGTCAACTTTTCAACGCCTGAAAAAGATTCGAGGGCGGATGTTTCCTCAAATTTAAACGCGCTTAAAATGCTCATTGCGCGAGGGAGGCCGCTCTCAGGGATATGAATGCAGGGCCGCCAGTTTTCCTCCACAACGGCAAAGGAGCGTCCGTCGGCGAGACGGCCAAGCAGGTAGAGCCGGTTCCGCCTGAGATCGGCGTAAGAGTGAACTATAAACCCGTAAAAAACTTCCCTACTCCCTTCCATCATCAGCACATTTTACACTATATTTTTTAGTATGGCTAACTTGTTTGATTATTTAAAATGGAGAGGCGATTTGGAATTTTCAAAATCCCCGCTCAACCCGACGGACAGCGTAATTCTGTGCCAGCTATCCTACCTTCCCCTTGACGGCATCGTTCCGGGCCCCGGAGAAAAAAACGGAATCAGTATCAGCCTTGCTTCGAATATGATCATGGAAAAACTGAAAAGCGCTTCCGATCCTAAACCGCGCCTGATGTACAAGGATGATCCCCAGTTACTAAACACGCTCGCGTCTTCAGACCGTTTTGGAAAATGCCGTCTCTTCGGTTATGTCAACCATATTGACACCGACCGCGAAGTTCAATTTTCCGCAGTTTGCGTGTACACAAACGACGGCTGTTGTTTCATCGTTTTTCGCGGGACGGATCTTTCCTTTGTGGGCTGGAAGGAAGATTTTAACATGAGTTTTAAAGAGGTAATTCCCGCCCAAATTGAAGCTGCGAATTATCTTAAAATGATGGCTTCGATGATCAAGGGGCCTCTTCGACTTGGCGGTCATTCAAAGGGAGGAAACCTTGCTATTTACGCCGCGGCAAATTGCCGAAAGAGAATTCAAAAGCGCATAAGGGAAATTTACAGTAACGACGCGCCGGGCTTTCACAAAAATGTAATTGAGAGTGAAGGTTTTACGGCAATCAGGGATCGCATACGCTCCTATATTCCGCAGGATTCAGTTGTGGGTATGCTCCTTGAACACGGGTATGATTATACGGTGATAAAAAGTTCTCAAGCCGGTCTTTTGCAGCACGATATGTATTCATGGGAAATGACACATAACAACATGGTTCACGTTGACAGTGTTACTCTTGGAAGCCGTTTTGTGGATAAAACACTGCGCGGATGGATTGACAGCCTCGATATTGAACAGCGCAAACAGTTTTTTGACGCTCTGTTTTCAATCATAAACTCATCCGAGGCAAAATCCCTGCCTGAGCTTGAGTTTAAAGCTGTCAGCCGTATCATTAAATCACTGGGCAGTATTGACGAGCCAACCAGAAATCTCATCAATAAAACATTGGGGGAATTGTTCAACGCCGCCCGGCGGAATATAGACACGCTGTTGAAACCGGAAAAAAATGAGTAGAAAGCAAAAAGCTCTGGCCACGATTATTGCCTGTGTTTTGTTATGGGGTTTTTCTTTCATCTCCACAAAAATCGCCATAGCCGTTTTCCCGCCAATGTCGCTTGGAATGTTACGTTTCGCTATAGCTTTGATCTTCCTTTACTTTATCAAACTGAAACTCGCCCCAAATGAAAAACTGCGTATTAAAGACATCCCCGTGCTTTTTGCGGCGGGGTTCAGCGGAGTCACAATATACTTTTTCTGTGAAAACAACGGCATCGCCTTTGTAAGCGCGTCTGAGGCCAGCATTGCCGTAAGTTCCATTCCGATCATCATAATGATCACGGAATGGCTTATAGCAAAAATTAAATTCTCAAAACGAAAAGGCATGGCACATAACGGACCTGTCCACAGAGCCCGCCAATGGATTGGCTGTTTTGTTTCAATAGCCGGAGTGTGGCTGGTAGCCGGTGTATCGTTCGCCGTCTCAGGCAGTATCATCGGTTACATCTACATGGCGGGAGCCGTTCTTAGCTGGGTAGTATATTCCTTTTTAACACGCCCCCTCTTTGCCGGCCATTCGGGAATATACATCGTCTTTTGGCAGTCGGCGGCGGGCTTTATCTGCTTCATCCCGTTTTCAATCGCGGAATTTCAAAACTGGGGAGAGGCGGGTGTGGAAGTGATCATCCACCTTGTTTTTCTGGGCGTTTTCTGTTCGGCTATCGGCTACTGGCTCTACGTCCGCGCTATGGAAATCCTCGGCGTTACCGTCAGCTCTTTCTTCATCAATCTGATTCCCGTGGTTACAGTTATCGGCGGTTTCTTTATGTTAGGCGAAAGGCTCAAACCCCTGCAATGGCTTGGAGCGTTTTTTGTAATTACCGGAGTGTATCTGGCAATGTGGGAAAAGAAACCTACCACTCTTTAGGTTTACCGCAAGCATGATTTTCTACTACCCTCTAATATACCGCTTTTCGCTGGTCTTTGAAAGGCGTTTATCCTCAATACTTCTCAATAATATCGTTGATTTCGCTCAAGATTTGGGTAGTTGATTGGCTGACGTGCTTTTTAATATGGGCTTTAACTTGTTTTTGAAGTTGTTTCTTTGAGGAATGAGCCATTCTTGTGTTTGCTTGCTCAATTTCAGTTAACGCGCTGTTTTCTGTCCTGCTTTTGAAAAAAAGATACGGTTCAACTCTGAGAATTTTGGCTATTTTCTCTATCAGCTCCATAGAAGGAAACTTCCGCCCGACCTCAATTTCCCCAATATAACTATGCGCTGTACCGCAATACTCGGCTAATTTCATCTGGGATAAGCCTTCTTTTTTACGGAATTCCTTTAGATTTTGGACAAAAATCTGCTTTAAGGTCATTTTTTATGCTAATAGCCATTAGAATTGCCTCTCAATGAGCCAATAGTGGCTATTTATACCTCTTGACATTATCTAGCTATTAGTGGGTATAATAAAGGACAAATGTCTTTTTTGAGGCATTATTTTTGGATTTTTGCATTAAGGCAGTTTTTTGGAAATAAGCCCATAGGGTTTATATATTTTGAAACTATGCGGTACAGACCGCATAAAGGAGTGTTTTATGAAAAACACAATGAGAAAAGCGTTTTTATTGTTGGCTCTCGTGCTGATTGTCGCGGGAGGTGCATTCGCGCAGAGGGTGGGCGACACTGTGCAGGTGAACGGCCAGACCTATACCATACTGACGGTGTCAGGCGACACGATTGTTCTGCAACGGGGAGGGACACCGGCGGCATCAGTGCCATCGGGGACGACAGGGCTGTCATCGCCGCTTGACGGCGTTTGGGGCGCTTATAGTAATCAAAGAACTCGTTTTGTTAATAGGGCCAGATTTAGTATTTCCGGCTCCAGCGGAGTTTTGACCGATATAAGCGAAGTCGAAGCCAACAATAATATTTTTAGGGATGCTTTGGTTAAAGGCTTTGTCAGAGTCGGAGACCCGATATTAAGGAACATCCAAGGCACGGGCGCGACGACATGGAGTTGTGAGGTTTTACATATAGAAGCCACAGGTAATACCGCCACTAGCGCGCAATGGCGGGCTGGCACCATTACCGGTACGAGTAATAATAGTCGTTTCACTATTGCTGTTAACGGATTTGGTGATGTTGGTACTTTCAGTAGAAGGTAACTTCTGCCAAAAAACGGTGACCGTCACTCTTTCCAGCATGGCCTTTGAAAAGCCCAAGGGGAAAAGGCGGCTGTCGCCGTTATTGGAAACGTCATTGTAATGGCGACGGCAATTTTTTTAAGGAGTTTTGTATGAAAAACACAATCAAGAAAAACACAATCAAAGTGTTCGGTATTATCGCCTTCGTAGCGGTAATAGGATTTTCTTTTACCGCTTGCCGCGTACTGCTGAATGCGACATTGGACGCTATTCAACATGAAATTAGAGACGACGATTCAAGCGGCGGTTCATTGTCAGGCGGCAGCCAGGTGACAGCGGTTCCATCACAGCTTGACGCCGTTTGGGGCAGTTATAGTAATCAAAGAAGTCGTTTTGTTAATAGGGCAAGGTTTACGATTTCCGGCACGAGGGCAGTTTTGACCGATATAAGCGATGTCGAAGCTACCAGTAATATTTTTAGGGATGCTTTGGTTAAAGGCTTTGTCAAAGTCGGAGACACCATAATAAGGAATATCCGAATGACGGGCGCTGTTACATACAGTTGTGAGGTTTTATTTATGGATGCCACAGGTAATACCGCCAATAGTGCGCAATGGAGGGCTGCTACCATTACCATGACTAATAATGCACAACGTTTCAGTATTGATGTTGAAGGATTTGGTAATATTGGTGTTTTCAGCAAAAGGTAACAATCACCAGTGCCTGTTACCTTTATAACCCGTTCGTATAGGCAGGTAACAAAATCGCCAACGAAGCCGGCAAGAAAAACCGCGACCGGCGCTCTTTTTAGGCGACCGGCACCACAAGGAGTAAGCGCCATTGCGTTGCAATGGCGTTTGATTAAAATCGTCGCTCACGCGACGGAAACAGGAGTAAAACATGGCTAAATGCAAAAAATGCGGAAAAACCTTAGACGAGGGCGTAAAGTTCTGCCCGTCTTGCGGAACCGCCGTATCAGAAAAATCGGTAAAAACCGAGACTCAGAACCAGGAGATTCAGCAAGCCGACCCTGCAGACGCAGAACAAAACAAAGGAATGGCGGTTGTCGCCTACATTCTGTTTTTCATTCCGCTCATTACAGGCGATCACAAAAAATCGCCCTTTGTGATGTATCACACCAATCAGGGCGCGGTATTGTTTATAACATGCGTCGCGTTGTCGGTTGCATCGTCAATACTCACGACAATACTATACCGGTTGCCTTTGGGTCTCATATCCATTTTCGGGCTAATTACGCCGTTGGTCGGTATCGTGATGTTCGTGCTTTTCATAATCGGCATACTCAACGCCCTGAAAGGCATAATGAAACCCCTGCCGGTGATCGGGAAGTTTGTGATTATAAAGTGAGGGTAACACTAGTAACTTTTTTGTAAATCATGGGACGTATGTTCCATAAAACATATTCAAGGAGTGTTTTATGAAAAACTTTGATGACAGCGTTACACAGAAGCCGCCGCCATGTCCCTGCGGATAAGTTGAGAAACGAATTCCGCAGGCGTTTGATGCAAAGCCTTTGCGCGAGCGTCAAGAATACGGACGGTCGGTTCGTCCAACAACAGCATACGGGCGCGGCGTTCAGTAAAAAAACCGCCCCCGCCCTTTTTGATTTTGGGAGTAGTTTTAGTCCAAAGTTCGTCCAAAGCGTCCGCTTCTTCTTCGGTCATTTCAGCCATACATCTCTCCATTTTACGTCGCTCCAGCGACGAAGTAAATCGAAAGTCTCAGCGAAGCTGAGACAATCTCTCCTAATCAATCAAATCATAAAGCGCCTTACGGCAAGGCATCGCATGAAAGACGTTGATAGAATCATCGTCTATCCGGTTATAAATGACTTCAAGCAAATTAGCGTTACGGTCAAAGCCAATTAAAAGATGTTTATTTTCAGCGTCTTCAATCGGGTCTTCATAAATGAAGGTTTCAAAAGCCCTCAAAATATCGGCTTCAGTAACATTGTGCCTGAACGCCGC
>JGI24698J34947_10000830_pt1 | contig 15468 bp, 15 predicted proteins | sample TergutMp193P3_FD_34947 | JGI IMG/M metagenome (IMG submission 34947) | reverse complement strand
GCAATCCCCTCCTTCAAGACCCGCGACGACTACCTCGCGATAATCACCATCGCGGCGAACTTCATCATCATCACCGCCATCAACAACATGGGCATCGTCGGCGCGAGCCGCGGCCTCATGGGCATGAAGGGCACCCTCAACGCGATGGAGCAGGTCGTGCCCCTGCCGTGGATACTGATATGGGTGTTGGTTTTTCTGGCGGTCTGCGTGGGCCTCATCAAGTGCCTCATGGGTTCGGTGATGGGCAAGGGCATCTCCGCCATCCGCTACGACGAGGTCGCGGCGGAAATCATGAGCGTCAACACCGACAGGATAAAGCTGCTGGCGTTCATGTTTTCCTCCGGCCTCGCGGGCATCGCCGGCGGCCTTTTTGCGCACATGCTCGGCTTCATCAACCCCGCCTCGTTCAACATCATGAAGTCCACCGAGGGCATGGTCATGGTCTACCTCGGCGGCATGGGCTCGCTCTCGGGCTCCGTCCTTTCGGCTATCCTTTTTTCTTTCCTGCTGGAAGCCCTGCGCCCCCTCCAGATCCTCAAGTGGGTAATCCTCCCCCTCATGCTCATCCTCCTCATGCAGTTCCGTCCGGAGGGCATCATGGGCAACAAAGAGCTGCCAGAGGTTTTCGCACGGCTGCGGGAGCGGTGGAAGGCGAGGAGGGGAGGGTGAAGAAGACCTCGCACAGAGGCACGGAGGCACAGGCCAACGGAGCGGCAGTCGGAGTCGGTATTCTGGGTTTACTGACGGTTGTTGAAAGAATACGATCATGGTTAGAAGGCTGAACGATGATGGAACAATGGGCAGAGATCAAACAACTCATTCTGGGACTCGCGCTGATCTTTTCAAGCATCATGATGTTCATCATGGCACGTTATCTGAAAATTAAGTAAGAGGGAAGGGTAATTGTTACCGTTTCCCCAACAGCCTGCCCAACCGTTATAACAACCGGGGCAGCGGGGACAACGAGCAGGGCAACGGCGTCAACGGCGACCAGCGCGGCAAAACCGTCTCCATGGCGCTGTCCTGGCAGAACGAGCGCGGGATTCGCAGGAGGTGGGGGAGATATTGAGCACGATCATTTCGTAAAAGATTTCGCACCGGAGAGAAAATGAGACACGGATTACTTAACTTGGGAAGCCTTTTATTGGGGCTAATAGCGTGGATACTTCCCACAGTAAACCTTAATTTATTAAATAAAGCTGAACATAAAAATTGGTTTTTGCTTTGCACAACAAGCATAAGTGCTTGCGCTATTTCTTTGTTTTTGCAAATCCTTTATAATGCTCATCTGGTAAACATTCATGACTGGGCGGCACTTATGGATACAATGAGAGCGGTTGTGCTTGCATCTTCGGTACTTCTCGTCGTTACTATTACGATGAATGTAATCACGGTTATTAAATACATGAATAAAAAGTGACTGTCATCTGTTCGTGTGTGTTTCGGAGGAACGAGCCTGTGTGGTTCGTGTGAGAAGTCCACCGAGGGCATGGTGATGGTCTACCTCGGTGGTATGGGCTCGCTCTCGGCTCCGTCCTTCAGGCGATCTTCTTTATACACGAAATAGGTTTCGTATATATGTAGTTAAGCGCAAATTTTTAAAAATGATGTATGAAAAATTAAACATTGAAATATTTTAAGAAATTATCCAAAATACCCGAAAATGTTCATCATTTGTTTTTTGGTTATGGTATTCTTTTTGATGGAGAGGTTTTTTATGAACTGGAAATTGGCAGTATTCATAGTTTTTGTAATTATTTTTTCATTGTCGCTTTTTATTCTTCAGCCATTTACAAATATTGATTTCGCAAAACTTAGCCTTGCACAATTTGGACCAACTTTGGCATATATTCTTACAATAATATTATTTAAGGATTTATTTATTTCAATTAAAATCAAGATGTCGAAAATAATTATTGTTAAAACACTACTATCAATAATTGTTCCTCTAATAATAAATTTAATAATTTACTGTATTGGCAAATTATTAAAAATTGAATTACAAATAAATACAAAATTTCAATATATAATACTTAATTATGGAATTTGGTTAATTATTGGCGCTATTGGAGAAGAGATTGGCTGGAGAAGTTTTTTGCAACCGATGCTGGATAGAAAATACCCAATAATTATATCTTCACTTATTGTCGGGTTAATATGGGGATTTTGGCATATAAATCATTTCATAAATGGACCAATATTTGTTTTGGAATTTTTGTTATTTACAATATCGTATTCAATAGTGGTTATGTTTTTGTTAAAAAATACAGAATATAATATTATTATATCATCAATGTTTCATGCTTCCCTTAATATATCATATAAAATATTTTTGGAAAACAGTTATGGTAATACTGGACTATTCTTAATTAGAGGTATTATATGGTTAATAATTGCCGTGATAATTGTGTTATCTGAAAGGAAATATTATCTACAAAAGCAAAAAACCAGAGGGAACGCAACGGTAGCAGTTATCTCAAAACAGTAATTGTTAATGTTTTTGGGATCATTTTAACCCGTTTTTGCGTCAAATTGACCATTTAATCATAAAATATCCAATCTATCCAATTTTACCAAACGCTTGGGTCTAATCACAAAACGTTAAGGCGTAAATAAAAAACGATTCAGTCCATCAAGGCAACGCCTTGTAAAAAATACCTAAAGAAATGCCGGGATCAGGGAAGGCTTGAAAAAAGTGTGTTTCCGGTATAAATTTTCAATACTCGGGTGTTGTATAGTATGAAGCGGGTCGTGGCCGTTTGATGTCATTTTGGGGGTTTTTATGAAGTTTTTATCCATTATAGGCATAGTTACAGTCCTGACAATGATGGCTGCCTGTAATTCCACAAAGTTTTCCGAAATCCAGGCCAAGTTGCCCGAGATGAAGTACAAACCCGATGGGACGTATCGAGGCAGTTACGATCTTTCGGGAACGCCGGTTAAGGTAACTTTGGACGTGACCGTTCTACATGGAAACATTGGCGGCATAACCATAATTAAGCATTTTTGTTCCCCGATAGGAAAAAAGGCTGAAAAAATAGTCGATAGGATAATAGAGGAACAAAGCCTCGGTATCGACGCGATAAGCGGCGCGACCGCAAGCAGCAAGGCAATATTGAAGGCGGTGGAAGATGCGCTGCGCTAAACGGCACAGGAGGGAATTATGCCTAATGCTTTAGTTTTGTATTTTACCAAATACGGCTCGACGAAAAAATATGCAGAGTGGATTGCCGAAGAATTAAAGGGAGACATTTTTGACATAAAGGACGCGAGGCTCAACCAACTGCACGAATGCGGCATAATAATATTGGGCAGCGCGTTATACGCCGGAAACATCAAGGGGCTAAACCTGCTTGTCGATAATTACGAAAAAATAAAAGACAAAAAACTGGTTATCTTCACCTGCGGTGTAGCCGATTACAGCAAAGCGGAAAATTGTGACGGCATTTATAAAAGGCTTGAGGAAGCCATTCCAAAAAGCATATTGGAAACCATCAAGGTTTTTTATTTACGGGGCGGTATTGATTACAGGAAATTGAGCTTCATGCATAAAATAATGATGGGGATGGTACGGAAGATGGTATTGAAGAAAGGGGCGGATAATATGAATGATGAGAACAGGGAGTTTTTGGAGACGTATGGGAAGACGGTGGATTTTACGGATAAGAAGAGTATAAAGGGAATTGTAGACTATTGTAAAACATAAAAGTAGAAGGCCTCGCACAGGGCTCGGGTGCACGGAGATAAATGAAATGGAAATAAAACAGGTACTTTATAAAGATGAATATTGGGATAAACTTATCGATTTTGCAAAGAAATCTTCCTGGCGAGAAAGTCCTATTATAGCCAGGAATTGGGAAGAAAATAATTATTTAGAGTGGGAAAGAATATTTATTGCAATTGAAAATAATAATATTGTTGGGCATTGTTCATTAAATGAAAAAGATAGTATCCCGGACGTAAAATATACTCCCTATATTCAATCTATTTTTATCAATGAACAATTTCGTGGCAATAGATTAAGTGAAAAATTGATTTTATGTGCAATATCTTATGCCAAAACATTGGGATTTGAAAAAGTGTATATTGTTAGTGATCATAAAAATCTTTATGAAAAATATGGATTCATAAAAATAGATGAGAAAAATGATTATAGAGGTGAACCGCAAAGTATATTTGTTCATAAAATAGAATAAAAGCCAAACCGCTACCGCAGAATATATTGTTGACAATTGGAAGGTCATAGCTATAGTATCAAGCTCTGGGACTCTAAGCTTCTGTGCCTCTGTGCCCCCGTGAGAGATTATTCCTGGTTCCCCGTGCCTTTGTGCGAAGTCTTTTTCTTGAATAGAGCCCTTGACAAATCGTCCGCATTTCTATAGCATTTACCCCAGATAGACAAAGGCGTCTTTTGCTTGGCCACTTGCGTTTAAACGGTCAGGCGGTAGGCGCCTTTTTTGTTTACTCTCTCAATAAGAAGGGCGAATGGAAAAGCATCTTGAGATAAGGAACCTGACTCACCGCTTCGGAGGGCTCCAGGCCCTGACCGATATTAACCTGTACCTCGAATCCGGCGAGATTGCCGGCCTTATCGGCCCCAACGGCGCGGGGAAGACCACGGTCTTTAACCTCGTGAGCGGGTTTTACGTGCCCACCCAGGGAGATATCCTTGTTCACGGCAAAAGGATAAACGCCTTGAGGCCGCACGAGGTCGCGGCGATGAAGATTGGACGGACCTTCCAGAGCATCAGGCTTTGGAACGAGATGACGGTGCTGGACAATATCAGCATATCCCAGCATCACCACCTGGGCTACAACGTGGTTGATGTCTTTTTCCGCACCAAAAGGTACAGGGAACGGGAAAAGGAGATTATCGATTCAGCAATGGAGCTGCTGGAGGTGTTCCAGCTCGCCGATTACGCCAACGATTACCCGAAAAACCTTCCCTACGGCACACAGCGCCGGGTGGAGATTGTCCGCGCGCTGTCGCTCAAGCCGGACCTCCTCATGCTGGACGAGCCTGCGGCCGGGCTGTCCACTGTGGACGCCATTGCGCTCATCGGCTACATAAACTGGATACATGAAAAATTTAAGCTTACCGTCTGGATGATAGAGCACCAGATGGAAGTGATCATGACGCTCTGCAAGAGAATCACGGTCATTGATTTTGGGCGGGAGATCGCCTGCGGCACTCCCGAAGAGATAAAAAACAACCCCAAGGTCATTAGCGCCTACCTTGGGGACGGAACGATATAGGGGCCCGTATGCTGCTGGAAGTAAAAGATTTGAGAGCCTCCTATGGAAACATCAAGGTTCTCCACGGCATTTCCTTCAATATTGACCGGGGGGAAATCGTTACCCTTATCGGCGGGAACGGGGCGGGGAAAACATCGACCCTTTCGAGCCTTGCCCGGCTGCCCCGCCCCGAGGCCCCGGTGATTACGGGAGGCGATATCCTGTATGAGGGGGAGAGCCTCCTTAAGACCGAGGCCCACAGCCTTGTGCAGGAGGGCAGGATGGCCCTTGTCCCCGAGGGGCGGCATATCTTCGGCAACCTGACGGTGGAGGAAAACCTCCGCATCGCCGCGTACCCCCACAGCAAGAAAAAGCACCGGAACGCAATCATCGCCGAAAAGATGAGCATGGTCTGCGAGCTGTTCCCCCGCCTCAAGGAACGGTCGAAGCAAAGGGGGGAACTCCTTTCCGGCGGCGAACAGCAGATGCTCTCGGTGGGGCGTGCGCTCATGTCGGGCAGCGATTTCATATTGCTGGACGAGCCTTCCATGGGGCTGGCACCCAAACTGATGTATGAGATGTTCAGGGTCTTGAAGCAGCTTAATTCCGTCAATCGTACCACCATTCTTGTCGTGGAGCAGAACGCGAAAATCGCCCTTGAATTCGCCAACCGGGGCTATGTGCTCAAAACCGGGGAAATTATCGCCTCCGGAAGCTCCGGGGAGCTTGCCGCCAATCCCGACGTGAAGAAGGCGTATCTGGGCGGGTGAGATAAGAAGAATACCTCTCACAGGGGCACAAAGGCACGGAGATAAAGAAAGCCTCTCACAGAGGCACGGAAGCACGGGGAATAAGGAATTTTGAATTTCTCCGTGTCCCCTGTGTTCTCCGTGCGCTCCGTGCAAAATATTAAAAAGTGACTCCCCTTAGACCTTTCCGTCTTCCACGTCCTTTATAAGCTGAAACGCCTCGTCGAGGGTTGGGAAAATCCACCTTTCCCCATCGTCACCCCTGCCATGAAAAAATACTTCAAACCCATGCTTAGGAGGCTCAGGGAATGCGCCATGGTTGTATATTACCGCAAACCTATATCCCATTGGGTGCCGGTAGAAAACTTCAACGCGACTTTCACCGCTTTCCAATACTTTTCTCCCCTCTTCCTGGGATAAAGGAACGCTAATAGGTTTATTGCCGTCACAGTACTCAATAAAACGATTAAGATCTTCTTCCGTTTCAAATGTGTCAGTCCACACAAGCTTGCCGTCGTGCAGAACCTCGACATAGTACCCTTCGTCGGTTTTTCTTGTGTTGATCTTTTGCTCTACCATAATAACCTTCTTTCAATATTCATCTCACAGGGGCACAGAGGCACGGGGACATATATTCTTAATACCTCTCACAGGGTGCACAAAGGCACGGAGATAAAGAAAGCCTCTCACAGGAGCACAGAGGCACAAAGGAAGTTTAAATCCCCTTACTCCCTTGCTCCCCTATTCAATCTTCTCCCACTCAAATACCGGCATTTTACTGCGGTCGTCCTCGAAGCCCACGAGGGTGTAACAGCGGTAATCGCATTTCGCGCAGCCTACGTGACGCCCGTCCGGCTTGTAGTTTACTTCGGCAAGCTTTCCTTTCAGTGCATAGGTTCCCAATGCCCCGCCGTATTTATCCCTTACCGCCTCAAAAAAGTTGTCGCTTAATTGATTCCTACAACCGACAAATCCAAAGGTGTCATCTTTTTCTGGGGGGATGCATTCGCCTGTCAGTGTTATCCTGCTTACTGGGCATTTTCTAAATATCCAGCTTTGCAATTCACAGTTGCCCAGGGTTACCGCACTTAGTCCCGGATTTTGCTCAAAAGCACTAAAGTATATTTTGACCATCCTCCCGTCCCCCTCAACGCGGAGCTCCCTGAGCCGGCATCTAACGAACGCGCCGATTCCAATCTCCCGCAGGCTCTTCGGGAGGCTGACTGCCGTGATTGGCTTGTCCATAAAGCATCCGTCACCAAGCATCTGTACACCCTCGGGGATTATGAGGCGACCCTTGAAGCCCTCAGGCAGATTTACCATGCCGCGCCTGATCGTGTCCTCGCCTTCGGGCAGCTCGAGGGTGTAAATGTCCTCTTTCTCTTTTTTCATTTTTTATCTCCCTTTCCCTCCGTGCCTCCGTGCCCCCGTGAGAGGTCTTCTAAATTCCCCGTGCCCTCAGTGTAACCTGTAAGTATGTCATAGAGTGCTATGGTGAGTGTTCTTTTTTTAGGTGATGTTTTCGCCGTCCTTTTCGGGCTTCACCTCAGAATCTTTTTCATTCTCTTTAACAATTCGTCCTGTGTGCATGGTTTCTTTATGTAATCGATAGCGCCCATTTCTCTGGCGCGGCTCTTGTCTTTGGGATCATCGGAGACTGTGAAAATCGCTATCGGCACGTTGTGTAAATTGCTGAGCCCCCTTATCCTCTCATAAGTCTGCCATCCGTCTGTTTCCGGCATCATTAAATCAAGAAAAATTAAATTCGGGGCAAGTCCCTGGTAAAGGAGCTTCAGGGCTTCCCCGCACGACTTGACGGTAGTGACATCATAGTCTTGCTTTAAAAAGTTCCTGGTCAATTCCAGGTGGATTTCGTCATCGTCAACAACCAGGACTATTTGCTTTTCGTCCCCTGTGGAAACCTTGAATTTATTCGTTTCGGATCTAAGCTCGTCAAAGTTCCGGTTGTTTTCGGTGCTCATTTCAGTCACATGGGTTACCGCGGTCTTTATCTCCTTTAGGGCGACGTTCACCACTTCCGACATCCCGCTCATTGCCTCGGTGCTGACTTTGATAAATTCATCTGTTTCTTTTATCAAATCATCGCCTGACCTGGACATATCTTCCGACCCTTTCTGGACAGAAACGGTTATTTCCTTAAGGCGGCCTATGGCGTCAAGTATCTGCTTTCCCCCGGATTCCTGCTCTTCCATCGCGTGGCGGATATTCATTTCGTGCTCGGCAACCGTTTTTACCCCCGTGTCAATGGCGCCGAACCGCGCAAGGACTTCATCGGAAGATTTTGTAATATTGTCTATGGACGCTTTAATCTTTTTTAGCATGGTCGAGGTAGTTTTTGACTGCTGGCCCGATGACTCGGCGAGCTTGCGGATTTCGTCGGCAACGACCGCGAACCCCCTTCCCGACTCCCCGGCGTGGGCTGCCTCGATGGCGGCGTTCATGGAGAGGAGGTTGGTCTGGCTTGCGATTTTGTTCATTACCAGGTTGATTTCAAGGAGCCCCTCCGATTCCTTCGCGATTTCCTGTATTTCCTGCGCCACTGTCTGGAGCGCCGTCCTTCCGTGTTCCGAGGCTTCCGTCAGGGCTTCGACATTTTTGCCGTTTTCCACAAGCGTTTGGCCGACAGAATGTATGTTAGCCGTCATTTCCTCGATGGCTGAGGACGACGTGTTTACACTCTCGGTCTGCTCTTCTATCAGTTTATCCTGATGGTCGATGGTGGTTTTAATTTTCTCCAGCGACTTGTTCACTTCAGCCGATTCTTTTTCCTGCCTGGCTTCCAGAGTTTTAATTTCTTCAAAGTTAGCCATAATATTGTCCACGGCCGCCGAAGTTTTTGTCATATTGACGGATAGCTCATGGCCGGTATTGGTAAGGGCGTGAATTTTCTGTTTTATTATGCCCACAAGGTCCCTGATGTTGCCCAGTGTCGAGTTAAAAAACAGGGCTAAATCGCCTATTTCATTATTTGCCTGTATGTTGATTATTCGGGTCAGGTCCCCCTCGCCTTCGGATATGTCTTTAAGGGCGTTTGTGATGGTCACAATGGGCCTGGTAATCCGGCGGATAATCACAATCAGGACAGCCACTATCAGGGCCATCATGGCTGCTACTATAAACACGGTGTTGCGAATCGTTTCATTTACTTCCTTGAACACGGCGGCCTGGGGGATGGTGGAAACAACCATCCAGTTGGCGCCGGGGATTTCTGACGAAATAATGATGCGTTGCTTGTCCATCCCGTAGAACGTCTGGGAGTTTAGTATGCTTTGGCGGTATTGCTCAATGCCCTGATCCTCAAAAAAGTTGACCTTCATTACTTTTTCCGGGTCTTTGTTGCTGATATAAATACCTTCCCGGTTAAGCAGCCAGCTTTCCATCTCGGGAATTCTTCCCGTGTTTGCCATGTCGGTTAGGGTGCTTACCGCTATGTCCAGCACCAGAATGCCTATGTCGTTACGGTTATTGTCGAAGATCACCGTGGAAAGGGAAGTTGAGAAGATGCCTGTAGCCAGGGCCATATACGGATCGGTGTAGCTTACCGAACCGGGTACCTTCTCAGCATCGACGTACCAGGGCCTGGTGCTCTGATCGTAGTTTGAGGGGAGCGCCCAGAACGGGGAGAATACCGCGTATCCGCCTTCCAAAAAGGTAGGTATGTGGTTCGTCACAAAGACCTGGGTCACGTCGCTCATGACCGATCTGCTACGGGTAAGAAAATCACGCATTTCTTCCAGTGGAATAGCGTCCGAGTCGAAGGCCGGGGCCCCTGATTTTTCATAGAGGGAGGCGATAGCCGACGAGATCTGATACAGAGCCTGCTCGCGGGCCGTAAAATGATCGATCACGTTGTCTTTGATGTTTGTGTTCTCTTCCTGCATAATGGTTTTGATCTGCTCTCCGGAAAGCGTCCGCATCCGTATAGTGTAAATTACGGACACTGCCGAGGTGACCGCAAGCATCCCGGCCAGGGAAAGGGCCGTCAAAACCAAACTAATTGAAAGTTTGAGCTTTATCATTTGCCTCCATAAAAGCATCTGAAGAATATCTAAGGTAAATTCTTTTGATGATAATCTGTAATGTTATTGATTATACCCGATAGTTTGAAGGAGGGCAAGCGCTGTGTAGACTTCAGAGGAACATAATTCCCAATACCTCTCACAGGGGCACTGAGGCACGGAGAATATAAGCGGTTTTCCTGGGGAATTATGGACGTCATCTTTTCCTCCATGTCGTCTTCGTTGGCGAGTTCAAAGGGTGGCCATAAGCAAACTCACCTCCGCGACGGTCTCATTAAAAGTCTTGCCGTCAAACGGGGAGGTGTTTTCCAAAGTCCCAATTTGCTTAGTGATAGCCGCCTCCTGGACAATGCCAGACAGTTTCCTGATCCGTTCCTTCATTTTGTTCCGCAGCCTGAACGCGGAAGCGATATTGAGCGTCATAAAATCCCCCTTCATGGTTTTACTTGTATCCTAATTTTCCCTGTAAATTATAGCCTATGAGTATGTCATAGAGTGCTATTGTTAATATTTTTTAATGGTAATAACAAGTTAAGCGAGCTAACAGCCAGGAAATGGGTCAAAATGACACACCGAAGGCTTGTTTTTGGATGTCAGGACAGGCTCTAAGTATTGACAAATTAGTCTTCTAAATGCTATATATAATCATATTATACAAATAGTACATTTTATCATAAAAAGTGGGTTATTTTGACGCGGTTTTACCGGTGCGTTAGGATGAAAAATGGAGCTTCATGTGAAGTGAGGTAGTTATGCCCAAAATGAGGGAAAAGATAAGCAATGAAATTATGTAAAACAAAAGAAATTAGACAAGCACTAATAACCGAAGAAGAAATAAAAAAAGTCTTTGAAAACGGGGGGTGCATATCATATATTGAGCATAAAAACAATCCCGTTGTCCTTGGCCCGGGTATGCTGCTAAAAGTAAATACAAATATTGGTATATCTACACCTAAAGGGTTAAATGCTGAAATCGTGAAACTTTGCAGGATAGCCAGTGTCCCTTATGCCCCTGATATGATGATGGATCATACAGCAATTGAATTACCTAAACCATTTTGGAAAATTATGACAGAAGAGTTTGATGGTCCATTGGGAACGATACCGGTTTATTCGGTTTTTAGGGAAGGAAAAGGTATTGATCCAGGAGAATTGCTTTTTACAATCGAAAATATGGCAGTAAACGGCATAAATTTCATGGGATTCCATCATACTTCAACTATAGAAATCAATGAAATTGCAAGAAAATACAGAACGATACCATCGACTTCATGGGGTGGTACGCTTGTTCTTCGGGATGCGTACATGAATAGGCGTGAAGGTAATGTAATTCTTGAAAACCTGGATAAAATACTTGAAATACTCAAAAAACACAATGTAACAATGAATATCGGGACAACCTTTCGGCCTGCCAGAATTAGTGAAGCATTGGACGAAGCCCAAATGGCTGAAATCGCTATGCAAAAAAAGATTATTGATTATGCCAGGAAAGCAGGAGTGAATGTGATACTCGAAGGTGTTGGACACTTGGCTTTGAATGACATATCACGTTATTGTAATTTAACGCGAGAACATAACACTCCTATGATGCCACTGGGTCCTATTGTAACAGATGCCTCAGTCGGCTGTGATCATGTATCCAATGCAATAGGCGCAACAATAATGGCATTAAACGGAAACATGGGCGTAGTAAATAGTGTCACAAGTATGGAGCATTTAGGTGGTGTACCATCAACAGAAGTAGTGTTAGAAGGTTTGAAGACAGCACAGGTAGTTGCCCACTCAATCAATCTCACGAGATTTGAAAAGATTAGGAGAATTGATAATATGATTTCGGACAACAGGGCAAAAGGAAAAACCTGTGTGATACAAGATGGACTATTTACCGAAAAACAATCTTTAAAAACTGCACTGGAAAAAGGGTGTTCCCGCTGTAATGATCAATGTCCATTGGTTTTCACAGAAAAAGGAAATCAGGATCATGGATAATTTAAAAGAGTATAAAATGTATATTAACGGCGAATGGGTAAACTCCAGTGATGGAAAAATTTTCAATAGCTTAAATCCTGCCGAAGGTGAGCCATGGGCCATAGTACAAGCCGCATCACCCGATGATGTGAAATATGCGATTAATTCTGCCAATGATGCACAAAAAGAATGGTCAACTTTAACATTTTTGGAGCGTGCCAACCATATTGAAAATTTTGTGAAATTGTTAAAACAGCCAAATAATACTTCGGCTGTCGCGTTAACTGAAACAACTGATTGGGGACGACAATTGAAAAATTCATTAAAGGCAGTGAATACAGCTGCTCGTTACGCTAATTATTATATTCATGCCAGTGATCATGTAAAGGGTAGTGTAAATTCGACAGACGATAAAAATATATTTAATTATGAATTGAGAGAGCCATTGGGTGTGATAGGAGCTATTGTACCATGGAACGCTCCTACTGTTATGGCAATTGATAAAATTATTCCTGCAATTATCATGGGCAATACAATTGTTATCAAACCATCTGAGCATTGCAGTGTGCCTCTTTTGGAGATGGCTGAACTTATGAGACAAGCCGGGTTTCCCAAGGGTGTTGTTAATGTCGTAACTGGTGACGAAAAAGTTGGTGAAGCACTTGTATCCAGTCCGGATGTAAACAAAATTGCCTTTACAGGCAGTGTAAAAGTAGCTAAAAGGATTGCCCAATTTGCAATACAACACCTAAAGCCATGTTTATTTGAATTAGGTGGAAAATCACCTAATATCGTGTTCAACGATGCTGCTATAAAACAGGCGGTAAATGGGGCAATTTTGGCATTTCGTAATATGGGACAAACCTGCATTGCACCCACCAGGTTGCTTTTACAGGATGATATTTATGAGGGTTTTGTAAAAGACCTTGTTAAAAAGTGTAAGACACTTAGAATAGGAGTTCCCTTGGACAACGATTCAGATCTTGGGCCGTTGGCAACAAAAGTACAATTGGATAAAGTACAAAGATATATCGAGATTGGAAGATCAGAGGGAGCAACCGAAGTTTTAGGTGATTCTGATTATGATAAGTCAAAAGTCAACCCAAATGGGTATTATATTGGTCCTACAATTTTTGCCAATGCCAACAATAAAATGCGTATTGCACAAGAAGAAATATTTGGTCCTGTTTTGACAGTTATCCCTTTTAAATACGAAGAAGAAGCGATAGTTATTGCCAATGATACTAATTATGGTCTAGCCGCTGGTGTTTGGACGAAAGACCTGAATAAAGCACACCGTGTGGCGCGCCAACTTCAGGCAGGAACTGTATGGGTAAATACATATCATGAGTTTTATGTGCAAACACCTTTTGGTGGTTATAAAGACAGTGGAAATAGTCGCGAAAGAGGTTTGGATGTTTTGAATGAATATTCCCAGAAGAAAAACGTATTGGTTAGGTTACAAGAGAATAATGAATGACTTAATGGTATTAGATTATATCTATGGATGAATCTATTCTGATTTGTATGGTAGGCATTTTGAACCTCTGGGATTCCTTTCTGGGTATAGGAAATCACAGTAAAAACCAAAGGTTTGCAACCACAGAGGTCTAAAGCGGGAAACGGGAGTCGGAGACGAAGCTATCACTGTTCTCTTCCTACCGTGAAAGGCTTTTCCCGAAACGGCACCCGTCGCTTTTTTTAGAACTCCAGCCTGTCTTTATCAAACCTGACGGCAAGGCCGGGAAACACGGAAACGGGGACATCGAGAACGGTTTCCTCGTCTTCCGCCTCGTATTTGGTTTTAACAAACGCGCCCTCTTGCAAGGCATAGACCGTAACGTTCCGGGCATCTGAAACAACCCAGTATTCGCTGACGCCGATAGCCTCGTACAGGCTTTTCTTCTCGTCAAAATCCCTGTCCATAGTCGAAGGGGACGCCACCTCGACAAGCATCTTGGGAACGCCCCGGTAGCCGTGGGAGGAAAAATTTGATTTGTCAATGTCGCAAAGGACAATGACGTCGGGCAAAAAATACACCTCGTCTCTATTCCCCTTCTCAATGCTCTTTTTGAAATACGTCTTGAAGGAGGGCATCTCCTTTATCGCGGGGACAAAATCCTTCAAGTCCACGCCCAAATTGCTGCCGAACACGCGGCAGGGCTTGCCTTCAAGATAATTATGTAACTGCGCAAATACCTCGGCTATAATCGCCTCATGGTTCACGGAAGGGGGGGCCATCATAAAGATGACGTTCCCTATCTGTTCGTACCTCTTTTCGATGTCGAACACGCTCATTGCCTTGACGATGCCAGTAGTGGCGTCGCCAACTTCGTTGGCGCTTTCTATCATGTCTGCCATAATGCCCTATTATACCACAAAAAAGGGGGTGGAGGGCAAGGCTCAACTTTCTGTAAAATCAGACCCTTTCATCTGATCCTTTTCCACGCAAATTGTTCTCCCTGCCCTCCAATCTTCCTCACAGAGAATTAGACCATTCTCTATTAAGTGCTTGCAAGACGGCAGATATTTATGAGTTCGCTAAGTATTTTTACCATCGCATAAGTGTCCAGGCGGCAGTAGGCTAAAAGCGCGGCGCGAGTGCGCTCTTGTTCTTCCGGCGTGAGGGTGTGGAGTGAGAGGTAGGCGGCGGTGGCGTCGTTGCCGTTGTGGATGAGGTCGAGGGTTTTGTGATCGAGTGAGGGGCTATCGGGGAACATGGCGGGGAGTACGGCTTTTATTGAATTGGAGCCGCGTTGTGCGTGGCTGTACCAGGCGCGTTGCTTGAAAGGAATGATGAGGTCGCGGATATTGTCGTGGATGGACATGAGGTGTTCCGACAAGTCCGGGTACAGGGCGGCGAGGTCTTTTATGCGGCCCTTCTCGAAGCCCATGAAATAGGCCATCACAAAGGCGTTAGGCGGCACGTCCGCGCAGAGGAGCTCGGCGAGGGCGCGACGCGGGTCGGTTCCGTGTACCGCAAGGAATTCACGGTGTTCGCTTTCGGTGTCGTCCGGGCCGCGCTGTATGTGAAGTGAATACTGGAAGGGGATTTGCTCCCAGGGGTGTTGACGGTCGTGGGAGGGGACGGCTTCCTTGAAGGTCTCAAAGTCGAGGTGGTAGACGGGCCAGTGGAGGCCGATGTCGGCGAAGTATTTATTGAGGGCGTTAGGGTCAACGCGGGGCGGGAGGTTTTTCAGGGAGCTTTCCATTTGCAGCCAGGCGTCGGCGCTGAATTGTTCGCCGGAAGAAAGAAGGTCTTTATATGTGACAATGCCGTCGCGGTAAAGGCGCAATTTGTCTTTGAGGGGCAGCGCCTTGTTGGTCAGGATGAAGATGTTGTTGGGGGGCAGGTTACGGTGGCACCAGGCTTTGTAGGGGCAAGGGGGGTCGTCAAAGCAGTAGCGGTCAATAGGACAATCCGGCTCATTTTCGCCGCTTGCGGTTTTGCGGATTCTTGCGATGTTGGCTTCTAT
>JGI24698J34947_10000829_pt1 | contig 15470 bp, 8 predicted proteins | sample TergutMp193P3_FD_34947 | JGI IMG/M metagenome (IMG submission 34947) | reverse complement strand
CCCCCCCCCACTAGTAGAGTGCGCCCGTAGCGGCCTTTCAGCTTTTTCTCTAAGTGATACTATTACTGGGCCTACACCATATAACTCTTTCTCAAAAAACGCCCTCACCGGTTCGGGCGTATTTATCGGGTGGGGCGTGGATCAACCAAGTCAGAACAGTGTAGCCTCAATAAACTTCACGGTATGCGATCATAGGCGCGAGGACTTTAGTCCGAGCGGCAGGCGCCCAAATAGCGAAAAACATCCAAAATTTACTAATTTATCTCAAAAGCGGTGCGAAGGCTTTAGTAATAATCCGTCTTTTCATCAAATCTTTCTATTCGGACATAATAAAACCCCATATTCAGGCAAAAATCCCCCAAATTCTAAAAAATACTCCCCTAATTCTAAAGTTTTCAAGGCATATTCTTTGGAATTCACACCGCATTTTAAAGAATACAACTTGGATTCTTTAGTTTTCACTTTCAATTTTAAGGAATTTAACTCTGATTCTTCAGAATACAACATCAATTCTTTAGAATATAACCCCAATTTTTTAACTTTGGGGCATACAACACGCAAAGGAGATAATTATGGCTCAAAAAACCGACTGGCTTCCGCATAGCCGTCAAGAACAAATCACTATGGCAAACAACTGGCTGTCAATCATACAGACAGGCACAAATGCCGTCAACTGGGGCATACCGCCTGCTGTCTTAACCGAACTCAGCGCACTGGCTGGTGATGCGGAAACGGCGCTTAAAACCGCCCAGAATGAGGAAACACGCACACATGTAGCCAACGCACGTTGTAAAACGGCATTTGACGCGCTTGCCGCTAAAATGCGGGACATTAAAAAACGCTGGTTCTTTGAACCGCCTCTTAGCGACGCGGACATTGTAGCCCTTGGGCTAAAACTCCGCGACACTACCCCGACAGCAAGCGGAGCGCCCACCGCACAGGTAAGCGTAGAAACATACCTCGTAGGCAGGCATCAGCTTGGCATAAAAATTGTATACGTTACGGGAAACCACGACGATGCCGCCAACAAAAGTTACCGTGTGTGGTACAGGGCAGTCGCCCAAGGAGAAACGCCTCCCGCCAACCCCGACGCATTGAGCAAATCGGTTTCTACAAAACGGAAAAAAGACCTTATCGACTTTGACTATGGGGACTCAGGGAAAACGGCGTACTTCGCCGTACAGGTAGAGAACGGCAGTAAAAAGGGTCCGTGGGGGCCAATGGTAAACGCGGTTATTCCGTAATGTGAATGTTATCCGCTCATGCGGTAAACATAATTTTTTAAAGGAGTTTTAAAATGAAAAAAGGATTGATTTTTACAGTAATGTTAGTGGGTGTGTGGGTTTTAGGTTTTGCCCAAGCAGGAAGACAGACATCCAACCCATACGCCGACACAAGATGGGTATATCAGGCAGGTAATGTTTCAGTCACATTATCGCTGACAAACAATGAATGGACCATGGTAAATATAGTAGATGGAAGAACGACAAATCCTGCTGGTACTTATACCTATAGTGGAAATAATATAAGATTCCTGAGTTCAAACAGTGTAGTAGCAACAGCAACCGTAACAAATACTATCATGTTATTCAGATTTTCTAATGCTGATTTCGATATGCAACTCACCAAACAGACATCAAGCGGATCACAGACATCAAGCCGGGAATTTCAAATGAATGGAACAGCATTGGTGAGATATAATGGAACCGCGACAAATGTAACAATACCGGCAGGCGTTACCTCTATTGGGGAAGATGCATTTGCTTATAATACAAACCTTACAAGCGTAACCATATCTTCAAGCGTTATCTCTATCGGGGATAGTGCATTTTTCGGTTGTTTGTTACTTACAAGCGTAACTATACCTTCAAGCGTTACCTCTATTGGGGATACTGTATTTGGCATGTGTGCCAGCCTTAGAAGCATAACAATACCTTCAAGCGTTACCTCTATTGGGGGTATAGTGTTTTTTGAATGTTACAGTCTTACAAACATAAATGTAGACGCACAGAACCGAGAATTTTCAAGCGTAGACGGGGTACTGTTTAATAAGAGGGGTACCGAACTTATTACATATCCTGCCGGTAAACAGCGGAATTATACCATACCTTCAAACGTTACCTCTATCGGGGACTTCGCATTTGCCTATAATAGCGGTCTTACCAGCATAACCATACCTTCAGGCGTTACCTCTATCGGGAATTTTGTATTTTCTGATTGTGGCAGCCTTACAAACATAAATGTAGACGCACAGAACCGAGAATTTTCAAGCGTAGACGGGGTACTGTTTAATAAGAATAGAACCGTACTTATTACATATCCTGCCGGTAAACAGGGGAACTATACCATACCTTCAAGCGTTACCACTATTCAAAGATACGCATTTTGTACTTGTAGAAACCTTACCAGTGTAACCATACCTTCAAGCGTTACCCTTATCGGTGCTGGAGCGTTTGAAAAATGTGTTCGACTTACCAGCATAACCATACCTTCAAGCGTTACCACTATCGGCGCTGGAGCGTTTGAAGAAAGCGGTCTTACCAGTATAACCATACCTCCAAGCGTTACCAGAATTTATGATGAGGCATTTAAAGGGTGTGCTAATCTCAGAACTGTTACGGTTTCAAGAAGGACAACTTTAGGAGCAAACGTATTTCCCACTACAGCGCGGATTACTTACAGCGATGAAGGCAGCGGCTCTACTAATGACTTTGAAATGAACGGGACAGAGCTGGTGAGATACCGAGGAAGCGCGGCTAATGTAATCATACCGGCAGGTGTTACATTTATCAGGGGTGGGGCATTTCAAGATAATAGAAACCTTACAAACGTAACCATACCGGCAGGTGTTACCTCTATCTGGTATAGTGCATTTAACGGGTGCAGCAGTATTACAAGCTTTACGGTGAATAGTCAGAATAGTGTATATTCAAGCGTAGAAGGGGTACTATTTACTAAGGATAGAACCGAACTTATTAAATATCCTGCCGGTAAACAGGGGAACTATACCATACCGGCAGGCGTTACTTATATTGGAGATTGGGCATTTTACGAGTGTACCGGCATTACAAGTGTAACCATACCTTCAAGCGTTACAGGAATCGGGAATAGCGCATTTTACCAGTGTAGCAGACTTACCAGCATAACCATACCTTCAAGCGTTACCATTATTGGAAATGGCGCATTCAATGGTTGCAGCAGCCTTACAAGCGTAACTATATCCAGAAGGACACTGATACTCACAGACGTCTTTCCCTCTACAGCGCGGATTACTTACAGCGATTAAGCGAGAGAGGCGCGGAGTGCCTCCATGCGCGTTAAAAACTCTGCGCCTCTGGTCTCCGCGTGAACCTCTTCAAAAAATCAGGTTTTAATAACTATTCTCCATCGCCTCAAATTGTTCGCGTACATTTTGAAGTGAAGCCAGTTCGCGTTCGATGGTTCTTGCGTAGTTTAAAGCGCCGCTTTCTATCCTGAAAGCTTCGTCTTCCCAGAACTGAACCCTCTGAAGGTTTATCCAGCGGAAACGCCTTTCATTCGCTTTTTCCGCCCAGGCTGTCGCTTCGTCCCAGTAGTAGAGGGCGGTGCGGAAGCAGGTTTCAGCGATTTCAAGGCTTTCAAGATTCTGATCCCTCCAGGGAGCGTTGTAAAAGTAAGCGTTGCGCTTGTTCCACTTGTTGCCCAAAAACATGTACTGTTCTATAAGCTTGATGTATATGTGCATGTTAAAAAGATAGCGGTACTTTTCCCATTGAACCTCGTTTTCAATAAGGGCAAGCGCGTACAGTGGGTTCGCGAAATCCGCCTTAAGGGCCTGTTCCAGCCAGTAGATGTTTTCCATGGTATCGTCGGGATATTGATTGTGGTGAACGTGGAAAAGCCTGTAGTACTGTTCCTTGTAGGTAACGAAATACCCGTTTGCAGGAAGGGCGGCTGTCAATAAAACGAGGGCTGCAATTATTTTAAAAACCTTTTTCACTATATATTGAATATCGGCATTTTCGAGATTATGCTCCATATCTCTTCGGCAACTTCCCGCGCGTTTTTTGACGCGTCTATTATCAGCGCCTTCGCTCCGGCGGCGTGGTATGCCTCTAAAACGGACATGTACTTTTCGCGTACTTTTTTCTGAAAATCAAGGCGNTCGTAGATATCAAGAGAGCCGCGGCTCTTCATCCTGCTGATNGCGGTTTCCGGCTCTATATCCAGAAAAATGGTCAATTCGGGAGCGGGGAAGCGGGAGTTGATGAACTGTGGAAGCTCGTCTCCGCACTCAATTCCCTGGTAAACAAGGGACGACAGCGCGTACCTGTCGCTGACCGCAAGGCAGCCGCGCTTGGTGTGCGCCAGTATGCCGTCATCCCCGAAAAGGTGCTCGTTACGGTCAGCCGCGAAAAGCAGGCATATAGTTTCCGGCTTAAGGGGTATTTCCCCTTTTAGCCCCCTTCGTATTATTTGACCGATTTGACTTTCAGTTGGCTCAAAAGTGGGAAAAAAAGCGGGCTTTTTCAGTGTATTAAACCTTTCGGTAAGCATAGACAACTGCGTGCTTGTCCCGCTCCCGTCTCCCCCTTCAAGAACCGCAAAATTGTTTAAAATTTCCATTCAGTTCAAGTTAACATAAACCGTTTAAAAACACAAGAAAGTTACCTGTAAAGTTGAATTTAACGCCAATTTCATTATTTTTACTTACTTTTTGTGTCATTTTTGCGTGAAAGATGTTATAATTATAGCAGGAAAAATCAAAAAAGGCTTTCCAGACTAATATAGTTTTGGAAATAGCCTGAATTCGGGATATAAAATTGTCATTTTTTATTGAAAAAAACGGGAAAAAATTCCTTCCTCGTTTATTTTATATAAAAATCCTCATTTTTGCGTGTTTTATCTGTGTTTCCGTTATTTTAATGCAGCCGGTACAATCCGCAATAAGCCGTGTAATGCTCCATATCAGAACAGATTTTTTGGAAAAAACAGAAAGCCAAATCGGCATGGTAATCCGTTATGCGTCGATCCGTCCGTCTTTTTTTGGTTCCTTTGATATAAGAAATCTGAAATTGATAAAAAATGATACTGTCTTGCTTTCCGTTAACCGCGCGAGATTGTTTTTTTCCGTGTCCGAACTGTTATTCAAAAAAAGATTTACTGTTAATGCGGTTCAAATTGACAATGCGGCGCTCAGTGTTGATTATGAAAAAGACAGGGATACTTTTGAACTTCTGTCTTCCATGCTTAAAAATAATGATGAGGGAAATTTTTTTCAGCAAATAGAAGAATTCCTTCCTAAAGACGCNGATTACAGAATACGAAATTTTTCCCTGTTTTTTTCCGCTGAANAGACCGAGCTTAACGTACAGAACATGGATNTCAATCTCGGCTGGAATGGAGAAAAAATTACCGTTAGCGGAAAATTCGGCACAGAAGCACTTTATTCCGGNTTTTTGGAAAGAACCTTTACCGCGAAAACGACAGTTAACATAGACGGCGCGTATTCGCCCGATTTGCGGGAAGGGACGGCGAATGTGTCGTTTTTATCTCTTTCTTTTTCAGAGCAGGATGTAAATAACAGAAACGCTTCTTTTTTAAGGCCGGCGTCAAACGGCGGAGCCGAAACAATCTTCACCTTACGTCCNTCAAGCATGGCGGTTTCTTTCAACGAAAACTCTTTAAATATAACTCCGCCGCCTGCCTCCTCTCTATCNTACGATTTTAACTGTGATTTAAAAACAGGCGGAATNAACGCGCGCGCTGATTTTAACCGTTTTGTTTTGAACGATCANGCCGGCTTTTCCGATTACCTGAAAAAATTCAGCCATCTTTTTGATATTGCGATATCGGGCGGCGCTTCCATAAAATACGAAAAAAACGCGAGTCTGGAATACGCGGTAAATCTTACAGGCGGAGAGTATTTCAGAGCCGCCAGACCGGAGACGGCNCTTATTACGGATTCATTTGTTATCAGCGCATACGGCGGCGAANAGGATATTGTTGTAAACGACTTCCGCCTCAGCGCGTCTTCCGCTACGGCAAACGCGGGTTTTTTTTACGGGATATTGGGTTTCCGGGGACGTTTCGGATTTGATCCNTTTCTTCCGTCGGGAAATATTTTAATTTCAAGGCTAAGCCTTAACGGAAAGGAAAATATCGACGCTTCCCTTAATATTTCATCTAACACAAGGGAGATAAACATATCAGGCGGCAGCGTTAATGTGGGAAATGTTTCCTTTTTAAATCCTGATGTGTATGTATACCCGCAGGAAAAGTATGTAGGCATAACGGCATCTGTCGACAGCGAAAACAATGGGACAGTGTACCTGGACGCGGTTCTCAATAAAACTCCGCTTCAGCTTGAAGCAACCCTTTCTCTTGCTTCTTTTTCCGTAATTAACCTTGCGGAAGCGGTACGCCCCTTCAGCGATTTTCTCAATATTCCCACATCAAGTTTTGATTATATTCATGATATTTCCCTTGACACCGAAGTTTTTTTCATGACCGATTTTAAAAACATAGTTTATAACGCTCCGTCCACAGTTATTAATATGACGGATAACGAAGGTTTCCTTTCCCTGTCCGGTACGGATCGTCATGTAACGCTGAGCGAAGGGGTGTTCAGCATAAACGAAAATGAATTTCTCCTCTCCGCGCAGTTTAACTTTTCAAATCCGGCTGATTTAAATTTTTTGCTTGACGCAAGTTATCTCGACATGTCCTGGCATATTGAAGGCCAGATTATGGACAGAACGACGCTCATTATCCGCGATCCAAACGGCCTTAATGTTTACGGCTTTATTTCAAATACAGGATCAAAATCAGGCTACATTGAGTGTATGGATTTTCCAATTCCCTTTAACGGACATCCGTCGTACTTAAACCTTTACAGCACCCTGCGCTACGATTCGCCTGATTTCTGGAATCTTGACACCGCCCATTTTGAAATACGGGACATGCAGTCCTTAAACGACACGGATATTCTTCAAATTTCAGGAGTGGCCGATCAGAACGGCGCGAGTTTCAGGGAAATACTGTACAGCGACGCTATTGGNCTCCTTGAGGGCAGCGCCGATTTTTCCTGGGACAGCGATTTTTCTTACCTTGAGTTTTTGATAAATATGACGGACGGAAGGGAGAACGGAGAATTATTCAATGTTGATGGAGCTGTAAAAAACAAACATATTGATATCAACGCGTCCGTATCAAAAATGCATCTGGAAAGGTTTTTGGGCATAAAAGAACCGGTGTTGGTAAGCGCCGGCGCTTCTATTTCCTGGGATTCAATAAATTCATTCGGCGCTCAGATTGACCTTTCGTCTTTGTACGCAGGGACGGACAGAAAAACAATTGAGGCTTCAGGCGGCGTCTCATTTACAAACGATGAAATTTTAATGAGTAATATCAGATTTGATTATATGGGAATAANATCGGTTATGCCCATATTGCAGCTTAACCGCGAAAACGGCGTTGTGAAAACAAATGTGAATATTCAGGGGTATGTTGAAAATATTGACAGGTGGCTGGAAGGGACAGTTGATTTGAACGCGGACTTTGCGCGCACAAATACGTGGCTTGACATAAGGAATGCGTTTAATTCAATTGACGGTACGCTCAAAATTGCGAATATTCAATACGGCGATATCAGGCAGGACGAGCTGCTTTTTGTTTTTTCAAATGATAATGGAAATGTTTCCTTCTCGGGCGGAGAAAGGGATATGCTCAGGCTTGATATGGACAGCGACGGTAATTTTTTTGCCGGTTTTTCAGCGCCGGTTCCCATTCAGGGGACAGTTGCGGGCGTGTATAAAAACGGCGTAATTGACGCGCATACCGACAGCTTCTTTATTGATATGCCCGTGCTGTTGAAATTGGCGACTAACGTGGATAACTTCAACATTAGCGGAGGTTATATTACCGGCAGGATGGATATGCGCGGCTCGGTATTAAATCCCGAATTTTTCGGAGAAGGCGTAGGTTCATCTTTCAGGATACAGGTACCGTCCATAATACCTGAGGATATAAGGCCAGTTCCTTTTAATATTACCGCTGAAGGTTATGAGTTCACCTTCGGCCCCACAATGGCAGTAACAGGCAGCGGCACGGGAACTGTAACAGGATGGATGAGTTTTGAAAATTGGGGGCCTAAAATTATCGGCCTTGATATTGATGTTCCGGCTCAGAATCCCATTCCGTATAATATCAGCATAGTAAATTTTCTCTCAAACGGAAACGCGTCTGGAAAAATTGACCTGCTGTTTGACTTCAACAATTCCTTAATGGAAATATCAGGGAATCTTTACACTAACAACACGGAAATGGGTCTTAATATGAACGAAATAATGGCGCGTTCCGACGACGGGTCTTCTTCGGATGTCCAGTTTCATTCCGTCGTAAATTTATCCATAACGGCGGGATCGATGGTAGAGTTTGTCTGGCCAAATACAAACAGCCCCATATTAAGGGCCAATCCTGAAATGGGAACCGTGTTCAGAGTTACCGCCGATACGCAGGCAGGCCAGTATTCAATGAACAGCGATATAAAGATCCGTTCCGGCGAGCTATATTATTTTGAGCGCAGTTTTTTCATCCGCGAGGGAAGCATGATTTTCAGGGAAAACGAAATGCAGTTCTCGCCTCTGATAAGCGCAAGAGCGGAAATCAGGGATCGTACGGATACGGGCCCCGTAACTATAACGATGATTATAGAAAATGAGCCTTTGTTCAGTTTTGTACCTCGTTTTGAGACAATGCCAAGCCTTTCCCAGCTTGAAATTTATACAATTTTGGGGCAAAATCTTAACAGTGTACAGGGCAATGATAGCACAGATGCGGCAACGCGTTTTATACTTGTCTCCACAACCGATATATTGACTCAAGTTGTTGCCAATTCGGATGTTTTTTCTCAATTTGTATCTTTACGGCAATTTGAACGCCAGGTAAGGAATTTCCTGCATTTGGACATGTTCAACGTAAGAACAAGGCTTTTACAAAACGCCGTTGTTACAGGCGCGACAAGACTGGAGCAGACCCCTGTTGACAGGAATAACAGTGTAGGTAACTATTTTGATAATACAACTGTTTTTATAGGTAAGTACATAGGACAGGATATGTTTGCCCAGCTTATGCTTACGATGAGGTATGACGAGAACGATACTACTTTTGGCGGTATAAGATTTGAACCGGATATCGGAATAGAATTACAGAGTCCGTATTTTAATATACGTTGGGATTTTTTCCCCAATCACCCTGAAAATCTGTGGGTGAACGATAATTCAATTACTCTAAGCTGGAGTAAGTCATTTTAGGAGTTTTGATGAAATTTGGAGTTTTTGCGTTTTTATTGTTCATTCAGGCAGCTTTGTGCTTTTCACAGCAGGATTCACAGATAGAAGACGAATGGTATCAGGGAAAACCGATACGCGATATTGTTTTTTCGGGATTAAGAAACATTTCGCAGTCGGAACTGGAAGCGTTGATGAATCCCTACAAGGGCAGGATTTTTGACGATAATATTTTCTGGGAAATACAGGGCAAACTTTACGCTCTGGAATATTTCGAGCGCATAGAGCCGAGCACCATTCCCGCAAATGCTTCCGCCAGTGAAGTTATCATAAGGTTTACCGTGGTTGAAAGGCCGGTTGTAGGCAGGATCATTTTTTACGGAAATACCGGCATCAGGAGAAACGAGCTTACGGAAGCGATCAGCACCAAGGTCAGCGATATTTACAATCAAATAAAGATAAGAGCCGATATTGACGCGATAATAAATAAATACGTTGAAAAAGGTTATCCAAACGTTACGGTTACCGCGTCTGAGACACAGACAGGGGAATCAACCGTTACGGTTGTTTTTTACATCACAGAACGCGAAAAAATTTCCATATCAAGAATAGAGTTTCAGGGCAACACAAAATTTACGGCTAACACGCTGAGAAGCAGGCTTTCGCTGAAAGCCAAATCGCTTATCAATGACGGAGCTTTTCAGGAGGCGAAGCTTCTCGCCGACAGGGAAACCATTACAAGGTACTACAACGACCGCGGCTACATTGACGCATTTGTAAGGGACGTTACCCGCACTTTTGAGGCCAATGAAAAAGGCACAAACCTTGTCCTTACTTTTTTGATTGAAGAGGGAAACGAGTTCAGGTTTGGCGGAATAACATTCGAGGGAAACAGGATTTTTTCTACCGAACAGCTTGAAAAGCTTGTCATGTCCAAAGTCGGTGAAATTGTAAATTATACCAGGCTTGAAATGGATCTGCAGCGCGTCGCCGACCTATACTTTGAAAGCGGCTATATCTTCAATTCTATAATAAGAATTCCCGAAAAAAATTATCAAACTTATGAGCTTTCGTATAAAATCACAATTGTGGAACAGGGAAGAGCCTACATAGAAAATATAATCATCATAGGAAATGAAAAAACAAGAACCGAGGTAATTTTAAGGGAAATCCCCCTTGAACCCGGAGATGTGTTTTCCAAAGCCAAAGTTATGGATGCCATGAGAAATCTCTATAACCTACAGTATTTTTCCATGATTATACCGGAAACTTTTCAGGGAAGCGCCGAAAACCTGATGGATCTTGTCTTTACGGTTGAAGAACAAATGACTTCAGATATTCAGTTCGGCCTTACCTTTTCGGGAACCGCTGACCCGGAAGCATGGCCGATATCGGGGCTTCTTAAATGGAACGACCGTAATATCGGCGGAAGCGGAAATGAACTTGGAGCCGAAATAAATTCGTCGATTGTCGATACAAGTATGTTCGCGGTAAATTACCTTCACAGGTGGGTTTTCGGACTGCCTCTTTCTTTGGGGATTGACTTTTCGGCAAATTTTACAAAACGCCTCGCAACCATGAATAATAACAATCCGTTTTTTAACGGGGACGAAACTTACGCTTTTCCCGACGGATTTCACAACTACGATGAATACGCTTCTCATAATTATACCCCGCCCAGGGATTACCTTATGAGTTACGAACAGTGGTATTTTTCGATTGGATTTTCTACAGGCTACCGCTGGTATACATTCCTGGGGATTGTTGGCTTAAACGGCAGCCTTCGCATCGGCGCTGTAAAAAACACCTACGATGAAGAATTATACAGGCCCTTTGATCCGGCGCTGAGAGCGGGAAACAATGTGCTTACGCCGAAAAATTCATTCTCGCTCTCGGCTTCTCTTGATCAGCGCGATATTTTTTACGATCCGTCAAGCGGNTATTACCTGTACGAACGNATGGGATTTTTTGGCATTATAAATAATGAACGTGAATATTACATACGCAGCGATACAAAAGCGGAAGCTTTTTTTACTTTGTTTAATGTTCCCGTAACGGAAAATTGGGCTTTCAAGGGCGTTTTAGCCCTTCATGCCGGACTTTCGCTTATTTTTGGGCAGCCGGGACGTGACCTTAATATTGAACAGGCAAATCAGCTTTCCGTAGACGGCATGTTTGTAGGAAGGGGATGGAGCAACGAATACCGCAATAAGGGACTTCTGCTTTTTGATACCTGGGTTGAATTGCGGTTTCCGATTGTATACGGAATTCTTTCCTTCGATTTGTTTTTGGACGCGGCAGGCGTTGAAAGCAAGCAAGGTTATTATTTCGGGAAAAACAGCGAAGGAGAAAGTAATTTTACGTTTGACAATATGCGGTTCAGTTACGGCGGCGGCATTCGTTTTACAATGCCGCAGCTGCCAATTCGCTTGAGTCTGGTAAAACGCTTCAAATTCGCGGACGGCGAAATTCAATGGCAGCCGGGTCAGATCTTCGGAGATCCGTCAAATCCCTTGCTTGGGGTGGATATTGTTATTTCATTTGTTTTATCATATTAGAGGTAATTATGTTAAAGAAGACTTTTATTTTTCTGCTGCTTAATGCCTGCGGCCTTTTGTACGGACAGCAGCTAACAAGGTTCGCAGTGGTGGATCTGGCGCAGGTTTATACGGCGTTCTTTCGGGAATCCCGCGCGGTAAGGGAATTTGAGGAACGCAGCGCAAGGGTTCAGGCCGATATTGACAGGATGCAAAGGGAAATACAGGAGTTAAGATCAAGGCATGCGGACGCGGTGGTGCGCGACGATCAAACCGAAGCCCTGAGGCTGGAAACCCAGATTAACAGAAGGACTGAGTATCTGAGAGAGTTCTATCAGACAAGGACGGCGGAGCTTGAAAATATAAGAAGGAATTTGATGCGCTCAGGTTCCTTTCTGGATCAGGTATATGATGAAATACGCTATATTGCAGAAAGCGAAGGCTACACAATGGTACTGAATTTAAATGATAATCCAAGCATTATTTGGTACAGCCCGTCTGTAAACATTACCGATAAACTGATACAGAACCTTCTTACAAGATCCAGAAATTAATAATATGGATGCGTCGGGGACAAGCCCCATGCTCGATCAGTACAGACGCGTTAAAAAAGAGCAAAAGGGCAATATTCTTTTTTTCAGGCTCGGCGACTTTTACGAAATGTTCGCCGAGGACGCCATAGAAGTATCTTCACTGCTTAACCTTACCCTCACAAGCCGCAGCGGGCTTCCCATGTGCGGCGTACCGTACCATGCTTCCCGCGCGTATATTGCGCGTCTTTTAAAACTGGGAAAAAAAGTCGCTATCTGCGAACAGCTAACAAGCCCCGTAAAAGGACAGAAGGTAATAGAGCGCGACGTTGTAGAAATAATAACCCCGGGCACTACAATAGACGAAGATTTCCTTGACAAGGGCAGTTCCAATTACCTGTGCTGCCTTGCAAGAGCCAAAGACAATCTTTCTTTTTCATATATCGATCTTTCTACAGGAGAGTTTTTTTCAACGTGCTTTCCCTTAAATGAACCTGAAACGCTCAGGCAGGAACTTGAGCGCCTTCAGATTCGTGAAATGCTGATTCAAGAGTCTCTTCTGGAAGAAAATGAAAAAATAGCCGAGGCTGTTTACGAAAGAAACGGACTTGTCCTTAACCGCTGGGCAGACTGGCTTTTTGATCCCGTTCAGTCGAAGGAGAGGCTTGAAAAGCAGTTCGGCCTTTCCAATTTAAAAGGCTTCGGCCTTGACGAACAGAGCGTGCAGATAATTTCCGCGGGCGCCTTGCTCGACTACCTTGATGCCGCGTCCAAAAGCCTTCTTCCCCATATAAAGACGATTAGAGTATATTCAGGCAGCGAATATTTAGGCGTTGATGAAGCGAGCCAAAGAAGCCTTGAACTTTTATACAATCAAAGAGATTCGGATGTGCGTTTTTCGCTTCTTGAAGTGATGGACGAGACGCGCACTGCTATGGGAAGAAGGCTTTTAAAAAGGCGCATNCTTCACCCGCTGCGCGATTTACAGAAAATTAATTACCGCCTTGATATGCTCGAATACCTGTACCGTGATCANAGCCGCTTGAGNCTCCTCCGTGACAAGCTGGGAAAAACCCCCGATCTTGAGAGACTCTGTTCNAGGCTTGCTATGGACAAGGCGCACGGCAGGGATATGCTNGCCGTAAAAAACGCCCTTGCCTGNTTTCACGGCGTATCGGAACTGTTCGCTCCCGTAAAATTTCATTTTGAAAATGAGGCAGAAAAAGAACACGGCGATTTTGGCGATCTTGTCAAAATACAAGAGCTTTTAGAAAGGGGAATATGCGACGATCCCGCGGTAGTTCTTAACGAAGGCAATTTGATAAGGGACGGTTACAGCGAGGAGCTTGACACCCTTCGTTCATTAAAAGATTCGGGCAGGAAATTTCTTGAGGAGTATCTTGAAGAGGAAAAGTTAAACACGGGGATTTCAAGCCTTAAAATAAGGTACAACAGGCTTATAGGGTACTTTTTTGAAGTAACAAAGACACACCTTTCGAAAGTGCCGAAACATTTTATCCGCAGGCAGGGTATCGCCGGCGGCGAGCGTTACACGACAGACCGCCTTGCCGCTCTGGAGTCGGACATTAACGGCGCATCAGAGAAGGTAACAGAACTTGAAAGGAAGCTCTTTCTTGAAATCCGTGAAGAGGCAAAAAAAGTCCTCCTGTCTCTTTCCGCCGCGGCTCGCCGCCTCGCCGAACTTGACGTATCGCAGTCGCTGGCGAAAGCTGCGTCCGTAAGGGGCTGGACGCGCCCGGAGTTAAACGAAACCGGTATTCTTGAAATACGCGAAGGCCGCCACCCTGTAGTCGAAGCGCATATAAGCCGCGGTGAATACATACCCAACGATATTATATTAAACGCCGATGAAGGAATTTCCTTCGCCCTGATAACCGGCCCAAACATGGCAGGAAAGTCAACCTACCTTCGTTCCGCGGCTCTGATTATCATAATGGCGCAGATGGGCAGTTTTGTGCCGGCGTCGGAAGCGCGTATAGGGCTGTGCGACCGTATCTATTGCAGGGTAGGCGCTTCGGACAACCTCGCCCGCGGAGAGTCAACCTTCCTTGTCGAAATGAACGAGACGGCTTTTATACTTAACACCGCGACTGAAAAGAGCCTTGTCATCATGGATGAGGTGGGCAGGGGAACGGGAACCAACGACGGCCTTTCCATAGCCTGGGCTGTAAGCGAGGAATTATTGAACAGGGTAGGGTGCAGAACTCTTTTCGCGACTCACTTTCACGAACTCTCCCTCTTGTCAAATCCGCGCCTTGCCAACCGTTCAATGGAAGTGCTGGACAGTGAAGGAAAGATCGTTTTTTTAAGAAAACTGAAAGAAGGCCCGGCGGCTGAATCCTACGGTATACATGTCGCCAAACTTGCCGGCCTTTCACAATCCGTTCTGAACAGAGCGGCGCAAATTATGGAAACTTTAAAAGAACGCGATGTCGATTTAAGCGAAACATCACGATATGATAAAACAGCTTTGGTTAACCATGATGAAAATATGGTTAAAAATAACGATAATGACGGTGAAAGCTTAAAAAATAAAGGCAAAAAGACGTTTTCCGCGCCTTCTGCCGCTAAAAAAGAAGATAAATTTGAAAAGTTGATAAGAGAAATCGATACTGAACAAATGACGCCTCTTGAAGCGCTTAACTTGATATGCCAATGGAAAAAGCTCTCGCAGATGGAAAGCCCGGATTTGCCGCCGTTTGAAATACCGGCAAAAGTTTACATTAACCGCGCCAAAAGTACCGGCAGGAACGAAGACATCTCCCCTTCATTGTTTGACTAAAAAAACCAAGAACACGCTTTGCATCAGCGCCCTGCGCTGTCTCCGGTTCACAAATATTTTTCTTTAGTGTATAATAAATGCCCGGAGGTAATTTTATGATCAATAATGAAGTTATTGGGCCGCAGGACAGGCCCAGGCTTGCAATCTGGATTCCGCTTTCATTTCAGCATGTATTTGCCATGTTCGGAGCCACTATTCTCGTCCCCATTTTAACGGGGCTGGATCCGGCAGCCGCGCTCTTTACGGCGGGTACCGGTACGTTGATCTACATTTTATGCACCGGAGCGAAGGTTCCCGCATTTCTCGGATCTTCCTTCGCGTTTATTCCGCC
>JGI24698J34947_10000828_pt1 | contig 15476 bp, 9 predicted proteins | sample TergutMp193P3_FD_34947 | JGI IMG/M metagenome (IMG submission 34947) | reverse complement strand
GCCATGGCGGAGGCGAATCCCATCTTCAGATAGCCAAAGCCCTGTATATAGAGGTACAGGCTGTAGAACATGGTGGAGTCGATTGGGCCGCCGGTCCCCCCGGAAATTATGTAGGACTGCGTAAACGACTGGAAGGCGCTGATCATCTGCATGACCAGGTTAAAAAAGATAATGGGCGAAAGGCACGGCATCGTAATGGAAAAAAACTGCCTCATCTTTCCGGCGCCGTCCACGCTGGCGGCCTCGTAGTATTCCTGGGGGATCTGCTTGAGCCCCGCAAGGAAGATGATCATGGGGGAGCCGAACTGCCATATCGCCAGTAGTACCAGTGTGTAGAGTGAATACTCGGGGGTGGAAATCCACGACGGGGGATTCAGCCTCCCTTGGGAAACCGCCCTTATGAGGACATTGACAACGCCGTCAGTGGAAAACAACTGCCGCCACAGCACCGAAATGGCAACCGACCCTCCAAGAAGGGTGGGGATGTAGTAAACGGTACGGTAAAAAGGGATCATCCTCAGTTTTTGATTCATAATCATCGCGACGGCGAGGGCGAAGATCAGCTTACCGGGTACGGCGACAAAAACAAAGTTAAGTGTAACAACAAGTGAATGGAGAAAACGTTCGTCCCTGGGGAAGTCGGCATTGCCTATGAACATGATAAAGTAATTCTGCCACCCTATCCACCGCGGCGGCTGTATGATGTTGTACTGCGTAAAGGAAAGATAAAGTGAATAAAGAACGGGGAAAATTACAAGGAGGAAGAAACCCAGAAGCCAGGGAAGGAGGAACAGATAAGAAGTAGCGTTGTCCTTTAATTGCCTTTGCAAAGACCTTTTGTGCTTTATGACTGTTGCGTCCATATATTCCAATAGTGTATACCAGCCACCCGGTTTTTACAAGCAATTTTGGCATTTTTTTTATATCCTGAAAAATATTAAAAAATAAAACAGATGATCATATATCTGCTTTCCCCCTTGTCCCCTTGAAAACTCTGATTTGTCGATCTGATCGCAAACGGTGTCATACATATCAAATCGGCGCGGCGGGAGCGATGAAGTACCACGGCGAAACCGCTAGCTAATTAAGATCAATCATATCGCGACCGAGAAATCCTTTCGGGCAGCTCGTGGCGTGGCTTTATCGTGGCGGCCTGTCCGCTTAATGCGATTAAGCGGACACGCGGCAAAGCCTTTTTCTACGCACGCCAATGCTGCCCGAAAGGATTTCTCGGCTCGCGTATGGAAGTTCTTATTAGTTAATAAATCGTTCTCAACGCTACTAGCCCGCTTCCGTCGCGACAAAGATATGTCAGACGACAAAGCGCTCAAAAAGACAATTAGAGTTTTCACACGAGAGGGAAAATGCCTTCTTCTCCCTTCCAAAATGCTAATTTGTCGTGGTTTTGTCATAAAAATATCGGAATAATACTTGTGAATGGGTGGGTAAATACTGTGGAGAAAACATCTTTTGGGCTCTCCGGCAGAGAAGACGAGGGGAATAGGTAAGACTAAAGGGGAAGCAGGCCTGACCACATAATTTTTACCAGTGTTTTATTGATAATCCTGGATTTTTTTCAAGAATTATGTGGTCAGGCGGCTTCGCAGCCGGGTTCCCCAAAAGTTTTCGCCACAGTATTTATCCACCCGTTAGCAATAATTATTCTGGTTATATATTGACAGACATCATGACAAATTGGAGTTACAGTGCTTCCCTTTTCCCCTCAATATCCAGCACCGGCAGGACCGCCACGGACTGAACCGCGGCCTTGTTCTCGGCCTTTATCGCGTCGAAGACTTCCTGGCGGAAGACCTTGACCGATTTGGGGGCGTCCACGCCTATGCGTACCTGGTCCCCGCGGATCTCGATAATGGAAATGGAAATGTCGTCGCCTATCATTATCTTTTCGTTTGTTTTTCTGGAAAGTATCAGCATAGGCCTACCGCTCTTTCGCGGCGTCAAGTTCCGCGATGATATCGTGTTTTGTCTTCCACCTGGAATCGGTCAGGATCGCCTGTATGCCCAGCTTGTTTTCACGGTTGATGACCAGCGGCCCCTGGAGGTTGGCGGTCATGGGGCCGTTGTCGGGGGGGATTGTCACGATGGACAGGATCACGGCTTTCCCCGGATCGTTTATGCCGATGGGGAGGAGTTCCGTGTTGTCGATGTCCATCTCGTAATCCGGCCTGAAGAGGAAAGGATTGATGAGTATAAACGCGACCTGCTCCACGTCAATCGACTGGAGCCAGAAGAACGGCTGCTGCTCGGCGTCAAGGATCACGAATTCCTTGAACGACTCAAACCCGAACAAACCCTGGGGGAATGTGACCCTCTGCTTTTCGTCCGTCTCAACAAGACCGAACGCTTTTGTTTTNACCTTCACCATTCACTCCTCTAGCGCAGGAAATCGAGCAGGGTGGGCGGGATAATTTTTGCCGCCGTCTGCAGGGTCGCGGTATGGGCGAATTGCATCATGCTGAGTTCCGTCGCCGCCGTAATCATGTTCACCGACGCCTCCCTTGCCAGCATGGCCTCAATATTCGGAATCTCGTCGTTAAGGCGCTGCCAGGTAACCATCGCCCTTTCCTGGCGGCTGCCTATGTCCGTAAGCCTGGTTTCAAGGTTGTTCAGCGCCATGTCTATGCCGCCTATCCCGAGTCCCCCGATGAAATTCTGATCCCCCCGGTACATCGCGTCCCTGAGGCGTATGACCATGTCAAAGAGGGAACCGCCTGCCACCCTCGCGCCCGCCGACCAGTTGGGCGCGGATGGATCGTTGTTCGCCTCGATTATACCAAGTTCTTGCATGGTGTTGGAACCCTGTCCATCCTCCACCCTGATTAAATGCGGGTTTGTTCCCGTGAGTACGAGCCCCCTGGTTTCAGGGTCCACCGAAGCCTTCACCGGTGCGCCCGAATCGTTGATCTTCGCCACGATTGCCGGGAGGGTATCGCCCGTCCTTACCGGTATCTCGTAGCCGTCCACGTAAAACGACCCGTCCCCGGCGGAGCGCCAGTTTGTCGCGTTGATGCCGGAGTAGATCTGCATCCTCTCCGCCCAGAACGCCTCCCCCCCGCCTATGTCCAGTTCCGTGTAGGTCCTCTCGCTTATCTCGGCTTTCCGTGCGGGCCCTGCGCCCCGGTACTCCACGTTGACTACGAGGGTCTCCCCGCCGCCCTCGACAGTGCCCTCGACGATCCTGAAGGGCTCGGTGAAGGCCTTTTCCCCGGCGAAGAGCTGTTTCCCGTCGGGCCCTACCGCGTTGGAAATGGATACGAGTTCTTTGAGAAGCTCGTTTACCTCGGCGGCCATGTTGCGGGTGTCCTCTTGTCTGTAAATGCCGTTCGCGCCGGTGACCGCGAGTTCCCGTATCCTCTGCATCACATCCACGGCGCGCTGGAGGTAGATATCGATCTGGTTGAAGTGGTCCTTGGCGTAGAGCGTGTTGGACTCAAAACGTTGCAGCCTGGCAAGGTACGATTCGTACCTGACCGCGTGGGTAGCCGCAAGCGGATCGGTTCTCGGCAGGGTCAATTTGTTCCCGCTCGCGATTTGGGTTGTCAAATTCTGAAGGGCATCTTCCTGCCGCCTCAGGTAATACTGCATGTCCGTATTAGGCATGTCCGTTGAAACACGTCTCATGGTTTACACCCCCAGTCTGATAAGTGTGTCCAGCAATGAATTCACCACGCTGATGAACCTCGCGGCCGCCGCGTAGCCCTGCTGGTACTTGATCATGTTTGATAATTCCTCGTCGACGCTGACCCCGGAAACAGACTGCCGCATCTCGTGGAGCTGTTTCATAAGCAGGTTCTGCGTCTCTAGGGCAATTTGGCTCTGCTCGCCCAAAAGCCCGATACGCCCCACCGAAACGGCGAAGTAATCGTCGAAGGTCTTGAACTGCCCCACCATCGCTTCGGTGTTCCTGATTGAGGCGATTGCCATGGCGGCGTCCCCGTTGCCGGGCGCAGCGGCACGACCGTTTTCGCCGAAGCCGGCGGCAACCGAAAGGGGATCCTTCAGCAGGGCGGGGTTCACCTCAATCCAGCCGGCGGGATGGGCGATAGGCGCAACTTCCCAATCAGCCGGGCCGCCGCGCAGGGCGGCTACCGCGTCGGGCCTCGCCCAGTCGTATGCGCCCTCGGGGCCGGATGCCGCAAGAAGCCCGGCGTACCCTTCCAGGAAGCGCCCGGAATCCTCGATATGGCGTATAACGAAATCGGGGTTTTCCCAGTTGTCGGAAGGGGTCGCCTTCATGGTCAGGTACCCGTCCCGGTCAAGCCTCGCGGTCACTTCCGCGCCTGCGTTGTTGATCCGGTTTATGATGTCCGCCACGGTGTCGGTAGGGTAGTACTGAATTTGCCTGTTCCCCCCCGAGGCGGAGAGGGTGATGACGCCCTCAAGGCCGACCTGGGCGCGGTTTTCGAGGACGTTTGTCCCGGAGACCCTGAAGATGTATGTCGAATCGAAGTCGCCGTCGCCGTCCCTGTCGTAGTTACCGTTGACGTTTGTGACGAAGGGATGCTCGGAAAAGAAGCCGAGGCCGGTGACGCCGTTGATGCCGTAGGCCTTTTCGTGGACCTCGTTGACGAGCCCCACGAAGTTCATGGTCATGTTGTCCAGGGTCTGAATTTCAGACCTTATCGTATTGTCGCGGAGATCCACCAGCGCCCCAAGGCTGCCGTTGTGCCCCTCGTTGTGGAATTCAAGTTTCTTTCTGACGTCGCTCCAGACAATGTCCCCATAGCCTGTTTCGGGGTTGAGCTGGAAGTCAAGTTTGCGGCCGAGGCTTCCCTGCACAATGATGAAACCGTTGGTATGGACCATGAATTCATCGCTGTCGCGGTTGTCCACGGTAACGTTGATCATGGACGCAAGCCTGTCAACAAGGAGGTCGCGCCTGTCAAGGAGGTCGTTGGGATTGTCCCCACGGGATCTTACCCTTTGAATGGTGTTGTTGAGTTCGGCGATCTGGCCGGAAAGGTCGTTTATCTGGCCTACGGTCATGCGAATGTCCTCGTCTGCCTTGTCCTGCAGGTCTTTGAGGGCAAAGTACCGCTCGTGGATGCCATCGATGAGGGTCTTGCCCCGCTCAAGCACCGAAAGCCGGGGCGCGGTGTCCGCCGGGAATATCGAGAGCTCCTGCCAGGCGTTCCAGAATTCGTCCATCTTGCTCCTGATGGAGTTGCCGCCCGGTTCGAGGTAGATCATCTCCATCTCGCGTATATAGGGATCACGGGCGCCCCAGTAGCCCTCCCCGCCGGCCTGCGCTATGATGCGGCGATCCAGCAACTGATCCCGCAGACGTTCTATCCTCGCCGTCACCGTCCCCTGGCCAATCTGCCCCGGGGTTTCCTCGCGGGTAAGCCCCGGCAGGTAAATGGGCTCAAAGGTGGTGAACTCGACGCGCTGGCGTGAATACCCGTTGGTGTAGACATTTGAGAGGTTGTGGCCTATCGTGTTCAGGGCCTGCTGGTGCGCGTCAACGGCGCGTTTCCCAATCTCAATGCCCATAAAAGTCGATGTCATTTCGTTCTCCTGGTTTTAGCAGCGGTTATTGAGGACAATGCTTTTCAGGTCCTGGGAAACCCTGCGGCCTTTGCGTGTATAGAGTTTTCCGCCCCTGGCAGGGCAGACCGTTTCGATGTAAGCGGCGGCGAGGGTCTTGGCTTCGTTAAGGTAGGCGAGGAAGGTCTCGTTCAGCGCCCGCATCTTCAGGGTCTCCATTTTGAGTTCCCTGTAGAGGTGCGATAGTTCCCGGCTTTCCTCAAGCGGAAGGTCCGCAATCGCCGCATAGAATGGCTTCTCCCCGTTTGCGGAGAAAAGCCGCTCCCTTTCAGCCTCAAGGCCAGCAAATTCCGTGCCAAATTGATTTAGTTCCTGGATTTTTTCGTCAAAACCAGTCCAATCCCGGCTCATTACCGTCTCTCGTACCTTGCTTTGCAGCGCTGAGATTTTTTTCAGCAGATCAATCTCGTCGGTCAAAACCTGGGCGCAGCCCTCAAAATTCAGTTTTTCGTTCATACCCTCTCCCGGTGTAAAATAAAGGAGTTTCCTCTTTATTTATCGGTTTTTGAAAAGGCGAATTTAGGAGCGGATTGACAAAAACGGCATTTTCGCTCATATTAAACTATCGTTTATGGTGGATGTAGCTCAGGGGTAGAGTCCCAGATTGTGGATCTGGTCGTCGCGGGTTCAAACCCCGTCATCCACCCGAATTATTTACAAAGGCAAACCCCGTCATCCACCCGTCATGTAATAATTTTGAATATCAGCCATGTTAAGTAGTTATTTTCCTTTAATACCATTGCAATCCGTAACAGGCGGTCTTTCCACAGGGCGTTTTTGGGTTCCACATCTGAGAGGGACTTGACGGTAAGCGCATTTTGAAAAGCGGCAAGGTCCATGCCCTCAGGCAATTGCACCGAGACAGTAACGCTTTCGCCCGGCGGGAGATCGAAAAAATTATCGCTCCACGGAGAGGTGACGCCCTCGGCATCAAAATAAACGTAGCGCGCGTATTTATCCGCGGTCAACTCCACCGAGGCAGCGCCGTCCCGTAAAGTGCAACGGCGCGTTATATGCGCCTTTGGCAGGGCGGCTTTCCTGTCGGGTACGAGCAGCCAGTTCTTTGAGTCGACGACAGTTTGTCCCTGTTTAAGCGTTACGCGCAACACCGCGTTTTCCCTGGGGAGTTCTTTGCATATTTCGTTGTATTTTAAAACTGTTATCCGCCTGGCGGCGACGCCTTCCAATTCCACGCTTTCTTTGCCGCTGCCGTAAACGGTCCCCGCGAAATCACACAGCGTCCATTCCAAAACGCCGGAAAAACCGGCGGGGTATTCGTTGACCGCGTACAACTCCGCGCGGTCTTTGAAATAATCGTTTGAAAGGCATATCATCTTGTTGAAGTGTTTCGCGTGGTATTGCACGGCTTTGTATTGTTTGCCGTAGTCGATGCCCGCCCAGGAAGCGACAGGCCAGCAGTCATTGTACTGCCAGAATATAGCGCCGTTTTGTTTCCCAATATTGCGACGCCAGCAGTCGGTGGCAAAACGTACCGTATTGGCCTGCACAAGCTGCGTCAGATAGATATAGTCCTCGAACTTTTTTGGATTCCGGTATTTCGCCAATAAATAGAACAGGATCTTTTCATTGCCGCCTTTGGATTTCTGGTGCAGCTTCATCACCGGATCAAACAGGCCCGGCGACGGGTTGTCGGTAAACATCCTGATGGTATGCATGGATGGCATTGACTCCATGCCGAATTCGGAACAAAAGCGCGTTGGGAACTTGCGGAAAGCTTCAATAGGTTCCATGCCGTGCCAAACCTGCCAAAGATGGGTGTCGCCGCATATTTTACCCTGTTTTAATTGATGCGGCCTTTTGTCCGGCGACCCCGATGACGGCGAACCGGGCCAATAGGGTGTAACGCTGTCCAGGTCATTAACCCAATCGCGCAAAATGGTATGGTAGAAATTCCGGTTGGATTCATAAATATGTTTCTTCCGCTTCCATAGGATTTGCATCATCTCGCACTCATTGTTGCCGCACCAAAGCGCAAGACTCGCGTGATGGCGCAACCGGCGCACGTTATCCTCCACCTCGCGGCGGACATTTTCCAGAAATTCCTTTTCGTGCAGAGGATAGCTGCCGCAGGCAAAGATAAAGTCCTGCCAGACCAGGATTCCGTTCTCGTCGCAGAGATCGTAAAAATCATCATGTTCATACATACCGCCGCCCCAGACGCGCAGCATGTTCATGCCGGCGCGTTTGGCGCTTTCTATATAGAACGCGTAATCCTTCCGTGTAGTCCGCGTCACGAAAGAATCGGAGGGTATCCAGTTGGCGCCTTTGGCGAAAATCGGTACGCCATTAACGGCAAAACGAAACTGCCTGCCCAAATCGTCCGGCGCAGTGTCCAGCACGATGCTTCGCAGGCCAATGCGGCGTGTGAGGCTGTCCAAAACAGTATTCCCCATTTTCAGCGTTATCGCCGCGGTGTAAAGCGGCTGTTCGCCCAGCCCGTTCGGCCACCACAGCGCCGGATTTTCAATTGTGACACTGCCCCGCAGAACCCTGTCGTCCCCGGTCAGCGTTATACGCCAATCTTTCCCGTCCGGGGCGGTCAATTGAAAAAGGGCATCTCCTTTAAAGGCATGGGTCAGGATCGTTTCTATGCCTATCGTGACCGAACCGATGGTATGGCTTTGCGTGTAACGTGCTTCCTGAATACGGGTATCAAAAAACTGCAGGCCTATGCTGCCAAGCAGCCCCGCCGGCGGCAATACCGGCCCCCAGTCCCATCCGAAATGACAGGGCACTTTCCGTATGTGGTTGCCATTTCCTCCCATCGCGCCAAAGAGTTTTTCGCCCGCCTGCTTTGCCGCCATATACGGATATGGATTTGCGATAAGCACCGAAATGCTGTTGCTTCCGGGCCGAAGGACGCCCTTTACATCAAAACGCCATTCCCGGTGGATATTATCGGTCTTTCCAATTTCCACCCCGTTAATCGACAATGTGCACAGCGTATCCAGGCCGCTGGAGGCCAGTTCCACATGATCTGCCGCCAAAAACTCAGGGGCGACATCGAAATCACGGGTGTAACAATAATCGTGGTTCGCGAGTTCCTTTGCTGCTGTTTCATTTTCACCCCAAAAAGGGTCGGCCATCCCGTTTGCCATAAGGTCCAGGTACGTGCAGCCCGGTAAACGTCCCGGAATGGGATCGCCCCCGTCCTTGCTGAGAAACCACGCACCCGCCAGATCCAGTTTGGTTATATTAATACCCCTTGCCTTATTGTAACACAGATTGCGGCAAATAAAAGGACTATACTTTTTTCACTTTTTAGGGTATTATTTTTTTGGGAAATGCGTGGTTTGGAAGGTTCGATGCGCCCGTAGCTCACCTGGATAGAGTAACAGACTTCGAATCTGTAGGTAGCCCGTTCGAGTCGGGCCGGGCGTAAGCGTGATTATGGAGAAAAAAGAGGGAAATGACAGACGAGCCCCCGGTTTTTTCATCGCCCGACAAGACGAATGTACTCAATAAACTGGCCGTTACGTTCCTCTCGCAAAACACCGGATCGTTTGAGGCCATGATGACGGAAGGCGTCAGGTTGATTGCCGATATGGCGGACCTGGACAGGGTGTCCATCTGGCGCAATTTTCCCATGGGCGACGGCCTGCACACGTCGCAGATCTACAAATGGGACAGGGAGTCCGGCGGCACCACGGTTCCAAGGGCGGAGTTTAAGGATGTCGCCTACGCGAGCATTGCGCCGACCTGGGAAAAGCTCTTTGCCGATGGCAAGGTGATAAACGGCCCCGTCCGCCTTCTTCCCGAGCGCGAGGCCGCCTCGATGCAGATGTTCGGCGTGGTTTCCGCCTTTGTCACGCCGGTTTTTATCAACCACGATTTCTGGGGATTTGTGCTTTACGGGGACCACCACGGCGAGCGTTATTTTGAAGAGGAATCCGCCGAAATCATGGCTTCGGCGGCGTTCCTATGCGCCAACACCGTTATACGCGCCGAAATGGAAAAGACCATTGCCGAGGCGGAAGGCCTGACGCGCGCCGTGACCGAGGCGAGTCCCATTCCCTATGTGATGTTTGACGAAAACCTGCGGGCGATTGACTGCAATGACGTCACCTTGCGGATCTTTGAATGCCCGAACAAAGAATTTTTTCTGGAAAATTACTGGGATCTCTTTTTACCCGAATCACAGCCCGACGGGCGCGATTCCATCAAAACGGCAATGTCATTGCGGGACAAGTCGTCTGTCGGCGAGCAGACTACTTTCGAGTGGTACCACCGCTCGTTCAACGGGGAACTCATCCCGATGGAAAACACGCTGACGCAGGTGGTATACAAGGGCAAGAAACTGATGGTCTCTTACAAATACGACCTGCGTAACATAAAAAAAATGTCGGAGAGCATCGAGGAGCAGAGCGAGCTGCTGAAAATAAGGCTGGAACAGCAGGAAATAATATCAGAAATTTCCAGGGGTTCCATTTCAGCCGGAAATTCGGAAACGTTTGTAAAGGAAGCCATCGCCAGGCTGGGGCGCTACCATGAGGTATCCCTGGTATTTATTTTCAGTATCGATAACCAGCACAGCGAGGTCCACCCGGTGTACCATTGGTCCGCCGACGGCGAGTTGCCCGCCATGGCGGATTTTAACCTGTTTGATTTCGTCAAGGACAGGTTCCCCCAAAGGCTGCCGGAATCCATTTCACTGCCGTATTTTTCCTGCCCCGATATTGCCGTCAGCCCGCAGAAAGCCTTGCACGCACTGCTTGCCGTTGACGTACAGGCGTTTATCTGTACGCCGCTCTATGTCGATAGTGAACTGTGGGGCGTCATGTGCGTCGAGCAATGCAAAACACCCCGCCATTGGACGGAGAACGAAAAAAGGTTTTTCACCATGACGGCGAGCTCCATCGCCGGTGTCATTATGCGTAATATATACACCTCGAGGCTGAAAGACGCGGTTCGCCAGGCAACCGACGCGGACAAGGCGAAGAGCGATTTTCTTTCCAACATGAGCCATGAAATGCGTACGCCGTTAAACGCCATAATCGGCATGACGGCAATCGGCAAGAACGCGACGGACATCGAACGCAAAAACTACTCCCTGGAAAAGATCGGGGACGCGTCGGCGCACCTTCTGGGCGTAATAAACGACGTGCTTGACATGTCGAAAATCGCGGCAAACAAGCTGGATCTGTCGAACATCGAGTTTGATTTTGAGAGAATGCTGCAAAAAGTGGTTACGGTATCAAGTTTCCGCATGGAAGACAAGAAGATTGATTTTAGGCTGCATATTGACAAAAAAATCCCCAAAAACCTGGTTGGGGACGACCAGCGGCTTGCACAGGTTATTACGAACCTCCTGGGAAACGCGGTCAAATTTACCCCCGAGAACGGTTCCATCAAGCTTGACACGAAGTTTTTGAGTGAGGAAAGGGGCGTCTGCGCCTTGCAGTTCTCCGTAAAAGACACCGGGATCGGGATAAGCGAGGAGCAGAAGGGGCGGCTGTTTCATTCATTCCAGCAGGCCGAGAGCAGCACCGCGCGCAAGTTCGGCGGCACGGGCCTGGGCCTCGCCATTTCCAAAAACATCGTGGAGATGATGAGCGGCACGATATGGGTCGAGTCAGAGCCTGAAAAGGGATCTACCTTTGCCTTTACGATAAAGATGAAACGTGGCAGGGAGGTAAAACAGGAAGAACCGGTTCCGGAAATTAATTGGCATGATATCCGTATCCTGGTGACGGACGACGATCCGGATACGCTGGAGTTCTTCAGGGAAATCGTGGGCGACCTCGGTGCGTTATGCGACACAGCCGCAAACGGCGGGGAAGCGCTCAGGCTTGTTGACCTGAACGGCGCATATAACATCTATTTCGTTGACTGGAAAATACCGGGGACCAACGTCTTTGAGCTGGTAGATACCCTGAAGTCGAAAGAACAGGAACCCGGCAAATCGGCGGTGATTATGATGTCCGCCGCCGAATGGTCGGAGATTGCGGATGACGCGAGGAAAGCGGGCGTTGACAGGTTCATCGCCAAGCCTTTGTTCCCTTCGGTTGTCGAGGAACTGATAAAGGAAAGCGTCGGCGTGAACAAGGGACGGCAGGAGAAAAAAAGCGAACCGGAAAAATACTACCATTTCGATGGATACACCGTCCTGTTGGCGGAGGACGTTGAAATTAACCGCGAGATTGTTGTCGCGCTGCTTGAGCCGACGCTTCTGAAGATTGACTGCGCGGTAGACGGCAGGGAAGTCGTCCAAATGTTCAGCGAAACGCCGGAAAAGTATAATTTGATCTTCATGGATGTGCAGATGCCGGAGATGGACGGTTACGAGGCGACGCGCGCCATCAGGGCCCTTGAGGCGGAAAAACGTTCCGGCTCAAAAACTCAGACGGGAAAGCCCCCGCCCGGGATACCGATTATCGCGATGACCGCGAACGTTTTCAAGGAGGACATAGAAAGATGCCTTGAGGCAGGCATGGACAGCCATGTGGGGAAACCGTTGAATCTGGAGGAAGTCATGGAAAAGCTGAATACCTATTTACCGCGGAGGCACACTGAGGAACAAAACACGACAGCGTGAAGTATTGACGTTCCTTTGGCTTTCCGTTACAGTACAGTCACGTTAAGTTAAAATCGGGCCGCTAGCTCAGCTGGTAGAGCAGCAGACTCTTAATCTGCGGGTCGCAAGTTCGATCCTTGCGCGGCTCAGAGTGCTGATTGCAGCATAATCTAATTCTCTATTCAAAAATCTGATATTAAAAAGGATTGCGTATTCGTATAAAAAGGAGTTTATATGAAAAAATCTGTTTCCGTTCTGGCCCTTGTAATCCTTACCGGAATTGCCCTCGTACTGGTTGATTTTGGTATTCTGCTCTTTTTCGGACATTCTTTTTCGGTACTCATTCTCAGGTTTGGCCTCCCCGCCCTGGTCTTTTTCATCGCGTATACAGGCGTCCTGGGGCTGAACTCCAGGTACTTCACCCCGGATTTTTTTCAGAACTGTACCGAGACTGAATATGTCAACCGTCTTAAAACGATCGGCGATATTCCCATCAGGTTCATCGCAATCGGCGTAGGTATCCATACGCTCTTCCTTGCAATCGTCTTTTTTACCGGCAATTGGCTGGGCACGGATCCCGCTATCAAGACGCCTTTATTTCTGGCAATACTTGCCTTCGGGCTGCTTATAGGGACTTTCCTGTATGTTATGTGCGACGGGCTTGTCTTTAAAACCATGATAAGCAATAATCTGACACGTTACCCCGGTGATCTGCGCGAGAAGCGACAGGAACTGAAATTCTTTATCGTCCCCGTAGTAGTTGCGATAATGACCGCGCTTTTCGGGTGCGCAGTTACCATTCTTGGTATAAATCGGGACGTGGAAATCATCGGGAGCATAAACACAAGCGGCTGGTTTACGGTGCTTGTCCCGATTATCTTCAACATATTATGCGTCATAGTCATGGCGCTCGTTCTTAAAAAGAACCTCTCAGGCTTCTATTCTTCGATAATTGAGCAAATGGAAAATTTGACCTCCGAAAAAAAGGATCTGACACGGCGTATTAATGTCGGTTCCGTTGACGAGATAGGCACTGTTTCGGGAATGGTGAACGCTTTTTGCGAGCATCTTGGCGACGGAATAGGCATAATAAAGAATAAAGTGAACGCGCTCACGAATACCGGTTATGAGCTTTCGGTCAATATGGACAAGACCGCAAAAGCGGTGGGCGATATTTCAGCGAATTTCAAGGATATACAGGACCTGGAAAAAAAGCAGAAAGATGAATCGGCCCAGGTAGACAGTGCGCTGGAAAACATCAAAACCAATATCGACTTCCTAAAGAAGACGATAGACGATCAAACTGACAGCGTAAACGCGTCGTCTTCGGCAATTGAGCAGATGACGGCTAACATACATTCGGTAAGCCAGACGCTTGTGGAGAACAGCAAAAATGTCGATAACCTGACCGAGGCGTCGGAACACGGAAGGTCCGCGGTTCAGGCGGTAGTGCAGGAAATACAGGAAATCGCGAAGGATTCGGAAGGGCTCCTGGAGATCAACTCGGCAATGAACAAAATTGCAAGCCAGACGAACCTGTTAAGCATGAACGCCGCGATTGAGGCGGCGCACGCAGGGGAGGTGGGAAAAGGCTTCGCGGTGGTAGCCGATGAGATCCGCAAGCTCGCCGAGTCGTCGGGCGAGCAGTCCAAAACCACCTCGGCGATGCTGAAAAAGATCAAGGCGAGTATAGACAACATTACAAAGTCTTCCGACGAGGTTCTTGAACGGTTTGGCGCTATCGATACAAGCGTCAAAACAGTCGCCGAGCATGAGATGAATATCCGCCACGCGATGGAAGAACAGGAAACCGGCAGCAAGCAAATACTGGACGCCGTGGGGCGCCTTAAGGAAATTACCATCGATGTCCAGAAGGGATCTGAAAACATGTCCAAGTCGGGCGATGATTTGGACAGGGAAACGGATGAATTCATCAAGATAAGCAATGAAGCGTTAAGGGGCATGAACGAAGTTATCAACGGCGCGTTGAAAGAGATAGAAATCGCGGTAAACCATGTATCCGTGATGAGCGAGGAAAACAACAAAAACTTTGAGGGCCTGAAACTTGAGACTGAAAAATTCAAGGTAACCACCGGGAATGAAAAGAAAATTGTCCTGGTGATTGACGATGACGCCACCCATCTTGGGGTGACCAAAAATTACCTGGAGGAAGAATACAGCGTTACTACCGCCGCCTCGTGCGAGGCAGCCCTGAAGTTCCTTTACCAGGGCCTTGATCCCAGTTTCGTTTTATTGGATTTAATGATGCCCGGGGTAAGCGGTTGGGACACCTACGAAAGCATAAGGGGGATCAGCAAGCTGCACAAGGTGCCGATAGCGATTTATACGTCTTCGGAGGAATCAAAGGACAGGGATCAAGCCAAGGCAATGGGCGCCATCGACTACATAAAGAAACCCTGCAAAAAGAGCGAGCTATTGGAGAGGGTAAAGAAGAATATTAAATAGGGATGGGGACCAGGGATTTCAAATAACGTCCTCTATTTTCCTTTCCCCATACTCCGGTCCCTGTTTTCCAGCCAGGTCCGTATGCCGGCCACCAAATCCTCAACATATTTAATGAAGGCGTCGTTCCGGGCAAGGATTCCCGCCAGGTCGCCGGCTTTCGCCATCGCCTCCAGCTCCCTGGCTGTTTTTCTTGCTTCCTCGGCGCCGATGACTTCACTGGTGCTTTTAACGCCATGCACGCTGATGGTGTAATTCTGCAGCGTTTCTTCCGAGACGTTCCTCATCTTGTCCATTACCGGTGGTATATTGGCAACATAAAGGCGCAGGGCGCTTACATAAAGTTTCATTTCGCCGTCGCACTGTTCAAGTCCTTTGTTAGTGTCCAGTTCCGGTATTTCGACTACCATGTCCTTCTCCTTGTCGCGAATTCATATACCTGTCAGCATGACAGAAGTTGGCAATGTTTTCAATCGTATTGTATACTTAGATCGTGTAATTTACATAAGGCAGGAAATATGGAAAACACCGGGAAAAACACCATTCTTATCGTGGACGATGAACCGCTGAATATCGAGATTCTCTGCGGCATTTTAGGCCCGGAGTACAGGATTTTTATGAAGACAAGCGGGGCATCTGCCCTTGATTTTACAGACAAGCATATTCCCGATCTCATTTTGCTGGATATTATCATGCCGGATATCAGCGGGTTTGATGTGCTGGAGAAGCTAAAGGCATCCGAAAAAACGAAGGGTATCCCCGTGATTGTCATTACGGGGCTTGACAGCGTTGAGGACGAGGAAAAAGGCCTGGCGCTTGACGCCGTTGATTTTATACATAAACCTTTCAGCAGCAAGATCGTAAAAGCGAGGGTCAGAAACCAGATACAGATTGTCAATCAAATCCGCGC
>JGI24698J34947_10000827_pt1 | contig 15486 bp, 7 predicted proteins | sample TergutMp193P3_FD_34947 | JGI IMG/M metagenome (IMG submission 34947) | reverse complement strand
TAGATTTAATAGTATGACCGAACAAATGAATAGCCTGGTTCCCATCGTGGTCGAACAGACCGGGGCCGGGGAGCGATCCTACGATATTTATTCCCGGCTCTTAAAAGACCGGATAGTATTTATCGATGGGGAGATCAACGACCTCACGGCGGATCTGGTCGTGGCCCAGCTCCTCTTTCTGGATGGGCAGGACACGGAAAAAGACATCAACCTGTACATCAACTCGCCGGGAGGGTCGGTTACCGCCGGGCTTGCCATTTACGACACCATGCAGTACGTCAAGTCCGATGTGCAGACGATCTGTCTGGGGCAGGCGGCGAGCATGGCGGCGCTTATCGTTGCCGCCGGTGCGCCGAACAAGCGGTTGGTGCTTCCCTCGTCGCGGATGCTTATCCACCAGCCCTGGGGCGGCGCGTCGGGACAGGCCCGCGACATCGGCATACAGTCCAAGGAAATAGTCCGCCTCAAAAAAATGACCATCGACTACTTTGCCAAACACACCGGCAAAGACCCGGATAAAATCGCCGCCGATATGGAGCGGGATTTTTATATGTCGGCTGACGACGCCGTCGCCTATGGCGTGGCGGATCGCATTTTAACGAGGGAAACAAATGGCACGGTTGCGTAATACGTCCGTTGTCGAGCGTATCTGTTCCTTTTGCGGAAAGAGCGCCGACATGGCCCGCCGGCTCATTGCCGGACCGAACGATGTTTTTATCTGCGACGAATGCGTGGAAGTGTGCCGCAAAATTTTATCCGACGAAAATGAAGAACTTTCCAACCAGTTTACCGGCGACATACCGACGCCGATGGAGATTAAAATCTACCTTGATCAGTTTGTCATTGGCCAGGACGCGGCGAAAAAGGCGCTGTCCGTGGCGGTGTACAACCATTACAAACGAATCGCCAACCCCGGCAAGGGCGGCGCCACCGATGTTGAAATCGAAAAATCAAACGTGCTGTTAATCGGCCCGACGGGAACGGGCAAAACGCTGCTTGCCAAAATACTGGCGAAAAAACTCAAAGTTCCCTTTGCCATTGTTGACGCGACCACGTTGACCGAGGCGGGCTATGTCGGCGAGGATGTTGAAAATATCCTGCTCAAGCTGATCCAGAACGCCGGCGGCAATATCGGCGCCGCCGAGCGGGGCATTGTGTACATTGACGAGATCGACAAGATCGCCCGCAAGGGAGAAAACGTTTCCATAACCCGCGACGTGTCCGGTGAGGGCGTCCAACAGGCGCTGCTGAAGATTATTGAGGGGACTATCGCTTCGGTGCCGCCGCAGGGCGGGCGCAAGCACCCCAATCAGGAGATGATACGCATCGACACGACGAACATTCTGTTTATCTGCGGCGGGGCGTTTGTCGGCCTCGACAAGATCATCGCCCGCCGCGTCGTGCAGCATCCGCTGGGCTTTGGCACTGAATCGGGCCGCGGGGAAAAGTCCCTGCGCGAACTGCTCGACGCGCTGCACCCGGACGACCTGATCCACTTCGGCATGATCCCCGAATTTATCGGCAGGCTTCCCATTACCGTCGGCCTTGAGGAACTCAAGCGCGATGATCTCAAGCGGATCATCACCGAGCCGCACAACGCCATTGTCAAACAGTACCAGGCGTCCCTTGCCTACGATGACGTGCGACTCGAATTTACCGAAGGGGCCATTGACGCCATTGCCGACACCGCGATTAAGCAAAAAACTGGCGCGCGCGGACTGCGGGCCATTGTTGAAAAACTGATGACCGATGTAATGTTTGAGATACCTTCAATGAAGGGGAGCAAGCAGGTAACTATCACCGAAGATGTTGTGGTCAGTTCTGAAGCGCCTATCATCCAGCTGCTCCAAAAAAGCGCGTAGGGCCCGGCCTTGAAACGCGGCGGCGGCACTTCAAAAAAAACCTTTCCCTCATTTTTCTCTACCCTTATCAAGCCGGACGCGGATACGTTTGAAACATTAACCCTGCTCCCCCTGCGCGAATTGGTACTGTACCCCAATACCGTTGTTCCCATTTTTATTACCGTTCAGCCCGGCATAACCGCGCTTGAAGAAGCGCTCCGCCGCGACAACCGCCTGTTTGCCGCCTGCCTGAGAAAACAGGAGCCGGGTTCGGAAGTGTACGAGCCCTGGCCGGTCGGTACGGTCGTGCGCATCATGCAGCATCTGCGGCTGCCCGACAATACGTTCCGCGTGGTTCTGCAGGGCGAGTACCGCGGCAAAATACTCGACATGGAAGATCGGGGCGGCTATTCTCTGGTAAACATTGAGCCCATCGACACCGGCTTTGGCGACGTGTCGCTGCCGGAAGACATTGCCTTGCTGCGGGCCGTGCAGCGGTCGTTTGTTCAATACGCGGAGCTGTCAAAAAAAATCGGATCGGAAACATTGCTCGCGGTGGAACGTTCGGAAAATCCTGAACGCGCGGCAAATCTTATCTGTAACGTGATGCACCTCAAACCTGAAAAAAAGATCGAACTGCTTGCCGTATCCGGCGCGCAGGAGCGGCTGGCGGCGCTGCTGGAAACGCTTGAACGGGAAAATGAAATTTTCGGCATACAAAAAAATATCTCCGGCAAGGTTAAAAGCCGCATGGAAAAAAACCAGCGCGAGTATTACCTGCACGAACAGTTGAAAGAAATTAACAAAGAACTGGGCAAGGATAAAGTTGAAGATGAATTTGCCGATCTGGAAAAACAGATCGCCGGCAAAAATCCCCCGGAGGAAGTGACCGCAAAAGCCGCCAAAGAAATTGCCCGCCTGCGCAAACTCCAGCCCCTGTCGCCGGAAGCGGGGGTGCTGCGGGGCTACCTTGAGTGGATCGCCGATCTTCCCTGGGCCGACTACAGCGCGGACTCAGGCGACCTTGAGGGGGCGCAGCGGATACTCGACGAAGATCATTTTAATATGCGCAAGGCAAAAGATCGCATCGTGGAATTTATCGCCGTGCGCCAGTTGTTGAACGGCCCGGCAAATACGGCTCTCAACGCAGTGACCACTGCCGTCAAGGGGCCTATCCTCTGTTTTGTGGGGCCGCCCGGCACGGGCAAGACCAGCCTCGGCAAATCTGTGGCGCGGGCTTTGGGGCGGCGTTTTGTCCGTATCTCTCTGGGCGGGCTGCGCGACGAGGCTGAAATACGCGGCCACCGCAAAACATACGTCGGCGCGCTTCCCGGTAAAATAATTCAGTCCATGCGCAAGGCGGGAACGATGAATCCCGTCATCATGTTAGATGAAATTGACAAACTCTCCAGCGACTTCCGGGGAGACCCCGCCAGCGCGCTGCTTGAGGTGCTCGATCCCGAACAGAATTCCTCGTTCACCGATCATTATATGGAGGTAACGTACGATCTGTCGCGGGTATTGTTCATCACCACCGCCAATTCGCTGCACGGCATACCATACCCCCTGCTCGACCGCATGGAAATTATCGACATTCCCGGCTACGGCGAAAATGAAAAACTCTCGATAGCAAAACAGTTCCTCGTTCCCAAGGCGTTAGTTGAAAACGGTCTTTCGCAGGCGCGGATTACGTTTACCGATGACGCGATACGCGCCATTATACGCTATTGGACGATGGAATCGGGCGTGCGCAGCCTTGAGCGGGAAATAGCCCGCTGCATCAGGCGCATCGCGCGCCGCGCCGTTTCCGCCAACTACGGTAAACCTGAAGGAAAGCCTATCGAAGAATTCAAAAAAACCCTCAAAGCCGAGGGCCTGGAAAAATTGCTGGGCAGGCGCAAATACAAAAACGATGTCGTGTTCAAGGAGGCGAGGGTAGGGATAAGCTGCGGGCTTGCCTGGACCGAGACCGGCGGTGCGATACTGCCGGTGGAGACCACCCGCTTTGAGGGCGGCGGCGAACTTATTTTGACCGGCAACCTCGGCGATGTGATGAAGGAAAGCGCCCGTACCGCCCTTTCGTATCTGCGCAGCGTACAGGACAATTACCGTTTTTTGGTGGCCGATATCGGCAAGACCGATTTTCACATCCACGTCCCTGAGGGGGCCATCCCCAAAGACGGCCCGTCGGCGGGCATTGCCATCGCCGCGTCCCTGCTTTCAACCCTGTGCCAAAAACCCCTGCGCCGGGGTATCGCCATGACCGGCGAGCTGACCCTGACCGGGCGGGTGCTCCCCATCGGCGGCCTTAAAGAGAAGCTCCTTGCCGCCATCCGCAACGGCATAGAAAAAGTCCTCCTGCCCGGCGACAACCTCGGCGAATGGGATGAACTGGACAAGGACATCCGCGACGCGATTACCGTTGAATTTGTCGATAACGCCGCCGGGGCCTTCGCCCTGCTCTTCGATGACGATATTATGCGGAAAACAAGCCCCCGAAAGTCCCCCAAAAAGGTTGGATCTTTATAATTTTTGTGTTATGCTGTCGCTATGGGGCTTAACCTGCCCACCGGGAGCATTGAACATGAAAACGGTTTTCATCGTAGATGACAACGATACCAACCTCATGGCGGCAAAGACGGCGCTGGACGGTACGTACAAGACATTCGCCTTGCCGTCCGCCGAAAAAATGTTCAAACTGCTGGAAAAAATCACCCCCGACCTGATCCTGCTGGATGTAGACATGCCCGAAATGGACGGCTTTCAGGCAATGTCCGCCCTGAAGTCCGATGTGAAACTGAAATCTATCCCCGTGATCTTCCTGACGGCGAAAAATGACGCGGAATCGGAGATACGCGGTTTTGAAAAGGGCGCGCTTGATTTTATCAACAAGCCCTTTTCCGCGCCGGTATTGATACGGCGCATTGAAACGCACATAGAAACGGACAAGCTGGTGAAAGAGAGCCAGCAGGCGGTACGCGACGTGCACAACGCGACCATCAGCGTTATTGCGGACATGGTTGAAAGCCGCGACAAGGTGACGGGCGGACACATCGAGCGGACACAGGCCTATCTGGAGATTCTGTTAAACGCGCTTATCCGCGCCGGGATTTACGCCAGTGAAATAGCCAATTGGGACAAAAACTTTCTCCTGCCGTCCGCGCAGCTGCACGATGTGGGCAAGATCAGCGTCAGCGATTTGATATTGAACAAGCCCGAAAAACTGACCGATGAGGAATTTGAGTTAATCAAACAGCACAGCGCCATTGGCGAGAAGATAATCGACGAGATCATCAGCAAAACAAAGGATGACGGGTTTTTGGGGCACGCCAAAAAATTTGCCGGCTATCATCACGAAAAATGGGACGGTACGGGTTATCCGCGGGGGCTTAAAGAAGACGAGATTCCGCTTGAAGGCCGGATTATGGCAATTGCGGACGTATACGACGCGCTGGTGTCGGCCCGCCCGTACAAAAAGCCGTTTACCCACGATCAGGCGGTGCAGATTATTAAAGACGGCAGCGGTACGCATTTCGACCCCCAAATTGTCGAAGCGTTCATGACTGTTATAGAGGATTTTCGGGCAAAATCGTGGTAGATAATGCTGCGCAAGAACTAAAACATCAGCAGATGCTGCTGCATGCGGTCAATGATACCGCGCAAATACTGCTGGCGGCGATGGATGAAGACAGGTTTGCAGCCTCGGTTCTGAAGGGCATGGAAATCATAGCCCACTGTCTGGATGTTGATCGCGGTTATATCTGGCAGAATGAAGTGCGCGGCGGCCTCCTGCACTACGCGATGATCTTTGAATGGCAGAATGATACCGGCCGGCAAACCAATCCGGTTGAAAATAAAATGGTTTTTCCCTACACCGACATTCCTGACTGGGAAGCGAAATTCCTCAAAAATGAATGCGTCAACGGCCCGTTAAACGATCTGTCGCAGGAAGAAAAAGACCGGCTGCTCAGTCATGGCATGAAGTCGGTCTTTGCGATACCGGTATATCTGCAAAATACCTTTTGGGGGTGGGTCAGTTTTGACGACTGCCGCCGGGAACGAAGCCTTGCGGCGGATGAACTCAACATACTGCGTTCCGTCGGTTTGATGCTGGCAAACGCGATTAGCCATAACGAACTTACGGTGGAACTGAGGGCCGCCCTTGACGGCGCGCAGGCTGCAAACCGCGCCAAGAGCGAATTTTTGGCGGCCATGTCGCACGAAATCCGTACGCCCATGAACGCCATCATCGGCATTACGCAAATTCAGCTGCAAAAAGAAAATTTGCCGGACGAATATTCGACGGCGCTGGAGAAAATTTTTTCTTCAAGCAACAGCCTGCTCGGTATTATCAACGACATACTCGATATGTCAAAAATCGAAACCGGCAAAATGGAACTAAACCTCGCGGAATACGATGTGCCGAGCCTCGTCAACGATGCGGTGCAGCTTAATATCGTCCGTATTGGATCAAAACCGATTGAGTTCAGGCTGGATTTGGATGCAAATCTGCCGTCAAAACTGTACGGCGATGAACTGCGGTTAAAACAAATCCTGAATAACCTGCTCTCAAACGCGATCAAGTACACCGAAAAGGGAACGGTCAAACTTTCGGTGGATCATCGCAGAGATGGAGCAACGGTAACGCTGCGTTTTGTTGTTGAAGACACGGGGCAGGGTATCAAGCGCGAGGACAGGGAACGCCTGTTTTCAGAGTATGCGCGCTTTAATGCCGAAGCCAACCGTACCACGGAAGGAACGGGTTTGGGCCTGAATATCACCAGGAAACTGGTAGAGATAATGGGCGGCGCTATCGCGGTGGAAAGCGAGTATGGCAAGGGCAGCGTGTTTACCGTAACGGTACAACAAACAGCGGTGGAATGTCCCGCAATCGGCGCGGAGGCTGTACAGAGGCTGCGTAACTTTACCTTTACCGGCGGCAGGCATAATGCCCAACTGGACATTACCCGCGAACCCATGCCCTACGGCAGTGTGCTGATTGTTGATGATGTGGAAACCAATTTGTATGTCGCCGAGGGACTGCTCGCCCCCTATCAGCTCAAAATAGAAACGGCGATCAGCGGCTTCGAGGCGATAGAGAAGGTACAGAACGGCGGCAAAATGTACGACATAATTTTTATGGATCACATGATGCCGAAGATGGACGGCATAGAAACCACTGAAAAACTGCGCGGACTGGGATATAAGGGCGTCATCGTTGCGTTGACAGCTAACGCGCTGACCGGCAATGACGAGATGTTTTCGCGGCACGGTTTTGACGGGTTTATCCCCAAACCGATTGATGTCCGCCATCTGAACATAGCATTAAACCGGTTTATCCGGGACAGGTATCCTGATGAAGCGAAAAAATGCAAGCCGCCTGCGGCCCCACCGCAAGCGGCGATTGCGGAAGTAGACGAAACAAGGGTGAAGCTATTGCAAATTTTCCGCCGCGACGCGGAAAAAGCGGTCATTACCCTGCGGGAGACGGCGCCCCATGGAGCCAATGCAAACGGCGATATAAAACGGTTCACCATCACCGCCCACGCCATGAAATCCGCGCTGGCGAATGTCGGGGAAGTTGAAAAGTCGCGGGCGGCGGCGGCGCTGGAAGCGGCCGGTCTTAACGGCGACCGTGACTATATCGGCGCCAATACTGAAAATTTTATTCACATGCTTGAGTCTCTGATAGGGAAATTAAGTCCCACCGAAACGGTCACCGCCGACAACGCCAATGTCGCGGAAGACACCGCGTATCTGAGGGAGCAGATGCAGATCATCAAGACCGCCTGTATGCATTACGACGATATCGCCGCCTATGCCGCGCTTGACCGCCTGAAAGAAAGATCATGGAAGCCGCAAACTTCCGCCGCGCTTGAAAAAATACGCGATATGCTGTTTCTGCACAGCGACTTTGACGGCGTGGCGGCGGAGAAGGAGATAATCGAAAATGCGTGACAGCCCAACGCCTTTGATGAGCCGGTTTATCATTTTTTCTGTTTCACTGTTTTTGCTCATTGTGATAGCGGGGGGTATTACCTACTTTTTTTCCATGCGGCAGATCATACGGCAGAGTAAAGGCAATGAATTGTCCCGGCTGCTGGAGATCAAACGGATAAACATGGAAATTTTTGTCAACAGCGAAATTGCGATCATCCTCAAAATGGCGGATTCCCCGTTAATCAAACGGTATTTTGCCAACCCCCGTGAAGGCCGGCTGGAAAAAGACGCCTTTGAGGAAATCGACTCGTTCCGCCGGGCTTTTTCGCGGACCCATTCGAATTTTTCATTTTTCTGGATAAATGATATAGACCGGATATTCTACGCCGATGACAGCGAGCCCTATTGGGTTGATCCCGAAGACCCGGTTAATTACTGGTATAATATGACCCTGTATGAAACGGAAGTGTATAATTTTAACATCAACTATAACCCTGAAATACGGCAAATCAGACTATGGCTTAACGCGCCGGTTTTTGATGATAACGGCCGGCCTATCGGAATAGTAGGAACCGGTATCGAGTTGTCACGGTTTATTCAAACCATTTTTCAGGACCTCCCGGACAGGGTAGAACTCTACTTTTTTAACCTTTACGGAGAAATCTACGGCGCGCGGGATATCAGCATGGTGGAGGAAAAAAGGCACATTGAACTGCAAATGGCCGGTGTAGACCCCGGGGTTTTTGACAAGGCAAGAAAACTGGAGAGCGGCGCCGTCCAAACCTTTAATGTCCCGTCGGGGAAAATGGCCGTAGGTTCGCTGCCGGTGCTGGAATGGTATTCCGTAGCGTTTATGCCCGACAGTATCGAAGACTATAAAACGACGCTAACCGTGTTGTTTATGGTGGTACTGGTCATCATATTGCTCATATTTATCGTGTTCAATGTGTTTATTTCCGGATTTCTGCAATCGCTGAATGGAACCATGCAATCCCTTAACCATGCCAAAAATGAAGCCGAGGAAGCGAACCGGAGTAAGAGCAATTTTCTCGCCACCATGTCGCACGAAATACGTACGCCCATGAACGCCATCATCGGCATAGCGCAGATTCAAATGCAAAAAGCCGATTTGCCCAGGGAATATGCGGATTCTCTGGAAAAAATATACAACTCCGGCAATACCTTGCTGGGGATCATCAACGACATACTGGATATGTCAAAGATAGAAACCGGCAAACTGGAGATCAACCCTGCGGAATACGACGTGCCGAGCCTGATCAACGACGCGGTGCAGATTAACATTGTCCGTATCGGTTCAAAACCGATTGAGTTCACGCTGGATATCGACAAGGACCTGCCTTCACGGCTCTATGGCGATGAGCTCAGGCTCAAACAAATTTTAAACAACCTGCTCTCAAACGCGATTAAGTACACCGAAAAGGGGCGCGTCAAATTGTCGGTAGCTCATTTCCCGCAGGGGAATGACATCATGCTGCGCTTTGTTGTTGAAGATACGGGGCAGGGCATGAAGAGCGAGGACAAACAGCGGCTGTTTTCTGAATACCTGCGTTTTAACGCCGCGGCAAACCGCACCACCGAAGGAACGGGGCTCGGACTGAACATTACCAAAAAACTGGTAGAGATGATGGACGGCGTTATCGATGCGCAGAGCGAGTACGGCAAGGGCAGTACGTTTACGGTAACGGTAAAGCAACAAGCGATAGAATGCGCCGCAATCGGTGCGGAACTGGCGAACCGGCTGCGCAGCTTTACGTTCACGGGCGGCTGGCAGTCTGATAAACTGCATATTACCCACGAGCCCATGCCCTACGGCAGCGTGCTTATCGTGGACGATGTGGAAATCAATCTGTATGTCGCCGAGGGGATGCTCTCGCCGTATAAATTGGACGTAGAACTGGCGGACTCAGGTTTTGCGGCAATAGAAAAAATAGAAAACGGCAAAACCTACGATGTTATCTTTATGGATCACATGATGCCGAAAATGGACGGCATCGAAACCACTGAAAAACTGCGCAGCATGGGTTACCGGGGCGTCATTGTGGCATTGACGGCTAACGCGCTGGTCGGCAACGATGAAATGTTCTCAAAACACGGGTTTGACGGTTTTATTCCCAAACCGGTTGACGCCCGCCAGTTGAACGCGGTGTTGAATACATTTATCCGCGACAAGTATCCTGATGAAGCGAAAAAATACCAGCCGCAGGAAGCGGAGCGGCCAGCGCAGCCGTCGACTGCAAAGCCGGACGAGACCAGGGTGAAACTGCTGCGCATCTTCCGCCGCGACGCGGAAAAAGCGGCCCTTACCCTGCGGGAAGCGGCTGCGAACGGCGACATAAAGCTGCTGACAACCACCGCCCACGCCATGAAATCCGCGCTGGCGAACGTCGGTGAAAACGAAAAGTCCCAAATGGCGGCGGCGCTGGAACAGGCCGGCCTTGATAATGACCGTGATTTTATCGCCGCCAATACCGGAAGTTTTATACAAACGCTTGAAAACATGATAATAACATTAAACAAAATTGCAGATAACGTTACGTATAACGAGGATATTGCGGAAGACGCCGCCTATCTGAAGGAACAGCTGCAAATCATCAAAACGGCCTGCGAAGGTTACAACGATACGGCTGCCTATGCCGCGCTTGACCGCCTGAAAGAAAAGCCGTGGAAGCCTGAGACTGCTGCCGCGCTTGAAAAAATTCGTGATATGCTGTTCCTGCACAGCGACTTTGACGGCGCGGCGCAGCAGGCGGAGGTAATGTTATGCGCGTAACACTGCGGCGCGGCCTGTGCCTGCTGGCGATCATATGGGCGGGGTGCGCCGCCCAGCCGGAAACCGGACAGGGCAAGGCGGCATTTACTTCCATGCACGATATCCCCGGCGTTACCGGCGAAGAAATAAAAGCCGTCGAGGAACTGCGTAAAAAATATGATTCGTTTACCTTCGGCGCATTGGACAGTACCGAGGCTTTTTATGACAAAAGCGGCGCAATAAAAGGGTATGCCGTTCTTTTATGCGAATGGCTCACCGGCATATTCGGCATACCGTTTGTTCCCCAAATTTATGAATGGGGCGATTTGTTTCCGGTAATGCAAGCGGACTTCACCGGTGAATTAACCGCTACTGAAGAACGGGAAAACGAATTCGGGTTTTTATTTACCGACGCAATAGCCGAGCGTTCAACCAAATATTTCCGTATTGCCGGAAGCCGCCCGTTTTCGCAAATCACCAGAACCAGGGCGCTGAGGCTTGGTTTTCTGGAAGGAAGCACCACGTCAACAGCCGCTATTGCCAAACTTACCGAAACGCTGGTTCCCCATGAAGTGTTTTATATCAACGATTATGAAACCGCCTACAACATGATGAGGAGGGGCGTCATTGACGCTTTTATCGGCGAAATGACCGAAGAGGCCGCCTTTGACGCGATGGGTAATGTGGTGAGCGAGGATTTTTTCCCGTTGATTTACGAGCCGGCTTCCCTCTCCACACAAAACCCGGAGTTACAGCCCATCATCAACATTGTGCAGAAGGCTTTAGTCAACGGCGGCAGCCGCGATTTGGCGGATCTGTACGAACAGGGCATGAAAGAATACGCGCGCGGTAAATTATTTGCGCACCTTGACGAGCGGGAATTGGCTTATTTACGTGAAAACACGGCGGTAGCCTACCTTGCCGAATTCGATAATTACCCCATCAGTTTTTACAATGACAATGAAAAAGAATGGCAGGGGATCACGATCGATATATTAAAAGAAGTCACCGCTTTGACCGGCCTGACCTTTGAGCCGATCAACACCCCCGATGTAAGTTTTGCCGATTTGATGATGATGCTGGAAAACGGCGAGGGCGCGATGCTTTCCGAGTTAATCCCCACTAACACGCGGGTAGGCCGTTTTATATGGCCGGAAAACGAAACGTTCAGGGACAATTTTGCGGCGATCTCGCTGGGAACAATGCCGAACATCAGCGTACACCGCATTATGAATTCGCGGGTAGGAATCCAGACAAGCACGGCATATGCCGATTTGTTTAATACATGGTTTCCCCATCACCCGAACGTCGTTGAATACGACGATGTAAACGCCGCCTTCGTAGGGCTGGAAAAAGGCGAGGTCGATATCCTGATGCTCAAGGTGCAGCATCTGCTCATGATCACCAATTATTACGAGCGCCCCGGGTTCAAAACCAATATCATATTTGATTATACCTTTAGTTCCGCCTTTGGATTTAACAAAAACGAAACGGTTTTATGTTCAATTATTGATAAAACAATGGACATCATTGACAAAGAGGCGATTGCAGGGCAATGGCTGCGTAAAACCTACGATTACCGTTCAAAAATAATTCAGTCTCAGCGCCCGTGGCTGATCGGCTCCATACTGCTGTTATTGGTAATCATCGTCCTTACATTTTTCCTGTATCGAAAAAATCGCAATATCGGCAAGCGGCTTGAAATAAAGGTGCGGGAGCGTACCGCGGAACTGGATATTTCCCGGCAGGAATTGAGCGCCGCGCTTGAGGACGCAAAAATGGCAAATCAGGCAAAGTCTGATTTTCTTGCCACCATGTCGCACGAAATACGCACGCCGCTTAACGCGATTATCGGTATAACGCAAATCCAGCTGCAAAAAGAAAATATGCCGGATGAACAGGCGGCGGCGCTGGAAAAAATATTTTCTTCAAGCAACAGCCTGCTCGGTATTATCAACGATATACTCGATATGTCGAAAATCGAAACCGGCAAAATGGAACTTAACCCCGCGGAATACGATGTGCCGAGTCTCATTAACGACGCCGTACTGTTAAATGTTGTCCGTATCGGCTCAAGGCCGATTGAGTTTACGCTGGATCTGGACGAAAGCTTGCCGTCAAGACTGTACGGCGATGAACTGCGGTTAAAACAGATTTTGAATAACCTGCTCTCAAACGCGATTAAGTACACCGAAAAAGGGCAGGTCAAACTTTCGGTAAACCATTTCCTGCAGGGTAAAAACGTTATGCTGCGTTTCGTCGTCGAAGACACGGGGCAGGGCATGAAGAATGAAGACCGGCAGCGGCTGTTTTCCGAATATCTGCGCTTTAACGCCCAGGCGAACAGGACGACCGAGGGGACCGGGCTGGGGCTGAACATCACCAAGAAACTGGTAGAGATGATGAACGGCGCCATTGAGGCGCAGAGCGAGTACGGCAAGGGCAGCGTGTTTACCGTAACGGTACAGCAAAAAGCGGTGGAATGTCCCGTAATCGGCGCGGAACTTGCGCATCGGCTGCGGAGCTTTACGTTCACCGGCGACCGGCAGGCCGCCCAACTGCACATTGTCCGCGAGCCCATGCCGTACGGCAGCGTGCTCGTGGTGGATGATCTGGAAACAAATTTGTATGTCGCCGAGGGTATGCTCTTGCCGTATAAACTGAAAATAGAAACGGCGAACAGCGGTTTCGCGGCGCTGGAGAAAATAGAAAGCGGCAAAACGTACGATATTATTTTTATGGATCACATGATGCCGAAAATGGACGGCATAGAAACCACTGAAAAATTGCGCAGCATGACTTACAACGGCATAATAGTAGCGTTGACGGCTAACGCGATGACCGGCAACGACGAGATGTTTTTGCGGCGCGGTTTTGACGGGTTTATTCCCAAACCGATTGACGTCCATCACCTGAACACGGTATTAAACAAATTTATCCGCGACCGGTATCCTGATGAAGCGAAAAAACACCGGACGCACGCGGAAGCGCCAGTATCGCCGGATAAGACCAGGGCGAAACTGCTGCAAATTTTCTGCCGCGACGCGGAAAAAGCGATCGTTACCCTGCGGGAGACAGCCGCGAACGGCGACATAAAACTGCTGACAACCACCGCCCACGCCATGAAATCCGCGCTGGCGAACGTCGGGAAAGCCGAAAAATCCCAAATGGCGGCGGCGCTGGAAAAGGCCGGTCTTAACGGCGACAGGGGTTTTATCGCCGCCAATACTGATAATTTTATTAAAACACTTGAATCGTTGATAAGGGAATTAAACTTCGCCCAGGCCGCCGCTGCGGATGCAGCTGCCGCCGGTATGGATGATATTACGGAAGACACCGCGTATCTTGAAGAGCAGCTGCACATTATCAAAACCGCCTGCGCGCATTATGACGATACGGCCGCCTATGCCGCGCTTGACCGCCTGAAAGAAAAGCCGTACAGGCCGCAGACCGCCGCCGCCCTTGAAGAGATCCGCGACATGCTGTTCCTGCACAGTGATTTTGACGGCGCGGCGGAGCAGGCGCAACAATTTTTGGCAAGGAGAGAGAAATGAATCTAAAAACAGGTTGTTTTTTACTTTTGGCTGTTCTCATGTGCGGCTGCAGCCCCAAAACGCAGCAGCAGGGATACATAACCCTGGGCGCGCTTCTGCCGCTTACCGGCGAAAGTTCAGACGAGGGCCTGCGCGCGCTGAACGGTTTACAGCTTGCCAGGAAAGAGATCAATAAATCAGGCGGCATTTTGGGAAAGACGCTCGATATCATCGTATTAAACGACCGGGGGGACGAAGAATATGTCGTGCGGCAGTACAACGCTTTGAAAGAAAGGGGCGTCGCCGCGATTATCGGCTCAAGCTATTCAAACGTGACGATGGCGCTTGCCCATGCGGCGGAAAAAGACGGCATACCCGTCATTTCGCCGACTGCAACCAATCCCGATATAACCAAAGGACGCCCCAATATTTTCCGCGCAATTTTTATCGACGATTATCAGGCGCAGGCCATGGCGCATTTTGCGTATCATTCATTGGGCGCGCGCACGGCGGTTGTTTTGAAAAATACGGATGAAAACAGTTACGGGCATATTACCGAACCTTTTATCAACTCTTTTAGCGCGGACGGCGGACAAGTTATTGCCGTTGAACGTTATGCGCCCACAGATGATTTTGCCGGTATTTTGGGCAAATATGCCGCCCGCCCTCCCGATGTTTTCTATTGCCCCGAGAATTATATCCCCGCCGCGAATCTGATTAACGCCGCCTATGCGGCAGGTATTCATAGATCATACCTGTTGGGGACGGACGCATGGGACGGGCTTTTGACGTATGTATACCAGCCGGAAGCAATGGAGCACGCCTATTATTCGGCGCCTTTTTGTTTTGATGACAAGGACGAGATCGTAGCGCAGTTTGTCAGAAATTATTTTACGTCCTTTTCACAAATGCCCCTGACCGGCTCCGCAACCGCGTACACATGCGTATATATTCTGACGGAAGCGATTAAAAAGGCGGGAAACACCGCAAGCGCTGACATTATCGGGGCCATCAAATCAAACGAACTGGATATGATAACGGGCCGCATCAAATTTGACGAGAACAATAACCCGCGCCAAAACGTATATATCCTGCATATAAAGGGCGGGATATACGCCACATTCGAAAAAATGAGTTTATAACGGAGATAATAATGTTAAGAAAATTCAGAATAAAAACAAGATTGTTAATATCATTTTTTATCTTGGTTCTTTTCACGCTGATTGTAGGGCTGACCGGCTATGCCCGGCTTACTTCGCTGGGAGATTCGGCGGTCAGGAAAATAAACAACGTCAGTATTTTGAACGACGCATACGATTACAACATAGCCATTGAAGCCGGTATTTTTGGCATGTTGTATGTCAGCGATACTACGCTTACCTACTATGTTTTGCAGACCACC
>JGI24698J34947_10000826_pt1 | contig 15490 bp, 11 predicted proteins | sample TergutMp193P3_FD_34947 | JGI IMG/M metagenome (IMG submission 34947) | reverse complement strand
GAAGACATTATGACCACCTGACGAAGTCAGGTGGTTGGGCCATTAGATAGAGTCGTTCCGCCCATCGAGCTGCCCGAATAGGGTTTACCGCTCCCGCCGCGTTGATTTGATATGTTTGGTAACATTAGCGATCATCCCGACAAATCAGAGTTTATTCTTGACCCGGCGGCGGTCTTAATTACCTCAATACGGCAGGGGATGCGGGAGCGCAGTTCACCGACATGGGAGATGAGGCCAACCATGCGGTGCTCCCGAAGTTCGTCCAGGATCACAAGGGCCTTGTCCAGGCTTGTTTCGTCGAGGCTGCCGAAGCCTTCGTCAATGAAGACCGCGTCCAGCCTCACGCCGCCTGAGCGGTTTTGAATGGAGTCGGCAAGGCCCAGCGCGAGGCTTATGGAGGCCATGAAGCTTTCGCCCCCGGATAGTGTCGCGCAGGGGCGGGTCTTGCCCGTATGCGCGTCGAACACCATGAGGTCAAGCCCCGTGTATCCCCTGCCGCTTTGTCGTTCAGTGTCCAGGAGCAGGGAGTATCTGGATTCGCTCATCTTCTCAAGCCGTTTTGTGGCGTAGGCCGCCGCTTCCTCAAGGTAATTGCCCAGGAGCCATGAATCAAAGGGGAGTTTGCGGGGGTTCTTGCCGGAGAGGTCGTCCGACAGAGCCCTGAATTTCGCGGCTTCGGCGCCAAGGCTTTCTTGGCGTTTTGTTGCCTCTTCAAGCGCTTCCTTGTCTTTCTCAAGGCTCGTCAGAGTCATTAAAGCCGTTCTTTTCCCGTCTTCGGCCGCTTCCCGCTCCGCTTTGAGGGCTTCAAGCCGCACTTCCGCTTCCTCAAGGCCGGGGCTCTTTCCTCCCGGACTCAAAGCGGAGAGTTCCGCTCGTATACCGATGAGTTGTTTTTCCTGTTCGGCTATTTGCGTTTCGAGGACGGCGCGGTTTTCCCTCCAGCGCCGGATTTCCTTTTCAAGGGTATCCTCGACGCCGGCTTCGAGGAGGGCCTTCTCGGCATCGCCGGCATCCCGAAAAGCCGTCGTGGAGAGCGCATTCGCGAGAGCGGCATCCGCCTCTTCCATGCGGGTGGCGGCTTCGTTCCCGGCGCGCAAGGCCGCCTCCCGGGCGGCTTCCGCGCCGGAGAGACGCCGAATCGCCTTTTCCCTTTCTTCCCGCAGCCGGATTATGAGGGCCTCCTTTTCCGCGATTTGTCTATCAAGTGATGATAGAGTCGGCATATCGCCTGCGGCGGGAGAATGCCCTCCCAAAGCCGCGAGTGAAGCGGCAAGTTTGCGCTGCTTTTCCCGGCCTTCGGTGATTCTCTGGGCGAGGTTTTCCTTCTGCGCTTTGGAAGCGGCGAGGCGCTTTTCCGCTTCTCCTTTTCTCTTTTGGGTATCCGCACTTTGGCGATAAAGTTCCTTTACCCGGTTCGCCGCTTCCCTTGAGTTTATCATGCGTTTGAGAATTTCGTTAAGGGCTTTTGCCTCGATACTGATGAGTTTGTCGATGGTTTCGGCGGAAGGGAAGGGGGTGTTTTCCCCCATATACATGGACGCTTCGGAATGGGCCGTGTCCTCCGGGGAAGGAAGCGGACAGGAATTCCGCCGGGTCTCGTGAATTTCGCTTTCCAGAAGCCCAAGTGAATCGCGGATTTTGAGGAGTTCCCGGTTTTTCGCCGCCAGGCTTGAGTTAACCGCGCTTAAGTTTTTTTCCGCGTCAATGAGGGACGCCTCTTGTGCCCTGATACGCTCATCAAAACCAAAGGCGGCATTTCCGCCCGCAGCCGGGCCGGGATGCTCCGTGGAACCGCAGACCGGGCAAGGCTTGCCGTCTTCCAGACTTCCCGCGAGTATGATCGCCATGCCCAAATTTTCCTCAAGTTTCTTCTCCTCGCGAAGCCGCCTGAGTTCCGCTTCCAGTACCGGAACGCGCTTTTCATAGTCCGCGGCGCCGCGTTCAAGTTCCGCCGTTTCGCGCTCCGCCTTGCGCTTTTCCTTTTCGAGTTCACCCAGCCGCTCGCGGTACTTTCGCAGTTCCATAAAAAGGTCTTTTACGGATTTGGAGTAGTCAAGGCGTTCTTGAAGGACACCCTGTTCCGCCGTCAGAATTTCGTTTTGCGCTATGAGAGCGTCCTGATTTTTTAGTTCCTCAAGAAGAATGTTTATTTCTCCTGTTAGTTTTTCCGTGAGGGCTTCCTGACGCCCAAGCTCTTGCGAGTCCTGTTTAAGACCTTCTTCCTTCTCAAGTATTTCAGCCAGAGCGGGACGTTTTTCCCGCAAAGCCTGACATTCCTTTTCAAGGGCCGGCGATGAGGCGTTTGCCTTTTCGGCTTCAGCAGCCGCGTCAGCCGCGGCGGTCTTCTCTTTTTCCGCCTCGGCGAGGGCCGCTTCGGCGGCTTTCGCGCCTGATTCGGTGGTTTTAAGCCCGAGGAGAAAATGCTCCAGGGGACGGGCCAGACGAGAACGGGCCAGAGTAGCGCTCTTTTCTTTGATTGAAGCTTCCGCCGCGATCGTTTCCTCAAACGATTTTCCGCTTTCTTCCAGCCGCTTCTCCGCGCCCCTCTCGTTCTTTCTGAGGTTGAGAACCCTGCCCAGCGATTCCTCCTCCTTCTCAAGGCCGAGAGCTTTTTCCCCCGCTTTTTTCAAAACCAAAGCGGCTTCGGCGCGGGATGTCTCCCATGTTTCGAGGTTGACCCTTTTGCTTATATCGTCGAGGATATGAGCCGCTCCTTTCACTTGGGCTTCCGCGTCGGCGGCTTTTTTCCGGGCCAGCTCTTTGACCATTACCGCCTTTTCCACCGGGAAGAGTTTCGCGAGCACCTTCTGGCGTTCACTGGTATTTTGCTTGAGAAATTCCGCGAATTCCCCCTGCGGCAAAAGAACGATTTTGAAAAATTCCTCCGCCTCAAGCCCGATAAGCTCCTTCAGTTTCGCGTCGCCTTCGGCTTTTCTGGAAGTCATGATCTTCGGCATTAATGCCGCGTGTTCGGGTTTTTCGCCGCCGTGAATTTCATATAACGCGAGGCTCTCATCTTCCAGAACCGTGCCTTCGCCGCGCTTTTTCCTGCGTTCCCGTTTGGGCATCCGCTCCGCCGCATAGCGTTTTTCCCCAAGCAAAAATTCCAGGGTAACAGAACAATCGTCCCCTTCGGCGGCGTGGTCGCTGTGGAGCCTTTCCGTGTGATTGCCCCTTGAGCCCGGAACTTTGCCGTAGAGGGCAAAACAGATGGCGTCGAAGATCGTGGTTTTACCTGCCCCGGTTTTTCCCGTTATGAGAAAGATATCCTCGATAGCGGAAAAATCCAGTTCCACCCTGCCTGTGAAGGGGCCGAAATTTTCCATGACGAGTTTCAGAGGCTTCATTTTGAGCCTTCTTCGGATGTGTCGGTTTGCGCGTTCCCGGATTCGATTTCCGCGAGGAGTGTGTTGAAAAGTTCGAGTTCAGCGGAAATTTCCTGGGCTTTTCCGTAAAGATCCAGAAGAAAATCCCTGAAATCGGCGGAGACATCCCGCCGGCCCCGCGTTTCCTCTCCCAAAGCCTGGAACCTTGCGCCTGACGACAGCTCAGCCAGGGCTTCGTCCTGCCTGAGGGAAAGCAGGTGGGGAAAACGCTTTCTGAGTATCTCCCTCGCGTTTTCGGTGATGCGCCTGTCCGTTAGGCGTATTTCAAGATAATCGTCCGCCGCGGCAAGAAGTTCTTTGTCGGTTGAAATATCACCCGCAAAACGGTCGAAGGAACCCGAAAGGCTTGTGACCTTCCGCCGCGGCTTCACGGGAATCTTCTCTACTATCGGCCCGTCTTTCCCCATCGCCACCGACAGGAAGCATTTTTCGTTCTCTTTGGACGATACCTCACCGAAGGAATAAGCGAGGGGGCTGCCCGAGTACCAGGCATTTATGCCGACGGCATTTATGCCGACGGCATTTATGCCGACGGCATTTATGCCGACGGGATATATCCCGACTCTCTGGCAACGGTGAAGATGCCCCAGGGCGATGTAGTCAAAGCCCTTGAATAGATCGATGTTCACGAGTTCGGCGCTGCCCAGAAAAACCCGTTCCGATCCGGCTTCAAGGCCGCCGGTTGCAAAGAGATGGGCCGCCAGTACCGAAGGGATTCCGCCCAACACCTGCCGGGCCTTTTCCATGCGAAGGGCTGCTTCTTCGGCGAGGGCCGACTGGGAACGAAGCGGCGTGGGACCGTTCTCCGAAACATCTCTTGAGAGAACGCCGGGATTGAGGAAGGGGAGCAGGAAGAAAGCACAGGATTCACCGTCGCGCTCCACAATGACAGGTTTGTCACAAGCTTCGGCGGAAACCCCGAATCGTATTCCCAGGCGGGCGAATAATTCCCGGCCAAAACCGAGGCGTGAGGCGGAGTCGTGGTTTCCGGGTATGACGAGTACTTCAAGCGAGGGCTGTCTTTTTTTTATCTCCCCGAGAAAAGAGCCGAAGAGGTCTATTGCTTCTGGCGAAGCTATGGAACGGTCATACACGTCGCCCGCGATGACCAGTGCGGCGTATGATCCGTCTTCGAGTATTCCCGAAAGCTCCCCCAGCATTGCCGCCTGATCTTCGCCAAGGTTCTGATCGTGAAAGACCTTACCAAGGTGAAGATCCGCGGTGTGGAGGAACTTAATCATTAAGCCCTAGAAGCTGACTCCGAACTCGGCGGCTTTCTCCTTCGCCTCCGGCGTCCAACCCGCAAGCTGCCTGATCCTCCTGGTATCGGACGGGTGAGTACTCAGGAATTCCGGAGGAGCGCCGCCGCCCAAGGAGGACATGCGCTCCCAGAAAGGAACAGCCGCGTCGGGGTTGTACCCGGCGATGGCCATGAGCAAAAGCCCGTAGTGGTCGGCCTCGCTTTCATGCGAGCGGCTGAAGGGTAGGGCGGCGCCTACCTGGCTGCCTATGCCGTACGCAGCCATTGCCAGTTGTGCGGTCTCATTGGAAACGCCGGCGACCCCCAGGCCTACCTGAAGTCCTATGGCGCCCAGTTGTTGAAGCAAAGTGGCGCTCATGTTCTGCTGACCGTGGTTGAGCAGGGCATGGGAGATTTCGTGGCCAAGCACCACCGCGAGCCCCTCTTCGGTCTGGGTCACAGGCAGAATCCCGGTGTACACGACGATCTTGCCGCCGGGCATGCACCAGGCGTTTACCGTGTCCTCATCGACAAGTTTGTACTCCCATCTGTAGTCGTCCAGGAAGTGCTCGTTGCCATCGGCGATGAGCCATTTTTGGGCCGCTTCAGCAAGCCTTTCACCTACCCTGGTAACCATGGCCGCATCCGCGGTGCCGGTGATGACCGTGCTCTCGTTGAGGAATTCTTCGTACTGGGAAAAAGACATGGGGAAGAGTGAGCTATTGCCCACAAAGGCCATCGTGCTTTTTCCAGTCAGCGGATTACTGGCGCAACCCGAAATTAAAAGAACGGCGATTAAAATAATATATAGCTTTTTCATGGCCGTATTGTATCATGAAAAGATAAAAAACGCAATAATGCCTCAAGGACCCCGCCGCCGATCGAAAGGGCCTTGTCCGACACGGTAAAGCAGTGCTCCCTTTCACAGCGGGGATCGACGTCGCCCGCTTTCATGCCCCGCTTTACGTTGATCCCCGTGGGGAGTATGCCCCTGAGGATACCATCAATTTCCGCTTTAACCGGGAAGGTCTCTTCCCCCGGAGTCGCTTCTCCCCCGGCGGCTGGCGGCGGTGAACTGCGTACCAGAGCGACCGTGTCTCCCTTTTTCACCCTGCCGCCGATTGACGCGACGGCTTCAAAGACGCCGTCCGCCGGACAGCGGAGCAGCCGCTCGATCGTGTAGCCGCCGATGTCGCCGGGGATGCCCGTATTCGGCAAGGCGCGGCCTTTCGTGATTACCCGTCCCAGGGTGTGGCCCCGCTGTGTTTCGATAACGGCGTGGCAGTCGACGCCGGCGGTAAAACCCGGTCCGACGCCGATTACCACCGGCGCGTCGGTGATGGCGGTGCCGGTATTTTTCTTTGCCATAACGGCGTCTATCACGGCAGCCGGCCTGAAGCGTCTAACGACAGACGCGCCTGGGTCGACAAAAACGGCGATTTGTTTTTCCTGAAAAGCGCTTTTCATCCCGGCCTCGTCGCTTACGAGAACCGCCGTAATGTCCTCAACCTGTTTGCTTCCCTCGTAAACGGCCTGCGAAAAGCACACCGCCCTTCGCACCGAAAGGGGAGAGGCTATCTCTGTCATTGCAATCTCGAAACCGGCGTGGTGAAGCCTCATAGCTATTCCCGAGGCAAGGTCCCCGGCGCCTTTAATAACAACAAGCATATTTATTTATAGCACATTCGCCGGTTTTTTCATGCGTCAAAATTCATATTCCTTTCCCCCTTTTCCCCCCGTCCTTCGGCAATCAGTCCTTCCTGCCGGAAACTGAAAAAATTCGTTTCGGAAAAAATAAGGTGATCCAAAAAGTTGAGACCGAGTATATCGGCTGAGGCTCTGAGCCGCCGGGTGATTTCATTGTCCTCCATTGAGGGCCTGAGGCTTCCGGACGGATGGTTATGCGCCACAATGATCGCGCTGGCCCTGTCGTGGATTGGGTCCGCGAAGACTTCCCGTGGGTGTATTATTGTCCGGTTAACAAGGCCTATGGTAACAATCCTGACGGCAAGTACTTCGTGGGCCCCGTTCAAAGAAAGGCAGAGGAACCTCTCCTGCCTCCTGTCGGCGTGATGCCTTATGAGGTTGAAAATGTCCGTAGGATGACGTATCCTCTGGCCCGACGCCCACTTCCTCCTTCCGAATTCCAGCATGGCCGCTACCGTGCACGCTTTTGCGACGCCCAGGCCGGCGAGCCTGCGAAGCTCGCTTACCGAGGGGATTCCTTTCTCTGTGTCCAGCTTCGATAGCAGCTCCTGTGAAAGGAGGGTCACATTTTTGCCGTGTATGCCCGAAACGAGGATGATTGAGAGTAATTCCTCGTCGGAGAGGGATTCGGGTCCCACCCTGATGAGACGCTCCCGCGGCCTGTCCTCCTCTGCCAGGGAGAGCGGACCGGAACAGCGGTTGTCCCTGACCGACAGAGCCAAAGGGGCTCTTTCATAACAATATTCCATGACCCTATACGGCGCAGAGATGAAATTTGGCGGTAAAACAAGCGATTTATATGACAAATGTAATAAATTTTTTTTTCGGAATGGCTTAGGCTGACCCAGACGCGGATGTTCCGTTACCGCTGGTTATATAGTTTTTCCATAATTTCCCGGAACCATTGTTTTATCTCATCAATTATTTCATTTATTTCTTTGATTTCACTTTTTTTGATATAATCATTAAAATATGAATCCCCTATTCGAGTACATTGTTTTACAGTTTGTTCACTATATTGATAATAATTCTGAAATATTGAAGTATAGTTTGCATAGGCATTTGCGAATAAAGCTATTGACTCATTTGTAATATTTTTATCCGATAATAACAGCGAGAAATATTCGCCTATCCTTTTATCGTTTTTATTTATTTCCGAAACCAGAAAATCCCTGAATATTATGAAATCTTTATTTGATATACTATTCTTGCTTATTCCAATAGACTGGATTTTTGACAGATAATATCTAAACATAAAAACATTAAATATTTTATTTTCCGGTATATTTTCATTAATTTTTGCTTTTTTATCTTCAAGATTATTAAGCGTCATGTTCAATTTTATTGTTATTTCATTATAGGTATCCTTTAAATTTTCATCATGGCATAAATCAGGATGATACGTCTTTAAAAGTTTCTTTATGTGTTTTATGTATTCTTCTCTTTCCATATTTTGATTTAATACGGGATTTACGCAAATATGTCAATGGTATTTCACCTTCACCTCCGCTATCGCGCCGCTGCTGTCCCTGACGTTTCTTGTCGCCCGCGCCGTCGCGCAGGCGGGCGGCACGATTACCGGCAACACAGTCGCTGTGAACAACGGCGGCGGGGTGAAGGCTTTCGGGAATAAGGTTTTAGCAGGGATTGACAAGCTGCGTAAAAAGCATTTATATTGTTATATTCAGAATTTTTATGGTGTTTTTAGGAAATTTCAGAGTAAATTCCAAAAAAAGCACGTTTCCTTGTGCTGATTGGGAAGTACACGATTATCAAGTGGGGCGCCTGGCGCCATTTAAGGCTGGATTATGCCGGGCAGACTTCGCGTAGTTATCGCCCACAGGGCGGCAAACTTCTTNAAATTCCGCGATGATCTCCGGCTGCGGAACATACGGTGGGAACTGTGGCCCTTGCTGCTGGTTTTCCCCCTCTCNGTCATCAAGGGGGATTTGCGCTACTTCGGCCTCAAAGTGGCGATAGCGGGCTATCAGTCCTGGGAACTCATGATGCTTCCGCTGGGGTTGGGCTGGCTCATCCTGGCCTTTACCCCCAAACGGATGATATTGCCCCTGCTCCGTGCCGCGGCGGTATTGTCAGCTGCCATTCTTCCTTTGCAAATTTTCATACCTGGCGTCCTTTACCGCCTTGAAGTGTTTTTGGCGTTCCAGTTCCTCAACGGAATTTGCGCCGCCGCCGCTTTCTACCTGTTCTGTTTTGAGTTAAACAATATTGAGCGCCTGTTCGGCATGGTCATCATCCAGTTCTATTATGGGTTCTTCTACATCGTATGGCTGACGTTTCCCGAGGCTCAGGCGGCCGGTGAAACATGGGTCGGTGCGGCCGCGATGGCGGCTTGCCTCATTGTCGTATTTGCGTCACCAAAGCGCGGCCAGCGCGGCCCTGGTGAAAAAAACGAGGGGCTTGAGGATCCGGCCAAAATGGCGCCTGACACCTTTTCCGGCGCGGCGTTTGCCATCGGCCTTCACGTAGTATACTACATGATCATGTGCGTGATCAACCGCATCAAGTGGACGGAAAATAGTCTGTCCAGCATGGCGTTTGGGATTGGCGCTTTTGCTTCTATCATATTGATAATTATCATCCAGGTGTTGAACAACCGCGGCGCGTTGTATGTGTGGCTCTTGTTCCTTACCCTCACCCTGGCAGGGCTTGGCGTTCTCATGTATGAAATGCCGGTGACCCGCCTTTCGGGGTCGTTTGCTTACGGCCTTGGGGACGGGCTGGGCTTTATCACCGTCTACTACCTCTGTGCCTCCTCGATAAAAAAAAGCGGGCCGTCTAAAATATGGAGGCTCTGCTGCCTTGTGTTTTTTGCTGAATACTCAGGTATCTCGGGAGGGGCCGCCTATGTCTTTAGCCGCCGCCAACTGGTTGGAGACTTGCTACCGGACTACTCTATCGCTTTCGGCATCGTGGTGGTTTTATGTTCCGTCTGCTTCCTGCTTATGCCGATCTTGCAAAAGAAACTGTTTGAAAAGGACTGGACCGACGGCGTACAGCTGCAGGACATGGCGGAATACGCCCCCCTCCTCGCGGAAACCGGCGCAATCAATTTAAAAAATCACTTGAACCTGACGGATAGGGAACACGAGGTTTTTACCTTGCTGCTAAAAGATATGTCGCCCAAGGAAATCGCCGGGACGCTTGAGGTAAGTTACCATACTGTTGATTTTCATAGAAAGAACCTGTACCGCAAGCTTGGTATCCAGAGCAGGGCGGAACTTTTTACTCTCTATTTACCATCAAAGGGGGGCAGGTAGGGAAGACTGGTATCTGATACCATCGCCTTACCTGCGCCGTTCGCGCCAGACAGCGTAAAGATCCTTTGTCGGTGTCGCCAACGAGTTGGCAAGCGATACCTACGCAATTACGTAGGTAAAAAATTCTCTAAAAAGTCCATACCTACGTAATTACGTAGGTATAAAATGCCCCAAAAAAGCCATACCTACGTAATTACGTAGGTATAAAATGCCCCAAAAAGGCCATACCTACGTAATTACGTAGGTATGCGGGGACGGTGGTGGGTGTTACTATTTAATGGGAGAAGGTAACACCATTTAAAAAAAGTGGCATCTCGAACCGTGGGAAGAGGGTAAGGCTGCCTGATCCAAGGAAGATCCTGGGCAGGTATCGGAATTGGAGAAGCGCCTTACCTCCTTTCCACGGCGCCTGACGCAAAAGGAGATTTGTATGAAAAACCTTTCAAAAGTAATCGCCCTCGTCACGGCGCTCATCGCCCTTGCGATGCCCGCCGGCGATCTGGCCGCCCAAAGCGCCGTCCCCTCCCTGGACGGCGTTTGGCAGATTGAGGGCGGCCATACTGTCAGCATTAACGGCGCCGCCGCCGTTGCCGTGAGGTTGTCGTCCGGCGCGTTGTGGAGGGACGCCGTACGCAAAGGGTATGTCAAAGACGGCGATCTGATTCTCAGGAATATTGCGAGGGGGCCCGCCAATTTGCAATGGACCTGCCAGGAATTGACCATCGAATTCATGGCAGTCGCCCCCAATACCGCGACGGGCGTAAGATGGGAGGACCGCACCATCACAATGAATTCCAACGGGCAGTCGTTTCGGATTGGCAACGCCGCCATTTATTACAGAAGCAGCGCGCAGCCGGCCGCCCTCCCCTCTATCAACGGCGTTTGGGAATCCGTGTGGGGCCATACCATCAGTATTTCCAACGAAATTGGAGACGGCAGAGTCGCTGTGTACATGGCAATATCCGTTCAAACCCGGTGGCAGTCCGGCATACTCAAGGGGTATATCCAGGTCGGTGGTCAAAAGCTGCGGAACCTTACCAGAACAGGCGATTTGACATGGGCAGGCCAGGACCTCGATCTCACATATGACAGCTCCGACCCCGACACCGCGACAGGCGCGGTTTGGAGGGATTGCATCGTTTCAATAAGCGCGGATGGCCAGACGCTTATAATCGTTACTCCCGAAAAGGATTTCCCAACTGTTATTTATTCAAGGAATCAGTAATTAAAAAGCGAGGAGGATTTTTATGAAAAAGTTTTTGTTGGTATCGATTGCTCTGGTATTGGCGATCGCGCTTCCGGCCTGGGCCGGCGGCGCAAACGAGAGCGGCGCGTCTCCCGCTGGGGCGACCAATGGGAGCCTTCAGATTTCGGGCCTTGGCGCCTATGACGGCAAATGGGTCATCGCCGTCGCCACGGGCAAACCTGACCTCTGCGCCGCCGCCGCCATTTCGTTCCCCGACCCCGACAGCGCCGTCCTGACCGGCGCGTTGCTATCCGACGGCACAGCCACGCTCAAGGTCTGGGAGATCAGGGACGACGCACTGCACAGTTTTAACGGCTCCGGCGCGAGGGACTTTGTCATCTATATCTTTAAACAGGAAACGGCAACCAACGCGCAACTGGAAAACCCTGACATAGTTGCGGGCATGGGCGTCGCAAGCGTCACCTTCACCCGGGGCGCCGGCGCCGTCGGCTCCCCGCTGATCATCCCGAGGATGTGACTTGGAATTACGCGGTCTTTCAGTGTAAGCGCAAAAGCGCCTGACAATATTTTAGAATGGAGAAACGACAATGGTTAAAATAACATCAGAAAAAAAAGCCCTGGCGACAGTCAGGGAGGACGGCGGGGCGCTTAAAGACGTGCCGGAGAATCTCAAGACGGTGGAAGTCTGTCTTGAAGCGGTGACGAAGGACGGCAATGCGCTTCAATTTGTGCCTGAGGAAGCCAAGACTGCGGAGCTTTGCCTTGAAGCGGTGACGAAGGACGGCAAGGCGCTTGAATACGTGCCGGAAAAGCTCAAAACGGCCGAACTCTGCCTTGAAGTGGTGAAGCAGTCTTGCGGTGGCTGTGCGCTTAAATTCGTGCCTGAGAAGCTCAAGACGGCCGAACTCTGCCTTGAAGCGGTAAATAGCGTCGTGATTGGTTCGGACATCGTGACGCTTGAATTCGTACCTGAGAAATTCAAGACAGCGGAACTCTGCTCTATCGCGCTGGAGTGGGAAGGCATGGCGCTTCAATTTGTGCCCGAAAACCTCAAGACGGCGGAACTCTGCCTTAAAGCTATCGGGAAGAACGGCGAAGCGCTTCAATTCGTACCGGAAAACCTCAAGACGGCCGAACTCTGCCGTGAAGCGGTGATAAAGGACCTCGGGCTTTCGGACTTCGTGACGCTTCAATACGTGCCAGAGAACCTCAAAACGGAGGACATCTGCCTTATCGCGGTGGGGCATGACCGCAGGGCGCTTCAGTTCGTGCCTTCTAACCTCAAGACGGCGGAACTCTGCCTTGACGCAGTAAAGGAGGACGCTTTGGCGCTTGAATTCGTGCCGGAGAACCTCAAAACGGAGAAACTCTGCCTTACAGCGGTGAAGAAAGACGGCAAGGCGCTTCAATTTGTGCCTGAGAACCTTAAAACTGAAGATCTTTGTTATAAAGCGGTGAAGGAAAGCAACGATGCGCTTCAATTTGTGCCTGACAGCCTCAAAACTGATAAAATTTGCCTTGAAGTGTTAAAAAACGACGGCGACAAGCTTCAATTTGTGCCTGACAGCCTGAAAACAGAGAAACTCTGCTTTCCGGCGGTGAAGGAGAACGGTGCGGCGCTTAAATACGTGCCTGATGGTCTATTGACGGAGAAGTTCTGCCTTAAAGCGTTTGAGCAGAACACCAAAGCGTTTGAATTCGTGCCTGATAAGTTCAAGACGGCGGAAATGTGCCTTGACGCGGTCAAGGATGACGCCGAAGCGGTTGAATTCGTGCCTGAGAACCTGATGACGGCGGAACTCTGCCTTGAAATAGTTGAGCAGGACTGGGAGGCGCTTCAATTCGTGCCCGAGAAGCTCAGGACGGCGGAACTCTGCCTTGAAGCGATAAATAAAGACTGCTATGCGCTTGAATTCGTTCCTGAGAACCTCAAGACAGCCGAACTCTGCCTTGAAGCCTGTGGGGCGCTTGAATTCGTGCCCGAGAAACTCAAGACGCCGGAACTCTGCCTTGAAGCGGTCAAGCGTAACGGCAGTGCGCTTAGATACGTGCCTGAGAAGCTCAAGACAACGGAAATGTGCCTTGAAGCGGTAAAGGAGCAGTACCAGCACGAGTGGTATCGTGTGCCTCATGGTTGGATGACGGGCGAGGGATTTGCCTATAACTACGTGCCTCCTAACCTCTGGACGCCGGAACTCTGCCTTGAAGCATTGAAGCTGCAGGCGCTCGGGTTGGATTTTTCCAAAGTGTCTGAAAGCGCCAAGACGGAGGAAGTCTGCCTTGAGGCGGTGAGTCAGAGCGGCTATAGGCTTGAACACGTGCCCGAGAAGCTAAAGACGCCGGAACTCTGTCTTATCGCGGTCAAGAACAGCGCCAACGCGCTTCAATTCGTGCCAGAGCACCTCAAGACGGCGGAAATGTGCCTTATCGCGGCGAAGGGATGCTACCCCGACTGCAGGGCGCTTGCGTTTATGCCCGAAAAGCTCAAGACAGCGGAAGTCTATTATGAAGCGGCGAAGAATTTCAGAGATTATGGCCGTGACCGTTATCGGGAGGCGAGGGATTGGACGTATATCGTGCCGAAAGAGTTCCATGATGAAGTGCGCCGCAGGATCGAAGAAAGCGGTGAGTAAGTGAAAAAAGGTGACTGTCACCATTTTAAGGAGAAACGAAAATGGTTAAATTAAACAAAAAAACATTCTGGATTTTAACAGCGCTGCTCGTCGCGGGCAGTATTTCCGCGTATGCCGGGGGGGCTACCGAAACGGCGCAGGACGTGCTCGACATTTTACGCGACGCGACCACGCCATCGACAGGCAGCGGCACGCCAGGAGCGCCGCCTGCGCCGACGGGCGTTACGGCGGTGAGGAACCCCGCTGGCTCAACCAATGTACTGGTGAGATGGAACGCCGTCAGCGGCGCGACCAGTTACAAGGTATACTTCTCTCGAACCAACGGCGGTATTGGCGCCGAGGATGGCGAGACAACCGCAACATCATTTAACGGCGAGGGCTACAGTACAGACCGGACATACTACTTCAGGGTATCCGCGGTGAACAGCGCCGGGGAAGGCACGCCGTCTTCATGGGTAGAGTTAGGCTCCGGATCCGGCACGGGTGGCAGCACTTCGGCAAGATTGCTGGGTGCACCGGCGGGCGTAACGGCGGTGAGGAACCCCGCGGGTTCGACCAATATACGGGTGAGCTGGAACGCCGTGAGCGGCGCGACCAGTTACAAGGTATATTGGTCCAATGTCAACAGCGGCAGTGGCTACCTGGAAGGTGAGCCAACCACGACCTCATTTATCAGCGAAGACAACCAAACAAACGAAACCCACTATTTCAGGGTGACTGCGGTGAACGCCGCCGGGGAAGGCACAGCGTCTTCGTGGATATCGGTGGGGCCTGTGACAGCGTCAGGCGGCAGCACGGCAAGAGTGCCGGGCGAGCCGGCGGGTATGAGCGCGACGAGGAACCCCGCGGGCTCGACCACCGTGCGGGTGAGCTGGAACGCGGTGAGCGGTGCGACCAGCTACAGGGTATATTGGTCTTATGATGCCGGCAGTAGCTCCCTGGAAGGCGAGCCAACCACAACAACATTTACCAGCACCGGCAAAAGAACAGAGTACTCCCACTATTTCAGGGTGTCCGCGGTGAACGCCGCCGGGGAAGGCGTGTCCTCTGCGTGGGTATATGTGGGGCCTGCGGCCGCCTCTTCAAACATACCCGCGCCAACGGGCGTGACCGCGGTGAGGGCTGACTACGGCGACATTCGGGTGAGCTGGAACGCCGTGAGCGGCGCAACCCGCTACAGGGTATATAACTCTTATACCAATAGTGTTGATTCCGATGGCTGGCTGGAAGGCGAGACAACCACGACTTCCTTTACCAGCACCGACAATAGTAGATACAACCACTACTTTTTCAGGGTGACGGCGGTGACTGCCGCAGGGGAAGGCGCGCCGTCTCCGTGGGTTATGGCAGAGATGGTGGGCGTAGGCTACGGAAGAGCGCCGGCCACGCCGACGGGCCTGACCGCGTCGAGGAACTCAAACTCGTCCAGGATAGAGCTGAGATGGAACGATGTGAGCGACGTGTTCTACTACATACTATATTATTCCACTGACCGCCGAGACGTGGTTCTTGAACAAGCGCAGATACCCGGAACAGATACTGGCAGCAACAAAAGAACAGACGCCACCCACTATTTCAGGGTGTCGGCAGTGAACCTGTCCGGGGAAAGCGCGCCGTCTGCGTGGGTATCGGTAGGGCCTGTAACCGGAAGACCGCCAGGCCTTACAACGGGCGTGACCGCGGTGAGGAACCCCGCGGGCTCAACCACCGTGCGGATAAGCTGGAACGCCGTGAACGGCGCGACCAGCTACAGGATATATGAATCAAGCGGCTCCGATGTTGGCATGATAGGGACATCTACCACGACATCATTTACCAGCACCAGCGTTTCAATAAACTCTACCCGATATTTCTACGTGACGGCGGTGAACGCCGCCGGGGAAGGCGCGCCGTCTGCAAGGGTAACGGTAGGGCCTGTCACAAGGTGAGGCGCCAGGCGTCTTTTTAGAAGACACCCCCGCCGCTCGCGGCGGGGGNAAAAGGGAGCTGCTACCTTTTTATACCACGGAGGGAAAAAATGGCTAAAACAGAAAAAA
>JGI24698J34947_10000825_pt1 | contig 15493 bp, 14 predicted proteins | sample TergutMp193P3_FD_34947 | JGI IMG/M metagenome (IMG submission 34947) | reverse complement strand
CCTCAACCAATCCCAAAGCCAAAACCGAAATCACCGCCAAAAACACCCGCCCCGCAGCCGGCCCCTGCCCCACAGCCGAAACCTCAGCCGGCTCCGCAACCTGCCCCTGCCCCGCAGTCGAAACCCCAGCCGGCTCCGCAACCCGCCCCGCAGCCGAAACCTCAGCCGGCTCCACAACCGAAACCGGCGCCGCCACCGCCACCGCCCCAAAAACACACAGTTCGCAACGTGTTTATTACGGGAGTGGTTTTGCTAGTGGTGATTTGGATAATCAATATGGCAAATCCAGGATCGTCAACAGCGCCTTCCACAACACCACCTGCCGCAACTGCATCCACCTCAAATCAGCAAACATCAAACTCCGGGCAATCGTCATCCGTCGCAAGCCAGCCGCCGGCAAGCTCCGGTCAATCAACGCCTGCCAGCTACACCATAACTTATAACATCAACGGCGGAAGCGGGACGACCCCCACTGTCCAGCCTGTAAACGCCGGCGCCAGTATAAACCTTCACAGCGGGAGCGGGCTTACGAGGAGCGGCTACACCTTCGGCGGCTGGAATACCAGGGCTGACGGCACGGGCGTTAATTTCAGCGCCGGTTCTTCCGTTACAACGGACAGCAATGCTATCCTGTATGCGAAATGGGATCCCGTTCCCCGCTACACCGTAACTTACAACGCCAACGGCGGCAGCGGGACGGCCACCGCCCAGGAGGTAAACGCCGGTTCCGGCATAACCCTTCACAACGGGAGCGGGTTCACAAGGAGCGGCTACACCTTCGGCGGATGGAACACCAATTCCGGCGGCACGGGTACCAACTACAATGCCGGTTCATCCTATACGCCCTCCAGTACTATTACCCTGTACGCCAGGTGGAACCCCGTTGCCGCCAGTACAAGCAACAGCGGGAGTACCGGCGCCAGTACCGCAATCCCGGCCACCGGCGATATCACCGTCCCGGGAAACACCCTTGCCGCGAAACTGGACTGGCTGCAAACCAACGCCCAAAGCAACCGCAGCCATATTGTTGAAGTAAGTGCCAATGAAAACATCAGTCGGAGGCTTGAGTACAGCGGCAAGAGCAACGTGACCATAACCCTCAGGGGCTCAGGCTCTAACAGGACCATCGGGCTTCCAGGCAATTACAACGTGTTCGCGGTGGGTTCCGGCGTTACCCTGGTTCTGGACAACAATATTACCCTCCAGGGCCGCAGCAATAATGGTAACAATCCTGTGGTTTATGTAGATACCGGCGGAACGCTCAGGATGAATAATGGATCGACTATCACCGGCAATACATCCGGCGCTGTGGGCGGCGGGGTGTATGTGCAAACAGGCGGCACTTTTACAATGAGCGGAGGAACCATCACCGGTAATACCGCCAATACCGGCGGCGGGGTGGGCGTAAACACAGGAGGAACCTTTACCAAAACCGGGGGAACCATTACCGGCACCGGCACGAATAACGGCAATACTGCAAGAACAAGCAATGGCGGCCACGCGGTATATGTCAGTAGTTCCATACGCAGGGAAGCCACCGCCGAGACCGGGATAAATATGTCTTACAACGGAAGGGCCAATCCGCCTACATACAGCGGGGCATGGACCCCCCAGACTAATTTTTAAAACCAATGGCGAGGTGGTTTCTTGAAACTGGCTTTATTTACGTTTATAATGGTTGACATCAAGTTAGCTCATATAAAACAAGCTTGATTACAAAGGATAATTTCAATGGAAAGGTTATCAACCGGAGCATTAACGAGAGTCATAGTTTTCATAATGATTATTGGCGGCGCGTCAAGCGCCTTCGCCCTTGGGGCCATCGAAGGGGCCAGCGTGACTGTCAATGGACAAACGGTATTTTTTAGCCACCCGCCGCAGACGCTACAAGGTACCTTGCTTGCCCCTATTCAGCCTATCGCCGATCTGATGGGCGCGACGACTCGCTGGAACGCGGAATCCCGAACCATAAGGGTTGATTATGGGAATACCACAGTATATGTGGCAATGGACAATAATGAAATGGTAGTTCGCACTGGGACAGCAGGAGAACCAAGATCGGTCTTATTGCCTGTTTCACCAAGGATTTTAAATGGAGTTGAATATTATCCCATTGAGGCAATCGCCAGGGAATTAGGCGCTACGGTAACCTGGCATGCGGCAACTAACACAACTGAGATTATCGCACCGGTAATTGTCCAGCCGCCGCCGCAGACTACAGCACAGGGCAGCGCCGCTGCGACAGCCGCGCCTCCACAGACGACGCCCGCTACAACGTCCCCGCCTGCGTCCAGGCAGGTTTCCGCGCCCCCGCCCACGAGAAATTACCGTTCAGAAGCGGCCCGAAGAAATGTAATATCGCCATCGGTTTTTTCGATCATAGGTTATGACGAGGAATGGTGGGGTGGGGTAATAATTTCGATAATGACTACCAAGCTTGCCGGCACAATACAGGGCGGAAAATTCGGTTTAAACATGGAACTGTTTAATATGGATTACAGCCCCGTCCCGTATCTATCGCTAGGCCTCGGAGCGGGAGCGGGCGTGACTTTCAGGGACGGCGTACAGGCGAACTGGCTAGGGGTGAAACCCTACGTCGGATTTACGGTGCCTATATGGGCAGAGAGCGATGGGAATTTCAGGATCCACGGCGACGGCTTTCTTGAAGTTGGGTACAGCGGTTGGGGCAGTTTGCTGACGGGATCAAATAATCCCGGTTTCGCCTTAAATCCGGGGTTCGAACTGGGATTGGGATTCATGTTTGATAAAACGGGTGATTTTTGGATGGGTTTGGAAGGTTCCTATGGAATTACCTTTTATCCGGACAGCCGCCTCAAACACAACATAGGACTGGCGCTTAGGTTTTGGCCTAATTGGTGGTAAGGGTAAACAACAACGGTCACGCGAAAAATGGACAAAGCCTTCATTGACATTTTACAGAAGCTCATAACCGAACAGGGAAGGGAAGCCCTTCTCAACCCCTCAAAATGCAAGGCATTCCTCGCCGACTATACCCGCGGCGAATACAAGAAGGAAAGCCGCCTCCTGTTACAGGCCCTTGAGGCCGGGGCAGCAAATGCACTTGACGCCGCGGAGGATATTGCCCTTTGCAAACAGCAGCAGGTGAAGGTACTGCGGGAGGAGTACTTTCTTGCGGAGGAAGTAGCGGCGGATGTGGTGGACACGCTGGTACTGGTCTTGAGGGGGGAGGAAAAGAAGAACCGCTGCAAGAACTGCGGGAAGGAACTGCCGGTCGAATGGAAAGCTTGCCCGTATTGTGGAACAGTCGTAACGAGTCAGAAAGTTGATTCAGAACTGCCATCCATAACGTTAACGGAAGCGCCTAAAACAGAAGTGCCAGCAATACCGCTGACCGAGCCTCAGTCGGTCGCTACGCCGGTTCAGGCAACACCAACACCGCCATCGTCACTGATACCACCTGCCCCGCAGCCGGCGCCGCAGAAAAAGCACACAGTACGCAATGTGCTGATTGCGGTTGCGGGAGTGGTTTTGCTGAGTTTAGTGATTATGTATTTTTCCGCTCCCACTCCCGCTTCCATGTTCGAGGTGCGGACTATTAATAATAACTCTATAGAAATCACCCGGTACACAGGGTCAAGCAAAAATGTCATAATCCCATCACACATACAAGGTTTACCTGTTACTTCAATTGGGGTTGCTGCATTTTCTCATAAACAACTCAGCTCCGTTCTCATCCCGAACAGCGTAATCATAATTGAGAGTTCTGCATTTATTAATAACCAACTCAGCTCCGTTCTCATCCCGGACAGCGTAACCACAATTGGTTTCCATGCGTTTTGGAACAACCTGCTCAACTCCGTTACTGTCCCCAGGAGAGCAGATGTCCGCGGGGCATTTGATCCAAGCGTCACAATAACAAGAAGGACGAATTAACGATGGCAGGATGATGGGGCATATAAAGGAGCAATGCCGCGCTTGTATGAGGGTGGTAAGTTTTTAAGGAGAGGGTAAAGATGACAATATGTGAAACTTTCAGGAACACCGCTATAGAAACATGGGGTAGGCTTTCTGATGCCAAAGATTATAAATTGTCATTGGGTGAAGAAACCATAACCGATATTAATTTACTGGAAATAGCCAAAGCTCGTCATCCAGAAATAAAAATAATAATCAAGTTCACTAGAATAGCCGAGAGTAAAAATGGAGCAGACTGGGAATGGTGGCTAACCGGCAAATCGGGAAAATGGCTGGGCTTAAGAATACAAGCAAAAGTAATAAATACAGAAAACGAAAAATATGAATACCTTCACTATGATAAAGGCAAACAAACGGAAAAGTTAATTAACAAATCGATGAAAAATAAAGATTTGATACCTCTTTACTGTTTATATACAATGTGTGATTTGTCGCAATACGAAGATAAATTCGCCTGTATATATTATTTTGGTAGACATGACGTTTTTGGCTGTTCATTTGTAGATGCTTTTGTAGTTAAAAATTTGGGGGACAAGAAGCATATTTCGCACTTAATCCAGGACATGATTCCCTGGCATTGCATATTTTGCCCTTTTATTAGGCAGACAGGTGATTTACCCGAGAGGGCGTTACTGATTATCAATAGAACACTGCAACAGATATTACAGCCGAATGGAGTTGAAGTTGATGAATATATAAAAAACTTTACTTTACCTGATACTCCTCCTGCCTATGTAAGCAATCTTTTAAAACACGAAAATTCTATTAATGGAATTGAAGCTCCAGATAATGATTTGGCGGGTATAGTAGTAATAGATGAGAAAAGGAAGAACAATGATCTTAGATGAAATTAGGATCTCACCCATATGTATTTTAGACGGCATTTTCAGGCAATCCATAGCCGATGGCAGGCAGGGTCTTCAGCCGCAGACAGAGATGTCATAAACCTGTATAATAAGGTACAGTAAGGACGGAGGTAAGTATGGCTGGACCATTAAACGCGAAGGTTATCTTGGCGAGATGCTCGCAAAGCGGAAAGAGCTTTGGTATACGCATTGAACAGCGCGGCAGGGAGTGGGTTCGCACCTGGGCCTTTCCCATTGACGAGCGCAAGGCGGCGCGGGAAGGGTATAGCGCTTCAAGCACCAGCACCCTGTCCGGTGAAGACGCCGCCTATCCGGGGTGCCCTTATTGCGGAAACAAGGTTATTGCCATGTGCGTTTGCAACAAAATCAGTTGCGTGGGCGGGGGTCGAGACTACGGCAACTATATTGAACTCACCTGTCCCTGGTGCGGAAACAAGGGCCAATATGGGGCGGTTAGCAGCATTGACGTTGCGGGCGGCGGTTATTAACCGGCGGCCATCAGAGTGGATTTTTAAGGAGGACGAATAAATGGCGGAGTTGCAAAAAGGGTATACCATCCAGACAAAGAATTTCAAGAAGGTTGTAGTTGACCAAAAGCTGGGCGAAGGAGGACAGGGCGCGGTATACCGCGTTGATTACGACGGCAAACCAAAGGCGCTCAAGTGGTATTCAGGCAAGAAAATCAAAAACCCCGATAAATTTTACGCCAATCTTGAGAATAACATCAAAAAAGGAAAACCAACCAAAGCTTTTCTTTGGCCGGAGGATATAACCGAACATGACGGCGAGGCTTTTGGTTACATAATGGAACTGCGCCCCGGCGATTATAAGGACTTTTCCAGGTTTCTCATCGGTAAAGAAGGCTTTGCCAGCATAACGGCGATGACCACCGCCGCCATGCACATTACCGCCGGTTTTCGCGAGTTACACTCGAAGGGTTACAGTTACCAGGACCTGAATGACGGGAACTTCTTTATCAACCCCAAAACCGGTGATGTTCTTATCTGCGACAACGACAATGTCTCCGAATACGGCAAGAAGTCGGGCATCGCCGGAAAGGCCCGCTATATGGCGCCGGAAATCGTGGCGAAAGGGGCCGATCCGGGAATCAAGACGGACAGCTATTCACTTTCGGTTGTGCTGTTCATGCTCTGGACAAACAACCATCCCCTTGAGGGAAAAGCGGCCTGTCCCGTATGTATGGACGCGAAGCATGAAAGGAAGATCTACGGCGAAAATCCCGTGTTTGTTTTTGACCCCGGCGATAATTCAAACAGACCCGTACAGGGTTTACATAAGGGGGCAATCACCCGGTGGCCGTTTTTACCGGCTTACCTGCAGGAAGAATTCATCAAGGCTTTCAGCAAGGACGCGTTAACGGATCCTTCCCAAAGAATAATCGAACAGAAGTGGCTGCGCCTTTTTATCCGTATGCGATCTGAAATTTTCAAGTGTCCCTGCGGTGAAATCTATTTTGCCGATCCGGCGGCCCCCAATCCCTGTCCGGCCTGCAAAAAGCAAAACAAATTCCCCTTCTATATGAAAATACAACGGTACAACCTGCCGGTTCATCAGCGGACAAAACTCTACGCCTGCCACACCGAAAAGGACTCGGACGATTTTGAAACCGTTACCGGTGAGGTTTCGGCAAAGGGAAATGACTTTGCGCTTAAAAATTTGTCGGCCAAAAACTGGACGGCAACAGATGAAGGCAATTCCACTTCCATTGCACCTAACTCTACGGTTGTGCTGAAGAAAGGCATGGTAATCAGTTTCGGCCTGGCAAACGCCGAAATAATATAATTTTTTGAAAGGAGAAGAAGATGGCGTTAACTGACAAAGTAGAAATTCCAAGAAGGACAATGGTGTTGTTTTTTGTCATTGATACTTCGGGAAGCATGGACGGAAGTAAAATCGGGGCGGTGAATGTGGCGATAGAAAATGTCATCCCCGAAATCAGGGAAGTATCTGATGAAAACGCCGATGCGCAGATAAAGATCGCGGCGCTTGAATTTTCCAGCGGCACACGCTGGATTACCCCGGGCGGGCCAATTGATGCCGAACAGTTCCGCTGGAACTACCTGGACGCCGCCGGCACTACCGATTTGGGCTCCGCCTGCAAGGCCCTGAACGAAAAACTGTCAACCAAGGCGTTTATGCAGGAAGCTACCGGCTCTTTCGCCCCCGCAATATTTTTGCTTTCGGACGGCGATCCCACCGACGATTGGCAAGGCGCTTTGACTGCGTTAAAACAAAACAACTGGTTTAAGGCGGCCGTGAAAGTAGCAATCGCCATCGGCGATGACGCGAACAAGGATGTACTCAAGGAATTTACCGGTACAATGGAAGCAGTTCTGGAGACACATAACACGGCGATGCTGAAAAAGATGATCAGGTTCGTCAGTGTCCGCGCCTCACAGGTCGCGAGTAAAAGTTCGAATGTCGATGCTTCCGGCAGCACAAACGCGGGCGATGAGCAGAAACAGGAAGAACTGAATACGGCGCTGAATGAGTTGAAGGATGAAATTGCCTCTTCTCCCGACAACGATCAAACGGAGTGGTGAGAAAGTCCCTGAAAGGGAGCGCCGGAAAAAACATAAAGGAACATAAATGCCATTAACGGACAAGCCGACAGAAAACCCCCAAAAAACTATGGTACTGGTTTTTATCGTAGATACTTCGGGGAGCATGGCCGGAAGTAAAATCGGCGCGGTGAATACATCAATTGAAGAAACCATCCCCACCATCAGGGAATTAAGCGAAGAAACCGGTGTCAGTATTAAAATCGCGGTCCTGGGATTTTCCAGCGGCATACGCTGGATTACCGAGGACGGCCCGGTTGAGGTCGGCCAGTTCCGCTGGAATTACCTGAACGCCGCGGGCGTTACCGATTTTGGCGCCGCCTGCAGTGCATTGAATGAAAAATTCTCCGCAAAGGCGTTTATGCGGGAAGGCGCCGATTACATCGCCCCTGTGGTAATTATTCTGCTGGACGGCGATCCTACCGATGACTGGGAAAAATCCCTGGCGGAGCTGAAGCGGAATCATTGGTTTAAGGCTGCCGTCAGGGTCGCAATCGCCATCGGCGATGACGCGAATAAGGAAGTGCTTGAGGAATTTACCGGCTCCGGGGAAGCGGTTCTGGAAGCCGGTGAAGCGGAAGCGTTAACGGAGGTGATTAAATTTGCCTGTGCCCGCGTCTCCCTGGTTGTCGGCGGCAGTTCAATCATTGAGATTGATACAAGCGGCGAAGAAGAACAGAACGAATTGCAGGCCACCTTAAAAATCGCCAAAGAAGAAGAGGCCCCGGACGACGACAATGAAAAACAGCGGGGGTATAGCGAGGACATGGGTGAACTCAGGGAAGTGATGACCACTTTACTTAAAGAGATAGCCGCATTGAGAAAAGATATGGCCGCCTTTACCAGAAGGAGTGGCACAGCCGCTGCCCATAACGAGGAGGAAGTTTGGTAATGAGTTCATATAAATCATTCGCCGTTACGGTTACAGGCGGCAGTCATATCAAACATGGCAAGGGCTGTCAGGACGCCAGCTTTAAAGGTGACAGTTCCGGTATGTCCATTGCCGTAGTTGCCGACGGCCACGGCGACGATAACTGTTTCCGAAGCGACAGAGGGGCAAAATTCGCAGTGGCGTGCGCCGCAAAAGGGATACAGGAATTTGTAAAATATCTTAATGAGCCGGAAGAAAAAAAGTTTCTGCAAAAATCTGTACCCAGAAAAAAGAGCCTTTCAAAAGAAGAACTGGAATCTCAGTTGAAGGAGAGACTTCTCAGGTATGGCATCATCCAGGCATGGTTTAAGGTAATCGCGGAGGACTGTGCGAAAAATCCCATAACGGAAAAAGAACTGGAAAGTACGGGAGAAAAATACCGGAAGAGGTTTTCGGAGGGCCAGGATCTTCACCACGCCTACGGCGCGACCCTCATAGCCGCCGCCATTACCGAAGAGTACTGGTTCGGTATTCACATAGGCGACGGGCGTTTTACCGCCCTGTATCCTGACGGCAATTTTGATCAACCGGTCCCTTGGGACGAAAAATGCTACCTCAATGTAACTACTTCCATCTGCGACGACAACGCCTTTGAGAGCGCGCGCAGTTATTTTTCTTTCATTACCGAAGAAAAACCGGCTCCCGCCGCGGTCTTCCTGTGTACCGACGGCATCGACGACAACTATCCGGTTGAGGCGAACGAAAAACACCTGTTTAAACTCTACCGCACCATTGCGCTTACCTTTGCCGAGGACGATGATTTTGAATCAACCTGCAAACAATTAAAGGATCTGGCGGATCAATTCGCAACAAAAGGAAAGGGCGACGACACCAGCATTGCGGGCTTCATTGATATGGCTGCTTTGAACCAGGCGGTCCCGGTCTGGAAAAAGCAGGTTGCCGATGAAGAAGCGGAAGCGGCTGCGGAAAAAACCTCAAAAGAAGAACAAAAAGCGGAAAAGACAAACCATGATATGCCATTAAATGATTCAAAAGGGGAAAACAGATGAACAATAATTTACTCAACATAGTAAAACGAATTGTCGCTGAAAAAGGCGAGAATGTGCTTGCCGATCCGCAAAAGTTAAAGCCTTTGTTCAGCGATTACGCAAAGAATGAGCCAAAGGAAGACCGGGCCGCTTTTGGGCGCTGCATAGAAATGGGTTCTTACCAGGAACTAAAAAACACCAGCACCGATGACGAAAGACGGCGGAAAAAAGCGGCGCTGACGGATCAATTGAACACCAAATACGGCATTGACAAGGCGCGCTGCGCCGACGCCCTCGATCTGCTTGATGCGGCAATCACCAGGCAGGCACAGCCGGTTTCCCCGCCGCCGCAGTCAACCACACCCTCCGGCGCACAGACGAAGACCACTAAACGAATCAGCAAGAGAACCATTGCCTTTGGAATTGCCGGGGCGGTGGGCGGCGGCATAGGATCATGGATAGGCGGATATCTCGCTGCCGGATTTCGTGGATCAACTTTTATGGCTATCATGAACTGGACCGTATGGACAGCGGCGGTTGCTATCGGTGTTTCCCTGGGATTGCTCGTAGCACAGAGCATATATCTTAAAAAGAAGTCTTCAGTAAAATTCATTGCAAAAACAGTGATCATAGGGCTTATTATCAGCGCCGCCGCGGGCGCCCTTGCGGGAGTAACAGTTATTTTTGGCAACAGCATATCAATGGCAACTATAGGCAGAATAGCAGCCTGGATGTTTACTGGTTTAGGAATAGGTCTGGTGGCAACGCTGTTTATTCCCAACTTTCCCAAAAAACGCGCTATGCTGGCGGGTCTTATAGGCGGCGGAATCGGCGGTATTTCAGCCGTATTAACCGGCAATACAGTAGTCATAATCGGGGATATGATCCTCGGTCTATTTGTTGGACTGAGTGTTTCATTTATTGAGGAGGCTCTCCGGCAGGCATGGCTCACCATTATTTACGGAAAAAACGAAACAACTGCCGTTTCTTTGGGAGAAAAGCCCATTATTTTCGGTTCTTCTTCGGAAGCGGACATATACCTGCCCAAAGACAAAGAGCCGCCTGTCAGGGCTACCGTTCAGATTGAAAACTCCAGGGTGGTCATGTACGATAAAAAAACAAACCAGCGGCAGGTACTTCAGAACGGCGACAAGGTAGATTTTGAAAAAGTGAGTTTTGTGGTGAACACCAAAAAATCATAAGCAGGGAGAGGGGCTTTTGAAACTCAGGTTTTAAAAGCCCCTTATTTATGGGAGCACACAATGAATAACAATTTATTGAACATTATTAAGGATATCGCAGCGAAATACGGTGACACCGTCCTTTCCGAACCACGGCGCGTATCAGCCCTTCTCGCTGACCTTGCGCGTGACGAACCGAAAGCGCAAAAACACACGTTCGTGAAATGCCTGGAACACGGATTTGCCGGGATTTTACGGAGCGTCCCGGAAAGCGAGCGTGATAATTGTATGCGGCAACTGGCGCAGAAACTGTACGATGAAGAAGGGCTCGATTTGGGGTTGTGTGGAGAAACGCTGGACTTGCTTGCGGCGGTGTTATTCGGGGAAGAACAAAAGCAAAAGAAAAATCTCTGCAAGAATTGCGGGAATGAAATACAGGAAGGCTGGCAGGCTTGTCCGTTTTGCAGAACGCCTGTTGAAGGCCAGGAGATTAGCCCTGTGGTTTCATCTGTATCAGGAAGCGGGGGATATGGCGTCGGGTCAATAAGCCCTGAACCGGTAAAACCGGAACTCCCAAAACCCGAACCGGCGGCCTCCACCTCCACTCCTTCCGCAAAGACAGTTGATCAAACAGCAGGATGTAATGGATGCGGCGACAACAAAAAAGAAACGTGTAATTTTTACGGCTGCGGTATTTTGGAAGCATCAGGATATGACTGTGGAATGAAGATAAATGATCCGGACGCGGAAAAACTGCGAAAAAACCGAAAGACCAAAAATATTTTATCATGGGTTTTTTATATTTTACTCGGCTTTAGTCTTGCTCCTTTTACCTATGGGGCGTCTATTGCCATCATTCTGGGGGTCGCCGTTATTTTAGAAAGTGTGAATGCAGGCATCAAGAAAAAACGATATAAAAATGCCAAACGTCTTTCAGGGGGAACAGGTGAACAATAGTTTATTGATTATTGATAAACTGGAACTAAAAGAAGATACTGGTAAATAAAAAGATGCTTCAAAGAGGGCGCAATAATGAATGACAATTTACTGAGAATCCTCAAAGAGATTGTCGAAAAATATGGCGATACTGTCCTCTCCGAACCGCGGCGCGTTTCAGCCCTTCTCGCCGACCTTGCACGCGATGAACCGAAAGCGCAAAAAAGTTTGTTCATAAAATGCCTTGAACGCGATGCCCCGAAAGCACTGAAGAATGTCCCGGAAAGTGAGCGCGTTAAATACAAACAGCAGCTTGCACAAAGGCTTCACGATGAGGAAGGGCTTGATTTAGGGTTGTGCGGCGAGGCCCTGGATTTGCTTGCGGCGTTATTATTCGGGGAAGAACAGAAAAAGAATTTTTGCAAAAATTGCGGAAAGAAATTACAGGACGAATGGAAAACTTGCCCATTTTGTTCAACGCCAATAGCGGCGGCACAGGAAATGCCCAAAACCCAATACAATTTATCATCAATTACTTCATCAGGTTCCGGAACTAACGGTTATGGGATTTCCTTAATACATCCAAAGGTAAATCACAATTCGTTCTGCTTTATCACCACCGCGGTATGTGAATCGTTTGGAAAGCCGGATGACTGCCCGGAACTGACCACGTTCAGGAATTTCCGGGATAACTGGCTTGCCAAACAGCCCGGAGGCGGAGAACTTATTAACAGGTACTACCGTATTGCCCCCGGTATTGTAGCGTCAATTAATAAAAACCCAGGCCGCGCCGCTGTGTACGCCGGTATCTGGAACGATTATCTTTCGGGATGCCTGCGTCTGATTGGGAATGGACAATTTGAAGAATGCAAAAACCTGTATATAACAATGATTAACGATTTGGAAAAAAAATGGAGCGGAAAAATCCCAGACGCCTTTCACTCTAACTGGACCAGACCGTTTTTTCTCCGCAATCAGGGCTGTTCATACTTGATTGAAGACTATGATTTACTCACCACCATCCTGTCCGCGCTGGAATGGAGAAAACATAACGGCGGTATAAAAATGGTGACTGACAGCGTTGGTGCGGAATACTACCGGCAGTTAGGGCTTGAGCATATTTGGGATTTGGGAATAACAACTTCCCTCGATATATTGGACAGCGAAGCCATATTCCCCCTGTCCTTCTGGGCAGCGGGAAAAATATTCGCGCTTAAGGAACAGCCAGTCCCCTGCATGATGATAGATACCGATTTTATTGTGTGGGAATCCATTGCCGCCGAAATAAACGGCGTTACGATTGCGGCAGCACACCACGAAGATCTATACAATGGGATATATCCCGAAAAATCTTTTTTCAACATGGACGAAAAATATCAATTTCCCGCCGAATGGGACTGGACGGTTCTGCCATGCAATACCGCGTTGTTGTACATCAGCGATGAGCGGTTAAAAGAGTATTATACATCGGAATCAATCAGGTTCATGCGTAATTTGCGGGGAACCAAAAACATCACTGCGGAAATGGTGTTCGCCGAACAGCGGCTTTTGGCAATGTGCACCGCCGCAAAAAAGATACCTATTAAAACATTGCTGGATACTGCCAATCTGGATACTCAGCGTACTTTTACTCATGTCTGGGGACTTAAAAAGGAACTGCAAACGGATAAAGCCAAATGCCGCGAGTTTTGCATGGACTGTGTGAAAAGAATACAAAGCGATTTCCCCGAGGAATTAACCGTATTGAAAAAAATAAAAACCCTAAAGCTCTACGTGGAGGCGGTACATGAATGCGGCATCCGTGAACACACTCCCTGTATTTAACCTTACTCTAAAGTTTCACATATCTTGCGTACATTGCCATTGAGATCGTCGTCAAGCGCTATCTTATATTGGCAAAAGCTTTCGAAAACCGGCAGCCGGTGCTGATAGAGGGTTCCCAGATCCACGGAGAGGGGACGGCCGCCGGTCGCAAGCCTGTCGAGAGAGCGCTCCAGAAAGATAACGATGCCGTTCTGCGCGAGGGCGTCCCGGTTATCTTCCGCCAGAACGCTGCCGCCGCCTGTGGCAATCACCTGGTTTGTTTTCGCCGCCGCTTCGGCGATCACGGCGCTCTCAAGCTCCCGGAAACGGGGCTCGCCGTCTTCGTTGATGATGTCAGGGATCTTCCTGCCCGTCCGCGCCTCGATCAATCCGTCGGTATCCACAAAGTCCTTTCCATAAACTTTAGCCAGTTCCATGCCTATTGTCGTCTTCCCGCAGCCGGGCATACCAATCAGAACTATGTTCGAAAAACGCTTTTCAGTTTTAGAGAGGGCATCTTCAATGATCAGGAAGTCTTCCCGTTTATCCTTCTCAATGCCAAAAAACAAATTATGCGCCATCAGCGCCTGTGCGGTCAGCATGATAAGTCCGTTTGCCGTGCGGATACCGCGTTTTTTTGCCTCAAGCAAGAGCTTTGTCCGCATGGGATTGTAGATAACGTCAATCACCGCGGAAAGCTTCGCAAAGTTATCCAATGAGAGTGGAGTCTCCCCGTTGTTTGGAAACATACCCACAGGCGTCGTGTTAACAAGCACGTCGCAATCGGCGTGCTTTTCGATGTTACCGTAATTATTTTGACCGTTTCTGGATACGACAATCATCTCCCTCGCGCCGCAGTCGCGTACGACGCTGAGCGCGGTTTTAGCAGTGCCTCCGCTTCCCAAAATGACCACCTTCTTCCCGTTAAACGAAATCCCGGCCAGGAAAGCCATATAGGAAAACCCGAAATAATCGGTGTTATACCCGTAAAGCTTTCCGTTTTTGCTGACTATAGTATTGACGCTGCCGATCTTCTTCGCGTACTCGTCAAGAACGCACCAGGGCATCACCGTTTCCTTATATGGTATGGTGACATTGATTCCCAGAAAATCAGATGCGCGCAGAAAAGATTCTACGCCGTCGGGCGGAAGCTCAAGCAGCTCATACTCATGGTTTCCGAAAAAACCGTGGATGATCTTTGAGTAGCTGTGCGATAAAGTTTTTCCGATTAATCCGTACTTCATAGTTCAGTATAACAGCCCAGAAACATGAATTTATTGTTTCCGCCCTCAAGCTGGGAAAACAGGTTGAAAACAGCCTCGTCGTATACCGAGACTTCCAAATCAAAATAGAACATAAATTCAAAATCCTTGTCCGGCATGGGCCGTGACTCCAGCTTTGTCAGATTGATGCCCAGTGAAGCAAACTTTGCTATAAGCTGGTACAGCGAGCCGGGACGATGCGGCGTCGTTATCATCAGGCTGACCTTTCTCGCTCCAGGATATATTTCCAGCCGCTTGGATATGCAGATGAACCTTGTATAGTTGTTGTCGCTGTTCTGAATATCCTCACTCAGTATGTTCAGGTTGTAAAGCTCCGCGCATTGTACGGAAGAAATGGCCGCTATGTCGTTCGCCTCACTTTCCTTTATCATCTTCGCCGCCGTAGCGGTGTTCTCGCAGGGCTCTATGGCAACCTTCAGGTTCTTGAGGTATTCGCTGCATTGAGCCAGCGCCTGCTCGTGAGAGTAGATTTTTTTGATATCTGACAGCCTAACTCCGGGCTTTGCCAGAAGGACGTGATTGATCTTCAGCTTCACGCCCTGCACGATGTAAAACCTGTACTTGCTCATCAGTTCATAAATGCCGGTGACCGAGCCGTGAAGGCTGTTCTCGATGGGAAGAATACCGTACTGGCAGAGGTTTTTATCCACCGCGTTGAACACACCGTCAAAGGTGTTGAAGTACATAATCGAAGGCCGCTCAAACATCTTTTCACACGCCACCGTCGAATTGGCGCCTTCCGTGCCCTGGCACGCGACCACGGCGCTTTTCGGAAAAAGCTGCGGCGTGTTTTGCAGGGCCGAGGATATTTCCACCCCGACCTCAGACGATGCGTGAAGCAGCTTTGCCTGATGGGAGCGGGATAGATCAAAAATTGTGGTGTACAGAATCTTGATGTTTCCTGCCATGACATCGTCTTTTTCTTTCGTCAGGCGGTTTATGACATCACGCTCCCTCGCGGTATC
>JGI24698J34947_10000824_pt1 | contig 15496 bp, 12 predicted proteins | sample TergutMp193P3_FD_34947 | JGI IMG/M metagenome (IMG submission 34947) | reverse complement strand
TTGTTCGCATAAATCTGCCAATATACGACTTAAATTTTGATCTTCTAAGTTACATTGAGATAACTTTATCGTTGTTTTTCCAAACGGGTCTTCATTCACAATGCTATACATTTTGCGCCTAATATATTGAAATGCACAAAAAGTCCATAGTGCATCTTTTCTGTCATTGTTAGTTTGAAATGTGCGAATAAACCCAAATTGTAAATGATTTATCATATGCTGTTCATTGCTTTCAATAATATCGCGTTCAGCAATGATACATGAAGCATCAAGATGGGTTTTTGATATGGGCGCACCGTAATAATATCGATGTATAAATCTAAACCAGCTTAATATTGAATCTGGAACTATTTTATCGACATCTGCCGATAATATCATACCCTCTGTTTGAACGTCATATTTATGCATAAGTTCTTCAAAGGTTATTGTTTCCATAGGCTTATCCCCCTGCTATAATAATATATCTGAAACTTATTTACATTTACAAAATCAATCATATCCCCGTCAAAGGAAATATGGTATTGTCCACGAAAGAGTGGTGTATCGGAAAAGAAAGAATAAGCGCCTTCATGTAACAATTCACTATAAATGCATGAACATTTTCGCTCATTGAAAACAAGCGAAAAACTAAAAAATTCTACAAAACCGCCTTGATAAAAGATGCTGAAACACAATGGGAAAAGCAATTTTGGCGAATTTAGCACCAAATCCCGCATTTTTGCACTTGCGAACGAAGTATTTTAAGACAAATTTCTTATAAAAACAGAGCCATTTTAGCTTCATGCGTTTGTCGTGTAACAATTGACAAAGTATCCAAAGAAACTATAAAATGTATTAAGAAGGACAAAGCTCTAATTTGAAGGTGTGATATGGGGTATATTTTCAACAACACAGACCTCTGGTGATGGACGATATGCACATTGAATTAATAACCGATATTCAACGATTGCGTGAAATTGCGTCTTTGTGGGAACGTATTTCGGATACTTATGTTTCTATGTCTCCTCATTGGCTCAGCAACTGGTGGGATTGTTATTATGAAGAAAAATATTCTTTGCGAGTTTATGTTGCTTGGGAAAACGATGCTTTAGTAGTGATATTGCCTCTAATGCTGATTAAAGACGATGAAACAATCCTGCGATTTATGAGCAATAACTGTAGTGATTATTTGGGCGTAATTACAAATTGCAATTCGACGGCCCATATAGATGTAATCCTAGAGCGTATCTTAGAAGATGATGAGTGGGATATTATTATTCTTGATAATATTGAGGCTCACGATGAGATAACTGGATACATAGGCAATAAGCTAATTGAGACTAACTATGAAGTTACATTAAGGAAACACGATGATATTGCAAGAATTATATTGCATAAACCTTGGGAAATATTCATTTCAGAAAAAACACACAATGTTCGTCATTCTTACTCAAGTATATGGAGGAAACATAATAATCAGCAAGTTTTCGATTTTCGTGTTCTCAATGAATATGATGAATGTATTGTAAATCAAATGATTGATTTGCATATAAAGAGATGGGAAAGCATTAAACATCTTTCTACTTTTTCAGATGATAGGCGAAGAGCTTTCTTTCATAGCATAGCAAAGTGCTTTTCTGAAAACAAAAAACTTATCATGTTTGCTTTGTTTTCAGAACAAACTCTAGTTGCATATCGTTTTGGATTCGTTGTCGGAAATACATATTATGATTGGAATACGTCATATAATCTTGAATTTGAGCAATTTTCATGTGGAAGATTGTTAATAAGATATGTTTATGACTACTGTTTCAATAATTCAATAAAGACGATTGACTTTATGAAAGGTCTCGAAAGATACAAAGAAGAGTTAATGACAAACGCAAGCTACCTGTATTCAATAGTTTGCAGAAGGAATAGAGTGATTTTGGATTATTCGCCACCAAAAGAAAAAATCAAACAAATTATTTCAAAGATAAGGGGTGTAATATTTGATTTAGATGGAGTTGTATATTCTGGTAAAAGACCAATTGAAGATACTATAAAAACCATTACTCATCTTCAAAAGATGAACATCCGTATAGGTTTTCTTACAAATACAAGCGCAAAAAAGGTAAGCACAATACAAGAAAAACTCGAGTCAATAGGAGTAAAAACATATGGATGCTATTTTATGACATCTGCCGTTGCCGCCGGTCGTTACATACAAGAAATAGAATGCAAATCTTGTGTGGTGTTTGGTGGTGATGATGCTCTCGTTGAAGAAATCAATCGTGGGAAAGTTAAAACTATTATTGGCAAAAAAGAAGCGATTTGTGGGGTACCATCAGCGATTGTCATTGGATATACTATAGATTTCACCTATGACGATTTTGTCTTGTGCGCAAAATTGATAAAAAATGGAGCCAGTTTGATTTGTACAGATAAAGACAGTAAATTTGCACATGATGGTGGTTGGCTACCTGGAACTGGGTGGATTGTTTCATCACTTGAGTATGTAACATCACAGAAAGCGATTGTTATTGGAAAACCAGAGACAACTTCTCTAAGGTATATTATTGAAGAGATGCAAGTGGATAAAAATAATCTCCTAATGATAGGAGATAACATTGACACTGATATTTTAGCGGCTAAAACTATGGGAATTGCAAGTTGCTTATTACTTGGTGGGATAAGTCAGAAAGCAGATGTAGCTAAATTGTCCAATCGTTTAAAACCTGATATTATTGTCAATAGTTTGCAAGATATAAACAACTATTTTATGGAGGTATAATAACATGAAAAAAGAGGATGTTTTTAACAAGGTTGAAAAAGTCACCTATTTGACTCCAGCATCAACGGTGGTTCTTGTTTCTACCGTTGGGGAAGATGGTATTAAAAATGTCGCACCGTTTGCGATGTTTATGATGGCGTCAACGCGTCCACCTATGGTCATAGTTGCGATTTCACCAAAGGCTGACACGCACAAGAACATCATGGATACTAAGGAGTTTGTTGTCGCAATCCCAACAACAAAAATAGTTGACCATGTTTACGCTGCTGGCGAAAATTTTCCACCTGAAATTGATGAATTTGTAGAAGTGGGCTTTACACCATATAACTCAAATAAAATTAAGGCTCCGAAAATCCAAGAATGTGTGGTAAATTTAGAGTGTACTCTTGCATGGAGTCAGTCTGCTGGGAACCATACAATTTTTTGTGGGAATGTCGTTGATGCAGACATTGATGAAGGTATTTTTACGGAAGAAAGTTCGGTAATAGAACTGAGAAAACAGCTTTCTCAACTGTATCATATTACAAGCAACGCCTTCTTGTCTGGGGATGATGTTATCTTTGCAAAAAAAGACCAATAGCAAAAGTTTTAAAAGAGGTAGCCGAGGTTGATTAACGCACATATAAGAATCAAATTCAATACATCGGTGAAGTCTATTGATGACGGCGTGAAACATCTTCAGGCTGTTCTTTCTACTGGGAGCTCTCGTGAGATTTGCATTCAGCCAAAATTCACGAGTGGGCTTTGTCCATTACATTCAGAATTGGATGTAAAAATTTTGGAAAGAGACGATAAACAACTATGTGCAAAAATAATCATTAAATATCCAATATGTATGTGTGGGCGAGACTCGGGAATCTCAATATTTCTAGGCTCGCTTTTATATTATACTGTTTTTTCGTTTGTTGCCGAGTACCATATACTCGATTTTGACATAACCAATGAAGAAGATGTGTTGGGTCTTTTCCCTGGTCCAAAGCATGGGGTGAAAGGTATTAGAGACCTTTTGAATGAACAAAACGAACCGTTAATTGGAGTGATATTAAAACCACGAACTCGGATAGATTTAACTGCGCAAAAAAGAGTCATAGAAGAACTTGCGCGTTCAGGAAAAATAAATTATATCATTGATGATGAACTGGTTGTTTCTCCAAAATGTTGCCGTTACGAAGACAAAATAGATTGTTACAGTGATTTGATACATAGAATAGCTTCTGATTATCATTACAAAATGCTTTATTGGGTGAACGTGTCATGCGATTTATCTGTTTCGCAAAAAGTCATTGAGTATAGTCTTGCAAAAGGTGTAAATACCTTTTCACTTAATGCGGTTACTATGGGGTTTACATCCGTAAAGTACATCATTGAAAAATATAGTAAAAATGCTTTTTTTTTGGTCAACAATATCGGAAGAGGAATTCTTACAAGACCTTCAGGATTCTTTATGTCCGAGTGTGTATTGTCAAAAATGTCAAGACTTATAGGAGCCGATGCGGTTTATACTGGTCCTCTTACAAAGGAATTTCCGTATGATGCTGATATTTTGGAGGTCGAACGTAGAAGTTTACAAGATGTTTGGTGGAGCTATAAGAAGTCTTTTTCTGTATCTTCAGGAAATATTGACACAAGCAAAAATGCTATCGAAAATATTCAGGCACTTGGAAAAGACACCATGATTCAGATGGGATCTGGTCTTTTGGGTACTGAGGATGTCTTGAGTAAGCTAACCACTTTTAAGTTTTTGATTTCTAATGCACTCAATCCCAATGTTATTAGGTTTCTCCGAGATGCAGTTGAATCAGAGGAAACCACAAAAAGTACAATAATCTCTAAAGGAGAAACCTCAATGGGAAAACGTGATTTTTTCATTAGCTATAATAGCAATGATCGATTGTGGGCAACTTGGATCGCTGAGGTTTTAGAACAGAATAGTTATTCGGTATATTTGCAGGAATGGGACATTCGTCCTGGCGATGATTTCATAGAAAAGATGCACGAAATCCTTAAAAATAGTAGTCGATTTATGCCTATAATATCGACTACATATATTGATGCTCCATATTGCAAAGCTGAATGGTCTCCCGCTCTTGCAACTGCAATCAGCAACAAGGGAGAAAGTTCATTCGTGCCTGTAAGGATCGCTGATGTTTCACCAGATGGCATTTTGAAAACTCGTGTGTATATAGACCTGTTCAACCTTGAAGAAGATATGGCTAAAAAACAGTTGCTTGATGGTTTGAAGCCGATCAGCCGTAAACATATTGGGGTTTTTCCTGGTACGACAACAAAATCTAAAACAAGTCCTATTACGAATTTGCCAGCAAGTTTGACTCCTACTGTAGTAACTGTTAGTACAGAAATGACAAATTCTGAGAGCAAGCGGGTTGAGTTGCTGAAAAAAAGTCTATCCGAGCAAATTAATAACCGTATAAGGTTATTGAATACCTTAGCAAAAACAAGAGATCCAATATATGAGGGACAATATGAAAATGATCTTGAAAAATGTGAGGGTGCAATTTTAGAATTTGCTCTCCAACTTGCCGAGCTATCAACCAAATATCAGCAGATAGAAGCTGATACTTATCTGACTTCCGATTTATTTGAAATATGTAAACGGAATGCTAATAAGGTGTCAGAAACTGATTCCTTAGAAGTTAAATCTGACTTGTTTGACGTTTCAAAAGAGATTATTCAAGAGGTCGCTTCTAAGGGGATTCCACATCAAGATATAGAGCAGTTAACAGCTGACTTATCAGCAAAAGGGACATTAGAACTTACTATCCCTATTATTCCGTTCCTGTTAAATTACAAAGCAATATTATCTCTTGAGACTAAGTCGAACTTTAAAAAGATGATTGTTTCGTTATTCCGTAAAATAAAGGGAGTGCTCACTTGAATCTATTTCTTCTTGTTATAGATGGGTTAGGTATGTGGAATGATAAACATTGCTCGACATTTCATTTTTTAGAAAATCACTATAATATAGATACAGCCACAGAATTTCCAACACTAGCTGAATTGGGAATTGATAAAGCTAAGGCAGGCATCGGAAATCTATTACTACAAAAATCAATAGGTGTGGGGTCACTCGAAGGGCATAGGGAAATGCTGGGATATGTGTCAAATTCAACTTACACCATTCTTTCAGACGGTATTCCTACGACAATTCTACAGACGGCAGAAAAGGACTTCCCTTTTCATTGTATTGGAAACATTCAAGGGCGTGGGCAACAAATAATTCATAAATTCTGGGAACAACATAAGAAAGAAAGGTCTCTGATAATATATTCTGGGTTTGATTATACGGTTTCTATGGCTTTCGAGCAAGGTCTTCTTGAAAATAATTCCGTTCAGGATTTTGCAAAAAGACTTATGATTGCATTACAAGAAAATGGAATTCCAATCCGTAAATTTATCATTAGAGAATTCAAGGGATCTCCTAAAGTTAAAGTTAGCGAAAAGGAACTGTTCTATCCTATTGATTTTGATAGCACAATAAATCATCTTGGGTTCAATTCTTTTGTTGTGAATAATAAAATACAAGATATATTTGATTTTTCAAATGCAAGAGTTTTCGTTACAGACAGCGATAACGACTGCTTTAAATGCCTTGACAATATTTCTTGTAGTTCAAGTAACTATTTTTTCTTTTTGAATCTGGGTGATTTTGATTACAATGCACATATTGGTAATATTGATGGGTGTCTAAAGGTTCTACAAAACGCAGATTTGAATTTGTTCAAACTTCGCAAGTGTATGAATGAATCAGACTTTTTGATTATTACAAGTGATCATGGAGTAAGGTATGGAGAGTCTGATTTGTATTTTTCTCACTTGAGGGAATGCACATTGCTACTGGTATCAAATGGTAATTCGATATATTATCACCCGGGAGTAGCCCAAGGGCATGGATTAATACTTGATTTACTACACCACATATGTAACAGCCAAGACTTATCTATTCTTGGATTTTATAAGCTTGAAGGATAAATTAATGTATTTCATTGGATTGGATATAGGATCATCTTCAATTAAAGTCTTGATTACAAACGAAAAAGGTGTTATCTTATCATCTGCGACTGAACGTGTATCTACATATTCACCAAAGCCTACTTTCAGAGAGCAAGACCCTGATGAGATATATGACAAAGCAATTCTGGCTATGAAGACAACTCTAGACATATTTCCCAGAAAGATAAAAGCGGAGGCTTATGGAATACGGCATCAAGTTCCGTCCTAATAAACCCGGCAGCCCGCATTTGAACGGAAAGGTGGAACGTTCTAAAAAAACCGACAAGGAAGAATTTTATTCCACGGTAGATTTGAATGCCGATAATCTGGAAGACCTGTTGGCGGAATGGCAGCATTATTACAACTGGTTTCGACCTCATAGTTCTCTTGGAGGCAAGAGTCCTGATGAACGCTGTCTTGAGCTGAGTTCAATAACACCGTTTTGGGATGAGGTTGAACAAAATTACCACCCCGAAAAAGAACGGCTCCAGATATAGAATTATTACGATGATTTGCGATGCAGAAAATTGAAACGATGTCTGTGAACCCCACACTTAATTGTGTAAAGTTTTTGATGTTAAAGGGTTACTAGGATATGAACCATCATTTGGTTATATTTTGTTTAATGATCTTATAAAATTTTCATTTTTTGATCGTTGAAATAACTTTTTTAGCTCATCCCAATATTCTTTTGTTACAGAGTCTTTTATCCCAGAGCAAATAATAAATGATAGTTCTTCTTCAAAGTCAAACCATTTTTCACTAAATATTATTTCTGTCCTTGGAGAATTTAAATCTAAATCTCTGTTGCCGCAAATATCAACAACTAAAATTAACGGAAAGGGATATGATATTTTTACCTGATTTTCTTTTCGCTGCCAATCCTCCGGGAAAAGAGAGGCTGGAACTTCTATTCCATGTAGGGACAATCTTGATTTTGATACGGCTAATCTACTTTTAGAACTATCTTTACTTATTTCGTTATCATCATTTATTGTTATAGAGTTGGATTCTTGAACTATCGCATTGGTTGAAATCCAGAGTTTCTTTTTTAGAGTGTAACTATTACCTTCAACCATAACATCAATTGAATTTAATTCGATGTCTTCAACCGGCTTGTTCTGGCTTTCCAAAATTGCAACCAATGCGGAGCCTATTATTCCATTTTCTTTTTTGTCAAGGGGAATTTCAATAATTTTTATATTTTCATTTTTATCCCACGAGTAATCTTTTAATGATGCGGCTGTAATCTCCTTAAAACTATTCTCATCCCTGACTTTTTTATGTGAAGATGTGTGTATATTGATTTTAAATGGCGGATTTAGAATAACATTTTCGACTGACTTTATAAAGGCTTCCTCAGACATTTTCTCCCAGGGGTTTCTTGATTTTCTCAAAATAAGTTTTGTTGTTGTGCCGGGCAATTCACGCTTACCTTCTCTAATCCAAAAAATACTTTCTTGCCCTTCAACAGTTAAATTAAGCGCGTCACTTGATTTGTGTTTCGCATACACTCTCTTTGTATCAACGATCAATGTATCTGTAACCATGAAACAAGATAATATTCCAATACCAAATCTTGATGTTGGGGTGAAATCAGCATTTGTTTCTGATTTTAAATGATAAAAATCAGTCGATTTGTAAAATGAAGAGCCAATTTTTGAGTAGTAGTTATCAATTATGTATTGATCCATTCCTGTTCCGTTATCGTTAACTTCAAGAATTATATTATCATTCTCAGTATAATATTTTACACAAATCTCTGGATTATATGGATTTCCCCATTTTTTTTCCTGTGCTTGTCTAAGCAAGCAGGCATCAATTGAATTTTGTAATAGCTCTCTTAATGCTACTTCGGAATTGCCATAAAGCTTTGTTCCCATTAAAAGTTCAATGATCTGCTGCTTACTCAAGTTAAAACGTGTGTCTCGATAGATATATAAAGGTTGATTGCGGATATCTTTTTTAGTTGTTATTTTTTCCCTGTTTACTTTAAATGGAATTTTAATTAGTATATCTCTGTCTTTGGTTTTATTAAATTCATTAAGATTGCTTATCACATTGTTACAAATGCTTAATTCATGATCTATGAGATTACAAAACTCATGGATTGACGCTTCAATAGCAGGATGAGTACATTTTGCACTGAATTGAATAATGTCAGAGTTTATTTCCCAAGCTTCAATCGCTCTATGCTTATTCCATTCTTTAATCGAAACAGGATTCCTTACATATAAGTGAGAGAATAGAATTTGTGGTGTCCGCTTTGCGTCAAAATCCAGAATATCGGCCAGTCTAAGAATAATACCTATTAAAGGTAAACAAGCAAAAGTGTTCTCAGCACATAAAAAGCTTTTGTCAAGGTCAAGTAGGGTAATAGCATCTTCATTATGACTATAACATATTTGAGCAAATTCAACTGTTAAATCAGCATTTCGATATATAATTCTATTATTCCAATCTTTTTCAATTATCTCTCTTGCCCTTTCAGTATGTGTCTGCCTAATAAACTCAGAAATTAAATAAGATTTAATTAATTCTGCCTGAGAAATTTTGCCTTGACTTATTAAGAGATCAATGGTTTCTTGCTGTTCGGGACGTGCAGAATAAAATCGTTTAAATTCATTAAAAGTATTTTCTTCTTCATTATCAATTTCAGGGTTTTTATCCCAAATTTTTCTCCATGTAAGGATTTGCTTTTCATCTGCTGCCATTCCTATATCGTGAAAAAAGGCACTTAAAATTAAAAGCATCAACTCAGGTGATGAAAGATTGCTGATTGTTTTTTCAGAAACTAACCTCTCCATTATATTTAAAACCCTAAAAAGATGATCTTCATCATGAAGAGTAAATTCTCCCATATGTTTAATAATGGACTTAGTTCTTTGAACGGCATAAGAAACTACGTCATGAACTAAGGTAACTACATTGGAATCTTTTTCAGCACACTTCCCCTTTAGAGCTTTGTAAAGAGAATTTTTTTGAAGTCGTAATATATATTCATCTTTATAATCTTCATTCATTATACTTAGACCTTATTCCCGTTCTTCTTTCGCTAATCCCTTATACTGTAATTAGCGCACTCTTTATACTGGAGATGACGGGAGTCGAATACGACTTTGCCGCTATTATCTCCCTATCTATAGTATGCTGTAGTCGTCACTTTTTGTCTATAACTGTCATTAATTATCAGTAGTTTCCCGTATTTTTTCCCTTCTTTTTCCGGTGTGGGAAATGAATACCGCAATCAGCGAATATGGGATTGCTCTCACCGACTTTGTAAGGGAGTTTACTTCGAATTACGAAGGTTCTCTACTTCCTCACGGGTCAGGCCAGTATCCTCAATAATATCATCTATTGGCCTGTTGCGTTTCATCATGTTCCGAGCGATCGCATACGTTCTCGTTGTCTCGCCTTCTCTTCTCCCCCGATCCTCAGCGGTTGCCATATCAGATTGCATATCAGTCTGAAACATTCTGCGGCTGCGGAATACAGCCCGTTCCCGTTCGTCTTGGCTTATACTCATTAATAGATTCCCGGCCATTTGAAGCGCCTCCTTCGACTCAATGATCTTGTTTACTTTCTCCCTTTGAGTGGGTATATTAGCATATTGAAAAAACACAGCCCACTTCTCCAAATCCGTCATGTCATTAACAGATTTTTTCAGTATCTTGTCAAGTTTGCTCAACTCTACATATATCACGTTAATAGCGTCTGACAGCAGTTCGTTGTCCTGATCGTGACGCATAGAAAACGAATTAACATATCTGGCCCGATTCGGAAAGACGCTGTAGGAGCAGAATGTCACCTGATAAGTTCGAGCCAGTTTATCATACCTCCGTAATCCTTTCGATGGTTGCGAAGAGTGAAGGTCACACAGGTAATATATACTTTTTCCCTTGAGATTCTTATGCTCGCCGTTTAAATCTTCCTGGATACGGCTGGCCTGCATCTCCAAATCAACCTGTGATCCATCATCAATCATGCAATTCACATCCAGCCGCTCCGCTTTTTCCTCGGTATCTCCGGCAGGAAGTTCATTGTTGCGAATCACAACGTCAATCACCGGACGTTTGATGATTGCTGAAATCAAGTCCATTAGTATAGGCTTGGCTTCCTGAGAAGTCAGTATTAGCTTAAACACCCGGTCATCGGACGGTGGAAGTATTTCTAAATCCATCGGCAGCAGGCCCATAATCTTACTCCTTCTATGGATTTGTTTCTATTACTAGTATATCACACTTTACGATGGGGAGTTGTCTTTTTTGTTTCGAGTGGATTTCTTACGGGGCGGCGGTGTTTCCAAATTATTTATTTGTAGATAAGCAGCAATCTTTTCTTTCTTTGAGTTGTAAAGAGCAGAGATTTCTTCATTGAACTTTTTTATTTGGTCCTCATAGGATTTAGTTTCATCTGTATAATCGTGTGTGTATATCTTATCAGGTACAAACAATAGCATAATGATTATCTGCACAAGCATTTTCTTTCTTTTATTTTGAAAATAGTTCATATTTAGTGAAATATTTTCAGAAGATAATAAACCCTTCTCGAAAAGCTCAAGTGTTTTTTCTATTTTTTTTCGTTTCTCTTTTTCGGTGTCACTGTCATGAATCCTCCAGCCAAAGAAATCCATACATCGTATCAAGAAATCCACATCAGGATAATCCTTTTTATTCCCATTTTCTATTCCTGATAACAGCCCATCGGAAATTCCTAATGCTTTTAACATTTTTTTAGCATTTTTCTCGCCTTTTAGTGTTCTTTCACTCTTCAACATTCTCCCGAATTCAGTTGGATGACGGCTGTTATCTAATTCTTCATGTTCCATAGATATAGATTATAATAAAGTTATGAAAATTATTCAATACCTATGAAAATATTTTTATATTCGCGAATGATTGTAAACTTACATAATATCTGTTTATTTCTCCAATGCGATTCGTAGCAAGAAAATGAATTTACTGGAATAGGACAAAATTTACAAAAACTGGAAAATCCATTGCTGTATCAATCGTATACACTGATAATATATATTAACGGTTTTTTCATAGACAATAAATCAGACAGGGATAGCCCTGTCTGGGAGTTACACATTTGATTGGCGGTTTCTCGTATCCAGTTTTGATTCTCATATTTCTGGAAAAACAAATACAAAGAAATGGGATGCAAAATTTCGGAAATGTGTGTAAAATGATGTTTATAGAGGGATACTAAACATTAGGGAAGGGAATATGAACAGACCAATAGTGATTTGTGAAAATTCATTCCAAATTGCTTGGGCTCAAGCAATAAAAGAATTGAGTGATAAAGGTTGGGATGTGTGGAATGTTGTTGTTCAAATTGACCATCCAGAACTCTTTGATAATGGTAATAATATTTTACTAGAGAATTTTGCAAGAAGGAATGGATTGATTTCTCAAAAACATATAGCTAATACGATTTTTCCGCAAACATTTTTCTCAAATGGTACATCAAGGGCTAAACTATACAAGAAATATTGGAGATTTTACAATAGGCCACGAAAAGAACCACGTCATAGATGGGGAACTTATTTTGGACGAATGATAGAATATCCTGTACCTAATGGTAGCATAGATCAACTAGGTATCATTATTGACAATATTCGCACAAGGCCAAAAAATTATGGTTCCTCCTATGCGATAGTTATTCCTTGCCCACATAAAGATTTAAAAAAGATACGGGGAGCTCCTTGTCTAAATTATATTACCATACAAACTGAGAATGTAGCCGAGCCAAATAGCACAAAAATTATCAATATGTTAGCCGTATATAGAAATCACAATTTTACCGAAAGAGCTTACGGTAATTATCTAGGATTGTGTGATTTAATGAAATACATAACCAACGAGACAAATTCTCAAATTGGAACATTAACTTGTATTTCTTCCCATGCTTATGTTCCAAGTTATAACACAGAGCTTTTACAACTAGCTAATACTATTTTAGGGATAGCCCATTGAAAAAGTTTAAGCTTAATGAAATAAAAATTGAGGTTACATATAATTGTCCTTTATCTTGTGTACATTGTTCAAGTGATGCTAGCCCAGAAAATAAAATGTCAATGTCTTTAGAAAAATGTCTCGAAATAATAAACGGTGCAATATCCCTTGGCGTAAAAGAAATCGCTTTTTCTGGTGGAGAACCCTTAGCATGGAAGGGTATAACAGAAGTTATCGCTCATTCAAATAGCATGGGTCTTACCACCAGTATTTATTCGTCAGGAAATTGTGATAATTTAGACAAATTAATGAAAAAACTTAAATCTGCAGGGCTCGATAAATTTGTTTTTAGTTTATTTTCTGATAATGAAAATGAGCATACCAGAGTAACAAGAAAATCAAATAGTTTTAGTAATACGATCAAAGCTATTAAACTTGCTAACTCATATGATATTTCCACAGAAATACATTTTGTTGCATTAGCAAGTAATTATAAAAAGCTTATTGGCGTTGTTAAGTTAGCTCATGCAAACGAAGTAAGGCGGGTAAGTGTTCTCCGTTTTGTTCCGCAAGGCAGGGGTTTATTGATAAGTAATAATATATTAAACAAAAAACAGAACATAGAATTGAAAAAGATAATAATGGACATACGAGATACAGGATTTGATATAAGAACAGGCTCACCATTTAATGTGTTGTATTTGAATAATAATCCTAAGTGTATGGCAGCACAAGACCGACTCATTGTTGCCCCAAATTTAAATATTTATCCTTGTGATGCCTTTAAACAAATTCCCTCTGAAAATTTCTTCCCAGATGATGAGTATTCAAATTTGGGTAAACATACTCTTGATGAGTGTTGGAAAAAATCAAAGTATTTTGAGATTGTGAGAGATGTAATTTTAACCACCCCATCAGAGCCTTGTAAATCATGCAAAAATTACGGAATATGTTCAGCCGGATGTTTGGCACAAAAATACCTGTTCTATTCGTCTTTGAAAAAGAATCCAGATCCAGCCTGTTTATTAGGAGCGTAAAACAATGATACCTATACCGAATATTGAGCGTGTTAAGTATTTTGACTATCTTTTATCATCTGTAAATAATTGTGATATTTGTAGTAGAATGTGTACTCGTAAAAAGGTATTATCTGTAAATAATGGAAATTTATATTCTAAAGTAGTTTTTATTGCTGAAGCGCCTGGGCGATTGGGAGCCGAATGTACTGGAATTCCATTATATGGGGATAAGACGGGTGAAAACTTTGAAATATTGTTAGGGAATATAGGATGGAAAAGAGATGATGTATTTATTACTAACTCTATTCTTTGTAACCCACAAGATGAAAAAGGTAATAATTCTACCCCAACACAAGAAGAGATTGAAAATTGTAGCTATTATCTTGAAATGACATTAAAACTCGTCAATCCAGATATAATTGTTACTCTGGGAGTGAAAGCTCTTGAAGCATTAAAATACATCGAAAATCACAACTACATTTTACGCGACTGTGTTGCTCAAAAGGTGTCTTGGAATAATAAGTATTTATTTCCCATATATCACATGGGCCCCAGAGCAGCTATTCATAGATCAATAAATAAGCAGAGATCAGACTTTATGATTTTATCACACATCGTTGACCCAATAAATGGTCTAAAAAAGCATCCTATGAAAAAGAAGAATCAAGATAAAAAAAATATAAATTCGAATGATTTGTTGCTTGATATGGTTATGATAATTGTTACAGAATTAAAAGAGGTTTCATTTTTTAAGTTGACAAAATTACTCTATTTAATTGATTATTATCATTATAAAGATTTTGGAAATTCAATATCTGGTTGCATATATTTGCGTATGCAAGACGGTCCTTGGATACCGACATTAAAAAATATCGTAGGCGAATATAAAAATAAATTGTTTACGATGAATTTTAATAAAAGGAAACCAATATTATCGCATATATCAAATAACTACATAAGCAGATTAACTAAAGATCAAAAGCTATATATACATAATCTTACATTAAGGTATGCAGATTGCTCAGACGTTACTATGAAAATATCAGCGTATAGAACCGAACCAATGCAATACATATTAAGTCAAGAAAAAATAGGTCGTAATATGTCTCGAATACCTGTGCTTTTTAAAGACTCAACTGTTTTGGATACAGATATAAAATTGAGAAATGATGTTATTCAGGGTGAACTTTTCAACAACCAATAATTTATATTACTTTACAAAAAATAGAGAGCTGCTAGCCTTAATAATCAAATCCTGTTTTGTTGGATATAATACTAAATGAGCCTACCCGAAATTTTGTGTAAATGAAAGTTGGGGAAATGAAGGGCATTTTTATTTACACACTTTTCAGGACAGGTTCATGTTCCGTGGACAAAACCAGCCTCCCAGCCGCCTGCTTCAAAGTTGTAAAAATTTATATAATTTCATTGAAATTACCTTATCTTTAAAAATTTGAAAACTGTATTATTTATGCAATATTTTTTCTGAAAATAATACATTTCTTTTTTCCTCTTTCAAAAAATTTAAAACCAAAATCATGTTGCGCACGCCAAGGCCAGCTAATATCATTCGCATCATCCCAAATCCATTTAGATATTTTTCTATATTTTGTATATTTATCTGAATCAATATCTTCTAAAGACTTGACAAATGAATATATTTCCTCATAGTTTTGAATTATATCAATAACCGTTTCTAATTTTAAAAACAATTCAGTCTCTAATATCTTTTTATGTAAATAAGGTGAACCTGA
>JGI24698J34947_10000823_pt1 | contig 15496 bp, 14 predicted proteins | sample TergutMp193P3_FD_34947 | JGI IMG/M metagenome (IMG submission 34947) | reverse complement strand
CCCGCTCAGCCTCATCCGGCCCCTGGGCTACCTTGAGGAAAGACAGATAATAGCCTGCGCCTCGGAACAAAACATCCTTAAAGCGGCCTGCACCTGCCCCTTCGGCCTTAACTCCAGGCGCCGCGACATACGCCAGCGCATCGCCGCCTTCACTGGAAACTCCGGGGCCGTTAAACGGCGCATCCTCACGGCCCTTTCGTCCGGGCCGGAGGATCTGCTTACTGATGGAGAAGGGGAGGGCGATGAGACTGATTGACATAGGGATCAATCTGATGAACCCGGCTTATGACCGGGACAGGGACGAGGTGGTAAAGAACGCGGCCGCCGCCGGCGTAACGCCCCTTGTCATTACCGGCTCCGGGGAGCGGAGCAGCATTGCCGCCGCGTTATACGCAAGCGCGTACAACAGCCTGCAGCCCGGCGCGCTCTACGCCACCGCCGGCGTGCATCCGCACGAGGCGAAAAACTGTGGGAGCGGGACGATTGATTTCCTCAAGCAACTGGTTCTGGAAAAAGGCGCGAGGGCGATAGGGGAGTGCGGACTGGACTACAACAGGGACTTCTCCCCAAGGGACGTTCAGCGCAAGTGGTTTACCAAACAGGTTGAGCTGGCGGCGGAACTATCCCTGCCGCTCTTCCTCCACGAGCGCGATGCCTTCGCGGATTTCTCGGCAATACTGGGCGGCTATATAAAGGCCGTCCCCGCCGCCGTCGTCCACTGCTTTACCGGAACAGCCGAAGAGCTGGAACGCTACCTTTCCCTTGGCTGCTATATCGGCGTCACGGGCTGGATCTGCGATGAACGCCGGGGCAAACACCTACGGGAGCTGGTGAAGATCATACCGAAAGACCGCCTCATGCTGGAAACCGACGGCCCATATCTGCTCCCGAGGGATCTGGGCGTCAAGGTCAGAAACAGGAGGAACGAGCCACGCTTCCTCCCGCATATAGCGGAAACCGTCGCACGCCATCTCGGCAAAGACCCGGCGAAACTTGCGAAAGAGACTTTCGGCAACGCGAAGAAATTCTTTGGGATTTGAGGGTTTATGCAACGGCGGTTTCCCGCTTGATTCGTGGATTTAAACAGGTGTATATTGTGCATGACGGAATTAATCGCCACAGGCATAATGTATAATAAAAGGAGTATGATAATGATCAAGATCATCGGTAATGCAATCCCCAACATGCCCTGGGAAGACAGGCCGGCGGACTCAGGAAAATTTCCTGGCGGCGAGGTCCTCTGGCGCTACAGCAAGAACCCGATCATCGGAAGGAACCCGACCCCTGCCTCTGCCCGAATTTTCAACAGCGCGGTCATACCTTACGGCGACGGGTACGCCGGGGTATTCCGCTCCGACCATAGGGATATCTCGATGCATGTGCATTTCGGTACTAGCGCAAACGGCATTGACTGGGAAATAGACGACAAAGAAATCCAGTGGAAAGACGAACGCGGCGATGATTTCCAGCCAAAATACGCGTATGATCCGCGCCTGGTAAAAATAGGCGGCGATTATTTTATAATGTGGTGTACGAGCTTTGACCACAAACCCACTATTGGCATCGGAAAGACGGCCGACTTCAAAACGTTTGTCCGGCTGGAAAACGCCTTCCTCCCGTTCAACCGGAACGGCGTGCTGTTCCCGCGAAAAATCAACGGTAACTACGTGCTGCTCAGCCGCCCGAGCGACAATGGCCATACGCCGTTCGGCGATATCTACCTTTCGGAAAGCCCGGATCTGACGTATTGGGGAAAACACCGCCTTGTGATGTCGGCCGGGGGTGAGGGCGCGTGGCAGAGCCTGAAAATCGGCGCGGGCCCGGTTCCTGTTGAAACGAGTGAGGGTTGGCTGCTGTTTTACCACGGTGTGGTATTGACCTGCAATGGCTATGTTTACAGCTTCGGCGGCGCACTGCTCGATATTGAGAACCCGTCAAAAGTCCTCTATAGAACCAGGCCGTATCTACTCACGCCGGAGGAGCCTTACGAGACTATCGGTTTCGTCCCGAATGTGTGCTTCCCGTGCGCCACACTCTGCGACGCGCCATCTGGCAGGCTCGCGATATATTACGGCGCCGCGGACACATACACGGCTGTCGCCTTTGGGATGGTTGACGAAATTGTCGCGTTTATAAAAGCAAACAGCCTATCCGTCGGCAGCGAGGGTGGTATAGGGAGGGATTAAACCCGATTAACCCAACAAAGAAAAGAATTTATTTTCCCCCAAACTGATGACAAGTGGAAGGAAAATGAGTACATTATAGTATACGTTTTTTATATACCACCGTAAGGTGGATGCCCTCTACCATAATCACTTCTGTTTGGTAGGGGGCTTTTTATCATGGAAACACCATGAAAGGAGAACAGAAAATGGAAACAGTAATACCGCCGAAAACGGTTATTTTCAGCCACCTGGGAGCTGTGTTCAGCCTGGACGAAAAAATCAGGGGAAACGCGGATTCAATAAATAACCCAATGGAAGACAATACAATAGCAACACTAAAACATTACGATAAAGAAATAAGGGAAGTGGCGTTAACCGATAAAAAATATATTTTGACAAGGTACACCCCGCTAATCGGGGAGAGCTTTGGAGGGCTTTTACGCAATTTTGGCGGCAAGGATTTCAGAGGCTGGAAATTTATGACTTTCTTCCATGAGGATAAAGAGATAAAGGAAAAACAGAGGGCAGAGGAAAAACTGGAACTCTTCAAGAGAGGGTTTTTAACGCTAATGCGAAAGTACGATTTCATAATAAAATATACAATCCCTTACGGACATACGATAACCGAGGATGATCTAAAGGCCATTGATGAATTTTGGGAATCGCCAGGACAAGCGGAAACAATCGAGGAAATTAAGGATCGAAAGCCGCCGTTTCCAATTTATTCATATCCCGTAGGGGGAGATCCAGCTTTGCAAAGACTCAAGAGATTACAGATACTGTTGGCATCCTGACAGTCAGTGGTATCTGATAACGTTTTATGGCGGGTATTGTAGCGCACGAACTCGTCGTTATGCTGGAAAACGGCGACAAAGCTTTGTAATGTATATCCCAAATATAGCTCCCAACAATCCAAGCAGCATTACCATAAATATTATACTATCCCGTCCAAATACCAAAAAATATGAAAAAACAGGAGAACCCAAAGTTGAGCCAAGATTTCCCAACTGGGTAACAGCGCCATTTGCGTTTGTCTGGTCTTCCGTTGTCAGTGATATTTTAGGTATCAAAGAAAATACTGAGCCCTGTATTATGCCGGAAAATAGTATTAAGATCATTGAGGTAACAACAAACAATATATTATTGTCGAATGAAAACCTGATTAATAAAATCAGTATCACCAATGATATATATGCGAAAATACATAATTTTGAAGGAGAAATAAAGTATTGCGATGCAAATCCGGCAATCATTGTGCCTACAATGCTTATCAAAGGTAAAATAACAAGCAAAAAACTTTTATTATTTTCATTTCCGGATAATCCAGGCAAAAATGTGAATAATGCGATATACATGAAAGTATGAAAGAAAAAAAGTATTCCGGGAGAAAACGTTCTCCAGTTTGAATAGACTTTTTTATGTGCATCAATGAATGATATTTTATTTGTGTCATTAACCGGAATGTTTATTTGGTTTAATGAAAAAAGCAGAAGTATCAATATTATTGCCATAAATATCGCATGGATTAAAAATAATATGGAACTTGAGTATAATTTTAAGACCAGGTTCCCAATCCATGCTGTTACAGAAAAGGCAATTCCAAAGAATGTACTCCACATCCCCATCACTATCGAGTGATGTTTTTCTGAACTAACTATAATCATAATAATTGCGGCTGTAACAACAATTCCAAGATGGGAAACACCTTCAACTATTCTTGATAAAAATAATATTGGAAATACTGGCTGTAATGCCTGCACAATGGAAACAATCGTGCCCAATAACAGGCCAACAAGCAATATTTTATTCTGTCCAATTTTTGAAACATAAATACTGATTGTTATTCCAAAAATTAAACCAATAAAACCAACAATGGATAATGACAAGCCAATCCAGAAAGGTGCAACATTGTATTGATTTCGAAGAAAATCAAAAGCAACAGAGAATTTTGCAAATTGCATGGCTGCCGCAATACCCGCAAGCCATAACACAAATACCAAAAACCATCTTGTCTTTGCTTTTTCCATTGTTACCCCTTGTCAATTCCATAACATATTATCGATTCATTTGTCTTTTATATTTTTAAATAATTTTATTTCATAATATATTGCCAATATTGCCAAAATCACAAATATTCCCACTTTCGTTATTGTTGCTTCAACAGGCAATTCTATTCCTGCCCTGTTTTGAAAAACCGTTTGAAGTATTACCATTATACCGACCAATGACAACATGTTTAAAATTATTCCCAACAATATATATCCAATATTATTGTTCTTGCTTAAATTATATAAACAAATAAAAATCAGGGGAGATATTATTGCCATATCCAGTACATATGTTATTTGGGTTGTATATATTTCAATCAATTCAAGCGGTTTTTTGTTTACCAATGATACAATTATATCCGGCAACCATGCAACAAACAGGGATAATCCACAAAAAACAAGGAATATTTTCAAACCATTGGTGTATATTTTTATGGATATCCTTATTGAAAAAGTTTTTAATAATCCATAACCAAGGAGTGACGCATATAAAGTACATGAAAATAATGCCAAATAAACCAAATGCAAAACATTATAGATAACACCCATTGAATAACTTATGGAATAATACAGAAAATATGCAATAATTGCCGTTAGAAACAGTTTTGATTTTATTGTATTTTTTTTTGTATCCATTATCAAGGCAAAAATCATTAAGGGTAACACAATGAATAGTGCCATAAAATCAGTTCCCCTGAAAATATGGGCCATAAAATAAGAATCATTTCTATATATACCGTCTCCATATATTTTTACGGTATCTCCATATTGATTTTGAAAATCATATGGTTGTCCGTCTGACTTGTAAAACAGGCCAAAACCACTGGAAATAATAACAAGAAAGACAATAAAAATTGATAAAATATGAAATACTTTGTTCATATTCATTTTGTATCCTATTATTGTCAATGTGTCAATTATAATAGACACTTAACACCTGTGTGGTATATCGTTTTATAAGGGAAAGGAGATTACCTTTCCGCCGGTACTCAAGGGAATGGGGAAATGGAAGGCGGCGGAACCTGGCCGCTCCATGTGCCTTGTTGACATAGGGCGGTGTGGTTGATGGAAGGCGCATCGATATGATACGCTTGTTACAGTAAGAAAGGCAGGGCCGATGGAGAGCTTTTTTTCCAGACGTAATCATGTATTTTTGCGCGACGGCCTCGTGGTCAAACGGCTTTCCAATCCGGAACAAGCCGGTACGGAAGCGGGAATCCTTCGTGATTATTATCAGGCCGGCGTGTCCGTTCCCAGGGTTTATGAACAGCGGGATAATGAGATTATAATGGAGTACGTACCCGGGGAAACAATCCCGGACTTCCTTGGCAGTATGGGGGCGGAACAGGACGAGGCCAGGCTGCGTCAGGCGGCACAGAGGCTTTACCTTTGGTTTAAAAACTTTTACGAAGCAGTGGGTTACGGGACAAACGCCGAGATTCGCGGCGACGTTAACGGGCGCAATTTCATCATCGCGGAGAACCGTATCGTAAGCGTCGATTTTGAGGGCCGCGCTTTCGGGAAGGCCGAACAGGATATCGGCAGGCTTCTCGCTTTCATCCGTACCTACACCCTTTCGGGATTTCCCGTCAAACGCAGGTTTTCACGGTTATTCGAAAGCGCGGTTGTGGAAGGGCTGCTTTTATCGGCGCGGGAAATTCACAGGCAGTACAGGCTTGAACGTATCGCGATGCGAATGCGCCGGGGCCGGTATTAAATTTTACAGTGTCACCATATATCCCAAACGCTCCTGAGTCTCAGTTTTCCCGCCTTGCCGCTCAAAATTTTCACCTTCTTTTCCCCGGCGTTCATGTCAAAATAATTATCCGAAAGGACAAGGTCCTGGTTACGGTTCTGAATCTCAACACCCCTGGCGTAGGAAGAGGCTTTGACCGTAATGGTGTCCCCGCTTAGCTTATAACTCAATTTGGGGTTTTCCCAGTGGAAGAACCTGGGGAGGGAGAAGAGCACCGTCCCCTCCGAGACGATGCTGCTCCCGTCGTAAAGGTGGTAGCTTAGATACTCGTCGTCAATGGCGACATCAGGCGCCTCAACCTTGTCCAGCCACAGCGAACTCAACGCCGGAACCTTTACGGGTATGGTTTTCTCTTTCAGGATCTTTGCCTTTTTGTTGCGGATTTCCCATTTAACAGTCAGCTTCTTTTCTTCCCTGGTCTCATTGGCAACCGAAAGGCGGAAACTCTTTTCAATGGCGGCCTTGACTTGCGGCTGGTGGTTCGCGTTGGGGTTCTGCGTGAGGAGGCCTTCCTCATGGCAGGAGATCATAATTGGCTGGAAGAAGCGTTTGGCGTAATAGTGAAGCGCCTTCCAGCGGAAAAAGTAATCAATGGAAGCCCAGGAGGCAACGGGCCAGCAGTCGTTTAGCTGCCAGTAGATTGCACCCATACAACGGCCCCGGTTGCGGCGGAAATGTTCCACGCCGTATTTAATTGCTTCCGCCTGGAGAAGCTGTGATGCGTAAAGCAGCGTGTCGAAATCATTTGGGTAAAGAAAAGTCTGATACAGATAGCTCATGATCTTGCCGTTGGCCGAGTTGTTCCGTTGATGCCGTTCCATAACATACGAAAAAACATTCCGGTCTTCCGGCAGTGTAAAACTTTCAATTGTTTTAAGGGCCGGGAACGACTGAAAGCCGAACTCTGACACATAACGAAAGAAAAATTTTCGGTATTCAGAGATAGGCTTGTTGCCATGCCACACGTCCCAGTAATGAGCATCGCCACGATCCGGGTCGTTGGGCGCGTCAAAGCTGCCGCCCGACGACGGGCTTGACGGCCAGTAGAAGGTTTCGGGATCAAGTTCCTTGACCATCTGCGGGAAAATATACTCGAACATTTTGGTGTAATCGGCCTTCTGTTTCAAAATGCCGACCCATCGCATCTGATCCGCGAACACCTCCATTTCATTGTTGCCGCACCAAAGCCCCAGGGAAGCGTGATGGCGGATACGCTTGATATTGTCCGCAAGTTCCGCCCTGACGTTCTCATCGAATTCATCGGTCAGGTCATAGACCGCGCAGGCGAACATGAAATCCTGCCAGACCACAAGGCCCAGTTCGTCGCAGATGTCGTAAAAATAATCCGGCGGGTAATGGCCGCCTCCCCAGACCCTTACGGAGTTGAAGTTAGCCGCAACACACTGTTCCAGAAGGCGCCGTGTGCGTTTGGGATTGACACGCGCAAGAATGTTGTCCTCCGGTATATAGTTCGCGCCCATGGCAAAGATCGGGACGCCGTTGACCTCGGTGGCGAAACTCTCGCCCCATTTATCCTTCTGGCGCCTGACGGTCATTGTGCGGAGCCCTATGCGGCGCTCCCAGGTGTCCAGTAAAGCGCCCCTGGGCGATAACAGGAGCATTTTAACCGTATAAAGGGGCTGTTTGCCGAAACCGTTGGGCCACCAAAGCTCGGGGTTTTCAATTAAAATGCGCTTTGAGGATTTATCAAATTCGGTTGTCCTGCCCTTCGGATCCGTGATGATGAATTTCCAGGAATAATTATCGCTCCGGGACGATTCCACGGCTTCCTCAATTTCCATGGAGACATCCAGTTCCACAGAATTTTTCCTGTGTTCCTGCCTGATATAAACGCTTTCTATCCGGGCCATGCGGACACCCAAAATGCCTATGTCCCGCCAGATACCTGCGTCCGGAAGCCTCGGTCCCCAGTCCCACCCGAACATACAGTGGGCCTTTCGCAGATGGGGAAAACCTTCCAAAGCGTCCGACGAACCGTCCAGTTTGTTTTTTTTGTTTGCCGCGGCGACAAACCTGACAGGAGAGCGAAAAATTATTTTCAGTTCGTTCTTGTCTTTTTTCAATATACTTTTTGGAATGACGAATTCGTAAGTCCTGTGCATATTGTCGGTATGCGCGATTTCGGTATTATTCACGGTGATTTCCGCCAGGGTATCAAGGCCCTCACAGCGAAGCAGGATCAAATCCATTTTAAAAAATTTGTCCGGAACGGAGAATTCCGTCCTGTACTCATAATCGCTTTCCACCAGGGCAAATGCCTTGTCCTCGTTGTCACGCCAAAACGGGTCTTCCATTTGGTTGTTCAGGAGCAGGTCATTGTAAACCGAGCCGGGAACCCTTGCGGGCATATAAGCGCCGCCCGGCAGTTTCCGCATTTTCCAGTTATCGTGAAGTTTTAGCATTACCATAAAGAACTCCTTTGGCGTAGATTGAAAACTTTGCATATTTTAACACAGGTTCATATTAAAATTAAGAGGCTAAAATAAAAATCAGACTAAAAAAATTTAACACGAACAAACACAAACTCGTTCCTTCGGAACGCACACGAACAATAAGAGAATGTCAGAGTACGAGTTCGTGAAGGTTCGTGTGGTTCGTGGTTAATGGTCCATCAGATTATGCGCTTCCATGCGGAATTCGCGAAGGTTGGGGGCAGGCTCAATGACAAGACGATTGGTGAGTATCACGGCGGCAAGGCATTACCCGGCCCGATCTGTGGGTTTTGGTCAGGGCTCAATTTCAAGTGTATATCAGATTATGCGCTTCCATGCGGAATTCGCGAAGGTTGAGGGCAGGCTCAATGACAAGACGATTGGTGAGTATCACGGCGGCAAGGCATTTTTCCGGGCAGATGTACAGGGACGTGCCGGTAAAACCCGTGTGCCCAAAACCTCCCGGAAAGACATCCGACAGATCCCACATGAGGCCCCGTTCGCCGCCGTAATCGACTGTAGATTGCCCTATGAGCTTCGGCGGGATGACCTCTATGCCGTTGATTTCTCCGTTGTTGAGGTAGAGCCCGCCAAGCGCAAGAAGGTCAGAGGCTGTCCCGAAAACACCGGCATGGCCTGCTATTCCGCCCCAAAAGTAGAAGGCGTTGCCGTCGTTTACTTCACCGGCCATGTTGCTACCAGAATCACGAAAGCCGTTAAACGAAAGGGTTTTTTCCTCACACATTCTTTTTTCGATGCGGTTGCCGGCTTCGGTTTCCACGCAGGCGCCGGGATTTTTGGGGTTATACGCAAACGAGGTTCCCAATTCGGCGTTGAGCGTGTCCAGGTTTTGCAGAAGTGTGCTTCCGCTAGCCGCAACTACGGCCTCGCCCAGCAGCATGAAACCAAGGTCGCTGTACACCGTACCCTCTTCAGGCGGGTACTTCGACAGGATAGCTTCCAGGACACTCCAAAAACTGTCTTTCCGTGTATAAAAGGGAAACCACGCGGGCAGGCCGGAGGAATGCGTGAGAAGGCTTTGAATGGTCATGCTTTTGAAACTTTCTTTTGTAACCGGTCCAATCGGCTTGTCTTTGAAAAGCGCGTCAAGGGTTTGAGCCAAAGATAATGCCCCATCGCCGATAAGATGGAACACCATTGTGCCGGTGAGGATCTTTGAAACGGAGGCCAGATCAAATACGGCGTCCATCCCACAGTTGACGCTGTAACGAAACACCGCCTCACGTTTTATATTGACGGCGCAGACCGCCTTGCCGTATAAACGCCCCTGGTTTCTGTCCAGCAGTCTTTTCAGTTTTTCCTCGTTCATATCGTTCTTCCGGTCATTTGCGTGTGACCTAAAAAGAAATTTTTCCCATCACTACCGGATGGGTCGCGCCGGTGGCCGAGGGCGCGTTGTTGCAAAGCCCGTGAATGGCCTCGTTGGCCAGCAGGGCGAAAGCCGCCGCCTCTTTGGCGTCAGGGGGAATTCCAAGCTCGTCCCCGGCCCGGATCGTGCAGCCGGGAAGCAGTTCCCGAATGAAGGACATCAGCGTTTTATTGTGAAGGCCGCCGCCTGAGACATAGAGTTCTATGGGACTGGGAGAACAGAACTTCCCGATTCCGAGGGCGACTGTTTCGGCCGTATAGCGCGTAACGGTCGCCAGGATGTCGTTTGCCCCAAGGCCCGCTTCCCGGGAGCGGGCGAGGAGCTTCCCGACATAGTCCTCGTTGTAACGCTCCCGGCCGGTACTCTTTGGGGGCCGCCTTTCAAGGTAGTCCCTGTCAAAATTGTGCATCCATTCAAGGATGCCTTCATTGATCTCACCGGTAGCGGCGGCAGCGCCTTCGTCATCTCGTGGCTTCCCCAGCAGGGCTTGCGCCGAAGCGTCTATCACCATGTTCCCGGGCCCCGTGTCAAAGGCCAGTATCCCCTCCGGCCCGCACCCGGCGGGGAGAAGGGTGATGTTGCCTATGCCCCCGATGTTCTGCAGCGCAATGGTTTTATCTTCCCGGCGGTAAAGGAGGTACTCCGTGTATGGCACAAGCGGTGCGCCCTGGCCGCCCGCGGCCATATCCCGAACCCGGAAATCGCTTACAACCGGGCAGCCGAGCCTCTCGGCTATGACTGCGGCCTCGCCAATCTGCAAGGTACCCCGAACCGTCCTGCCGCCCATGGAAACCGGATTGTTCAGGTGGTAAATCGTCTGCCCGTGGCTCCCGGCGAAATCGATCGTTTCTTTTTTAATCCCGGTTTTCCGGCACAGCGCCAAAGCAGCCTCTGCGCCGAGTTCGCCGATGAGGAAGTTTAAGCCGCAGACGAGGCGGCTCCCCCCTTCTTCCCCCATCACCGCTTTCATGAGGATCCGATGAAGCGCATCGTCGTAGGGAAGCGTAAGGAAGTCGAGGAGCCGTATCCGAGTGGAGGCGCCGGCCCCTTCTATCTCAACCAGGGCCGCGTCCATGCCGTCCAGGGAAGTCCCGCTCATGAGCCCCAGGGCCAGTCTCTTTGCTTTCTCAGTGATTTTTTCCAGAGGGTGAGTCATGGGAACTCCTTTCGAAGGTACTCTTCCGCGAGCGCCCTGGCCTCCCTGTCAAAATCCAGAACCGCTTCAATCGTTTCCGCGTCTTCTTCTCCCCGCGCGTTATGTGCCAGGGCATAGGCGACAAGGGCAGGGATATCGGTGAAGCCGATCCTTCCCCGTAAAAAAGCCCCTACCGCTATTTCATTGGCCGCGTTGAAAACGACAGGAAGCATTGCTCCGCCCCTGAGGGCGTCATAGGCAAGGCCGAGCATTGGAAACCGCACATAATCAGGGGCTTCAAAAGACAGCATTAGTGTATCAAAATTCAGACTGCTTAAAGTAAATTCTACCATCTCGGGCCAGAAGAGGGCGTCATGAACCGGCAGCCTCATGTCTGGTTTCGACATCTGGGCGTAGACCGCCCCGTCTTCAAGGCGTATCATCGAATGGACGACGCTTTGGGGGTGAATTACCACCTTGATTTTCTCGGGAGGGAAGCCAAACAGGCCGGCCGCCTCAATTACCTCAAGCCCCTTGTTCGCCATGGTCGCCGAATCTACCGTGATCTTGGGGCCCATTTTCCAGGTGGGATGGGACAGGGCTTCCCCGGGTTTTACCAGCTTCAGCTTTTCAGGGGGGTAGTTGAGGAACGGCCCCCCGGAAGCGGTGAGTATGATCTCGGTCACGCTTTTTCCGCCGTGGGCTTCGATAAGCCTGTAGAGCGCGGAATGCTCGGAGTCCACGGGGATAATGTTGACTTTCTTTTTTTCGGCCAGGCGGGTGATGAGCTTCCCTGCCATTACGATGGTTTCCTTGTTCGCGAGGGCCAAATCCGCGCCGGACTCGATGACGGCTGCGGAAGGTTCAAGCCCTGCGGCGCCGGCGATGCCGTTAACCGCAATGTCCGCATTTGCCGCCGCAATGGCTTCAAGGAGGCCTTTTTCCCCCAGGAAATCAATTCCCTTTTTAAAAGGCGTACCTTCATCGACCAGCGCGACATAAGCGCCGGGGAACTCTTTTTTCAGCTCGAGGAGACCTTCTGCGTCCCTGTTGGCGGAAAACAGGACGGGTTCAAGGCGTTCATTTCTGTTTCGCAGAACGTCAAGGGCGCTTTTGCCTATGCTGCCCGTAGCCCCGAGGACGGCCACCTTTTTTTTCATTCTTAAAAGAGGATCTGGTAGAGTATGTAATAAACGGGCGCAGCAAGGGCCAGGGAATCAATGGAGTCCAGTGCGCCGCCGCGGCCTATGATAAGCGTGCCTGAGTCCTTCACGCCGGCGCTTCGTTTCAGGGCGGATTCGCCCAGATCGCCAAGGGTGGCGGCGATCCCGGCGCCCAGTCCCAGGAGCGCGCCGGCTGCTACCGGGGTCATTACCGTTGATGTGAATGCGCCGGGAAAGAGGATCGCCGCCGCTATTCCCGTGATCAGGGAAGCGCCAATCCCGCCGACAAAACCTGCTATGCTTTTGTTGGGGCTTGCCGCCACAACACCCCTGTTGCCGTTCCCGAACAGCATTCCGGCGGCCCAGGCCGTGGAATCATTCAGGAAGACGACAAGGAAGTATACGAGGATCACCATGCTTGCTTCCGGCAGAATTGCCATCTGGATGATCCACGCGATGAAAAGCCCAGGGTAGATCATCACGCTGAAACCGGCAACGGCGCGGCCCAAATAGGAATCGAATTTTCCTCGGCTGAATATTCCGGATACCAGGAGCCATGATGCGCCCAGAATAAAGGCGCCTGGCACTATTTGCCCTGTAACGCCGAAACTCACCACGACAGTCCAGGCGGTCGGGCTTATGGCGCCAAGGATAATCGCTTCCGCCAAGGAAATAACCAGGTTCCTTTGGAGCAGGATGCTTCTGAATTCCACAGCCCCAAGAACCGAGAATATTATGGCCCCCGTGTTGAGGAGTAAATGGTTATGCTGAGGAAAGAAGATGACCAGGGAGGAAAGCGCGGGAAGACCGACAGCAAAAATGAGCAAACGCTTGAACAGCTTTTTCATATAATGGCCCCGAACTTGCGTTCCCGGTTTCCGTACGACTCAATGGCCTGTGCCAGATCGTCCCCGGTCCAGTCAGGCCACAGTTTATCCGAGATAAAGTACTCCGAATACGCCCCTTCCCACAGGAGGAAATTGCTCGTACGGAATTCCCCTGCGGTTCTGATGATAAGATCCGGATCCGGGACATCGGGATTGTCCATAAAGAGGCTTAGCTTTTCAGCCGACACCTCTTCACCCGCCGCTGTAAGCCTGTTAAACGCCCGCACAATTTCGTCCCTTCCACCGTAGTTCAGTGCCAGTATAACCTGGAGGCCGTCGAATTTTCGGGTGATTTCGCAGGCTTCGTCCAGCTCCAGCAAAACATCGGCGGGCAATCCTTCCCGGCTTCCGGCATGGCGAATTTTGATGTTATTCTCCCGGTAAAAATCCAGCTCCGCGCGAAGGTACTGCTTCACTAGACCCATGATAAAACCAACCTCATCAACGGTTCGCTTCCAGTTCTCCGTGGAAAAAGTATACAGGGTTAGGTAGGAAATTGCAAATTCTACCGAGGATTTGACAATGCGTTTGGCGGCCTTTAGCCCTTCCAGATGGCCCTGGGTACGCGGCTTTCCCCGCTGCCGCGCCCATCGGCCGTTTCCGTCCATGATGACGCCGACGTGTTTTGGGCCTAAGCCCCGCATATAATCTTTAGGGGCAATGGCGGCTTTTTCCGTCAAACTTCCAGGATCTCCTTTTCCTTTTCCTCCAGAACCTGGTTGATCTTGCCGATGTAGGTATCGGTCAGTTTCTGAAGCTCCTCCGAAAATTTGCTTTCATCGTCCTCGGTAATTTTACTGTCTTTCAGAAGTTTCTTAAGCTCTTCGTTGCCGTCCCTGCGTATGTTCCTTATGGCCACGCGGCTCTGCTCCGCATTGTTTTTCGCAACCTTTACCAGTTCCTTGCGCCGTTCCTCTGTCAGCGGGGGAATGGAGATGCGAATAACCTTGCCGTCATTGGAAGGGTTAAGGGATAGTTCCGATGTACGGATCGCCTTTTCGATCTCGGCGATGAGGCCCTTGTCCCAGGGTTGAATTACGATCAGTCTGGCTTCCGGAACTGAAATATTCGCAACCTGGTTGATTGGCGATTTTTCCCCGTAAGCGTCCACCCGTATCTTGTCAAAGATGGCAGCCGAAGCCCTGCCGGTTCTCAGGGCGGAAAAACCGTCCTTGAGATTCGTCAGGGTTTTCTTCATCCGTTCTTCCGCCTGGGTTTGGGTCGCAGTCTTCGAATCCGTCTCGCTCATTTCATTCGCCTACCCTGAAATAAGCGTATTCTTTGATGGAGAGTATCGCCCCGAAGCGCTTGCCCGCGTCCGCCAGGGCTTCGGCGACCGTCATCTTTTCGTCCTTCATATACTCCTGATCCAAGAGGCAGATGTCCTTGAGGAATTTGCCCACCTTTCCCTTGACAATGTTTTCCAGCACTTTTGCGGGTTTGCCCTTATTCTTCTCGTCTTGCTCCGTCTGTTTGTGGATAATTTCCTCCTGCTCCTTGAGCCATGCCGGATCGATCCCGGCCTGGTCAAGGGCTATCGGGTTAAATGCCGCGACTTGAAGGGCGATGGTAAAAGCGAAGGATCTCACGTCCTCATTGGCGAAGGCTTCGGCTTTGTCGGCGCCGAACCTTACCACAATGCCTATCGCCCCGTCGCCGTGGATGTAACTTGTGAGGTACTCGCCGGGAGAGGCTTTGACGGTTTTAATGCGTTTAAGGCTCATGTTCTCACGAATCTTTGAAGCCAGATCCGAAACCATGCCGTTCAGCTCGTCGTTTGGCTCCGTGTAACCTCTTTCCATAACCCGATCCGCGATGACGCCGCCAAGGGCGATGAAATCCGGATTGCGGGCAACGAAATCGGTTTCCGATACCAGCTCTACGAGTACTGCCGTGGAGCCGGCCCCCCCGTTGTCTTTTATCTTTACGAAGATCTTCCCTTCATTGGTTGCCCTTCCGGATCGTTTTTCAACTGCCGCAAGGCCTCTTTCCTTTAAGACCTTTTCAGCCCTGGCAAAATCCCCGTCCGTTTCAACAAGGGCGTTTTTACATTCCATCATGCCGGCCCCGGTTTTTTCCCGGAGCGCCTTGACATCCGTTGCGCTTATGCTTGCCATTAATTCATACTCCTGTGGTTTCCTGTTGTTTATTCTTCCCCGTAGGCCTTGTCAATGTTTACATGGAGACTGTCGTCTTCCGGTTCAAAATCATCCTTCACGGCGGCGGGCTGCTCTTCGGAATAATTAGCGATATCAACTTCCCGATCTTCTTCCTTTATGGAGGCGTCTGTCAAAAGCTCTTCCATGTTTTCGTCCTCGGATTCAAGGTTCTCGATTATACGCAGGCCCACTTCATTGTCCGCCTCGACCACCGCGTTGGCAATTATCTGGGTGAAAAGGGTGATGGCCCGGATTGCGTCGTCGTTCCCGGGGATGGGGTAGTCTATGCCGTCGGGGTTGCAGTTGGTGTCCACCACCGCCACAATCGGTATGCCCATGC
>JGI24698J34947_10000822_pt1 | contig 15504 bp, 12 predicted proteins | sample TergutMp193P3_FD_34947 | JGI IMG/M metagenome (IMG submission 34947) | reverse complement strand
TCAACCTGGAGGCCACCCCGGCCGAGTCCACTTCCTACAGGCTCGCCAGGCACGACAGGAAAAGGTACCCGAAGATCATCAGCGCGGGCAGCACCGAGCCATACTACACCAACTCAACCCAGCTTCCGGTAATGGAAACGGACGACATCTTTGAAGCCCTCGATCTCCAGGAGGCCCTACAGACTTCCTATACGGGGGGCACCGTTTTCCACTGCTTCCTGGGCGAGGCCATTGAGGACTGGCGCGTTTGCCGTGACCTGGTAAGAATCATAGCCAATAAATACAGGATCCCCTACTTTACCGTTTCGCCAACTTTCTCGGTGTGCCAGGTTCATGGGTATCTAAAGGGGGAACATTTTTTTTGCCCCAAATGCAAAGCTGAAAAAGAAGCCGGTATTAGGGCCAGAATCGAGGAATTGGAAAGGGAGAAGGAAAGGGTCTTTACCGCCGTCTCTGAACATGAAACGGTTTCAGTTTGAAACGTATAAATTACATATAGCAAGATAATGTTGGAGTTAATATATGAGAAACCTTGAGGTAATTGAAAAGGATTTAACCGCAGCGAGGGAGGCCCTTTCATCCGTGGAAGGGACGCCGGCGGAGGTTTACAGCCGTATAGTCGGGTATTACCGTTCGGTACGGAACTGGAACCTGGGGAAGAGGGAAGAATACGGCGAGCGCAGGCTTTACCAGCTTACCAACGGCAAGGCCATTGGTAATGGAGACGGAACAGGCGCCGCCGTGTCTTCCCAATCTTTTTCCCACCCCTTTTCGAATTCAAAATCATTTTCGAATTCGAAACTCGTTTCGAAAGAGCTTAGGCTCCTTCTTTTCGTCCGTGCCGGTTGTCCACGCTGCCCGGCTGCAAAGGCCGCAGCCGGACGCCTGGGCATCCCCATGGAAATGATAAACGCCGACACGGGCGAAGGCATGGCAGAAGCGGCCAGGCGCAGCGTCCTGTCCACGCCCACGGCCATACTCGTTTCGGGCGGGGTTGAATTACGCCGCGCCGTTGACACGGAAGCCATAGGGCAGCTTCTTGACATGGCGGCGTTCGCAGACGAGCCAGTCGCCGTCTGACGCTTTGTCACTAAAGATACGGCTCAAGAAAACAAGCTTCCTTGATTTTCCGGCTCGTATCTCATCGGTGTTCTTTTTCCCCGGCTGTAACCTCCGCTGCCCATGGTGCCACAACAGGGAACTTGTCACGGGCGAGGCCGGTCTCGTGGGCCTTGAGGATGCCCTTGCCCACTTGAGGAGGCGATGTTCCGTCCTCGGCGGCGTGGTCCTAAGCGGCGGGGAACCCTGTCTCTGCGGGGAGCTTCCGGAAATTATCGCCGAAATAAAAAAAATCCCCCTTCCCGTAAAACTTGACACCAACGGGATGTTCCCCGCGATGCTGGAGAAACTCTTCAGCCGGGAAGAAACCCGGCCTGACTACATAGCGCTAGACTTGAAGATAGCCCCGGGCCGTTATGCGGAACTTGCAAATTCCTCTCAAGAGAAAAAGAATAAACCACGGAGTAACACGGAGGAAGACACGGAGTTACACGGAGAAAAAAGGAACAAGAATTCATCTCACGGGGGCACAGAGGCACAGCGAGAAGAAGAACGAGGGGAAGAACTGGAGAAAAACTTGATTAAAAGCGCGGCGTTGATACGTGAATCCGGTATTGCCCATGAATACCGCACCCTTGCCTTGCCTGGAGGTTATATAAGCGCAAAAGACATTGAGGCGCTGGCCCCTCTTGCGGATAACGCGCCATGGTACTTCAGGCCCTTCGCCGGGGGGAACTGCCTCGATCCCGCCTGGGACAGCCTGGAGGAGCCCGCCGCAGAGGCCCGTGCAAGGCTGGAGGCGTTGGCAGGAAAGGCAAGGGAACTGGGGAAGAGGGTGTGTGTGCCGGGGAAATAGGGAAGAGGAACTGTTGACAAAAGGCACACAATACTCAACAATATAAATATGAGATTCTTGTGGAAGGATGATAAGAATGATCTGTTAAAACAACATCGAGGAATTTCATTCGAACAGATTGTCTTGTCAATAGAAAACAAGCAAATTGTAGATGTCATAGAACATCCAAATCAGGAAAAGTATAAGGGACAGATATTTATCCTGGTTGAAAGGAACGATTATGTTTACGTTGTTCCTGCGTACATCTCAGATTCAGGGGAAGAGTGTCACTTGAAAACTATTTATCCCAGTCGCAAATATACAGATAAATTCCTAAGGAGCAAGTAATGAACCAAAAAAAATATTTGGATGGTGAAGAACAGGGACTTATACAGTCACTCGAACGAGATGATTGGAAATCAACAGAGAACCTGGAAAGCTGGAAAACCCTTCTGTCAAAGACAGCGACCAATACATTAACAAAAGATCAGCGCATGAACATCCGCATAACCAAAAATGATTTTGACAGTATCAAAATAAAGGCTATGGAAGAGGGTCTGCCATATCAGACTCTTGTTGCCAGCATAATTCATAAATATGTAACCGGAAAATTAACGGAAAAGCAAGCTTAATATAAACAGAACAGTTTGGTGGTATTTTTCCTCCGGGAAAAATATACCCAGATACCAGGCACGCTTTTTGCCTTCCTCCGTGCCCTCCGTGGTTTCTCTTTTTTCTTATTCACATTCTACAGTCCCAAAGAAAAAGTAAATTCCCTGCTTTTGGCGATCTCGACGGTCCACGGGACGTTATCATGGATTAGGTTGCAATAGGCGCTTATAAAAACAGGGTAATCACCATATTGCAGATAACCACTCGCATTCATGTATTGGGTCATAAGCGGATTAAAGTCCCATGTCATTCCACGCACCGTGTCCCTTTCACTGTAGCTTAATGAAACTATGCCATACAAATCAAGAAAAGCCCTGAAATCATATTTCACGGGGGCGTAACGTACTGCCGCCGGAAATACCGGCTCCCCGTATAAAGTCACGCCTGTAGAACTTTCATTCAGGCGGAGTTCCATGTCCCCGGCAAAATAAATGCCGGAATACGGTGTACATTCTGTCAGATAATCGTCGTCGGCCAGCGGTTCATCATCCTTCTCAAAGGAAACCGAAATAAAATAATTCCGGCCGCTTTTGACAAAGGGCAGGACTACCCTGCCCGTTCTCTTTACCTGCTCCAGTGCGCTGCCCCTTATATCCGAATATGTTGAGACAATATCACGGGCAGAGTAAGCCGGGACAGTATCGGATGTCGAAAAATGAATAAAAAGGCTTGTCGTCTCTGGCGGAATGTTTTTAAAGCTGACGCATATACCCTCTTCGACCGCCTCGGCGTTCACTATTACATCGCCATTAACCTGTTGAGAGTGGCCAGTGACACTGCAAAAAGTTAGCAGGACGAAGCCAGTAATAATTGAGAATGTTCTTAAAGACCCTGTTTGCTGCATTATTTTCCTCCCGGTTCTTTTTCTTATCGGCTGATTCGCAGTCGGAATTTATCGCTTCCATCCTTAACCGTCATTTGGAAAACACGCCTCTTGCCTTCATTTCCCTATTCAGCGAAAATAAGAAAGGTGACTGTCACAAACATGACAAAAGAAGAAAAAACCGCCATCGCCAGCTTTCTCGACCTTGCCGCCGATTTTCTGTCAGACGGCCACAGGCGGGAGCGGGAAACTTTGGAATTCCAGGCGGAACAGGATTTGGCCATGGCAGAATCCAGCCTGGAATCGACTGAACAGGGTTTGGCGGATTTATCGTCCCTGCCATTAGCTTATCAGATGGATGAAAATGAAGAGCCGTCGGATACCCCAACGGAGTATCCGACAGGATATTCAGGGGATTCCCTTGGGGCTGTGGCTGCGGAAATAAAAGCCTGCAAAGCCTGCGGCCTCGCATCGACGAGAACCCTTGCGGTGCCTGGTGAAGGGGTAGAGCGTCCCCTTGTGATGGTCATAGGCGAGGGACCGGGCGCGGATGAAGACAGGTCTGGGAGGCCCTTCGTGGGCAGGGCCGGTCAGCTCCTCGACAGGATGCTCCAGTCTATCGGGCTTTCCCGCGATAAAAACTGCTTTATCGCGAATACGGTAAAGTGCCGCCCGCCGGGAAACCGTCCCCCGGCGCCGGAGGAGATTGCCGCCTGTTTTCCGTACCTCCAGCGGCAGATAGCGCTGGTGCGCCCGAAGATTATACTCTGCGCGGGCGGGACGGCGGCTCAAACCCTCCTCAAAACAAGCATGGGAATAAACGCGCTTCGAGGGGCATTCGGCGAATTCAGGATGAATAAATCGGACGGTTTGAGCTTCGAAAGTAATAATGACGATATTGAAGAGACGATCATCCCCGTGCTATGCACCTTCCATCCCAGCTTCCTGCTCAGGGACGAATCCAGGAAGCGCCCGGCCTGGGAGGATCTCAAACTCCTCAAGGCGCGTCTTGACTCTCATGATTCCCATGATGATGAGGGATAAGCCAAGTCAGGTTGAGGGATGAACCAATGAGTTATTTCGAGCTGGTCTTTAATATTCCATCCGACAGGGTTTTTAGTTACCTTGCAGACGAAAAAGGCGAGGCGGGCGTGGGGAAGCGGGCCATGGTTCCCTTTGGCGGGCGGGATTGCCTGGGCTTCATTATCGACCGGCGCGACGACCTTCCCACGGGTATCGCCGAAACAGCAATAAAGCGCATTCGCCGTCTTGTTGACAAGGAGCCAATCTTCGACGGGCGTGACCTGGAACTGGCAAGGTGGATGGCAGGCTTTTATTTCTGCGGCCTGGGCGAGGCCCTGGCTGCGATGATCCCAGCAGGCAAGCGGCCGGGGGACTACCCCACCCTCGCGGGCTATGAGGATATTGCCGCCTCCCCCCTGGAACTATCCCCTGAGCAGCGGCAGGCATTGGATGCGATAATAGCACCGCTTTCACCAGTGGTGAGCTCAGCTTCTACTCCCCACTCCCCACTCCCCACTCCCTCATCCGCGGGTTTGTTTTACCTATACGGCATAACCGGCTCGGGAAAGACCGAAGTGTTTCTCTGCGCCGCAGAGGCCGCGCTCAGGGAAGGGAAATCCGTCATTTACCTTGTGCCTGAAATATCCCTCACCCACCAGACCGCCGAGGCAATAGCGAAACGTTTCGGCAGTGCGGCGGCCACCATCCATTCCGGGATGAGCCCGGCCGCGAGGCTCACCGAGTGGATGAGGATACGGCATGGGGAAGCCGGAATCGTGGTGGGGCCGAGGTCGGCTGTATTTGCGCCGGTAAAGAACCTTGGGCTTATCGTCATCGACGAGGAACAGGACCACTCCTACAAATCCGGGAACGTCCCCAGGTACCATGCCAGGCAGGCGGCAATGAAGAGATGCGCCTCCGAAGGCGCCAGGCTGGTAATGGGCTCTGCCACACCCTCGGCGGAGGCATGGCGACTGATGCGGGAAGGTGTAATAAAGCGGCTTGACCTCACCCGCCGGCTTTCGGGGGGAAAGCTGCCGGAAGTGATTCCGGTGGATCTCTCAAGCAGCGAGGGCTGTCTCACGCCTGAACTCAGGGAGGAGATCCGCCTCACAAGCCAAATGAAGCGCCAGACCATCCTGTTTTTAAACCGGCGGGGTTTCGCCTATTATTACCACTGCAAATCTTGCGGCTACGAACTCACATGCAAGCGCTGCTCTGTATCCCTCACCTGGTACAAGGGCCGCAACAAGGCTGTTTGCCATTACTGCGGATACTCAGTTACGCCCCCAAAAGCCTGCCCGGAGTGCGGTTCCCTGGAAGCCCATTTCTCAGGTTTCGGAACCGAAATGGTAGAAGAGGAAGTGAGAAAAACTTTTCCCGAGCTCAGGGTATTGCGGATTGACGCGGATACCACGGGAAAAAAAGGAAGCCTGAAAAAAGCCCTTGACCTCTTCAGGGCAGGGGAAATCGACATACTGCTGGGAACACAGATGGTTGCCAAGGGCCTCAACTTCCCGGGCGTCCGCCTGGTGGGGGTGATCCTCGCGGACACGGGGCTCCACCTGCCCGACTTTCGGGCGGCTGAACGGACTTTCTCACTTGTAGTCCAGGTAGCAGGCAGGGCCGGCCGTTACTTCCCCGACGGCAAGGTCATCGTTCAAACCCTCCGCCCGCACGATCCCGCCATCGTAAAGTCCTGCGCCCTGGACGTGGAAGGCTTTTACGACGTTGAGCTTAAGCAGCGCCAGGCCCTTTCGTTCCCGCCCTATACAAGGCTGATTCGCTTTACCTTCCGCTCCAGGGACGAGGGGCGGGCAACAACAGCCGCCGCAAGGCTCGCCGCCATCGCCATGCCGCTTCTTCCCACTGGCGCGGATGCGCTTGGCCCGGCGGAGTGCCCCCTTGGGATCATCTCAAACCAGTACCGCAAGCAGCTCCTCCTCAGGGGCAGGAACATGGGGCGCCTCCACGCCGCAGCCGGGGAGATTATTTCACGCTACGAAAAAGGAAGGGACAGCAAAGTGTATCTTGAAGTCGATGTGGATCCGGTGAGCTTATTATGACATTTGTCATAAATAGTGAAGCGCAGTACATCCCCGTGCGTATAGACAGTAGCGCTTTATGTGCTAAAATACCAATGAGGAGGTATACAATGGGAGCTGTATACGAGGAAATCACAATAAAAAACGCTTTTGACTGCGAAAACTGTAGACAAGGGCTTATCAAAAAAGAGGATGTACGGTCGGTAACCGTGACCGCTAAAGTAGACACCGGCGCGTCGGAACTGGTTATAAACGAAGAGCTATTCGAAAAACTGGGTCTCCACGTAGTGGAGGAGCGAAAAGCCCGTGTCGCGGACGGCCGGTGGGTATTCTGTAAGTTAGCGCATGGGGTAGAAATCTACTGGAAGGATCGCTATGCATTATGCGGAGCAATGGTCCTCCCCGGTTCTGTAAACGTCCTCCTGGGCGCAGTTCCCCTCGAGGTGATGGACCTGATAGTCGATCCCGGCAGACAGGAACTCGTGGGCAGACACGGCGATGAAGTGGTGTTGGAAGTATAAAGAGGAATGAGAAGTTAGGAATTAGGAATGAAAAAAATTAATTAGAAAATTTTACCACGAACAACACAAACGGAAGATTTACCACGGAGTTCCACGGAGGAAGAACACGGAGGGCACGGAGGTAAGTAAAGCTTGCTAAATCCCGTTAATTTGCGATAAAATGCAAACATAAAGGGGTGTTTTATGCCTGCAAAGTTTATTATTAACAAGGACAAAAAAGGAAAGTATCGTTTTCACCTACTAGCCACGAATGGGCAGACCATCGCCACCGGTGAGAGTTACCCCGATAAGGCATCAGCTCTTAATGGAATCGATTGGATTCAGAGGAATGCGCCTAATTCAAAAATTCTAGATTTTACAGTTGGTAAAGCTCCTGTTAATGCTTGCGCGAGATTTGAGGTATATAAGGACAAAAAAGGAGAATACCCCTTTCACCTAAAAGACGCAAATGGGAAGACCATCGCCACTGCCGGTGAGAGTTACCCCACTAAGACGGCAGCCTTCAAGGGAATCGCTGGGATTCAGAAGAATGCGCCTATTGCAGCAATTGTGGATGAGACAGGTGATGATGATAAAGACGATAAACATCCTCGTCCTAGGCCAAAACACGAGAATAATGAAGGACCAACAATTCTGGTGACAGAAGCCAAAGATTTAACTATGCCTCTATCAGATAGAAGAATAATAATAGTCGTTGCCGATAACGGTTCGGTGAAAATGACCGGAATGACACACGTCACCATGTCTGCGGCAAAAGAGCTATTCAAGTTTTCCCCGAATCACCCGATTGCAAATACCGCTTACGCAATGGCGGAAATATATCCTGATGTATACAGGCCGGTAGTTGAATTTCATGATTATTTTAAGCAAAGAAAGAGTCAGGCTTTTAATAAACTATGCGCGAGCCTGGGAGCCAAGGAAGTCTATATTGAGAGCGCGGAAATCAACAATCAAAACCTTGATCTAAAATCCGACGTTAAAACACCTTTGACAAGTCTTGGTCTGGGATTTACCCTCAAACAAAACAGAGAAACAGTGGAGATAAGCGCTTTCAGATTCTCCCTCCACGTCCTCCGTGTTTTATTTCTTCTCTCTTCTCTTCCTCTCCAATCTGATCCGCCTCCTCTCAAGATCTTCCCGCAGCTCCTCCGATATTTCCCGCGAAGCAAGCGCGGAATCGGTATACTCCAGCGCCAACTCGTAATCTTTTAAATGCCATTCCGCGTTCTTCGCCAGCATGAGCGCCGCGACGAGGCTTCCGTTTCGGGCGGCGTTACGCAAAAGTTCTTCCCCCGTCTCTTTTTCTTCATCGCCAAAAAGACGTGGATTTCGCCTAATGGCCTTCCGCCAAAGAAGGGCAAGGGCTTCCCGGTCGAAGCAAAACCTATCAAAGCTTTCAATGGGAGACGCAGCGATCCCTGCCAGGGCAAGGAAAAGAGAGGCAAGGCCGGTAATGTCCCTCACGTTATGATCGCAAATTGAAAGGAGCGCCGAGTTGTCCCCGCTCCGCAGAAACGAAAACCAGATTTCAGGCGCCATGGAGCCAGGCACATCCCCGGTACGGTCAAGCCCAAGAACGGAAACCTCGATGGTGGCCTGGGAACAGTCGGGAAGCACGCGCTTCCAGAGCCGCCTTGCGGGGTGAAGGAGGTCGGCGTGGAAATACTCAGGGGGTACAATTCCGTTCATGAGGCAGCGGTTTTTCAGAATCTGGGAATCGAAGCATTTGCCGTTATACGTCAGAACAAGGGGAGATGCGGCGAATTCACCCGCTACCCTTTCGATAAAATCGCTTTCACCGGGATAGTCCAAAAGCAGGTACTGTGTGATCAAAATGCCGGCGTTGCCGTTGCCTGGTTTTGCAAAACGACCAAACGCCGCAAGGAAGGCGATTGTCCCGGCCCCGCCAGAAAGCCCGGTTGTCTCAAGGTCGAAGAAAAGCAGATCACCAGGCGTTGCCTTTAGCGAAGCCTTTTGTGAAGCATCAAGCGAAGGGATATTTCCCAGGCGCAAGAAGTCCGGAATAACAATAGGCAGCGCGGCCGGAAAGGCATCGGGCAGAGGGACTTCAAGTTCCAGCAAGACTTCCCTTTTAAGGGTCTTGAAACCTGCCTCGGTCCAGTGCGGCCATAAATCCCCTTCCTCCGTGACTCTCGAACCAAAGGTTCGGCGTGGTTTAATTTCTTCCGTAGCAGAAGAGGGAAGCTTGCGGGTATCCCTATAGCGGCGCAGCCGGGTTTTTAAGTCCATTGATTCCACTAAGGTCACTCTACCTTGAAGCGTGAAACTTCCCGAATCACAAGATTGATGTTTTCACGGTTCTTGACGCTCAATTCATTGACGCGATTTACCGCCGCGTTAATCTCGTTCGCCCCGGCGGCCATTTCATTTATACCCCCGACTATCTCCTGGGTTGCCGATTCCAAATTCTTGCTTTCACGTATTACTTCCTTGGCCCCTTCAAGCATCTCCACCGACCCGCCCTTTACCTGCTGGGTAGTTTCATTAACATGGCTTATGGCATCAAGTACCTGCTTGCTGCCTTCGCTCTGCTCCTCCATAGCATTGCGTATGTTCTCCTCCTGATCGGCCACGGTTTTGACGCTTGAGTCAATGGCCTCGAACTTCAGAAGCACGTTGTCGGTGGATTTTGTAATCTTGTCTATCGAGCCTTTTATCTTTTTGAGTACATCGGAGATGGTCTTTGACTGCTGACTGGAACTCTCGGCAAGCTTGCGTATCTCGGAGGCGACCACCGCGAAGCCCTTGCCCGTATCGCCGGCGTGGGCGGCCTCAATCCCGGCGTTCATCGAAAGCAGGTTTGTCTGGCTGGCGATGTTTTCCATCACCGCGTTGATCTCCATAAGGCCTTCAGATTCTTTCGCTATTTCCTGAATATCCTCGGCAACTCCCTTTATGCCGGTACGGCCCACCTCGGACGCACCGGTGAGGTCATTCACGTTCCCGGCGTTCTTGACCAGGGTCTGGGTCACAGAATTGATATTGGCAAGCATCTCTTCTATTGCGGACGAAGACCTGGAAACGCTGGAGCTCTGCTCCTCCACATGAATATTCAACTTGTTTATATTGACGGTGATCTGCTCCATGGTTGCGTTGGTCTCGGTAACGGAAGCGCTCTGATTAAGCATCCTCACCTTGATGCTCTGGATATTGGCGGTGATCTCGTTCATAGCCGCCGCCGTTTCGTTCATGTTGATTGCCAGCTCATTGCCAATATCGGACAGCAAAGCCGCATCTTTTTTGATGTTTATGATCAGGGCTTTGATTTTCTTCAGGGTCTCGTTAAAGTACTTTGCCAGATCGGCTACCTCGTCTTTTGTATTAACGGAAATGGTACGGGTAAGATCGCCTTCACCTTCGGCAATGTCTTTCAGGTTTTCCGCTACCTTGACGATTGGCTTCGTTACGCCGCTCAAGGTTATAAAAACAACCGCCGCCATCACCACAATAGCCACTGCCGCGAGAATGATAGTGAACCTTGTTATTCTCCGTACTTCGGCCAGAATATACGTTTCGGTTGTAACGATCATCACCGACCAGGTCATATCCGAATCGCCTATGGTGAAAGGTACAATGACAAGTTCCACCTGTGATCCCAACACCGGGGAATATGTGTTAAGCTGATAGTGTTGCCCGCTTTCAATGGCCCTCACGGCTTCTTCCATATTTGAGCCGAATATCGTTTCGACATCCCTCACCATCTTGCCTACACGATCCGGTACCATGTGTCCCAGAATAAAGCCGTTACTGGTAAAAATCGTCAAGGCCGCAATCTCGTCGTATTCGCTTATGGTCTGCTGCACCACGGGCTCTACCACGCTGATATCCAAAAGGCAGCCCACGCCGCCTATGGTTTCATTGGTGCGCCGATTGATGATGGGAACCATCAGCCTGAGCAGAAAAACATCCCCCCCGCTAATGGTTCTGGGAAAGGGCTGTTCCACCCTGTCCCTATGTGAGTTGGGACCGTTAAAATAGGCCATGGAAGCGTCTATATCGGTGGTAGCCCGGCCCAGAATCTCGCCTGTTTCCCTCGTGTAAGCCAGGGCGTACTGTCCCATCGGGGTGGAACCTTCCCGGCCGATATAACGCTCGTCCATTCCGTCAACGGCGTTGGGCTCCCATACAGTATAAATTTCAATGAAGGCCGAATGGGAAGTCATGGTATACATGAGCATATTGTCGAACTGATCCCGCCTGATCTCGGCGGGCATTTCCTCGTAATCTTCCATTATGTGCGCCAGTGTCCGCAGCGTCGTCAACCAGCTATCTTCCCTTGCCTTCCAATACCTGGCCTGATCAACGGTCAGGTACTCAATGCTCCTGAGGGACAACGTTTTACTTATGTCAGAGGCCTCCTGCAAGAGGAGTATGGCGATTCCGGCTACAATGACCGTTACAATGGCGATAACCATAATGCTAAGCTTATATTTAATTTTCATAAAAGGACCTCCAAAAAAGGGAGTAAGGGAACATGGGAATAAGGGAATAGGGTACTCGTAGCAAGTAAAGGGCGCTTGATGCCATCACGCACAGTTTAATGCTGGTGCACCCCTGTTCCCCTCGTCCCCGAATCCCCCTATTGTAAACCGTATATTGATATTTGGCAAATTTTTAGTGGTTGAACCGGGAACTGTACGGTTCCGCCGCCCGGGCCATCGGCCGCTTTCCTGGCTCGGATGGCGATTCCAGGCCGTTGTGGAAAACGGCAGCTGATGGTACTATCTATATTTGCCGTTTATATATGCAATGCGGTTGTATCAGGAGGAAGAAATATGAAAAAAGAAAAACTCATTATTGGCGCTTTTGCCGGTGATATTATTGGTTCACCGTATGAATTCAACAATGTCAAATCAATGGAATTTAAGTTGTTCCCCAAAGGGACTTACTTCACCGATGACAGTGTACTCACCGTGGCTACAATGGATGCGCTCCTGAACCAAACCGATTACACTAAAGCGTACCAACATTATGGCGAAATGTATCCACATAGGGGATACGGCGGACATTTTAGATCATGGATTCACTCAAAAAATCCCAAACCATACAACAGTTGGGGAAACGGATCGGCAATGCGCGCAAGCCCTATCGGGTGGTATTGTGGCAGCATTGACGATGTTTTGGCCGAGGCCGAAAGGAGCGCGGAAGTTACCCATAATCATCCAGAGGGCATCAAGGGAGCGCAGGCCGCGGCATCCGCTGTTTATCTGGCCCGCACCGGAAAAACGAAAAAGGAAATTAAACAATTTATTGTTGATACTTTCGGTTATAATCTTGACAGGACAATCGATGAAATCAGGCCCAATTACACTTTTGACGTTAGTTGTCAGGGTTCGGTGCCGGAAGCGATTATCGCGTTTTTGGAAAGCGCCGATTTTGAAAACGCCGTGAGGCTGGCGGTATCAATAGGCGGTGACAGCGACACCATCGCCTGTATCACGGGGGGAATCGCGGAGGCGTTTTATAAAACAATTCCCGATTATATTACTGAGATGGTTTCCATCATCATGGGGCCGGACATAATGATAGACACCGTAATGCCTTTTTCAAAAAAATACGGTTGAAAAATGAAATTTTTACCACGAACGTCACGAACCTTCACGAACAAACAGAGTGTAAAAGTTCGTGTGCGTACCGAAGGTACGAGTTTGTGTGGTTCGTGGTTAATTTTCTTTTATTCTTCCTTCGCGTCCTCTGCGATCTTTGCGCTTCTGCGAGAAAATTTGCGAAATTCATTGCCTCGCTTGTATGTTCCTGATGGTTTCCATGTCAAGGCCGGTGATGTCAAGATCAAGGGCGACCGCCGCTTTCTCAGGGAGCCCAAGGTCCTCCGGATTTTCAAACGCTTCAGNCAGCCTCATTGTCTCTTTGCCAATATCTGCAAAACTAATCTCCAAAAACCTCACACAGAGGCACAGGGGCACAAAGGACACGGAGGGATGCGCGGGACTCGAAAGCGGTGCGCTTTCCCCTGTGTGCTCTGCGTTCTCCGTGCCTCTGTGAGAAATTTTAAATGTCCTCCGCGCCTTCTTTTTTCTTTCCAGCGTTATCCATCCAGTCCCAATACGCTTCTTCTTCCGCGTCATATTCTTTTTCAAGTCTTGCCTTTTCTTCTTCGGTTTTCGCCTGAGAATATTTTGTTAGGAAATCAATTTCTGAAGGCTTTTTTGCAAAGTTTTCCATACTTACCTCAAAAACCACCCATATAGGTTCTTAATGATGATATTGCGTTCTTTGATAAACGCACCTATCCCCTTACTCCCCTATTCCCTTACTCCCTTTAGCGCTCGTAAGAGCGCTACCGTACCCCCCTTGTTTCCCCCTGGGCCCACGCACGAGGGGCAGCCGTCCTCGCAGGGGCAGCGTTCCACCGCGAGATACGCATGAGCGAAGAGTTCCGCCGCCTTCCCCGCGAGGCTCTCGGAGAGGCCCGTGCCGCCGGGGTACTTGTCGTAGATGTAGAGGGCGCTGACGCCGAAGTGGGGATCCCTGACCCGTTCCGCGATGCCCAGGTCCCTCGGGTCGCAGAGGAGGTAAATCGGGGCGATGAGCCGGATGAGGGAGCCCGCCCCGCCCAGCACGAGGCCGGCGGCTGCCTCGTCCATGGCCTCAAGCGCCCTGCCGCCTAGCGTGTCCTTGCCGAAGAGCAGCACGAGCGAGCGCGTCTGCATCTCCTCCTCCGGGAGGTTGATGTCCCCATAGCCTATGTTCTCGTGGGTGTGGAAGCGTATTTTCTTGAACTTCGCGACCTGCGTCCTCACGAGCACGTCGCCCAGCACGCCATGGGCTGCGGGAACGATGGTGGTGAGTTCCCACGGGTCAGGATTGATAATGGTTTCGCCGTTTCCCCTATATGTAAAAAACTCGTCCTCGGTGAGCACCTTGATGTCGGTCTTCGTGAGGCCGTCGGTGAAATAGTTCACGTCGGCCTCGACCACGAGGCACTTCTTGTTCTCGATGTCGAGTTTCTCGACGAGGTACTGGCGGCCGCGGTGCATGTAGACGGCGTTGTCGAAGATGAGTTCCTTGGCGCTGGGCCTGTCCATCTCGCCAATGACCGCGTTGCGGCCCTTTGTCGTGTCGATGATCACCACGTTGTCCGCGCCTGCGGAGCGGAGGCTCACGCCTTCCGCGGGGTATGAGCGGTCTGCCCAGTGCCACTTGCCGCCGGTGTGGCGGACGATGCCGTCCTCCTCAAGGTACTCAAGCACCGGAACGGCCGCATCCAGGGGGAAGGGGTCTTCGCCCCTCTCCATCTCCTCGTCTCTGAAGGGGAGTTCGAAGGCGGCGCAACGGACGTGATCGGAGAGGATGTAGGGGTTGTCCGGGTCGAGGCGGGCCTCTTCGGCGCTCTTGCCAAAGAACCACTCAGGCTCGTTCATGATAAATTGATCAATTGGGGACGCGGAGGCGACGAAGACCGAGACCGACGTGCCGCCGCGCCTCCCGGCGCGACCCGACTGCTGCCAGAAGGAGTTGAAGGAGCCGGGGAAGCCTGCCACCACCGACGCGTCAAGGCCGCCGATGTCGATGCCCAACTCGAGTGCGTTGGTGGACACCACCCCCTGTATGCTGCCGTCGCGGAGGCCTCGCTCGATTTCGCGCCGCTCGTTTGGCAAAAGCCCGCCCCGGTACGCCTCGACGCGGATGCGCGAGTTGTCGGTGTAGATGTTCGCGAGGTCCTCGTTCACGTAGGCTGCCGCTACCTCGGTCTTCACCCTCGAATGCGCGAAGAGTATGGTCTTCACCCCGGCCGCCAGGAACGCCAGCATCCACCGCCTCGACTCGGTGACCACGCTGCGGCGTATCCCCTGGACAGCATCCACAAGCGGCGGGTTGTAAAGCACGACGACTTTCTCCCCCCTGGGCGCACCGTTGTTATCCACGAGGGCCACTTCCCCGCCAATGAGTGTTTCGGCGAGGGTTTCTGGATTGCCGATGGTCGCGGAGCAGAGGATGAAGACGGGTCTGGAGCCGTAGAAGGCCGCCACGCGCTTCAGTCGGCGTATCACGCCTGCCACGTGGCTTCCCAGCACACCCCGGTAGGCGTGCGCCTCGTCAATCACGATGTATTTGAGGTTTGAGAAGAACTTAATCCACTTTGGGTGGTTAGGGAGTATCCCTGCGTGAAGCATATCGGGATTGGAGATGATGATCCTCCCTGTGTCGCGGCTGGACACCCTGAGGCTCTCGGGCGTGTCCCCGTCGTAGGTGGCGACTTTGATGGGGATGGGATGACTGTTATCGGTTATCTGATCTATTTTCTCTTTGCTCTTTTCATTTTTCTCTTTTCTCTCGTCTCCGACCAGCTCGTTTAGCTCCGACTGCTGGTCCTGGGAGAGGGCCTTGGTGGGGAAAAGGTAGAGAGCCCTTGCCTTTTCGTCGCGGAGCAGGGCATCCAGCACGGGGAGGTTGTAGCAGAGGGTCTTTCCCGAGGCTGTCGGGGTCACCACCACCGTGTGGCGGCCGGATTTCACGTTCTCCCACACCTCGGCCTGGTGGGTG